>Ga0182021_10006321_pt1 | contig 14070 bp, 11 predicted proteins | sample 612E3MmetaG_FD_120493 | JGI IMG/M metagenome (GOLD analysis project Ga0182021, IMG submission 120493) | Permafrost microbial communities from Stordalen Mire, Sweden - 612E3M metaG (Illumina Assembly) | ecosystem: Environmental > Terrestrial > Soil > Wetlands > Permafrost | place: Sweden...
GCGAGCTCGATCGCAACGACGAAGAAGTGACGGTGGCCTTTAAGAAGGCGGGCATCAAGCGCCTGCTGGCGAGCTTTGCGAACTTGCAGAAACTACCGGGATGAAGCAAGATGCAAGAAGCAGGATGCAGGAAATGGCATCTTGCAATTTGCAACTTGCAACTTGTATCATGCAACGACTTCTCATTGACGGCCACAATCTCATCGGGCAGACGCCGGGTCTCTCGCTGGCGGATCCCAACGACGAGCAGAAACTCGTCGTGATGCTGCGCAAGTATGCCGCCCGCAAACAGGCGCGGATCGTCGTGGTGTTCGATTCGGGCAATCCGGGCGGGCGCTCGAAGGAACTATCGGGCGGGAACGTCACCGCTACCTTTGCCGGATCGCACACGATCGCCGATCGGGTCTTGATGGAGCGCATCCGCGAATTGAAGAAGCCGGGCGATTGGATTGTCGTCTCATCCGATCGAGAAGTGCAGCAAGCCGCGCAGCAACGCAAGATGACGGTATGGAGCTCAGCCGAGTTTGCCAGAAGAATGGGGCCGGCCCCGCAGCGCGAGAGCGAGCCGCCGGAGCCGAAGGACAGCGGGCTGACCAAGGCCGAGGTTGATGAATGGTTGCGGTTATTTGGCAAGGAAAATAACCAGCCCCGCTCGAAATGAGTGGGGCTGGTCTGTTGGTGGGCCCAGCTGGGGTCGAACCGGCAACCAACGCTTTATGAGAGCGCTGCTCTAACCTTTGAGCTATGGGCCCGTGATCTACGGCGATTATAAGCATTAACCGCAGCGGCGTCAAACGGTTGTTACTTGATTTTCTCTTTGGCCTGCGCACTCCAGCCGGTGCCGGCATAGTTTTGAACCACGACGCGATAGGCCGCCTGCGCCTTCGCAGTATCTCCGAGGTAGTCCCACGCTAACGCTTCCAAGTAACGTGCCAATCCTGCTTCCCACGGATCACCAGAAGTGTAGCCTTTGAGTAGAGACAGGGCCTGCCGTGGATCGCGCTTGCGATACATGGCTTCAATAGCGCGAGAGATGGGCGAGGGTGAAGGAAGATGCCACCAAGCCGATGATGGCGTCGAGCCAACAGAGTCGCGTTTATCCTGACGTGCAAAACGCTGGCCGTTCCACTCAACTGTATAGGTGTGATCCTTGCTGATGCTTGTAATCTCTGGGCGCCCATCGCCGTTTCGATCGGCAATTTTTAGACTAGGCCAATTGTAAGTATCGCCCGTTTGGCTTGCTGTCACAGGAGCATCTACTGAGGTATCTAACACACGATAAACCTGCCCGTCCGACAAGAATGCCCACACATGATTATCGAGTAGGCCGATCGGATCTTTAATGCGATCATTGTTCAGATCATATCTCGCTGAAAGCAATTTCCAGGTCAAACCAAGCCGGCTTGCCTGCTTCTCAATTGGCTCTTCACGCGTCCAAGTTTGCCAGACGATTAAGTGATTTTCTTCGCAGAAAGCAGAGGGCCCTGTCGGCAGCGGATGAACCAGGAAATCCACCGCAGGGATATCTGCCAGCGGCGGATACCAGTCCGCTCGATCGGATTTCCTAAGCCAGCGACAGACACGCCATAAGCTGTTTTGACCGCGGGCAAGAACTTGCAAGTTAGGCACATACTGAGTGATCAGTGCGTCAGGATAATCTGTGAGGATGCGCTGCCACGTTTGCTGCGCCGCTGCCGGCTGGCGCAAAAACAACTGCACAATACTGATATCCATCAAGGTATAGGGCGTGTATTCAAATGGTTCGGTCACGCGCTGTTCAGCCAACCGCTGGAGGACTTCCAATGCTTCCTGAAACCGCCGGTCATCCATCAGGTGACTGGCCCACTGGAAATCGGCAATGGGGCCAGTCTGGTTGTGGGGAACTTTCTCAGACGGAATGAATTCACCGTTGTCCCACTTAAAAATGACATCGTAAGAGAAGAAAGGCTCACAACCCAAATTGCCACAGCCACCTTCGGTTGCCGTAATGACAATATTGCCCCCTACGCCTGGGCCAATGGTGATTCCATTAGGCTCCCAGCCCCCATCCACGAAGGGGATATCCTGCCACTGTCCATTCCGATAGGTCCGAATGAGCAGATTGTCGAAGCACTGCGACGCTCCACAATGGATTTTGCTATAAGCCAAGTCGTTGTAGCCGTCCGCGTTCAAATCATAGGTGGCTTTCACCTCAATTCCATCTAACGAGACAACTGCTGTATCCAAGAGTTCGATCTGGTATCTACCTTGTACACGGCGCAACCAGTACAAACCATGAAAGCCAAAAGTATCCATGTCTCGCGGGTAAAACGACATGAAGATCAAGTAATCAGGCTCGTCATTGTTGTCCAGATCGGTCTTGATCAGGCGTAAGCGATTTTTCCACTGCTCTTCAAAACCTTCAGGTAAGCCGCGTGCCGCTTGAAATGCAGATGCGACCTGCTCGTTTAACCAATCGTCGATGAGCCAGCTCAGTTGAATCTGATAATGCCCATAGGATGCGGTATCCATGAGTCGTTCAATCAATTGTTCGCGCAACGACGTCTGCGGATGGCGATACCAGAAATCGAGCAGCATCATGGCGTAACAATCAATGCGATAGGGCGTTCGGGCAGGGCAATCAATGTCGTAAGGACTGGTTGTCAGCAGCTGGGTAGTTTGATCCAATTCCCTTTGCGCCGTCGCATTTGGTGTAGGCGTAACTGTCGGTTGGCGTGTCGCCGTGATCGTCTTGGTTGGCGCAAGCGAGGCCGCCTGCCCCACCGCCGGTTTGAAGAGTGACGCGCTGAGCAGTAGCAATGTGCCCAGTATGATGAACAACCCGACCCGCCGACGCAGGTTTGTCATGACTCGCTTCTCCTGAAGGCTAAACGTGAGCGCATTCTATCCAACTTGACGCTAAATGAAAAACGGATTGGAGCAAGTGCACCTGCTTCAATCCGTTGATTCGTTTAGCTATCCGCTGAAGGCCCTTATCCGCTTACAACTTCTGCGTGACGCCTCCCGCCATTTGTTTGCCGATGGCGACGACGGCCTTCACGGTGAAGCCGAACTTCTCGGTCAACACATCCGCCGGGGCTGAGGCGCCGAAGCGTTCGATGCTCATGATCTTGCCCAGATCGCCCACATACTTGTGCCAGCCCTGCGCGATGCCGGCCTCGATCGCCAGGCGCGCTCTCACTTTCGGAGGCAGGACACTTTCGCGGTATCCGCGCGGCTGCAAGTCGAAGAGCTTCCAGCTGGGCAGACTGACCACGCGCGTCTTGACGCCCTGCTTGATCAGCTCTTCCCGCGCATTCACGGCGAGTGACACTTCTGATCCCGTTGCGATCAAGATGACGTCCGGCAGGCCGTCGCTGTCGATCAGGATGTAGCCGCCGCGCCGGACGTTGTCCGCCGACGCCATGACGGATCGATCGAAGGTGGGCACAGCCTGGCGGGAGAAGATCAACGCCGTGGGGCCGTGCTTCCGCTCGAGCGCGATCTGCCACGCGACCGCGACCTCATTCGCATCGGCCGGCCGGATGACGTCCAAATTAGGGATTGTCCGCAGCGCGGCCAGGTGCTCCACCGGTTGATGCGTGGGGCCGTCTTCGCCCAGGAAGATGCTGTCGTGCGTGAAGACGAAGATCACCCGCTGCTCCATCAACGCGGCGAGACGAATGGCGGGGCGCATGTAATCGGCAAATTGCAGGAACGTGGCGGTGAAGGGAATCACGCCGCCATGCAGCGCGAGGCCGTTGCTCAAGCTGCCCATCGCATGTTCGCGCACACCATACGGAATGTTGCGGCCGGCATAGTTCCAGCCGCCGCCAACCATACCTTGTTGATCGGCGACTTGCGCCGCGGGGCTTTGGAAGTCGCCCAGATCTTTGAGCGCCGTGTTAGTGGATGGGTTCAAGTCCGCCGAACCGCCGATCAGGTTTGGCACCTGCGCGGCCAACGCGTTGAGAACTTGCCCGCTCGAGACGCGCGTGGCCTGGCCTTTGCCCGCCGGGAAGACCGGCACGTTGTTGTTCCACGTCTCCGGTAGTTCACCTTTCAACACGCGTGCCAGCTCAGCAGCGAGTTCAGGATAAGCCTGTTCGTAGGCATCGAACCTGGCTTCCCACGCAGTTTGTTGCGCTTGCCCCAGCTTGATCGCTTCACGGAAATGATCGAGCGCTTCGCCGGGAATGGTGAACGGCGGCTCCACCGGCCAGCCCAGATTTTCTTTGGCGGCCTTCACTTCAGCGAGGCCCAGCGGCGAGCCGTGCGCTTCGAAGGTATTCTGCTTGTGGGGGGCGCCGAAGCCGATGATGGTGTGGACGCGAATCAACGTGGGGCGCAAGGTGTCCGATCGGGCGGCCGCGAGCGCCGCTTCGATTGCCGCCAGATCGTTGCCGTCTTCCACCAGCAGCACTTGCCAGCCATACGCTTCAAATCGCCTGGTCACATCTTCCGTGTAAGTGAGATCGGTCGCCCCGGCAAGCGTGATGCGATTGTCGTCGTAGAGATAGATCAACTTGCCCAGCTGCCAGTGCCCGGCCAGCGAAGCGGCTTCGTGCGAGATGCCTTCCATTAGATCGCCGTCGCTGACGAGGCCGTATGTGGTGTGATTGATGAGGTCGTGACCGGGTCGATTGTAGCGCGCGGCCAGATGTGCTTCGGCCATGGCCATGCCGACACCCATCGCAAAGCCCTGACCCAACGGGCCGGTCGTCGCTTCGACGCCGGGCGTGAGGCCGTGCTCGGGATGCCCCGGCGTCTTGCTGCCCCACTGCCGGAAGTTTTTGAGTTCATCCAGCGAGAGATCGTAGCCGGTGAGATGTAATAACGAATACAGCAGCATGGAGCCGTGTCCGCCCGATAAGACGAAGCGGTCCCGATCGGGCCAGCTGGGATCGCTCGGGTTGTGGCGCAAGAACTTGGTCCACAGCACGTACGACATCGCCGCCGCGCCCATCGGCAAGCCGGGATGGCCGGAGTTGGCTTTTTGTACGCCATCGACGGAAAGAAAGCGAATGGTGTTGACGCAGAGTTGATCGAGATTGGATACGGAAGACATGGAATAATCCCCTTCTTTTGGTGGGATGAGATAATCCCCTTTTTTCACCTAGTGCGCCGCCTGTGCGAAGCACAGGATACGGCGTGGTGGGATAGGTTTTACCTATCAGGCGCTTCAGCGCGCCCGTGAGATAAGCCAATTATACGTCAAAATTTGCCCAACACTTCCAGTGCGGAGAGTATAACGCCAAAGTGTTGGTGACTTTTCAGTTGCTCCCGCCCGCGGAGCGTGGATACACGCTCCGCGGGCGGTTGGCGGCGATGGATGTACCCATCCATCGCGGAGCACTACCGGAAACCCGAAGGCTGCCCAACAATTTTATGATATACCCCAGTGCGGACGCTCCGGCTAAGGCGAGTCCGCACCAGTTGTGATATACTCGCCCCAATCAATTCAGACGAGAGGTGAGCAAATGGGGATCGGCATCGTACTCGACTTGATCATCTTGTTCGCGCTGGTCGGCGGCATCTTGTGGAACATGAACCGCGGTTTTGCTCGGGCGTTGGTGGGGCTGTTCATGCTGTTCCTGGCGGTGACGTTTGCAGCACTGCTGTATGGCCCGCTCATCAATTGGTTTGGCAACGCGTTGCAGAATTCAGGATCGGGCCGCACTGGCGGAGCGGTGGTGTTTGCCGGGATGCTGATTCTGTTCTATAGCATCCTGGAATATACTGTCAGCCGCAACTATCCGAAGTTGAGTATACGGCGCTTGGGCGTGTGGGACAACATTCTGGGCGCCATTGTCGGCATTGTCTGGTCGATGCTGGCCATTAGCCTGCTGCTGCTGGTGCTGGACTTTGCCGTCATCACGGTCGGCGGCGAAGTATCGTTCATCGGCGAACTGCTGCGCACGTCGTTTCTGGTGAAAGTGTTCCGAGCGTTCTTTCAAATTCCGATGGCTCCGCTGCGGCTCCTGTTTCCCCAGGGCCTGCCGGAAATCTTGCGGTACTTCACGAGCTAGGTGTCGATGTCGATCGTTATCGACGGGGGAAGGGCCGCGTGCTTTTCCCCCGTTTGTTTTGGTGCAGGTGAAACGTGCTAGAAACTCATCACTGGCATACGCTGGAACTTCCTAAAGTCTTAGCGAAGCTGGCCCGCTACACGTCGTTCTCGGCCAGCACCGAACTGGCCCAGGAACTGGAACCCTCGACGTTTGCGGATGTGGTGACGCAGCGCTTGGCGGAAACGCGCGAGGCCCGCTTGCTGCTAACCACGCGCAGCGATCTGGGATTTGGCGGCGTGCACGATGTGCGTCTGTTGGCCGAGAATGCGCTGCGTGGCATGCGCTTGCTGCCGGTCGATCTGTTGGCGGTGCGCAGCACGTTAATCGCCGCGCGCGATCTGCGTCGCTCGTTGATGCGACTGGAATCTCAATTTCCCCGCTTGGCCTCGCACGCCCAACGGTTGTTCGAATCGACGGGCTTGATCAACGAGATCGGCCGCTGCATCGACGAGAACAACGGCGAGGTGCGCGACGAGGCGACGCCGGAACTGGCCGAAGTGCGCCGCAGCCTGCGCGAGGTGTTCGGCCGCGTGCAGGAAAAACTGCGCCGCATTCTCAGCACATCGCGCAACGCGCCCTATCTGCAAGAAGCCATCATCACGCAACGCGGCGGCCGCTACGTCATTCCGATCAAGGCCGACTTCAAAGGCCGCATTCAAGGCATCGTGCACGATCAGTCAGCCAGCGGCGCGACGTTGTTTATCGAACCCTTGGCGACGGTGGAACTCAATAATCAAATGCGCGAGTTGCAGGTGCGCGAACAGCATGAAGTCGATCGGGTGTTGGGGATGCTGTCCAATCTGATCGCCGCCGACGCGCAGCCCATCATCTGGAGCATCGAAGCGCTGGCCGAACTCGACGTGATCTTCGCCAAGGCGAAATATGCGGATGACACCAACTCGATCGAGCCGGCCATCGAAAACGGCCCGCGCGCCACGCTGCGGTTGACCCGCGCGCGGCATCCGCTGCTCGATCCGCAGACCGTCGTGCCCATCGACATCGATCCCGATCCCAACACGCACATCATCGTGTTGACAGGCCCCAACACGGGCGGCAAGACCGTTACGTTGAAAACGGCCGGCTTGTTGGCGCTGATGACCCAGTGCGGCTTGCACATTCCGTGCAGCGCAGGCTCGGCGCTTAGCATCTTTGAAGACGTCTTCGCCGACATCGGCGACGAGCAATCGATCGAGCAGAGTCTCTCGACGTTTTCGTCGCACATGGTCAACATCACGGGCTTCATCGATCGCGTGGGGCCGAAGTCGCTGGTGCTGTTCGACGAGTTGGGCGCGGGCACCGATCCGGCAGAAGGTTCGGCCTTGGCTCGATCGATCCTCGACACGATCAAGCTTACCAACGCGATGACGCTCGTCGCCACGCACTATCCCGAATTGAAAGTGTGGGCGCACACCACGCCGGGCGCCGTCAACGCCTCGGTGGAGTTCGATCCGGAAACGCTGCGCCCCACCTACAAACTCACGATCGGCTTACCGGGCCGCTCGAATGCGTTTGCCATCGCCACGCGCCTCGGTTTGCCATCAAACATCGTCGCGCATGCCAAATCGATGGTGACCGAAGGCGATCTGAAGGTCGAAGATTTGCTGGCCGAGATTCATCAGCAGAAAGAAGCGATCGCGCAATCGCGTGAGATCGCCGATCGGGCGCGACATGAAGCAGAGACGATGGCACGTCAACTGCGCGAACGATTAAACAAGATCGAAGGCGAACGCACGGACATCCTTGCGTCAGCACGCGAAGATGCGCAGGCGCAAGTAGAACTGCTGCGCGAAGAGATTGATCGGTTACGAAAGAATCTCTCGGCTGGAGAAAAACCGGAAGTCACCACGATCGTGGCCCAGATCGAGCAACTGGAAGAGTTGGCCGAAGCTATCGCGCCGCCCCTGCCGCCGATCGAGAAGCCATCGCTCGGGCCGCGCAAGCCCATCCGTTTGGGCGATACGGTCTATGTCGAAAAGATCAACTCGACGGGCGAAGTCACCAAGATCGAACGCGGGATGATCGAAGTCGCCGCGGGTTCACTGCGCCTGAAGGTCAAGCCGGAGGAAGTGGAATGGCGCGTGTCGCCTAAACCGGCCGAGGTCAGCGTGGCTTCTGCGCAAGTGAAGCTCACCTCGCATGCGCGCATGGAGATCGATCTGCGCGGGCTGCGCGTGGACGATGGCGTGGATGAACTCGAACGCCAGCTCGACGCGGCGTATCTGAACGGTATGCCGTTCGTGCGCATCATTCACGGCAAGGGCACGGGCGCGATGAAGAAGGCTGTGCGCGAAGCGCTGCACAGCAATCCGCACGTCAAACGTTTTGAAGGCGGCAAGGATGAGGAAGGCGGCGATGGCGTGACGATTGCGTTTTTGATTGCTGATTTTTGATTGCTGATTTGGCCTGGGTTGTCTACCAGGCCAGTTTGGCGGGATACTGCTGAATGATGGGATCGTTGCTGATGAGAGTGGCCTCTTCGACCAGCGCTTGCGCGACCAGCAGCCGATCAAACGGGTCTTTATGATGATCGGGCAAGGTTTCCAAGGTTAGCACGTGATTGAGTGTGATGGATAGTATCTCAACACCGTTCGTCTGTCGCTGGTTGGCGATGATGCCGCCGAGCGGACTGGCGAATTTCAATTTACCCAAATGAGATTTGATCTGCATCTCCCAGGCGCTGACCACACTGAGTAACAAGGTATTGGCCGGATCCTGGCACATGGTCAGCACCGAGGCGGGCAGATTAGCCGGGGCGCTGTCCCACCAGATGAAAGCATGGGTATCGAAGAGCAGCTTCATGCTTCTCCCGTCCAGAAGTTATCTGGAAGCGGAGCATCAAAATCCGGGCTGATCCAGATTGAGCCATTGTGCAGACCGGCGACACGCTGCATGGCAGCGATGTTGAGCGGCGTCAAGCGAGCGATCGGCAAGTTATTTTGGGTGAGGATGACTTCTGTGCCGCCAGTCACCGAAGACAGCAGCTCTGGGAAACGAGTCTGGGCCTCACGGACATCGACAGTTTTTGTGGTCATACGTCCCTCCTTTCTATGAATCAATTGTACTACAAGGTGGCATCAATTGATTTGGTGGATTTCATCACCTGATAATCGGCGGATAAGCATCGAATCTCAAGGGACAGGCGTTGTATACTGGCGACATGGAAACGAACAAGCGCTGGATCATCCTGTTAATATTTGTGACTTGCACGTTCGGCCTAGCGGCATGTGCGGCTTCGCCCACGATGCCGACCATGACTACTCCCGCGCCAACCTCAACTTCTGCGGCAGTCCTTCCGACAGACACACTTCAACCTACTGGCACGCTAACCCCAGCGCCTATCTCTGCCCTGAGCACTGATGATGTGCCTATGGTGCAAGTGCCGGCTGGCAATTTCATCATGGGCAGCACGGGTGAAGAGATCGCGCACGCAGAGCAAATGGCCCGGCCATATGCCAGCGCCTACAATGATTTTGCACGTGATGAATGGCCGCCTATGCTGGTCTATCTGGGTACGTTTGAAATCGATCAATACGAAGTCACTCAAGCCAGGTATCAGCATTGTATTATGGCTGGCGTGTGTCCACCGCCCTATCTCTGGTGGAATTTCGGTGGCATGCACAGCTACGAGGGCACTGCGCCATATGCGCCCTATGACGACACCGATGCTGCCCTGCCCGTCTATGTTCGTCGGCCGACAGACGCCGAGGCTTATTGCCAATGGGTGGGCAAACGGCTGCCGACCGAGGCTGAATGGGAGAAAGCCGCACGCGGCACGGATGGGCGAATCTATCCGTGGGGCAATGAGTGGGATGCAGCCAAACTTCAACCCGCCGATATGCCGCTTCCAGTGGGAAGCTATCCGGCCGGAGTCAGTCCCTACGGCGCACTGGACATGGCTGGCAATGCACCTGAATGGGTTGGCAATCAGTACAGCGTTTATCCGGGCGGACACTATACCGAGACAGCTTACTTCATTGACAGCAAATTGGGATTCGTCCGTCGCGGTGGATACTTTGGAAATATCTCGACCGATAGCCTACCTGAAACGATTTATCGGGCGGCGAATCGTTTTATTGGAAGTAATACCACGGCCAGCGGCTTTCGGTGTCTACGAGGCCCAGCGCCCTTGCCGCTGGAAAAGGCAGTCGTGTCGACGATGACGATCGCGCAGCCACCGCCAGCAACTAATGTCGACCTGAGCAAAATGGTTGAAATCCCGGCGGGCGAGTTTCAAATGGGGAGTACGCTCATTTCTTCTTCGCTGCATATCGTCTATCTGGATTCGTTCTATATCGACCGCTATAAGACCACGAATGCGGAATACGTTGAGTTTCTGAATGCCCTTGGTCATATCTTTTCGGCCTGCGGTGGCATAACGTGTGCCGGCCTGCGACCAGTCAATGTGTATCAATATGAATTCCCAAGCCGAATTCTTCAGGAAGGTGAACGATTTACGGTTGAGATAGGTTATGAAAGTTATCCCGTCGCTGCCTTAACGTGGGAAGGCGCCGACGCTTATTGCCGCTGGCGTGGCAAGCAACTACCGACGAGTGCCCAATGGGAGAAAGCCGCTCGCGGGCCAGAAGGGCTGGTTTATCCCTGGGGATATAAATGGGAACCAAACAAATGCACTGACAAACCGGAACCTGTGGGTAGTGATCCGAGTGATGTCAGCCCTTATGGCTTATTTGATGTTTCTTGCAGTGTTCTGGAATGGATGTCTGATTGGTACGCGCCAGATTATAGTTATTCGCCCGAGGAAAATCCATCCGGCCTTGAACGACCACGAATTCCTCGCGAGCGAGTAGTACGTCCTCATCCCAGCGGCGGTGCGCTGGACTTACCCGGCCTCTGGCAACATGATGCGCTTTCGCTTACCCCTGTCGGAGTTCGATGTGCCTATTCACCTACACCTTAACCACGTAATGCTGCTATGACCTTCTTCATCGGTTCCGCCGTCTGGGCGCATCAAGGTTGGGTGGGCAACTTTTTTCCAAAAGGGACGAAGCAGGCCGACTATCTGCGTGAATACGCCAAACGCCTCACCACGGTTGAGGGCAACACCACGTTTTGGGCAACGCCTTCGGTTGAAACCGTCCTCCGTTGGGCCGAAGACACGCCCGCACATTTTCGTTTTTGTCCCAAGTTGCCGCGCAGTGTGAGTCACGCCGGGCAGTTGATGCCGCATCTCAGCGAGACACAGCGCTTCGTCGATCTGATGCGCAACTTCGGCACGCGGCTTGGCCCGCTGTTTCTGCAACTCCCACCGCGCTATTCGCCCAAGTTGAGCAACGACTTGCAGAAGTTCCTTGCAGCATGGCCGCGTGAGGTGAAACTCGCCATCGAAGTGCGCCACCTCGATTGGTTCGGCGAGCCGCAGCATTCCGCGTTGAATGATCTGCTGCGGGCGCATGATGTGGCGCGGGTGCTGATCGATACGCGACCTATCCGCACTATGCCGGAAGCGAAGATCGAAGATGGGAAGGTAAAGGTGCTGCTAGAGCAAGCGCAAGAACGCAAGCCCGATGTGCCGCTGCTGCCTGAACGCACAGCTTCGTTCGCGTTTGTGCGCTACATCGGTAGCCCTGATGTGGCAGCGAATGCACCACTGTTGGAGGAATGGGCCAATCGAATGGCGGGGTGGTTGAAAGAAGACGCGACGATCTTCGCGTTCTGCCATTGCCCCGACGAAACGTTTTCACCGCAGATTTGCCGGGAGTTGCATCAGCGGGTGGCCGCACGAATGAAGATCGATCCGCTGCCGTGGGAAGAGGCAGATCGCGAAGCGCCGGCTAACTACACGCAAGCCTCGCTGTTCTGAATAAAGATTGGACACGGATTACACAGATTTCACGGATTTTTGCTTCTATCCGTGTTCATCCGTGAAATCCGTGTCCAAATGCTTTTATTTCAATTCCACTTCGCGCCGCACCGTTCCCGCTCGGGCATGCCGCGCTTCGATCTTGAGCGTGCCGCCGTTAGGCGCAGCGATGACCCACTCGGCTTTCACCCGATCAGGCGTGCCCTCGTCGGTGGACCAGAGGATGCTGCGCTTCTGAAAGCGTCCTTCCAGTTGGCCACACTCGATCTTCTTCTCGCCGTTGACGAGTGTCGCGCCTGCGGGCAAAGTAAGTTCCACTTCGATGGGGCGCACGGCTTTGCGATCGAGCGCTTTTTGCGTGACGTTGGTCGGCAGCCAGCCGGTGTTGCACAACACCAAGCGGATGTGATAAACACCATCGCCGACGGGTTTCACGTCGAGCGAATGCACTTCCAGCTTTGGCGAGATCAAGAGATGGAAGATCGCAAAATCGCTGTGCGGCGCGATTTCCTTCTCGAGAAATTCAGCGGGCGGGTTGCTCCAGCAATACATGAAGTCCCAGCCGCCCAACTCCACCGGCCCCAACTGCGGATGCTCGAACGGGTACCAATCGACGTAGCCTTTGCGGTTGAGCACTTCATCATTCCACTTCAGCAACTTCAGATCATCCTCAATCGGATGATCGCGCATCCATTCGATCAGGTGATAGTCCTTCAGGCCGATTTGTTGCTGCGGGCTCCAGAACTCGGTCGTCCAGGCATACACGCCCACGTGATCGTACATCCAATCGTCTGAGCCGCCGCGAATGATTTGCTTCGGCTCGTACTTGAAATCGTGAAAGACCGATTTGGCCGGATAGCCCGTGATCTTGGTGGCCCGCTCGCCAATGTATTTGTAGGCGCGCAAATCGGCGTTGGGAAAATCATCGTCGGCGTGAGCGGAGTAAGGGCGCAGATGCACACCGCTGAAAGTGTGATACGTGATGTAACCGGTGATGTTGGGCCGATCGATCACGGCCTGCACCATCGCGCGAATCTCCGGCTCAGAGGTGGGATATGGCCCCGCCCCTTTTTGATCGCTTTCGGTCGACCATTCCATAGGATAGTTGCGATTGAGATCGAGGCCGTGCAGTGCGGGCGCGGTCTTGATGGTGACGCCGTCGTAATTTTGCAGCGTGCCTTCGGTCAACAACCGATAGAACTCGCCGCCGGGCGTGACCGGCGCGCCGGGCGCGTCGTCGGGCTCGCGCGGGATCAGCAGGCGCGGATCGCCAGGGTAAGGCTTCCACGCACCGTTGGGATCGCGCACGCGCATCATGAGGATGCGGCCATCGCCGTCGAGGTCTTCTTCGATCAGGCCGTCCTGCTGATCGGTGCGCGGGTAGGGGCGCACACTTGATCGGATGAACCTGGGCCGATCGGCTAACGCCCACTCCGCGCCATCGGGATTCAGGCGGGGGATGATGTAGAAGGCGCGCGTGTCCATCACGCGCGTCACCTTTTCATCGACACCATATTGAGAGAGTAACTTGTTGATCAGATGCAGCGCTGCCGTGCAGCCGGTCACTTCGGTGGCGTGGATGTTGGCCTCGATGAGGAAGGCGGGCTTAGCGGTATCCGGGCCGGTGGCGAAATGGGTGACAGTCGCCAGCCAGATGTCGCGCCCCTCGAAAGATTTACCGATCGAGACCAGCTTCAACCGATCGGGTTGTTCGCCAGCCCAGGCTTGAAGGATCGCTGTGAGTTCGTCATATTTGTAGAATTTGTCGAAGCGGACGGCGGGCATGATCGATCTCCCAAAAAGGATGACGGGATTGTACGCCAAATGAAGTCGCTTGTCGATCGTAAAGTAGATTTGTATTTTTGCGCATCATTGACTATAATGTCGCCCCATCAAACAGGCGGCCCATGTTGGCCCCGGTTCTTTTACCAAACTTTAACGGAATCCTTATACTATGCTAACTATTTCACACCTTTCACCTGCCCGTCCCTACCCCGTTATTACGAAACCGTTGTCCCTTCCTCTGCTTAATCCGTTGCCTGGTTGCTCCTGTTGTCCTTAGCTGCATAGCGTTTTTCGGGCGATGATTTTCGTTTCGGCCATAGGCTCAAGTGGCAACTAGGAGCAAGTAGGCCTTCGGCTGCGGCTGGGATCGTTTTTGCGCCGACCAGCCTGGCAGATCCACCCGCTCCAGGATCC
>Ga0182021_10006322_pt1 | contig 14070 bp, 10 predicted proteins | sample 612E3MmetaG_FD_120493 | JGI IMG/M metagenome (GOLD analysis project Ga0182021, IMG submission 120493) | Permafrost microbial communities from Stordalen Mire, Sweden - 612E3M metaG (Illumina Assembly) | ecosystem: Environmental > Terrestrial > Soil > Wetlands > Permafrost | place: Sweden...
ATAAGCGAAAAGATGTTCAGGTCCTGTGCTTCCAATCCTCTTTCGGCATCCACCATGAGGATGCATACATCACTGGCTTCAATGGACCGGATGGCCCGCATGACAGAATAAAATTCGATATCCTCTGAAACCTTCGATTTTTTCCTTATCCCGGCAGTGTCGATCAGCTGGAATTCAAGATCAAAATATTTGTAATGCGAATGAATGGAATCGCGGGTGGTTCCCGGTGTAGGAGTGACAATGGTCCGGTCGGTTCCCAGGAGGAGATTTACCAGCGAAGATTTGCCGGCATTCGGGCGGCCCACAATGGCGATCTTCGGTAAAGTGGGTTCATCCTCATTATCCGAAAGTTCTCCCGGAATATACTTATCCGGCAATTCCTTAACCACATCGTCGAGTAATTCGCCGGTTCCGCTTCCGCTCATGGCCGAGATGCCATATAGTTTCTCAAATCCCAGTCTGTGAAAATCATGGATGTCGTCGAGCGATTTGTAGTTGTCAGCTTTATTGGCCACAACAAAAACCGGTTTCTTCGCCCTTCGGAGCATCACACACAGGTCTTCGTCCATCCCGGTAACGCCTTCCTTAATATCGACCATAAAGAGGATCACATCCGCCTCATCAATGGCAAGCATGACCTGCTTTTTGATCTCTCCTTCAAATACATCATCGGAATTGTCAACATATCCGCCGGTATCTATTACGGTAAATTCAACGCCATTCCAATCCGATTTTCCGTAATGCCGGTCGCGCGTAACCCCGCTTGTGGGATCCACGATCGCATTACGTCCACCTGCGAGGCGGTTGAAAAAGGTCGATTTCCCTACATTCGGACGGCCAACGATAGCAACAATATTGCTCATAAACGGTTTCTCAATTATTGATTATCCTCCAGGTTATATCCAAACCTTTTTAATTCCCTGATGTCGTCGCGCCAGTCTTTCCTGACCTTGACATTCAGTTCAAGAAAGATGTGTTTTTCGAGAAATTCTTCGATATCTTTCCGCGCTTCTGTACCCAGTTTCTTGATCGCTTTCCCCTGGTGGCCGAGAATGATGGCTTTCTGCGATTCCCTTGCCACAAAAAGATAAACCGATATGCGCGTCAGTTTTTCTTCTTCTGTGAAAGCATTTACCACAACTTCAACGCTGTATGGGATTTCCTGCGAAAAGTTCAGCAGGATCTTCTCGCGGATGATCTCCGATATAAAGAACCGCTGGGAACGGTCGGTAAGTTCCTCCTTCGGGAAATATTCAGGAGATTCAGGAAGATGTTTCAGGATGGTATCGAAAACGAGGGCTGTATGAAAACAATGCAGCGCAGAGATGGCAATGATATCCGCATTTACAAGCCGCACCTTCCAGTCTTCGATGGCTGCTTCCACTCTTTCCTGGTCGGACAGGTCGATTTTATTGATGACAACAATAACAGGTTTTCCGTTATCCCTTAAATTCTGAAGGACCTCCTCATGGGCAAACTTCTCTCCTATTTCTGTAACGAGCAGGATGATATCTGCATCGGCGATGGAGGAATAGATGGCCGACAGCATGGCCTTGTGAAGGAGATAATGGGGTTTCAGGATCCCTGGCGTATCGGAATAAACTACCTGGAAATCCTCGCCGCTGAATATGCCCATGATCCTGTGCCGTGTGGTCTGAGCCTTGTGCGTGATAATGGAAAGCTTTTCGCCAACCAACACATTCATCAATGTGGATTTTCCGACATTCGGACTCCCGATAATGGAAACAAATCCCGCGCGATGGTTCATCTTGAATGAAAAAAAGGCTACCTAAATAGCCTTTGGTTTTGTAGCGGGGACAGGATTCGAACCTATGACCTTTGGGTTATGAGCCCAACGAGCTACCTCTGCTCCACCCCGCAATGTTCTGCAAAAGTACAATTTTTTATTTTCGTTACCAAATCGAATAAAATCTTATTTCAAGAATCGTCCTCCCAGCTTCTGATAATCAACAGGTATGAACCCCAGAGTAAGCTCCGGGCTCAAATTTCGCAGCAAACTGCGTGGAATGATCCCAAACACCTCAACCCCCGTCGGGGCTGACTGATAAGTTATTTTTCACCGCTAAGTCTTCTCCTGATGTTTTACTCAAAAACTTCAATCAAGATAATACAGTCGTCGCATAAGCAGCCTTGGCTGGTGCCATCGAACGAAGTGAGATTACGCCAGACGCAGCTGTCCCGAGTGCTCGGGACGGTGACGAAGCCCGCCCGGCCTGAGGGCAAATTAGTGTAAAGAAAAAAATGAATAGTTTGTGTTCTTTTTACATCTTGACAATCTACCTATTACTATTAGTTATATAGTAGATGCGAAGATGCAAAAAATCAAATTATCGATTTTGCGTTCTTTGCGCTTTAGCTACTACTATTAAACTAGAGTTAAGTCTTTGATAACCATAATAATATTTAACCACATTAGACACAGTAGAACACAATAGAAAAAAAAATTAATTTAAACTAATGTGCACTAATGTGCCTATTGTGGTTGAAAAAAATCTGCAAAAAGGCATTAATCAAGGTTCACTAAAAAATGTCGATTTTCACTATATGTTATTCTTATTGTTGTTCCTATTAATCTCAATAGGAGAAGACTTAGCGGGAAAGAGCAATCTTGTTATTTATTAGTCAGCCTCACAGGGGATGGGGGGAATACATTTAAAATATATTGTGAACGAGATCGCATTGATTTCTTTTATCTTTATAGAATTAATCACGGGTAGGGTCCTGCTGGTCGAACCCCGGACACAAAGAATCTATTATAATGCATCAACCCCCTGAAAATCATAAAGAGAAAGACTACCATTCGAGAATCCGGAAGGTACTGGCATATATTCAGGAGCATTTATCGGAAAACCTGTCATTGGAAAAGCTCTCTGCGATAGCCTTCTTTTCTCCATTCCATTTTCAAAAACTATTTTCACTTTATGTTGGGGAATCCCCGAAACAATACATCATGCGTCTCCGTTTGGAACGGATCGCCCATTATCTGAAACTCTATCCTGCCCTGAGTGTAAATGATGCCTCCTTTCAATGTGGGTTTTCGTCTGCATCAACCTTCATCCGGGCATTTAAGAAATACTATGGGATGACTCCTGAAGCGTTTCGTAATCTCTCATTTGATGAAATCAGCAAGATTGGCATATTGAAACCCAATAAAGGCAAATCTTTTGAATTCCATCCTTCGGACTTTTGGGGTGTTAATCTGACCAATGAAGAAGTTACAGGTTTGTCTTCTGATTTGAAGATCGAGATTAAAACGATCCGTTCTTTGAAAATAGTTTTTATGGATACTCATCTGGGAGATGAAGATGCCATCCCGAATATCTTTAAAGCATTAACCCGCTGGGCTGAACCAAGAGACCTTATTACTCGGGACACTCAATATATCGGTATTTTGCTGGATATGCCATTCTTTACTGAGTACGGGAAATGCCGGTTCAGGGCCTGCATCAATCTACCTGAGGGAGTTTCTCTTCCGAAAGAAATAAGTTGTGCAACCATTCCTGCAGGCAGATATGCCACTTATTCTTTGAAAGGAACAATCCCTGGTGTTTTCAAAAGTCTGATAAACTTCCGGCATGGATGGTTGGATCAATCAGGTTACGAGATTGCTGAGATTACAGGATTTGAATTGTATTCGGAGAATCCGGCAGTGAGACCCTACGAGAGCATTCAACGACAGCTATTCATCCCCGTCAAACCTGCTTGATTTCTTCCTGATCTCAGTTCACTTTTTGATCATTTTAAATTTATTAATTAACTTTTGGAGGATATTATTATGAAGAACCGACATTGGTTTTCTGTTATGGGTCATACAAAAATTGTGGCAATTACCGGCATTATTGGTTCGCTCACCATCCTGATCCTGATGCCAGAACTGAAATGGCTGGCGGGGATAACGATTGTTGTGGTGCTTGTTCATATTGCCATTTTGCTTGTATTATCTTTGTCTGTTGTGACTGTTTTACCACCGAAGCTAAAAAATCGGTTCATGAGAACTCTGCACAAAAGCCGGAACGATAAAAAGTTCGATGCAGGATGGAGTGTGGGTTGGCTGAATGGATTCTGGGTCATTTCTGTTGTATTCCTTGCAGCCTCTGTCCATGTTTACTTTTCCTTTCCGAACCTTCAACTATTGGCATTTTTCCTGTTTCTTTTTTCAATTAACTTTTTCATAGGTAACCTTGTAATCCGCTCCGCCAAGCATAAACGTTACCTGACCTTACCCTGGGTGAATTTATTTAAAGACGGCAGCACCCGTGTTCTGGATGCGGGTTGTGGAGCAGGACGTTCAACCGTTGCTTTGAGCAAAATCTATCCCGGGAAAATCATTGCATTCGACTTGTTTAACTCAGATTACATCGATGGTGGCGGAAACACACTTCTGGAAAGGAACCTGAAACTGGTCGGGATAACTGACCGGGTGGAAATTGTACAGGGAGATATTACCCATACGGGATTTCAGGATGGAACCTTTGAGGCAGTTGTAAGTTCTTATATGATTGACCATCTTGGTGATCAGAAGTTCAATGCACTAAAGGAAATCAACCGAATCCTTAAACCAGATGGCAGGATGCTCATGATTGTACTAACGCCCACCCTTTCATCATTCGCGATCCTGAATGTTTTATCATTTATGCTGACATCAAACAAGAAATGGAAAAAACTTTTTGATAAGACAAACTTCAAAATGGTCGAAGAAGGTGAAATTAACGGTGCTACCTATTTTTTAATTGAGAAATGATTTCACCTGTCAGGAAGGAGAAGAGAAAAATTCACCCGTTAATGAATAAATCATGATTCAGATATTCATAGGAAGTCTTGTTCTGAGCATTATCCATGCCTTAATTCCCAATCACTGGTTACCTTTAATTGCCCTGGGTAAAACGGAGAGATGGACTCAAAAACAGACCTTATGGGCAACCACCATCACCGGGTTCGCCCATACATCAAGTACAATTATTATCGGGATCATTGTCGGTCTTATTGGTTATAAACTCTCGGCAGGGTACTCAGCAATTTCAGAAACCATTGCACCTGCCATCCTGATCGGGTTGGGAATGGTTTATGTATTCCTGAATTTTCGCAGCCATCACCACCATCATAAAATGAATCCCATGGTAAACGAACCGGTCAAGAATAAATCCAGATGGATTGCTATCCTTACTTCTCTGAGTATTGCCATGTTCCTTACACCGTGCGTCGAAATCGAAGCCTACTACTTTCAGGCCGGCACCATTGGCTGGATCGGGATTATTATCGTATCGGCAGTCTATCTCATGACAACACTGGAGGTTATGCTTTTTCTTGTTTACTGGGGGATCAAAGGTGCCGGCACTTTCAAATTCAGCTTTCTGGAACATCAAGAGAAAGGTATCACAGGTATAGTATTGATCGCCCTTGGCATTTTAGCTTTATTTGTGAAGCTCTAAAGGCATTGAAATAAACCGCAATTATTGATGTTCAGAATCATTCCCGACTTCCGACGAATACTCGTCATTTAGGATGAAGATTTTTTTACCCTTCCAAACCCCGTTTGAATTCTTCCTTTACTGCAAAAAGCGGGTTCATCCTTGAAAACAAGTTATACTGGCGTCCCGGATTTTGATGATGTACATATAAGAATATCTATTTGTCCATATGGATAATTCTAATTACATTTACCCTGTTTATATAAGGTTAAAATCATTAATCTTTAAAATCAGATACGATGAGAATATTTTACTTTTTCGTTTTGTTTTTCTTAGTGTTATGCTTTTCGGCCACAGCACAGGTTGGGATCGGAACAATCACGCCCGATGCAAGCGCTATCCTTGATTTGACCAGCACCAACAAGGCCCTCCTGCTTCCGCGGATGAACCAGACACAGATCAACGCAATCGCAAACCCGCAGCCAGGCATGCTCGTATTTTGCACGAACTGCAGTGTTAACAGCGGCTGTGTGCAGATGTATGAGGATGCCGGCTGGCATTGCATTAATGACCAAAAAATATGGTTTTCACTTTGTAACCTGTATTCCCTTTACTACGAGGTCTATTTTGGCAATAGAGTATGGCTTGACCGGAACCTTGGAGCAAAGACACTCCCATCCACATATGCGGATAAGCTGGGATATGGATCTCTATTCCAATGGGGGCGTACTCGTGCCGGCCTGCATCATTGCGTGGACTGGAGTGCTACGCCAACGGATCTGAGCACTACCTCCTCTACCCAGTTACCCCCGACCACTTCTTCCAGTTATTTTGTGATCACTCATGCTGATTGGTGCAATGCTCCGGATGGTACATTATGGACAGTCACGGCAACAGATAACGCCAATAATCCATGTCCTGACGGTTACCGTGTACCTACGGAAGGGGAACTTACATCAACTTTTGCTTCAAGCGGAACAACAATACAGGAAATGGCACTATCTGCTCTCCATTGGGCTCCTGCAGGGTATAGAAGGTGGAGTGATGGTGTCCTGGTGAATGTTGGTACTACCGGATATTATTGGTCAAAAGAAGCGGGTGTCGCTGACCCGAGCCAATCTGTTTATGGTATATACAGCAACACACAGATAAGCGGACTTGAAACTTACAGGGCACAAGGAATGTCTGTTCGTTGTATAAAGCAATAATGCGGATCTTTCTTAATACTCTCTTCTTTTCTTTTTTCCTTATAATCACATCCGGTGCGTGCATTGCCCAGCAGACCTTGCTTTCCGTTTCTGCACCTCAATATGCTAGTCAAACCCTGCCAATCCGGGGCTTTGATGCATTCCATTCTGAATTCCTGGATTCCCTTGTTTTCGACAAACAGGGGAAAGCACTATGTACAACCCAATATTCAGGATTTGCACTTCTCGAAGGAAACGACGATAACAACTTCCCGGTCATACTGGGTCACGGAGATCTTTCTTTTGAGATCAATTCAGAAGGTCATGTCATTGTGGGTCCGGGCAACAGGGAGAACCTGTTTTTCTACAGGAACCTCAGGCAGATGTCTGCAATCTTTTCCCGAAAATCAGCGTTAAAGGAATCCTTGTCCGCATTGGGTAAAGACAGTGCAATAGGACCGGTCATCCGCCAACAAATCGTTCGGCAGGATTCCTTGTTGGCCGACTTTGGGCAAATGCTGAATGACAGCTGCAATTATTTTGCATCCCTGATTCTGAAGGGGAAGTTATTACTCTATTCCTCATCAGAGTGCAGGGATACCAACTCTATAAAAAATTTCAAGGAGATCCTATCAGGATATATTCTCAGTAACCTCGAATTATTGTGTCACACCGATATGATCCGTCAGGTCACCCTGCAGTTCATAGGAATGAATGACAGGGTCTCTTATACCCCTGAGCAATACAATAGTCAATTCCTGAAAGATATCCGTTTCTGGATAAAAGCACTGCACAATACTACCCCACAGGAAGAAATCGTACGTTCCTTTCTAAACATGGCACTGGATTGCTATTATGTAACACCTGCAGGAAGCATCCTGGAATCCTTCCCCAATGATGTCCTGTGTCCTGTACTGAAAAAGGAAGCGGCCAATCGATCCGCATCAGAAGTACCGTTTGTTTTATGGGGTCATCCCGGCACCCGGTTTCCAATGTCAAAGCTGAAAGGATCGATGATATTATTGATCTTTGTGGATCCCGATTGCCTTGCTACTATTCCCGCTCAGGTCATGGTAACCCGCTACCTCCTGGAAAACAATATCGGTATTCCCTATGTAACGGTATTCAATACCTCCTTGCCGGAAAAAATTTCGAAATGGCTTCCCAACATAGGGTTTTATTGTGATTCCGGTCTCGATCCGTCAAAAACACTCATGTCTTATTCCGGAATCGAACACTACCCTGCATTCATTATTCTTGATCCGGAGTTGAAGGTAGCCCAGAAGTTTTACACCCTTCCGGAAATAAAAACTTTTCTCCGGACACTAATTCAGAAAGTTGATTGATTATCTTTTAATGGATACATCCCATTTTTACGCCTGACTTCTCAGTCAGCCGGCAGTATTATTATTCACTCTTCATTAGCGTTCCTGGCTTCCTGAAAACGAACCTCAATTGCGAACGGTCCAGGCTCTTTATGTGAAATAAATAACAATAAAATATTCAGCATCTGATGTTTAAGCTGTTTAAAAGACAACATATATTCAATTGATCTTAAGCAGTATAAAAAAAATATTTATATCGAGTATCGTATATTTATGATTATGTTATAATTTAGCATAACAATCCTATCCGACCACACTCATTTACGGTTTGGAATCTTATCATTTATATTAATAATCTTAATCAAACTTAAAGTTACAGCTTATGAAAAAATTTACCATTCTTTTTTCCTTCCTCATGTTGGGGTTCCTGAATGTGATTTGGGCACAGGATGCTCCCACAAGCACAACTTCCACAAAAGGTTACTTTAAGTTCCAGGCACGGCTGAAAGTTGGCCTTGGACAGACCTTCACGGCATTGCCAATGAAATTTGACGACATTGTACTTCCTTATGACAGTTTGGGATTTCATTCCACAAAGAATTTCAGCGGTTTGAAAAACGATGTCCTGAAAACAAAATGGGGTATTTACGGGGGGGGCAATTTCGATTTCTATTTCCATCCGAATTTTGGAGCCGGACTTGACATTGATTATTTCAACAACAAACTCAAGTTTACAGCACCTTCACTCCTGAACGATTATGTGAGCAGCCATTCCAATACCACGATGACTGAAAGCAACCGTAAAAATCAATCCTTAATTTTTGTAGGGATTGGGCCCAGCTTCAAACTGTTTACCAATGAACATTGGGATGTGGACCTGAACCTGCGCGGCGGTTTAAGCATGCTGAATATGGGAAAGCTGATGGTTTCAGTGGATGGTGTGGAGGAAGACCTTAACGTCGTCAGAGACACTGTCCTGTATTATGACTACAGCAAAACCATGTACGTATTTGGGGCCAAAGCCGGCCTCTATGGAAATTACTGGTTTAATTCCTTTATCGGGATCACTATGGGAGTCGACTTCATTCACTCTTTTGTCTCCGCCAGCAAAATCAATGACGATGCCGATTATGTCTTTAAATACAAAGACCCGAATAATTTTATTAGCCGGGACGGATCGTTTGCTGCCCGCCAATATTTTGATGGAGCTAATAACCCCCTGGACAGCTATCATCCGAAGACCATGAATGTAAATCACTTCTCAGCATCCATTGGCGTTGTATTCAGGGTAGTGCCGGTAGCGAAACCCAGGGGAAAAAACAAAGACATCATTGTGCTGGTAAAGGATTCTCTTACTTCCATTCCGGTAGCAGATGTTGATGTAAGCCTGAGGGATAAAAAAGGAACGGTGCTTCTGACCAAGAAAACCGAAAGTAACGGAAAAGTAACTTTCGAAAATGTTGAACCCGGAGATTATCTTGTTTCCGGAGTAAAGGGCGAATTGCTTACCAGCAAAGCCAGGATCGAAAAGGCGGAATTTGACAAACGGGGAAAATCGATCTATAAGGAACTTTTACTGAATGACCTGAAGTTCATTTTGGCGGGCGTTACCGTGCAATGTAAAGCAAGTGACAAGCCCATCGGAAAAGTAAACATTGAACTGACAAATAAAACAACAGGAAAAGTTGAAACCGCAGTCTCCGATGAGTCGGGAAAATTCAGTTTCAGCCTGGAACAAAATACTGATTATTCCATCGTAGGGAATAAGGACGGTTATTTCTCGGGCGTCCAGGAAATCACCACCAAGGGACTGGACCGCAGCAAAACGCTTTATGTAAAACTGATTTTGTGCGTGGAAGAATTAAAACCCGACCAGATCTTTGTTGTACCTATTTATTATGACTTCGATAAATGCAACATCCGGAAGGATGCCTCCATTGAGTTAGACCGGTTGGTGGACCTGATGCGTAAGTATCCGAAAATGGAGATCGAACTTTCTTCCCATACCGACCAGAGGGGCACCGATGCCTATAACGACAAACTATCACAATGCCGTGCCGAAAGCGCTGTAGCCTATATCATCGGAAAGGGGATCAGCAAAGACAGGATCATCGCAAAAGGATATGGAAAACACAAGCTGATAGAAGACTGCACCAAGGTAGCCGGTTGTCCTACCGGTTCAGCAGGCGATTGTCCGTGCCACCAGCTCAACAGGAGAACCGAAGTGAAGATCATAAAAATGTAAGCCTGGAAGAGGCTATCAGATTCCGGATAAAGACCCGGGTTGAAACTAAAGAGGCTGGCTCATCTGGGCCAGCCTCTTTTTTGTGCATCAACCGGTTGGTTTGGCCGGATATAAAGAACAAGGTTATTGTTTGAATTTACCAGCCTCACGGGTGAATATGCTTTCCATTTTTTTTGCCAGCTTATCCTGGTTATTCTGAGTAGCCAGCATTTGTAAGCTTCGCAACATCTCAAGGGAATTCTGGATATCCTCTTTATATGCATCGGCAAACGAGCCGGTGAACGAATAATAATATTCCAGGTCGTCGCTGTAAATCTTTCCGATAATTTCAACCATCTTATTTGCCTTTTGTGTTTCACCAGCTTTATAATAGAGGTTGGCAAAGATGGCATCATCCATATCGAGTGAAAATTTCTGATAGGGGAAATACTTATAATACAGGTCCATGATGTCCAGGGCTTTCTTTTTCTCCCCGGCATGGATCAGCGACTGCGCCACACGCAGGATGTTGGTTTTTGGCCGGAAAGCGTTGTTCCTTGTTTCAGGATCGATATACACATGAGGGTCATTCACATTCCCCCAGGCCGATTTGTGCATCAGGATGTCATAGGAATTCAATGCATCAACGCCACCCAACCCCGGAATGTAATCTTCCGGGTCGCCCTTAACCGGCATGAATTTGTATACCCAGCCTTCGGCAAGGCAAAAAGTATCGACATTAAAATAATCCCTTACACTGGAAGGCGCTGAAAAACAGATGGGGCGCTTCCATTTGTTGGATGAGATAATATCGAGCATCATGATATCATTCTTTGTCAGGTAATTCTTTTTGATCGTCCAGCAGATCGAATCCACCATTTTATCTTTGAAGTAATCAGGAACGATCCCATATTTCAGACAGGCTTCCTTATCCACGGTCAGTTTGATATTCCGCGTTGGAAAAACTTTGACTTTCTGGCCACCCTGGGTAGTCATAAAGGTACGGGGGTCATCACTTTTAATAAACCCGATGAAGTCAGACAGCTCGATATTTCCTTTGATCCCGAAATCGTAGTAGGCAATTTCATCATTGGAACCTGGCAGGTATTGCTCTCTTGATAATGAGAATGGCAATGGGTCGGATTCATAAGACTTGTTGAACATCTGGTCGATGTACCATGAACCGGAAGCCAGTTCGAGGTTCACGATCCTTACATCCGTTCGTTTACCTTCAACTTCCTGGCTGTACCAGAGCGGGAAAGTATCGTTATCCCCATTGGTGAAGAGAATGGCGTTTTTATCGCAGGAGTTGGTGTAATCGAGGGCAAAGTCGCGGGTTGCAAATTTCCCCGAACGGTCATGATCATTCCAGTTCTGCTGAGCCATGAGGCCCGGCACCAATGCTGTTGCAAGAACAGCCACAATACCGATGGCAAGTGATTCCTTTAATTTCAACCTTTTCTTCGCCTGCTCGATCAGTGATAAAACACCGATCCCGATCCAGATGGAAAATGCATAACAGGAACCCGCATAGGAATAATCACGTTCCCGGGGTTCATAGGGTTGCTGGTTAAGATAAGTAATGATGGCCAGGCCTGTCATCAGGAACAGGAATCCTACCACAAAGCCCTGGCGGTAGTCGTTTTTAAACTGGAAAAAAATCCCGATTAAACCGAGGATAAAGGGAAGCATGTAATACTTGTTGGTAGCCCTGTTTTGAAGATTTTCAGGAATCCCCGACATTGCATGTCCATACCACATCTTATCAATAAACGGGATCCCTGTGATCCAGTTGCCATTCTTGATATCATTAGGGCCCATTCCCTGCACGTCATTCTGTCTTCCCGAAAAATTCCACATTAAATAACGGAAATACATCCATTTTACCTGGTAAGAAAAGAAAAACCTCAGGTTTTCCAGGAAAGTGGGTTTGTAGATGGTCTGTGGATTTCCATCCGGGCCGGTGACCGAAATGGGCACTCCGGGTCCTCCGTATTCTTTGTAAAAGTCGGCTGCTCCTTTCCGGTTGGCATTGGTGCTCCACATCCTGGGAAAGATCGTGGTGAACCTGGAATCGTAAACGGGGATGGTTCCTTTCCGTTCATCAATGATGATGTATTTTCCGCTTTTGTCATCTCTTTTATAAACCGGCGATCCGTCCTCCATATCGACCATCGGGGCAGAATAATATTGTCCGTAAAGGAAGGGCCAGGTTCCGTATTGTTCCCGGTTCAGGAATGAAACCAGGCTGATGGCATCCTTTGGGGCATTCTCGTTTATGGGAGTGCCGGCATTTGCGCGGATCACCAAACCGATAAAAGTGGAATAACCGATCAGGATAAACACCAGGGAGAGAAGGGCGGTATTCAGAACGGGCTTGCCGTTTCTGCGGGTATAAATAAGTCCCCAGGTGATCAGTCCGAAAAGCAACAGGAAATAGATGATCGTTCCCGAGTTGAAAGGTAAACCAAAAGTATTGACGAAGAACAGCTCAAAGGTCCCGGCCATTTTTGGGATCCAGGGGATCAGGAAGTACATGATAAAAGCTGTGATCACGAAGGAAATCAGCAGCGCAAGGACAGTTCCCCACCGCGTAGTTTTAAATTTCCGGAAATAAAACACCAGTGTTAGCGCAGGAATGGTCAGCAGGTTGAGCAGGTGAACCCCGATCGAAAGGCCGATCATGAAGGCAATGAAAATCAGCCAGCGATAGTTATGTTTTTCATCGGCTACTTCATCCCACTTCAGGATGGCCCAGAAAACAATCGCCGTACACACGTACGACATCCCGAAAACGTTGGCTTCCACCGCCGAAAACCAGAAGGAATCTGAGAATGTGAACGCCAAAGATCCTACAAATCCTGCAGCAAAGATGGTCCACATTTTAGCATTGGTCATCTCTCCGTTTTTTACGATGATCTTCCTGGCAAGCAGTGTGATGGTCCAGAAGAGGAAGAGAATGGTGAAACTGCTGGAGAGGCTGAGCATGGCATTGATCAGCAGTGCCACCTTAGCCGTGTTTCCAAAGGCGAACAAGGCAAAAATGCGTCCGATCAGCTGGAATGTGGGTGCTCCCGGCGGATGCCCGATCTGGAGTTTATAGGCCGTTGCGATGTGCTCGCCCGGATCCCACCAGCTCACGGTGGGTTCGATGGTTAGAAAATAAACTGCGGTGGCAATCGCAAAGACAAGCCAACCGATGATGTTGTTCAATTTCCTGTACTGATTCATGTATGTATGGTTAAGCTGAATTTTCTACGAAACTTCGCAAAATTAAATCTTCTTTTTCAACAACAAGCGGAATCCGGGAATTTTAATTCAGATTCACTTATCTGTATTGACACATTGGACGATATTAATCTATTTGGAGGATAAGACCTTTGAGGTATTCTCCTTCGGGATGATAGATGCTGACAGGATGATCGGGTCCCTGGGAAAGATGGTGAAGGATGCGGATCCTGCGGCCGGTTTCGAGCGCTGCTGCCTGGATCGCGGAGCGAAACATCTCGCGGCTGATGGCTTGTGAGCAGGAATAGGTCATCAGGATGCCTCCCGGGTTCACTTTTTTTATCGCTTCTGAATTGATATGGATATAGGCCTGAAGCGCATTGTGTGTGATGTTGTGGTGCTTGGCAAAAGCAGGCGGATCCAGGATGATCATATCATAGGTATCGGTTGACTGGACAAGAAACCGCTTTACATCGGCAACCGAAGATTCATGTCGTTCGCTGTCGATTCCGTTCAGGGCCAAATTCTCTTTCGTCCACTCAATGGCTTGTTTGGAGCTGTCGACAGAATGAACCCTGATGGCACCGCCCTTCAGGGCATAAACAGAAAATGCCCCGGAATAACAAAATGCATTCAGTACTTTTTTATCCTTCGCATAAAACTGGGCAAACATACGG
>Ga0182021_10006325_pt1 | contig 14066 bp, 14 predicted proteins | sample 612E3MmetaG_FD_120493 | JGI IMG/M metagenome (GOLD analysis project Ga0182021, IMG submission 120493) | Permafrost microbial communities from Stordalen Mire, Sweden - 612E3M metaG (Illumina Assembly) | ecosystem: Environmental > Terrestrial > Soil > Wetlands > Permafrost | place: Sweden...
CCTTCAAGGTGTACGCCGAGGTCATCGAGCTCAAGGACAAGCCGTCGATGCCCTCCGGCGGGCCGATCGGCATCGATGCCTTCAACCGGGTGCCCACCTGGGAGGACCACGGCATACGCCGGCGGGCCATCCTGGCCGTCGGTGAGATCGACCTGCAGACGGACTGCCTGGTGCCGACCAGGCCGGGCATCAGCTACGTGGGCGCCAGCTCGGACCACCTGGTGCTGGACGTCACCGACGCCGAACCGCCGGTGCGCCTCGGTGAGGAGCTCGAGTTCAGCGTCCTCTACCCGGCCATTTCCACCGGCTGGTCGAGTGTGAACACTACCAAGGTGATCAGGCCGATCGCCGGCTGATGGCAGCCGCGGGTGCAGCTTCGGCAGAGCGCCGGCCGACGGCTTTCCGGATGTCCCTAGGCCGCATATCGGCGACGCGCCAAGGCCGGCGCGACGCTTCGCGATCCCGCTAGTTGCCGGACGAACCGTTTGTGGTCAGGTCCGCGCCGCCGAACCACTCCTTTGACAGCCGTGAGAGCGTGCCATCCGACCGCATTGTTCGGATGGCGTAGTCGAGCACGGCCTTGAGATCCGGCTCGTTCTTGTGCACGCCGAATGCCAGCCCCTGATAGAAGAGGGGACTGCCCGAGAGCACGAAGGGCTCACCGGACTTGATGGCCTGTCGCAGCGTCGGTTGAGCGGCCATGATGGCGGTCAGGGCTCCGTCCTTGAGCTGCGGAAAGCTGTCGGCCTCGGTGGTGAACGCCTTGACCGTCGCCGACGTGTGGCTGCGCAGCCAGTAGAAGAAGGTGGTCTGCGCGCCGGCGCCGACTATCTTGCCGGCAAGGCCGGCGGCACTGAGGATAGGGGGCGTTCCCTGCTTCACGGCCAGCTGGCCGCCGGTGTAGTAATAGGGATCCGTGAAATCGATGAGCGCCTGCAGCTCGGCCGTGGGGGCCAGCGAGCCGATTGAGACGTCGAAGGCCCCCGAGCGCAGGCCGCCGGGCACCGCATCCCAAGTGGGGTTGGTGAAGGTCACCTTCACGCCCAGCAGCTGGCCCACCTTGTTGGCGACGTCCACGTCGAACCCCTGCAGCTTGCCGCTCTTGTCGATCCAGCTCTGCGGCGGGTAGTTGCCGTCGTCGGCCACCACGAGCTCGTTCTTGAGGGCGACCTGGCGGGCCACCCCCGTAGGCGCGTGGCCCAGGATCTTCTTGAACTTGTCGAGGGCGCTGGTCGGCGTGGAGGAGTGGCCGCCGCAGCCGCCGACGGCGAGTGCGAGCACCACCAGGACGGCCGCCAGGGCGCCGGCGCGCTTCACGCGGGGCCGCCTTCGGCCAGCCGCCGCAGCTCGCGATCCAGGCCCGCCCCCAGAGGCGGCGGCACGTGGGCGGCGAGCAGCTCGCCCACCCGCTCGTGGGCGCGCGCCACTGCGTCGCCGCGCGCCCCCGTGAACCAGTCGGGCAGCTCTGGTGCATTCGCGCGGGCGCCCGACCCAGAAATCCCGCCGGCCAGGCGGCGGGCCACGCCGGTGATCTCGGCGGCCAGGACCATCTCTTCGCAGGAGAACAGGCTGTCGCTGGCGACCATGCCCACGCCGGCCAGCATGTCGACCCCGGCCAGCAGCGAGGTGAAAGTGGTGGCCACGTCGTCGATGGCCGACTGCCACCCCGGCAGCTTGGCCCCGGAAGCGTTCACCCCAGCCTGCGTGGGCAGCGAGTAGAACCTGCCGATGTCGGCGACGGCGGCGGCCATCAGGGTGTCCTCCGGCGCGCCGCCGGTAAAGTCGCCACTGCGCAGGTCCATGATGGTGGGGATGAAGCAGAGAAAGACCGGCGCGCCGGGCACCACGGCCTGGACTACGGCGACGGCGCTGAGCGTCTCGGCCATGCCGACGACCAGCGACCCCGCCATGGTGATCGGCGTGGTCGACCCGCCCTGGGGCATGCTCACGAAGCCGATCGGCACGCCGGCTTCGGCGAACAGCAGGCCGGTCTCGATTGTCCCGCGGTCGTTGCCGAGCGGCGTGACGGTGCCCAGCAGAGCGGAGATGGGCGGCGCGGCCCGCAGCGCCTCCGCGCCGCCCGCCACCAGCCTGCCCATCTCCACGGCGACCGACGCAAGGTGAGGCTCTACGACGGTGACCGTCTGGATGTGCTTGCCGGTGTTGGCCAGGGCAAGGTAGAGCTCCCACAGCCCGCGCCGTTCCACGGGATAGTCCTGGGCGCTGACTGCCGGCCAGCAGAAGTCGACCTGCGGCAGGGCGTCGACGAGACGCGTGATGGCGGCCACGTCGGCGCCTGCGGTGAGGCGGCGGTGGCCATCTTCGGGGTCGTAGATCTCCGTGCAGCAGCCGTCCGTGGTCAGCAGCGATCCCTGCCCGGTGAACAGGGTGGCGCCGGCGCGAGCGCCCAGCGCAAAGTGCGGCGGCGCCATGGCGAGCAGGGTGCGTAACACCTCCGTCGGGATGGTCACCCGGTCGCCGTCGGCGTGCGCGCCGGCGCCGCGCAGCGCCGCGCGGGCGCGCTCTGATGGGACGGAGACCCCGACCCGCTCGATCACCTGACAAGCGGCCTGATCGAGCTGCTCTACGTCCGGGTCCGTCAGGATGCACAGAGGGGCCTGCGCGCCCAACATCGCTGCGTGTGTCATGCCACTCCCACTCGTTCCGCTTCCCGCGCGCGGAGGGCGGGCCCTCGCGCCGAAGTCAACCGTCTTCGCCAGCCGGCGGCTGGGTCACCTCGGCCACCAGCGGATCGAGCATCCGGCGGAGGTCGTCGCTGCGCACCTTCAGCATGGTGGCGGTGGTACCGCCGCCACAGTAGACGACCTCCGGCTCGAACATGGCCGTGTCCGCAACCACCGGGAGCAGACTCTCCAGGCCGCACGGCGGCACGGCCCCGGTGCGGTAGCCGGTTATGTCCAGAACCTGCTTGCCGTTCGCCAGCACGGCCCGCTCGCTGTCTGTGGCCTCGCGTAGGAGCTTTGGATCGGCGACCCTGTCGCCGGGCACCAGTACGAGCATGGGCCGACCGTCGAGGAGGAACACCAAAGACTTGATGACCTCTCGCGGCGGCACGCCGAGCTGCTCGGCGGCGGCCTTGGCGGTCTTGCACAGTGCCGAGAGGTGGATCACCTCGTGCGGCACGTCCTTTTCAACCAGGAAGTTGTGGACGTCGCTGCAGGAACGCACCGAACCTCCTCCGCGGGACGCCGCCCAGTGTACCATGGGGTCGTGACAGGCGAGCACCGACACAGACTCCTGCGCCGCGTCTCCAGCGGCCTCGTCATCGTGGGCGGCATCGTCCTCGCCTACCCGTTCTGGTCGGCGGGATACACGGGTCTGCAACAGGGCCGGCTGACGGCGGCCCTCGCCCAGTCGTCGGCCTCATTCGAAAAGGCCGCCCGCGCCGAGACGAGCACTCTGAACGCCATCCACAGGCCCCAGGACAGGCTCACAGCGCTCGCTTCTCTGTTCGCCAAACAGCTCAAGCCGGGCGATCCGATCGGCCATCTGAAGATCCCGCGCATCGGGCTCTACAAGGTGATCCTCGAAGGGGAGCACAGGCCGCCGAGCCTCGGCATGGGCAACGACCAGCAGTTCCTAAGCAGCGGCCCCACACACTATGGGCTCACGCCCTTGCCCGGCGCCGGCCGGCCGTTTGCCGTCGCCGGCCACCGGACCACGTTCGGCGCCCCGTTCTACAAGCTCAACCTGCTGAGCCCGGGAGACGTCATCATCGTCATCACGCCGTACGCGAAGCTGAAGTACACGGTGGACAAGTTGACGACGGTAGCACCCAGCGACATCAGCGTGCTGGCCGACCGCGGCTACGACCTGGTGCTGACGACCTGCAATCCGCCGTACAGCGCGGCCCAGCGGCTCATCGTCTGGGGCTCGCTACGCAGTTTTACGCTGCTGTAGAAGGTCGCAAGCCACGGGGAGTGTCTTGGCCGCTTCACAGCGCCGGCGCCGACCTTACTCGGGAAACGGCGGCCGCTCATCGGAGGAGCCGCTCAGCAGCATCACGGGCAGCGGCTCGCCCGTGTCTGCTCCCTCGAAGCCGGTCGGCACCAGCACCAGTCCAGTGGCGACCGCCATGGAGCTCAGGATGCCCGAGCCCTGCGGACCGGTCGTCGTGAACACCCAGCGCTCCTCTCGGCGGTGCACCAGGCAGCGGCGCAGCTCCGGCCGGTCCGTGGTGCGGCGCACCGGCTCGGCCGCCGCGGCCCAGACCCACGGCCGCCAGACGAGGCTGCGCCCCAGCATGCTCAGCAGGAGCGGCCGTATAAAGACCTCGAAGGTGACCATGGCGGCCACCGGGTTGCCCGGCACGCCGAACACCGGCGTCTCGCCGTGCACGCCGAAGGCCAGCGGCTTGCCGGGCTTGGTCCGCACGCCCCAGAAGCGGCGCTCCACGCCAAGCTCCTCCTGCACCTGCTTGACGAAGTCATAGTCGCCGACGGACACGCCTCCGGACGTGACAACGACGTCCTCCTCGAGCGCCCGGCGCAGCAGTGTCCTGGTCACCTCAGCGTCGTCGCGCGCGATCCCCAGGAGCACCGGCTCGGCCCCTGCATCCAGCGCCTGACCATACGCGGTGAACGAGTTGGAGTTGCGGATCTGGCCGGCGCCCGGAAAGCCGTCGACCGGGACCAGCTCACTGCCGGTCGCCAGGATGGCCACCCGGGGCCGCCGGGCGACCTCTACGCGGGCCAGGCCGGCCGACGCGAGCACGCCGAGGTTGGCTGCGGAGATGACGTCGCCGGCGGAAAGGAGCAGGTCGCCGCGGCGCACGTCCTCGGCCGCCGGCCGCACGTTGATGCCGGCGACGACCGGTGCGCTCAGCACCACGTCGTCGCCCGCCATCTCGGTCGCCTCCACCTGCACCACGGTGTCGGCGCCGGGCGGCAGCGGGGCGCCGGTCATGATCTTCACGGCGGCGCCCGGGACGAGCATCTCCTCGATCGAGTGGCCGGCCGGCAGTTCGGCGACCACACGCAGCCGCGGCCGGTCCCCCTGTTGATCGGCCGCCCGCAGCGCGAAGCCATCCATGGCCGAGTTTGCGAACGGCGGTACGTCGTCTGGGGAGATAACGTCGTTCGCCAGTGTCCGCCCGAACGACGCGAGCAGGTCGACCTCTTCAAAGCCGGACGGCCGGGCGGTCTTCAGCACGTGGTCGAGAGCCTGGTCGATGGTCACCGGCATCGTCGCTCCTCCGTGTCGATAGCTTGAGGCTGCGAGTGGCCTGCCTGGGAAGACCCGGTCGATCGAATCGATCGCCGCCCACACGAGGCGCTCTGGGGCGCCTCGCCAGACTGGGCAACGGACTATCGACGCCAGCGGCCGGCCACTTACCATGAAGTGGAACAAGTGGAGTCTCGGCTGTTTACGCCACTTTGTAAACTCGACCGCGTACCGCTCCGATACTTGCCGTGAACCAGGAGGAGCGAGGCCATGAGCGAGTCAATCCACCCGGAGCCGATCCCGATCGGCAACAGATCGTGTCGCGACAAAGCCGTCTCTTGGCGGCAGGGCCGCGTGCAGATCCTGCGAGACCAGGTCGCACGCCGCGCCTATTCCGTCGACTCCGCGGACGTCGCCGAGAGCATCATCGATGCTGCGATCGAAGTGCTGCCTGCAGGAAGCGGGAGGCACTGAGCAGAAGCAGGACGGCAGCGATGCCGGCCGCGTCGGCGGCCCAGTCCAGCAGGTCGAACGACCGGTAGGGGATCGGCAGCTGGATCAGCTCGATCGTGAGCCCGAACGCCAGGGCAGCGGCCGCCGACAGCGCATATCGGCGAGCGGGCGGATACTCCGCCGGCAGGGCCGGCCACACGAGAAGGGCGAACAGCCCAAACTCGAACACGTGCCCTGCCGAGGACGCGAACGACCATCCGCTGCGGGGCACCACCCCGAGGATCCACCCGGGCGGCGCCACGGAGAGGAACAGGATCGCCGCGCCCCACAGCAGCCAGGCCCGGCGGACGGCTCGATGCGCCAGGCCGGCGCCGGCCCCGCTCACCCTGATTCCCCCGGCAGCGGACGAACCGCACCAGGCGCGTCCGGGCCGCCGGCGCCCGGCGCATCGCTATAGACGGAGCTCGGCCCTTCGAAGTCCAATGCCTCGACCGTCAACACCGCCGACCCGGTGTGCAGCACGACTTCGGCGCCGGCGCGCAGCACCCGATTGCCCACACCGCGGCAGGCGTCCGCCCGCAAGGCCACATGGTCCAACTCGTAGTCGAAGCCGGTCAGACTCACGATCGTCCGTCTGGTAAGAGGCAGGCACGAGAACCGGCTTCCGGGAGGCGCCGCGAGCACCCGGCGGTACGGCGCCACGGCCACGGTGACGCTGAGGGCGGGCTCCACCAGCCTCGCAGCGACCCCGATGCCGGCCAGGTGACGCAGCAGGGCGAGACTGCCGAGCGAGTGGTCGAAGGCGCCGCCCAAGGCGCCGGCGATGTCCATGATACCGGCGCCGGCGCGCAGCGCCTCGCTTATCGCCAGCTCCGCGTCGGTCTGGTCCTTGCGTACCGGGTGACGGACGATGCGCACTCCAGCGGCCGTAAGCTCCGCCAGACGCTCCCCGGAGAGCGAGTCGAAGTCGCCCACCACCACATCTGGCCGCAGGCCGAGGAGGGCGAGCCGCTCGGCGCCGCCGTCGGCGGCCACCACCAGGTCGGCCGACTCCGCCAAGCGGCTGTAGAAACCGGGGTCGGGCGCGTACTCGCCATTGAGAAACAGGGCGACGCGCCTGCCGCCAGGCGTCCGGCGAGTTGGGCTCACGCGGGCCTGCCCCTCGCGATGGTCCCGCCGCTCATCCAGGCCCTCCGCCGGCCCGCCCCCCGGCCGGGAAAGCGGCGTCGTAGGCTTTGAGTAGCGGCCAGAGGACGACGACTGTGATGATCGCCTCGGGCACTAGATAGAGCAGGTTGTAGGTGATGGAGTACACCCAGGGCGCTTCCCAGTGGGGGGCGTAGGAGCCGAAGAAGATCAGGCCCGAAAGGAAGTGGAAGATGAAGCGCGCCCCGCTGCCGACCCCGACTGCCAGAGCGAGTGTCTTCCAGCTAGTGACACGCACCAGGCCGGCGGCGGCCACGGCCATGAAGGCGAGAGGGTAGTCCAGGGCGACCTGCGCCGGGTGGTAGATGAAGGCGCCCGGCAGCGCCAACTGGATGAAGCCGTACAGTCCGCCGGCGACGAGAGCCGGCCCCACACCACGGCGCACGGCGAGGAAGAGCAGCGGCAGCATCTCGAGGCTCACCGATCCGCCTTGCGGCATAGTGAACGGCTTCAACAGGCCGAGGGCGGCGGCCAACGCAACGGCAAGCGCCACCTCCGTGAGAGCCGCAACGCTCCAGTGCGCGGGGTTGAGGTTGTAGCGGGACACACGCAGGGGGGTGGTCGCGATGGATGGTTCGTGGAGGTGATCTGACACCGGGCATCTCTCCCTTCGCTGGCATTACCCAGCAGCGTCGTTGCGACGCCGCCACCCGAAGGTGGTCAGGTTGTGCGCGTCGGCGCGAGGAAGCGCCTTCTCAGCCCCTCGACGGGAGCTCCGCGACCGTCGAACCTAGTTTACCCCCGCCGGCCGGCCGCCGGAACGGCCTTCCCATTCCAGGAGCGCCGTTGGACTCCACCCATCCCTGTGGAAACTGTGGATATCTTTCTTTTTGCGCGCTCACAGGCTCATGGGCCCCGTGGAAAAGCGACAGCGGGCCGCAGCCCCCCTTGACAGCGGCCGAGTGGGCCACTCGGCGTTCGTAACCGCCGTTTTGCAGGCATTCTTCCGCCCGGGAACGACGAGCAGCGAAGTCTCAGCCAGCGCTTGAAGGCGTGGTCCGGGTTCTGCCGGGGCAAGCCGGACAACAAGACTCTTGAAACCGCCTTATCCACAACCGCCGCATTTTCCGACAATCGCCAGGCTTGACGCCGGCGCTTTCCACAGTTGTCGAAAACCCTGTGGATAGATCGCGCTTTCTGGCTGCTCATGGCCATTTCAACCGATGTGATGGCGATTCGGCCGGCCTCGAAGCCTCTGGTATACTCGGCACCCCATGGATTCCTTCCTCGAGAGGCTGCTCGCCGGCGCTCCCGCCGTAAAGCCGGCCGTTGAAGCGACCGAGCCGGCCGGCCCCCCACAGCCTGCGCCGACACCGGCCCACGCCTTCTCGCCACAGGGAGCCGCCGCACCGCGCATCGCCATCTACGACACGCTCACCAGCCCGCCCCGCGTGGTGAGCGTGGAGGAAGACGAGTTGCCGGGGCTCATCGCCTCTCTGGCGACCGAGACGTACCGGTACTGCCGCGAGCAGGGCGGACAAGTGCCCTACACGGTCATCCGGGAGGTGATCGAGAACCTCATCCACGCCTCTTTCTGCGACGTGGTCGTCACGGTGCTGGACGGCGGTCAGGTGCTGAGGATCTCCGATCACGGACCCGGCATCCAGGACAAGGGGAGGGCGGTGCAGCCGGGCTTCACGACGGCGACCCCGGAGCAACGCCAGTACATACGCGGCGTCGGGTCCGGCCTGCCGATCGCCCGCGAGTCGCTCGCCTTTTTGCAGGGCGTTCTGACTATAGAGGACAACCTGGGCGGCGGCACGGTGCTCACCATCAATCTGCCGCGACAGGCGGAAAGAGCGGCGACGGCGCAGCCCGGCCCGTCGGTCAAACTGACGACCCGGCAGAAGCGCATCCTGGTGCTCCTCATGGAGCTCAGCGCGGCAGGCCCCACATCCCTGGCGCGCGAGCTCGGCATCGCCCCGGCGACCGCCTTTCGAGAGCTTGGTTTACTGCAAAAAGCCGGGTTGGTACACTCCAGCAGCGACGGCAAGCGAACCCTCACAGAAGAGGGTGCCTCGCTGCTCGATGCCATCATCTGACGCCCGCGCGGTCCGTCGCATCCCTATCGCAGGTTTGTGGAGGCACGGTCCATCGACGAGCAGTTGACACCCATCTGGGACGAAGCGAAGGCCCACCTTCGCGACCGTGTCAACGACCCCACCTTCCGTGTCTTCTTCGAGCGCGCCGTGCCGGTGTCCATCGACGGCACCACCTTCACTCTCGGCGTGGCCAGCGATTTCGTGCGCGACTGGAGCGAGAAGCGCTTTGGCGCCCTGGTCGCGGAGGCGCTGGGCGCGGTGCTCTCCACCCCCGTCGACGTCCTCTTCGTGGTCGACTCCCGGGCTGAAGCGGCCGCCCAGGAAGCGCCGGCCGAGGTCGCACCGGCGCAGCAGCCTTCTGTTCAGCCGCGGCGATCACAGCCGGAGGCCGAGGCGCCGGCCGGCGTGGTGCGTCCGCCGACCAACCTGAACCCTCGTTACACCTTCGAGCGTTTCGTCGTTGGGCCGCACAACGAATACGCCTCGGCGGTGGCGCGCAGCGTGGCCGAGGCGCCGGCCACAGCCCACAACCCCGTCTTCATCTACGCCGGCACGGGCCTCGGCAAGACGCACCTCATGCAGGCCATCGCCCACGAGACAGTCACCCGACACCCGTCGCTCAAAGTCAAGTACGTCACCTGTGAGCAGTTCACCGACGACTTCATCAGCGGGGTGAGCGAGAAGAGCAGGGTCGACGGCTTCAAGCGCAAGTACCGTACCAACGACATCCTGCTCATCGACGACGTACAGTTCCTGGCCGGCAAGGAAGGGACGCAGGTGGAGTTCTTCCACACCTTCAACTTCCTCTACGAGGCCGGCAAGCAGACGGTGATCACCTCGGACCGGCCGCCGCGCGAGCTGGAAGAACTGGAAGAGCGGTTGCGTTCCAGGTTCGGACAGGGCGTGGTCGTGGACATCGGCCGCCCGAACCTGGAGACGCGCATTGCCATCCTCCGCAAGCAGGTGAAGTGGGACGGACTGGTGATCCGCGACGCCGAGGTGCTCGAGTACATCGCCAGCCGAGTGACCACCAACATCCGGGAGCTCTACGGGGCCCTCACCCGGGTGGCCGGCTTCGCGTCGGTGCACAACACGGACGTTAGCCTGGACGTCGCCCGTGAGGCTCTCAAAGACATCCTCCCCAGGGCATACGCCATGCCGGTCAGCGTAGAGACCATCATGGCGGAGGTCGCGAGTCAGTTCGGTGTCCACGTCAACGACCTGCGCGGCGACAAGCGCAGCCAGGACATCGCCTATCCGCGTCAGATAGCCATGTACCTCGCTCGCGATCTCACCGACCTCTCCCTGCCGCAGATCGGCGAACGCTTCGGCGGCCGTCACCACACGACGGTCATCTACGCCGTCCAGAAGATCGAACGGCAGCTCACGGATGAACACGATCGTCAACTTCACGAGCTCATCCAGACCATCACCACCCGCGTCAAGGCTGTTCGTTAGCCCGGTAGCATGGGCGTCGCGTTGGGGCAACGCCCTCCGGTCAGATAACCTGTGGACGACGGCTGTGGAGTACGGTGGACGGAGCATTCACAATCTGGGCTTTCACCGACTATGCTTCGACCTGCGGCCTGTCGCCGACGGACTTCGTGCTGTCGTCCACAAAGCGTCCACAGGTCAGCGGGAACTGTTCTGTCGCGATAAGCCGCCATTCCGGCAGTTGTCCACAGTCCCCACAGACTGATGAAGATGATGGCTCAGCTTATAGCTCTCTTCATAAAGGTAATAAGGAGCGAGGATGAAACTCAGATGTGACCGCAGCGCCCTCGTCGACAAACTCGCGGTACTGTCGCGCGGCGTCTCTGCCCGCATGGCGCTGCCGGTTCTCTCGGGCATCCTGCTTCAGGCCTCCGAGGGCAGGCTGGACATGTACTCCACCGACATGGAGATCTCCATCAAGGCGTCCATGCCGGTGACCGTCGACGAGCCGGGCGACGTAGTGGTCCCGGCGCGTCTGTTCTCGGATGTGGTACGCAACCTGGTAGGCGAAGAGGTCCGCGTCGAGAGCGGCTCGGCAGACGGCGGCACAGTCCTGGTGACCGCCGGCAAAGCGCGCTTCACTCTCAACTCCTGGGCGGCGAGCGACTTCCCGCAGATGTCGACCTTTGACGTGCAAGGTGGGTTTTCCGTGCCGCGCGAGCCGTTCGTAGAAACGCTCGGCAAGGTCGCGCGCGCCGCCTCCAGAGACGAGACGCGCCCCATACTCACCGGGGTGCTGGTCATGATCGGTGGCAACAGCCTCCGTATGGTCGCCACAGATAGCTACCGGCTGAGCGTCAAGCAGTCTGCCGTGGACGGCGGCCCGGAAGAAGAAGTGCAGGCCATCGTGCCGGTCAAGGCGCTGGCCGAGGTGGCGCGCCTGGCGGCCGCGGCCGACCGCCCCGCGATAGACGTGGCGCTCACCGAGAACCAGGCGCTGTTCGGCTTCGGCGAGATCTTCATTGCCACCAGGCTCATCGACGGGGTGTTCCCCAACTACAAGCAGCTTCTTCCGGATACATACGATCACAAGTTCGAGCTGGACAAGGACGACTTCCTGGGCGTCGCGCGGCGCGTCGGACTGCTGGCCCAAAAGAACGCGCCCCTGCGCCTCAGGTTCGCGCCGGCCGACGATGACGGTCCGGCGCGGCTGGTGGTCCGCGCCGTCACCCAGGACGTCGGCCAGGCGGAGGAGCAACTGGAGATCGACTACACAGGCGAGGCCTTCGAGATCGGCTTCAATCACGCCTATCTCATCGACGGCGTCGAGGCAGTAGATGGAGACCGCATCTGCCTCAAGCTCACCAGCCCGTTGCGGCCCGGTCTCGTGAGCGGGCCTGGAGCCGACGACGAGGCCGAAGGGTTCGTCTACCTGATCATGCCTATCCGGCTCAGCAACTGAGCGACGTAGCGGTCAACGGGCCGCTCCCCCTGGGAGCGTTCTTGAAGCTGGCCGGCGCGGCACACAGCGGCGGTGACGCAAAGCACGCCATCCAGGCAGGCTTGGTCGGCGTCAACGGTGTGGTGGAGGTGCGGCGCTCGCACCCGGTGAAGCCCGGGGACGTGGTGACCGTCGAGGGTCAGGAGTACCGGGTGTGTTCGTCGCCCACGTGAGGCTGGTCAACTTCCGCTCGTATCGCGACGCCCGCTTCGAGTTCTCCCCCGGCCTGAACGTGGTCGTCGGCCAGAACGCCAGCGGCAAGACCAATCTGCTGGAAGGTGCGTTCTACGCCCTGCGCGCCGCCTCGCCGCGCACTTCGCGCGACGACAAGCTGGTCGCCTGGAGCCAGGAATACACCCGCGCCGAGGCAGAACTGGGAGACGGCCGCCGCGTCCAGGTCTTCTACGCCGCCGGCCAAGGCAAGCACGTGCGTGTCAACGACATCGACGCGGCGTCGCTGGACGAAGTCCGACGGCGGGTGAGCGTGTTCATCTTCGTGCCGGAGAGCCTGCTGCTGGTCAAGGGCAGCCCGGCCCGCCGGCGAGCCCACCTGGATGCGCTGGGCTCGTCTCTGGACCCTGCATACGCCGCCGCCGCCGCGGACCTGCAGTTGGCCCTCCGGCAGCGCAACGCACTGCTGCTCAGCGTGCGCCTCGGCGCCTCGGCTGCGTCCCTGGACCAATGGGACGCCCAGCTAGCCCGCGCCGGCACCGACCTGGGCCGCCGCCGCCGCGACCTGGTCGAGCGGCTCGGCGGGCCGTTCGCAGCCTACGCCGCCGGCCTGGCGCCGCAGGGCGGCGAGTTCGCCATCCGCCTGCGCTCGCCGCTGGAGGCCTTCGGATATGAGGAAGAGCCGTTTCGGGCCGCGCTCCTGCAGCGCCGCCGCCGCGAGATCCAGCGCGGCCTCAGCCTGCTCGGACCACACCGCGACGAGCTCGAGATCCTGGAAGTCAACGGCGTGACCCCGGCCGGCGCGGAGGGTCGCGACCTGCGTCTGTATGGGTCGCAAGGCGAGCAGCGCGCCGCTGTGCTCGCTTTACTCCTGGCCGAACGCGACGTCGCAGCCACTGTCACCGGCGACGTCGGCACGCTCTTCCTCGACGATGTCATGAGTGAGCTGGACGATCGCCGCCGCCGCCTGCTGGTGGCCACCCTGCTGCGCGGCGGGCAGGCCATCGCCACCACGACGACGACCATGTACTTCGAACCGCACGAGCTGGAGCAGGCCAACGTCATCCAGCTCGCCGGCAACGGAGCCGAAGGCGCGACAGGCGGCAGCGCCGCCGGGGACGTGGCAAGCGCCGCCGCCGCCGAAGGCGAGCCGGATGCCGCCGCCGAGGCCTGATGGGCGAGTTCGTGCGCCTCGGCGACGTTCTGAAGACGGCCGCCGCCCGGCTCGGCGGAACGGAGCAGATGCGCGCCTACCAGGCATGGTCGGTGGCCGCCGGAGAGCGGCTTGTCACTGTCTGCGCTCCGAGACGCTTCGTGGCGGGCACACTCATTGTCGAGTGTGAATCCGCCGTGTGGGCCCAGGAGCTCACGTATCTCGGCGGCGAGATCCTGACCCGCATGCAGGCGGCCGACCCGCAGTGCCCGGTGAAGCGTTTGCGCTTCATCACACACGCAGTCGAGCGGCCGCCGCGCCGTCGTATCGACTGAAAGGTCGCCGGTAGAGACCGCGCTCGCGCGCCGTCGACGAACGGGTCGTCGCGGGCTCCGCGGCCCGGGCGGTCGCCATAATCGCGCCGCCGGTCCGGACACTCCGTCGATTTGTCACCTCGGCAGACCTCGCGCTGCGCAGGAAATGCGAGCAAAACGGCGAAATCCGTGGCATCCGTAGAGCCCAGCGGGGCGGGCTTCGGGAGCTGTCATCTGGTATACTAAACAGACACAATCCCCGCCCATGCAGGCGCTTTTGCCTGCTCAACCTCATATGAGGGCACGTGGCACAGTCGCACTACGACGCTGAAGATATCCAGGTACTCGAAGGCCTCGATCCGGTCCGCGAGCGGCCCGGGATGTACATCGGCTCCACGGGGCCGCGGGGCCTGCATCACCTCGTCTTCGAGGTGGTCGACAACTCGGTCGACGAGGCGCTCGCAGGTCATGCCAGCAGCATCACCGTGACCATCAACCCAGACAACTCCATCAAGGTCGTCGACGACGGCCGCGGCATCCCCGTGGGCATCATGAAGAAGTACGGCAAGCCGGCCGCCGAGGTCGTCCTCACCATGCTGCACGCCGGC
>Ga0182021_10006326_pt1 | contig 14065 bp, 18 predicted proteins | sample 612E3MmetaG_FD_120493 | JGI IMG/M metagenome (GOLD analysis project Ga0182021, IMG submission 120493) | Permafrost microbial communities from Stordalen Mire, Sweden - 612E3M metaG (Illumina Assembly) | ecosystem: Environmental > Terrestrial > Soil > Wetlands > Permafrost | place: Sweden...
ATCCAACTCCAGTGGAGTACATGTGGCAGTAACTGGAGAAGGCGGCTACGGCAAAACCGACGGATTAAAGGAAATGGGCAAGCTGATAGACCCAAAGTTCTGGAAATTCGGCGGAATAACACCACAGTCACTATTCTATCAAGGACCAGACATGCCCGATGGTGCTGTGGTGGGGCTTGACGACGTGGTATGGAGTTCAGAACTCGGCACGACCATCAAAAGAATCACTGCACAATTCCAAGAAGGTGCCACGAAAATGACACTGGTAGAAATGCAGGGCACTCAGGTTAGAACCAGCAAGAGAATTGCCTTCTGGACATCATGTGTGGATAATCAATCTGATGAACAAATTCGAGATCGCTTTATCATGTATTCCGTGAAGTCTGGTCAAGAGCGGTCAAGGCAGATCATTGACCACATGAAGGCGGCCGATGAAGGCAATCAGCCCCTCCATGAGTTCGACTTCGAGACTAGGGTCTGTCAAGAGCTAATCCTGGACCTGAAGACAAAGATGTTCAATGTGAAGATTCCTTTCGCAACAAGGATCAATATCGAAGGGGCTCCGCGAGCTTATGCGATGTTCCGCGACATGATCAGATCTTGCGCTGTATTTCGGTATATGGTCCGCGAGAAAGACGAGGATGGCAGCCTTATCGCAACTGAAGAAGACTTCGAGAATGCGAAGTCGCTTTTTATCGAGATTGGCGGTCACGATCGGAATAAGTATACTGTTCCTGAGCTAGATCTGCTTAACTCGATCGTTGCTAATGGAATGGTTGCAACCCAGGCCGAGATTCAGAAGCTGATGATAAAGAGTCCAGGCTATGTTAGCGACCTTCTTAATGGTAGAGGCAGAGCAGGGCATGGTCTCCTCCATAAATGCGATGATCTTATAGTGGAAGAGGGCAGGCCAAAGAGATATCGCCTCAGACTTGGCTTTAACCCTGTATCCAGAGTGAAGATAGAACTAACATAGCGTCTATCGCTATGTAACCTTTTTGTGTAGTTACGTCGAATCTACGTAGGGTTTACGTAGTATTTACGTACGATCTTACGTAGTCAAAAACGATATCCTCTGGCTGTATTGTGTGTATGTTACGTAATAATGAGAAGAAAGAGGAAGGAGAGAGAAGAGAGAAGACTGGAGTCGGCATGATTCCTGATTCTTACCTCCTTCCTCTTTTCCTTCAGAAGCTACGTAAAATGCGTAACAACTTAGATGCACAGCGATTTCAACTACGTAAGATGGTGCGAAAAAGGCTGCGTATTACGTATTGACCTGCCCGTCGAGATGTCGAAGCTCCGTCATGGCATTGTAGCTTTATGTGTTCGTGTACTTGCTCGATGACTTGAAGCACATAAGTCGAAAGAAGCAGAAATCTGCTGCGAAAAAAAGAGATTCGTTGCGATTCTATGCATCATTTATGAATATTTTGCCTTCTTGACAACTTACTGTTCGGTATTTGACTCAAATTAATGCAAAAATGAGAGGGAGTGGCTTACGGAAGACAGAGATATATTTAGGTTGTCCAGGGGTTACGATGATCTGCTTGCTTTCGGTATCGCATAATCCATAGCCCCGACAATTCGGTGATGCTCGGCGAACGTCCCATCTCGGAAAGAACATTCGCCTGATGGATTCGAAAGACTCAGGCTTCGTCCTTTTTCTCCTTCTCTGCTTCTGCTTTTTTCGCTTGATATTCGCTGTCCACTTTCTTTATCTGCGCTTGAATTCCCGGCCAGATTGCATCAACAAAGGCATCTGTATCTAGCGAGCCGTCAGCGCGGACGAATGCGCTTGGATCGTATATTCCGATTAATTTCTTCTTTTCATCTGCCATAGCTACTCAGCCTCCACAATTTGACTTGTCGTCTTCCTCAGTCCATAACTCCTTTCGACTGCATTATGAATTATTTGTTCGACACGACTGTCGAATTTGTCTTTGTCTACTTTTATCTCTACCATCGTATTCAATTCCTCTGGTTAATGAGATGAACTTTATTTCGACGTCATCTGGTCCGCTATTTTTTCGGCTTCTTCTACTTTCACCCTGAAGCGTTCAGGGAGGTCTTCGTACGACTCCACACGATGAACTAGCTTGGCGAGTTGGAACATATCGTGCGGTGTCACTCCTAGCTGGCGGATCATTATTTTGGACACCCGCGCGATCCGGTGGGATAGTTCTACATTAGCGCGTAATTCGCCCGACAACCATTTTTTTATTTGTTCGGCTTCTTCGTCCATAAAAACCTCTAACTCGGGGTAACACGATTTGTGTTACTCGCCCATCGTCTCTGTTTCGCATTGATGTGTTTTGCCAGCCATTTTTCCGAAGTTCTCTTGCTTTTTTTATAATAACCAGGATACTACTATATGCTTTCAAGTACTTATAGTTTTTTACAGACTTTTTAGAAGTTAAGATCCATATAATTATTTCAAACGCTGAAAGGTCTTATATAATCGTTATGCGACTTTAGGGTATGTGAAGGAATACACGTTTCTCGCGAAGGTAGTAGGCGGTGGAAAAATAACTATCCCGCTAGAAGTTCGAAATGCCCTCGGAATAATCGATGGAAAGAGGATTGAAGCCACGGTAAGGCTGATTGAAGAGGACTAGAAATGGTCGAGATGATCTCTCATGCCCGAAATGCCGTATGAAGAACCACTATGCGCAGAAGAAGCGAGGAGACTAACTCCTGGTGCACCTGCGCTTGCTGGATATGCTGCATGGTGCGCTTCCAAGCATGGGGAGATAACATGGGAGCAATTTCTCAAAATGACGGCTTTTGCTGGAGGGCATGTCCAGCCTTGAAGCGGTTTGAGTAGCACGCTACGAAATGGGCGCAAATGCAATATCCGTGAGATGAGATTTCACAATATTATTCCTGATTGCAAGTCATCTTGCATGTCGATCTTAATGCCTTCTTTCCAGATGTTGAGGTTCGAAAGCATCCAGAACTGAAAAACACAGGGCGATTGTACCTCCGCAAACATGTCCCATTAGACGAGGATTGCTTGGCTTAAATGAAATAGCCTTTACGTTTTCGGTGCTCAATGCTTTATAGTTTTAAACACAATACTTGCTAGAGGTGAAGAGATATGTGCGGGTTCATAAAGAAAATCATTAAGGTAATTGGCTTGCTCGCCTTTTTGTCGTTCGCCAAGAAAATGCTCCATCATCGCAGCCACTAGGACGCGAGTTGCTCCATTCATTCGGCAACAATCTAGCATCAGAAGTGGGCTAAATGCAGAGTAGTAATGAACCTGGAAATATCGAGGCAGCGATTAAGGCTATTGGACCGTCTAAGCTTCCCTTGTACGAAGCGTTCATGGATGAAGTCCAACGGATTTTGGTTGAGAAGGGTTATGATGAAGCAATAGTGTATTCAGAGCAGTTTTTTCAATCTACGGATCTGAATGCTGAGCTAGTCCGCGTTATGACTATTTGCAGGCGTTATGATCTCAAACCCGAAGCCACCGCACAGGTATTTGATTATTTGAGGCGGATTCAATCTGAAAATTGCAAGAATTAGGGTCTCCCTACTTGATGACCATCTCTGGCTGAACCAATTGAGTATAGGCTATATGGGCTATTCTTGCCATTATTTACTTCAATAGTTTCTTTATTTCTTGTGCGATTAAAGGAAATAATGACCCATATAAGCCATATTATTCATGTCTAATGCTGTATTACCACTATATGTCCAGACTAACCCCGAAGACTGTTTTCTCCCAATGACGATTCAGCAAAAGGGATATGTGCAAGAAAACTCATAAGTGCCTAGCTAGGGGAAGGTCTTGAGATGACAGATTCAACCGCAATTGATAGCACGCCAATACTAATTGAATTTTCACCTCGCCCAGGTGTAGAAGCGGCTGCCATTTTCGATAAGAAGCCTGAGGAATTGAAAAAGAAGTCCGAAGAGGCATTGAACAACGCCATGAAAAACATTGAGGATATGGCTAAACGAATAAACACTCTACAAAAAAATATCCCCGTTGAGTTCTCTAAGGTAGAAGTCGAATTCGGGATTAAGTTTGACTGGAAGGTAGGTGCTCTCTTGGCGGAAGCTGGCACGGAAGCAAGCATAAATGTGACGCTTACCTGGAGCCGACCTCAATCCTGAGTCCGTCATGGCAGAAAACGTCCGGCTCCAGAAGCTGTGGAATTTTACCGTAAAGATCAGCGATTCCGAAGATACCGCAGTAGGAACCGGAATAGTAGTCTCTGCGGATGGAAAGATCATTACTTGTGCCCATGTTGTCGAAGCTGCCCTAGGGATGCATCCGAGAGAAGCTATGGGACGAGAAATTCATGTCTATTTTCCACAGGTCGGTGCGGCTGAAAAGAAATCAAGAATTGCGGTAGTCGACGGATGTTTCCCTCAGCATGATGACGATGTTGTATTGCTCCAGTTAAAAGATGGTCCTGCACCATTAGGACCTGAGCAGATCGCCCAACTGGGTAGCGCCACTGGGTCCGAAGGCAACGAATTCCAGAGTTATGGCTACGCACCGATAGGTTCCTATAAATCCAGGTATGCCAGCGGCGAGATTCAAGGTCCGGTAGAACTCGATCTGCCAGACACACGACTTCAGTCAGATCCGGTGCAATTAAAGACAGAGGATATTCGTCCAGGAATGAGCGGTAGCGCAGTTCTCGATAAGAAGCGGAACCTTGTCATTGGCTTGGTAACTGAACGGTGGAATCCACGAGGCAAAACTGAGGATGATAACATAGCCTGGGCGACTGATAACTATGTTTTAACCTTTGATCCGATTAAACTGACATTGCTGGAAGAATCTCTCCCGATGGGTCCAGCCTTTAAACCTAACATCGATCTTGATGCGGCTAAAACAGCCGTGGCACCTGAACAAAAGTATGCTTGGAACAATGCGCCTCCCTCCATCCAGGAATGGATCGGACGTGAAGATCTCTTGAAGGCTATCACGAATGACTGGATCGACTCAAAGAAGCGCATAACTGGACTCATCGGCTTTGGTGGCGAAGGTAAGAGCAGCCTAGCACGACGTTGGGCGGATGATCTGCTAAATAGTAAATCCTTGCCGCAACCAGATAGTGTCTTCTGGTGGGGTTTCTACGATAGACCGAGTGTAGACGAGTTCTTCGAGGCAGCATTAAACTATCTTAGCGGTGGAAATGCTAATCTGGCACGTCTCTACCCGTCGTCAAGTGCAAGAATTCATCTTCTGGCAGGAATGCTTCATGGAGGACGTTATCTATTCGTTCTCGATGGTCTGGAGGGGTTACAGCATCAGGAAGGCGATCAATTCGGTCTGCTGAAGAGCAATAATCTGCGAGAGTTTTTACAGTTCTTTGCTGCACCAGATCATGATTCTTTCTGCTTAATGACCAGTCGCGTTCCTCTTCTGGAATTCATGGAATACACGACCTACCAACACCGAGACGTGGAGCAACTGAGTGCTGCTGAAGGTCGAGAACTCCTCCAGAAGCTGGGCGTGAAAGGCACCGACCCAGAGCTGGACAAAGTGGTTGCAGATTGGGAAGGTTACGCTCTGACACTGAGCCTTATAGGAAGCTATATTGCCGATCAATACGGTGGCGACATTTCGCATATCAAAGACCTACCTCCACCGACATCAGGCGAGCCACGCTACAAGAAGGTGCACAGCGTTCTGAAGCACTACGACGAGCATCTTAACGGTGAAGAACGAGCATTTCTGAAGATCTTCAGCGCATTCCGCACTCCGGTCGATAAAACTGCATTCGACGGTGTTTTCAGGGCTGAACTAATAGAAGAACCAAAAGCAATCAATGTGCCCATTGCCTCACTGGATGATGCCGCCTTTGATGCAATGGTCAAGCGACTGGTCGATTACCGCATATTGCGCCACGAACTTCGAACAGGCGAGTACAATACCCATCCGCTTATCAGATCTCATTACTATGACTTGCTGCTTACGGGCGACCAATCTCAAGCCTTGGATGTTCATAGACAACTAAAGGAATATTATCTTGCCCAGGCTGAAGATCTGCCGTATGAACCCACATTGGACGATCTGAAGCCTCTGATTGAAGCGGTACACCATGCCTGTCGAAGCGGAGCCTATGATGAAGCAATAAACATATTATGGGAGCGGATTTACCAGGACCTCAATTGCAATCTTTATTATAAATTGGGTGCCAACGAAACCGCTCTAGCAATCTTGGAGGAGTTCTTTAAGGAGCAGGATACTTCCCAAGATCCGCTGGTCAGCTGTCCAGTTGATAAGGGCTGGATATTGGGCGAGATCGGTTTTTGCTTAATGAACTTGGGACGATTGTATCAGGCGGAGCCATTCATTGAGCGTTCCAACTTCATCAATCTTAACATCACAAAAAATTGGACGAACGCAAGTAGATGTTATCATAACCTATCGGATCTATATGCATCGCTGGGCGCGCTTGATCGGAGTGCAGAAGCATCTCGGCAGGCATTGGAACTGAGCATTCGTGCAGGAGATAAAAGTGCGGAAGGAACAGAGCGCACTTCGATTGCCTATCTAGCATTCGCAGAACACCTTCAAGGCAGTCTGATAACAGCCAGCGAGGGTTTTAGAAAAGCAGAGGCATTGGAACAAGGAATCGATCCCAAACGGCAATATCTTTACAGCTTTAGAGGCATCAAGCATGCCGATCACTTAATTCGAATTGGCAATGTAGCCAATGCCCGCAAGGTCATCGAGGCAAATCTTGAGATCTGCAAAATCAATCATTGGCAATTTCTTGTTAGTCGCTGCTACCGTGTGCTTGGCGACCTTGACGCAAATGGTGGAGATCACGATTGTGCCAGAACGCATTACAACGAAGCTCTAAAAATCGCCCACAGTATCAACGACCGGGATGTGCTCATCGAAGCCCTTCTGGCTAGGGGCGGATGGGCTGCAAAGCACATGAAAAATGCCAGCGAAGCTTTCAGCGACCTCGATGAAGCCCTGAACTATGCCGTTTCGGGAGGTTATAGAATCCTTGAAGCCGACATCCGAGTGGCACTCGCCTGGGCAAACCTTGCTGCTGGCAACAAAGAGAAGGCTAAAACTGAAGCTCAGCGGGCAAAGCAGATGAGCAAGGAGATGGGCTACTACTGGGGCAAAAAGTACGCAGATGAAATCCTGGCTGAGATCGAGAAAACATGGCGATTGACTAGCATTATTCATTTTGATTCCTCGATCAGACTACTGGGATTCTGTCAAAGCTTATGAACCTGGCTGGCAAGAGGGAATCCAATGCTATTCAGCCGTAACAAGATACAAATTGATGTATTCATCAACTATGGCAATGATGATGTCCGGCATAAGAAACTGGTGACGGAGCCTGGTATCAGTGCTTTAGATGCACTAGACGGAGCGGCGAACATTGAGTATACGTCGGATGAGAGTGCCACAAACCATCATGGAGCTATGGTTACAGCCATCGACGGGTTCAAAGTAGGGATAAATCACTTCTGGATCTATTACATCTTTGAGAAAAACCAAGCTGGATGGAAACTGCCTATGTGCACTCCAGACTCATTGAAGATTACAGAGGACACCAGGGTGGCATGGCGATATCATACTGCGACTAGTGGTAATGATATGCTGAGGTATGGACCTCTATCAACTAGCTCCTGCATAAGTAAGATCAAGAAGTGCAATCGCCAGTTCTAAAATGATAACAAAAATGTCGGCGTTTCTCCTATGTATTTTTATAGAGGAATTGTAGCCTCTTGTGTAATATGACAGAAACAACGGTTGAATCTATTTTTGGCGTAAATGCTGGCATCGTTTGGGAAGCACTTAACGAAAAAGGTCCGTGCACCATTGCTGAGCTTGCGAGGATCACGTCTTTGAGCCGCGAAGAAGTTCATGGCGCACTTGGCTGGCTTGGTCGAGAGAATAAGATCTCAGCAAAGATGGGCGAGGGAGTAAGAGGCAGGAGGGCGACGGTCTTCTTTTTGCAGCCATAAGATCAGGCACATCCGTTTGATGACCTCCAACTTCGTATTGCACAGCATCGAAAAGTTATCTAGCGGGATTCGTTGAAGAGACTGAATATGCGATAAGGAGAACCGAAGGGATATGGGTCATAATGGGCTATTTTCTCCTTACTCCTATTACAAAATTCTGTTTTCTCTCTTCTGTGCGGTCAATAGAGAAATGACCCATATAGCCCGTATGCGTCTAGGCTACTGAAAAAAAACAATATCGATTTATCAATATGGGTAAGTCCAGTAGTACCTATTGTAATAATTGTTTAAGAATTTCTGATTCGCATGGATTGCACTAGTTAGATCCAGTTGATACTGAGGATCATAGTAGTAAGGATTGTAGTATCCTGGCTGGTAATAGCTAGGTGTTGTGTAATTGCCCATTCCACCTAAGACTACAGGATTGTAGGTCGGATAGTTATTCTGATAACCGAATGGCACGTAGCCAGGATAATTATTGAGGAATCGTTGAGTTCCTATTCCAAGATCACTATTCGGATAGTAAAATGGACCGTTATAGTATACAGGACCAGTACTCAACCAATCGCCTGAAGAACCAAGATCCCAGGAGTCCTGACTCGTGACAGTAGCCGTTAGCATTGCGATAGCAAGCACGGATACAGACAGCATTAATTTGATTGCCTTCATTTTTGGTCACCTTATTCTACTCACCCTCTATAATATTTAAGGTTCCTTCTTTTGCTGACCGTCGGACAAAATGCATGATGAGATGACCCATATGATACATACTTGCTTTTCAATGAAAGTTAAGCGGAATGCCAAGAATAAGGTAATATCTCATGTACGATGTACAAAATTAGAGTTCCTTAAATGCGAGTTATCCTGCATGTCGACCTAGATGCCTTCTTCCCTTCAGTGGAAGTCCGAGAGCATCCAGAATTCAAAGGTAAGCCCGTTGTAGTCGGAGCCGATCCCAAGGAAGGCAAAGGACGAGGTGTCGTGAGCAGCGCCTCCTACGAAGCCAGGAAGTTCGGCATCAGATCAGCTTTGCCAATATCCAGGGCTTGGAAGCTATGTCCTGATTGTGTCTATCTCAGACCTCACTTCGATCTCTATATCCCAGCATCCAATAGCGTAATGAAAATTCTAAGGAGCCATGCCGATAAATTTGAACAGGGCGGGATAGACGAAGCCTATCTCGACATATCAAGTCAAGTGAAGGATTTCGACGAAGCCAGAGAATTAGCCAAAAGCCTGATGGAAGAGGTGCTTGAGAAAGAAAAATTGACATGCTCAATTGGTGTTGCTCCCAATAAAATGGTTGCCAAGATAGCTTCTGACTTCAAGAAACCCTATGGGCTGACGGTCGTCAGAGAAGATGATGTCAAAGGATTCCTGTTCCCGCTGGATGTCAGAAAGATTCCTGGTGTTGGACCCAAAACCGAACGAAGCCTGAAAGAATTGGGAATAGAAACTGTAGCCGACTTGGCATCCATGAAGCCAGAGGTGCTCACAAGACTCTTCGGAGTATGGGGTACAAGGCTCCGTGAATTTGCCAATGGGATCGATAACGCTGAGGTCATAGAGGAATACGAAACAAAATCAATAGGGAGAGATACTACATTTGAGACGGATGAGGATGATGAAGTGCAAATATTCCAGGTCTTGGATGGGTTGGCAGAGGAAGTTCATGAAGATGTGATTGATAATGGTTTCAAGTTCAAGACGATTACCGTTAGGGTCAGATATCAGCATTTTGACACATACACTCGGTCCAAATCCTTGTTGTTCTCAACTAATGACCTGGACATTCTCAAGAACAATGCCAAGCGACTGATTGCACCTTTTCTGCGACAAAATAGGAAAATCAGATTGATTGGGGTTAGGGTATCGAATTTGATATCAACATCAAGAGACTTGGAAGTGAGCTAAATGCCGAGTAGTAATGAACTTGGAAACATCGAAGCAGCGATTAAGGCTATTGGAGCATCTAGGCTTCCATTGCTCGAAGCTTTCATGGATGAAGTCCAACGGATTTTGGTTGAGAAGGGCTATGATGAAGCAATAGTGCATTCAGAGCAGTTTTTTCAATCTACGGATCTGAATGCTGAGCTAGTCCGCATTATGACTATTTGCAGACGTTACAATCTCAAACCAGAAGCCGCTGCACAGGTATTTGATTACTTGAGGCGGATTCAGGCTGAAAATCGTAAACAATAAGTGGTCTTCCCCTACTTGTTAGCCACAGACTCAGCAGTCTGATCGCGAGGTTTTTTGCGAGCCATCTACACTTGAGAGTGGTGATAACACAATGTTAACTCATTTTTCCGATGCCCATTTCCAAGCATCGCTCGCCTTGTTCGCCTCAAAGTATTTAATTTGCCCTCTTGTGAAAGGCTTCATCAATTTAGTCATCCATTTTTCCCATCTGGAGTGTCCGATAAATGCAGCACGCTCGATATTATTGAAGTGCATTGGTTCAAGCTTTATTTCATCCCATGCTGCGTGTGCATCCCAGCCTTGGAAATTCTCTGCCAGTTCGAATACAATTCGAATTTTTCCATACGCTTCCACAGTAGCTTTAAGGGCTGGAACAAATATTTCCTTGTAGTCGTGATCAGTTAATTTTCCAGATGCCTTAAATGCCAGGAAGTTGCCAACGCTGCCGGAAAGTTTCTCGATCATGGTCCATCTCATCAATAAATAACGCTTAGAAACTATTTAAATTCATTCTAATAGACTCTCCGCCATCGATGGATTCAATCACTTCTGGCTTATTATGTATTCGAGAAAAACCAAGCCGGATGGAGACTGCCTATGTCATTAGCGGACAGCCAGGAACTTGGCAGTTTTCATTCACCAAAGAAGGTTACGACCCTCTTAGCCTGAATTATAATGTCACTGAGACGGGTGAGGGTGCAGTTTACCTCCAAAGAACTGTCCAATCTTAAGATTGCGGCTGGTTCTGGCAGATGAGTCACCTGGCGGCTTTGGAAGGCGAGAATTTTTCCTAGGGCGTCAGGCGAAGGTTTTTTTTGAGATCATTCTCCATATGGAGCTGGTTAAGCATCATTTCCTGCTTGGCAATCCAGGACTGGTCCTCTAAGTCTTTGGATAATTGAACGACTCTTAGAGGAATTCCCAAAAAAGTGCACATTTCCCCTATAGTAATAGTATCTTATAATAGGGGAATTGTAGACTTTTTTTATGGAAATCTTCTCTATTTCGCTTCCCTATGCTTACATCTCTGATTCTGTGTCCTCTTGAGGCATGTCCAGCAGTACCTATGTTTTCTGCGGCTTTCAAACCAGTCTCTGGCGGATTCAAATAGTTCATTGATCATTGTCTTCTCTTGATAATGCCAATATTGGATACATCAGCTTAGTATTTGATACTAACGTATGGTTACTGCAACCCTCCATGCAAGGTCTTCTTTCCTCAAAAACGAACCAGAAATTCTGGAATAAGGATTTAATATTAGAGCAACTATAACTATAATTGGTGATAAAATATGGATAAACTGGATCTAAAGATTCTTGGGGCGATCAATACTCTTTCGGCGACATCTTTTGTTAGTGCCATAGAAGTCAGCAATAGAGTAAAAATGGATAACAAAGAGTTGGGAGATCGTTTAATGGTTCTGAAAGCATTGGGGCATGTGGAAATCATTACGAAGGATTTTATGTCCAGTATGACCCTTCCAAATTTTATCGTTAAGGCTAGGATAACAGAACAAGGGCGAAAAGCCTTGAAGAAATGATACCGAAACCAATTTTTCCATTGTTTCCAGTTTCTCTGTTATCATACCCAGAATATTTGTGTTATGACGGGTGGCATAAATATTGTAAAATTTATTGCAATAACTTCATAAAGCGAATAGAGGGTTGCCATCAGGAAGGTTGATGACTGCCATGATAGGCAACCCTGAAGATTTCGTGGGTCTAGGCATAGACCGCTGTTCCTGCCTACACATTGATTATCTTCGTCCCACCCCGATCGAAGAACATGGTCTTCTGGTAATTGAACTGACCATCCGTGACCCTGATTTCATGGTTCTGGTTTCCAACAACCTTAAAGCTGAACTTTCCATCTAGAGGATCTCCGCCAGTCCCCTCAGTACCTATGTAATTCCCATCCAGGAATACCTGATATCCTCGCTTGCTTTGGGATACTATTGTAACTTGAGAATCGCCCGTAGTCGAAATCGGAGTTGAGCCAGGTGAGAGATATATCCCTTGGGGATATGGCAGTGTGTTCGAAGGTGTAAATTGTGGTGCAGATTGTGGTGTGTATGGTACCACATTTATCACCGCTGCATTACTTACCTGACCATCGATAATGAAGAGTAGTATGTGCTGACCAACCGCATCTGCATAGAAGTTAATCTGGTTGTACCCTGGGTAAAAATTGTAGTTATTATTAGTCGAGTGACTATCCGGATATATTTCATAGAGATAACCGTTGCCTCCCGTTGAAGAGATCGCTAGAAGCGATAGACTTGAACCCTGGGGAACTGCTGCATATTGAGTCCAGCTCGTGGCTCCCTGAATCCACAAGGAGTTTCCACCTGTGTAAGCGGCATAAGTCTGGTACTGAGAATAGGGAACTGCCTGCTGCTGATAACCGAAGTAAATCATGGAAGGCACTTTACCGTTGATATTGAACTTTTTGGGAGCGACGATATGATTTTTCGGAGTAGAGCCTTGTGTCATGCTGTAATACTGAGAAAATTTCGAAACATCTACTTTGGAAGTTCCAGATAACATGTGATTTTGTCCTTGTGTCTGTGAATATTTCGAAACATCTTTGGAGGTTATCGGTACCATGTGATCGGGTCCTTGGGCTTGGACTTCTGATATACATGTCAATAAAACCAATGCCAAAAGCATTGAAATTAGACTATTTCTTCTCATGATATTCATCTCCTGAATTATGTAATTTAAATTTATTACTATTTATAATTCGATTTTATGCCGCCTTATTTTGGTTACTTGATTACTCCTCGATCTTTACATTATGCTTCTTGAAGAACTCTCTTAATGCCTCTTCGACCACCTGGCTTTGAGCACGCAAGCTGCTCTTGGTTTGTACGGTGTAAACCTTCAGGGTTTGGGCTACCGGATCTGATAAGGTCAATGTAGTTTTGGGCATTATACATTAACTCCATAAGCTCTTGGTATATATAAATTGTGGTACTTCGAAATTTAGATACCAAAAGCTTTTTATTTAAAGACACCCTATTAAGAGTTCGAAGCACAAAAGGTGGAATAAAAATGATAAATGAAAATGTAGAGAATATGAAAGCTGATGCCAAGAATGCTGTGTCCGATATAGGGAATATCATGTCCCATGCAAAGGCAGATGCAAAGGCTGACGTGGAGAAGGCGAAGGCTAAATTTGGGCATGGCGATAAGCTAGAGAAGAAGGCGGCTTATGTAAAGGCTGACATAAAGGCTAATGCGTCGAAAGCGAAAGCTGATGTAAAAAATAGGATTACTCATCTAGAGGCTGATGCAGAGAAGACGAAGGCTGATTAAGGGAAAAAATTGGTTGATGCACTGAAAATAAGGAACGATAAGATATGATGCATAAAGAAGAAATGGAAGGATCTAAAATGGAAGGCATGATGAACTGGTGGGAGCATATCCCCGAAGATAAGAAGAAGGCAGTCATGAAAGCAAAATTGGAAATGAAGATAAAGAAAGTGCAGGCTAAGCTGGATTTCCTCAAGGAAATGCAGAAAATCTTCGGATAATCTTGCACCAAGTGCTTCAAGGATTTAGAGCCTCACAGCTCACGTTTTTTAAAGAAAAAAACAGAACACAGGAGGTTAAGTATGTCTCAGACAATCAGATGGTTTACTTTAGGAATAGCTCTGCTAGTTATGCTCACACTGGCATCAGCCCAGACTCCGAGCATGTATTCAGTTGGCAATCCGAGTTCTGGATCGGTTCAAAGCAATGCTTCGCAATATTCGCAGTTTTATCAAATGGTCTCTGGACCTGCTCCCAGCAACAAGATCTCGGCACCTGAACAGTATGATATCACAGGTCACACTCCAAATAATGTCTACTTGACAATGCAGAATCAAGCAGTACCGTACTCTCGATACCAA
>Ga0182021_10006327_pt1 | contig 14065 bp, 10 predicted proteins | sample 612E3MmetaG_FD_120493 | JGI IMG/M metagenome (GOLD analysis project Ga0182021, IMG submission 120493) | Permafrost microbial communities from Stordalen Mire, Sweden - 612E3M metaG (Illumina Assembly) | ecosystem: Environmental > Terrestrial > Soil > Wetlands > Permafrost | place: Sweden...
AGCCTGGAGGCCAGACCGGCGGACAGAGCGGCCAGTCCGGTCGTCAGGGTGGTGGTGGCCAGCCCGGTGGACAGCCTGGAGGCCAGACCGGCGGACAGAGCGGCCAGTTTGGTCGTCAGGGTGGTGGCGGCCAGCCCGGTGGACAGCCCGGAGGCCAGACCGGCGGACAGAGCGGCCAATTCGGGCGTCAGGGTGGTGGCGGCCAACCCGGTGGTCAACCTGGAGGCCAGACTGGCGGACAGAGCGGCCAATTCGGGCGTCAGGGTGGTGGCGGCCAGCCCGGTGGTCAGCCTGGAGGTCAGACCGGCGGACAGAGCGGCCAGTCCGGTCGTCAGGGTGGTGGCGGCCAGCCCGGTGGTCAACCCGGAGGCCAGACCGGCGGACAGAGCGGCCAATTCGGGCGTCAGGGTGGCGGCGGCCAACCCGGTGGTCAGCCTGGAGGTCAGACTGGCGGACAGAGTGGCCAGTTCGGGCGTCAAGGCGGGGGACAGAACGGTGGACAGGGCGGCGGCCAGTTTGGCCGTCAAGGTGGGGGCCAGAACGGGGGTGGTGGCCAGACCGGCGGCCAGCAGTTCGGCCGTCAAGGTGGCGGACAGACCGGGGGCCAACAGTTCGGGCGTCAGGGCGGCGGACAGAACGGCGGTCGCGGGCAGTCGCAGGTCACACGATTCTCCAACGGCCGGCCCGACACCATCCGCACATCGAACGGCGGAATGGTTCGCCACGATCAGAGCGGCCGAGTCCGCGAAGTGCACACGGCGGGAGGTGCGGTGATTACGCATCGGCCGGACGGCGTGCGGCGTGTGGAGATAACGCGTCCGGGCAACCTTCGGATTGTCACCAGCGAGCGTGGGCGCGGCGGTTATGCCCAGCGACCGCTGATGTTCCGCAATCGGGAGCTGGTCCAACGCACGTACTACGATCACGGACGGGCCTATGCGCGCGTCTATCGTCCGGTTACCTTCAGGGGAGTGGTTCTGAACCTGTATACGCCCTCGCGCTACTACCGGCCCGCGTTCTACTCCTACGCGTACAGCCCATGGATCAGGCCGGTGTCCTATAACTGGGGATGGGGCGGCAGGCCCTGGTATGGCTACTATGGGGGATACTTTACGCCCTACCGGGAATATGCGGGCCCGGCTTTTTGGTTGACGGACTACCTGATTGCCACGACGTTGGAGCAAGCGTATCAGGACCGGCTCGACGCCGGCCTGCAGGGCGGCGGTTATGCCAGCGGCCAGGCCGGCCTCACGCCTGACGTGAAGCAGGCGGTGGCGGATGAGGTGCACCGGCAGCTCGATATGGAGAGGATGGAGGGCCAGTCCATGACGGCGAACTCCTCCGGCGACCTGTCGCCGATATTCGCCGACAATATTCCACATGTGTTCGTGGTCTCGAACAGCCTGATGGCGGACGACCGTGGGCCGGGGTGTCCGGTCAGTGAAGGCGATGTGCTCCAACTCCGCCCGGGATCGTCGAATGGGGAGACCGCCGACGTGGTCGTGCTGGCGAGCAAGAGCACGGACTGCCGCAGGGGCGGCGTGGTCTCCGTCCAGCTCCAGGATCTGCAGGAGATGCAGAATCACATGCGCGAGACCATCGACCAGGGGCTGGCGGAGATGCAATCCCGCCAGGGCCAGGGTGGACTGCCACCGCTGCCGGCAGCGGCCGCGGGCGCCGCGGTGGATGCGCCCTTTGCCGCCGACGTAAGGCCGGACGCGAATGTCGCCACCGAGCTCAACCAGGCGGCGCAGGAAGCCAACCAGGGCGAGCAGGACGTGGTCAGCCAGAGCGCGCAAGCCGATACCGGCAATGCGGGGGGGCCGGTCACGATCTCCCTGGGACAGTCGACGGCCGACGTGGAATCGATCAGTGGGAAACCCGACAAGATCATCGACCTCGGCGCCAAGAAGATTTACGTTTACAAGGACCTGAAGATCACGTTCACCGACGGGAGGGTGAGCGACGTCCAGTAGCATAACCGCTCTCTGACGTTCGCGGCTCGGTAAGCGCCGGCACACACGTGGCCGCGTTTCCGAGCCGCGCGCGTCAGAAGGCGTGAAAAAAGCGCCCGCAAGCGGGCGAGGCAGGCGGTTCCGCCTGCGTAGCTGGATTCTTTCACGGCTTCTTAGTAAGCGGTTCTTTACTCGAGCGTGTCCGCGATGGTTTCGGGGATGGGTCCGGCCATGTCGCGGAGTTTCTCGAACAGCGCATCGTAGAGGGCGGCGTACGCCTGGAGCGAGGGATCGGGTGCGGCCGTGAGCGCCACCGCGAAGGTGCGGCGCATGTGGCGCACGGAGACCAGCAGGAGTTTCAATTCGTCGTCTGAGAAGCCAAAGGTTTTCGACATAGGAAGAGTGCGGCGAGCGCGGCCATCCAGGAGAGCGCGCTCAAAACGGCCATCAAGCGCGGCTCGGCGGTCGCGCGGTAGTCGAGCTCGATGTGCGTGGCCGCGGCGGCGGCCGGGCGCAACACCATGAAACCCAGGTTGTCGGTCTCGATGCGGATGGCACGGCCATCCTGGAAGGCCCGCCAGCCGGGGTCGGCGTTGACCCGCACGGCCACCAGACGGCCGGGCGGCGCGGCGCCATCGACGACCAGCGTGCCGGCGCCGAGCCAGCGGGTTTGGAGCGCGGGGCGGGCGGGATCTTCCAAGGCGGCGATGTAAGGCTCCAGCACCCAGGGGCGCGCGGGCGCGTCCTTTCCGGGGAGTTCCTCGGGGGTCAACAAGTTCGCCAGGGGGCGGGCGGGCAAGGCGTAGATGGTGTCGTTCTCTTCGTGGTAAACGGCGGGCAGCGCCGCGGCGAAGAGTTCGGGACGGACGAAATCGCGGTAATACTCGCGCGACTTGGGGCCGTGGACGACGACGTATTCCGTGCCCATGGCTTTCAATTCCAGCAGGGCGTCCTGGGCGCCGCGGCCGGGGCGCGAGTCCTTGCCCGTGCGGATGTGGTAAGCGAGGTCCCAGGGCACGCGGTTTTGCAGGCCGGTCTCAAATCCGCCGCCCACTTGCGGGATGTCGAACCAGGAGTTCATGCGGAAACGCATTCCGCCGGAAGCGTAGACGCGGCCTTGGGGCGGATGCTCGGCCATCCAGCGGGCCAGGTGGTACTCGATGGACTCCTCACGGGGAGCGGGTGTCCACCGGCTCCATCCCTGGGTGGCGTAGGCCCAGAGCTGCGGTGCGCCCGCCAGCAAGGCGATGGCAGCGGTCCCGATGGCGCACAGGCGCACCGTCTGGTTGGGGTGGCGCATGGCGAGGCGGACGGCTTCCACCAAGGCCAGCGCCAGGAACAGCTCGAACTCGATGGCGTAGCGGCGCGATTCGGGAATGGTGTCGAGATCGAAAACGTAGAAGGCGGTGGCGATGAAACCGAAGGTGAAAGCCGCCAGGGTCGCGAAGCGGAGGTAGAAGGAGCCGCCGAACCAACGGAACAGCAGCCGGACGATCAACACGCCGAACGCGAGGCTCGTCACGAGGCATCGCTGCGGCGCGCCGAACTGGTAGGCGAAAGAGTCGGTGGGCCAGTTGAAGACGATGGTTTTAATAAAGGTGGGGGTGAGCCAGAAACAGGCCAGCAAGTAGGCCAGGCCGGCGGCGGCAAACACACGCCAGGCGCGAAACCCGGGTTCTCCCAGCGAGGCCACCAGCAGGAGCAGGCAGGCGATGGCCAGGGAGAAAGCGCCTACCCAGTTGACCAGCGGGGTGATCGCCAGCAGCAGCGCGGCCACGAAGACCGGCCGGTATCCGCGGCGGCGGGCGGCCAGCCAGACGGCCAGCAGCACCAGCGGCAGCAGCGTCAGGGCGGTGTTGTGGGGGCCTTCGCCATACTTGGCCAGCACCTGGACCCGCCAGGGAAGCTGTACGATGCCGCGGTCTCTTTCCACCGCTGGGAAAAGTCCATAGGATGGTGAGAGGAAGCCATACACCAGCGCGGCGGCCAGCGACCAGCGGCGGCTGCCGGTGAAATGCAGCGCGAAGAAGAAGACGGTCACCGGGCCGAGGCAGGTGATGGCCGACACCATGACGCGGTAGAGGAAGGCGAGCGGGATGTGCGGCATCAGGTGCGCCAGGAGGGCTGTGAGGTAGGGCAGCGCCGGCACATACAGAAAGCGGGTGGGAATGCCGCAGTATTGGAGAGGGTCCCATCCCCAGGGGTTGGGATGGGCGGAAATGAAACGGGCGATGGCGACGTAGCCGTTCTCGATGGAGCCGGGGAAGGGCAGTTCGCCCCGCATGAAGAGCGGCCCGTTGAGGCACACGTTGAGCAGGAAGATGGCCAGCGCCAGCAACGGGGTGGCCAGGCGTTTCACCGGAGGCGCCTCCAAAACACACTGGCGGCAAGACCGCCGGCGGCACAGAGAAAGCTCAACGTTCGGAAGAAGGTCATCTCCCATCCACCGTCGTAGGCCAAGTCGACCACGCACGGCCCCTCGCAGCGGGGATCGACGATCGTCAGCCCGAGAGGATCGCCCCACACCCGCCTGGCCTGCCCGTTGACACGGGCGCTCCAGCCGCTATGATATGCCACCTGCACGGCGATCAGATAGCCGGGTCGAAGATCGGCGGCGATGCGCGCCTGGCGCGTTCCCAGCCAGTCGAAAGTGGCTGGGGGCAGGGCGGGGTCTTCGAGCGCTGTGAGAAAGGGCTGCAACTCCGTTGGCCGGCTGGCGTCGGGGGGGAAACGCGGCGCCAGATCGGCCGGGCGCACCACATGGGCGAGCGTTGAAGAACGGCGCGGCACGGCGTAAATAGTGACATCGTCCTCGCGCCACAGCACGGGCAGCACGCCATCGAATTTCCGCGGGTAGGGGAAGGGCTTGTATTGTTCCTGGCTGGCCGGCCCGCTGACGATCACGGCATCGCAGCCGTAGGCGCGCAGCCAATCGCGCGCTACGGCGCCATCGGGGCCAGCCAGAATCTGGTAGCGCACCGCCGGCTCGTCGCGTATGAGGACTCCCTGGTCGAACCCGCCGTCAAGCTGTGCCACATCGGTGAACGCGTTGAACCAGAAGGCGATGGAGCCGGGCGCAAACACACGCGCGCCGGTCAGGTGCCCGTCCGCCCAGTGAGCGGTGCGCCACTCGATGGTGCGGTGGATGTCGATGGGTTTCACCATGCGGTACGTCACGGCGCACAAATCCAAGGTCAACGGCACGCAGGCAAAGGCCAGCGCCGAACCCAGTACCAGGCGCAGGCGCGGGGGCAGAAAGCGGGACACCCGTTCTCCCGCGGCCGCGCCCAGCAGACAGATGGCAAGGTCGAACTCGGGTTGATAGCGCCAGGGCTGAGGCACAACCGCTATGCGCCAGCAGTACCACGGGATCACCAGACCGGTAAAACATGCCGCCAGCAGCATGGCGAAGCGGATTTCGAGCGGTGCGCGCGCGCGGCCGAGGGCCCACGCCAGCCCGCCCACGGCCAGCGCAAAAATCGCGACGTACAGCCAATGGCGGGGGGTGAAGGTGAACCGCCCGGCAACGAACTGGGCATTGAAAGCAATCACGGCGATGGTGGAGGGCGGAATCCAGGGCGAGACCAGCAGGTAGGCGTACCCGCCGGCGCCGGCCGTCCGCAGCCATCCGCGTCCACGCGCCAGCAGGTAGCACAGCATGCATACGGCCAGGGCGAATGCGCCGATCCAGTTAAACATCACGGCCGCGGCCAGCGCGACGGAGCAAAGGAGCCAGCGGCGCACATCGCTCTTCCGCATCGCGGCGTCGAGCAAGGCCAACGCCACCAGCATGAGCAACATCGAGGCGATATGGGGGCCCTCACCGTACTCGGACAGCACCTGGAAGCGGCGAACATCGAAATAGTTCAGGGTGTCGCGGCCCACCTCGGGAATCAGAAAGCAGGAGGGCGAGACGAGCGACCAGGCCAGCCCCGCGAACAAAGCCTGCGTGCGGCTGCCGGACAAGCGATGAACCAGCCAGAACAGCGCCACCGGCCCCAGACAGTAGAGCGCCGCCGTGAGGGCGTGGTAGGCGAGGCCGGGCGGGATGCGCGCCACTGCCGCGAGCGCGGCCACGCTCAAAGGAAGCAGCGGCGGGTAGGTGTTCTGGTAGGGAATGCCGGTGTACCAAGCGGGGAACCACTGGAGATTGGGGAAATGATCGAGGATGTAGCGGGCGAGGCTCACAAAGGCCGCCTCGATAGACTGCATCTGGTCGGTCGATTCCACACGGAACAGGGGCCAAATGAGGGCCACGTTGACCAGGGCCACGGCGGAGGCGGCGGCGAGCGTGCGCAGGGAACGGCGGGGCATCAGAGAGCCGGTTGGCAGGCGGAAGCGCCTGCCCCACAACTTCGCGTCATCGACGCTTCCTCACGGGCATGGCGTCGGCGGCCAACACTGCGAGAAACAGCAGCGAGATTGCGGTGAGCAGCCAGCCCACGCGGTTCTCGGTGGGCATGGCGAAAGCCAGCAGGATCGGGTGTTCGCCGGGCGGGGCCTCGACCACCATGAATCCCATGATGTCGGCGTGAATAGGCAGGGGTTTGCCATTCGACCAGGCCTGCCATGCGGGGTCGTAGGATTCCTGCACGAGGATGGCTTGGCCGGGGGCCAGCCTGGCCCGCAAGAGCATGGCGTCGGTGCCCTGGCGTTCCAGCGTAACGGGGGAATCCGGGCCGTTCTCGACCACGTCCACGTAGGCGCGCAGGTACTCAGCGTCGTAGGTGGTGCGCGGCGGCCGGCGCGCCTTGAGCCGCGCGGCGTCCACGACGCGGGCGCGGACGGGGTAGCGGCGGGGAATGCGGTAGAGCGCGTTGCCCTGGCCGTCGTCGTAGAGCAGCGGCGTCGCGGCGGCGAATCTCTCGATATGCCGGACGTCCTTATATGGCTCTTCGGAATTGGGACCGGGCACGTACATCACATCCACGCCCAGGGCCTGCAACCAGAGAATGGCGGGTTGGGGAGTGGATCCTCCGGTGATTTCCCATTGCGAGTCCTGGGCCATGGGGTTGAGGATGCCTTGTTCGGATCCGCCGCCCAGTTGCGGGAGGTCGTGCCAGGCGTCGAACCAGAAGCGAACCGTACCCGAAGGGCAGACGCGCGCGTCCGGCATGTTCTTCCACAGCCAATCGGTGATGCGGTACTCGACGCGGGTGGTGTAGTTGGGCCAGGGCGTCGACACCTCCCGGGAGTACCCGATGTAGCCGATGGTGGTGGCGAAAGCGGCCAGGACAACGATGACGGCCCCTGCTTGCGGCGCGAGTCCGACGCTGGCGATCCTGTAGGGCCTACCGCTCACCTCGACGATCACGGCCACCACTCGCTCCGCGGCCACCGGACGGCGCCACAACCACTCGACGACCGCCAGGACCCCGAGGATGAGGGCCAAGTCCAGTTCCGGGATCAGCCGCCCCGGCTCGCCGGCCAGGCGGAAATTGAAGTAGTAATTGCCCAGCACGTCGAGGGAGAAGAAGACCACGCAGCCCGCCACGAACACCGCCCAGGTGCGTTCGGGCCGGTTGCGCGCCCACCGGTAGGAGGCGAATCCGAATGCCGCGGCCACCACCGCCGCAACCCCAAAGGACCACGCATTCGGGGATTCGGAAACGTACTGCATGTTGTGGACTGTAATCCGGAGGTAGGAAGGCACCAGCCAGAACGCGGTCAACCCATAGGCCAGAGCGGGAATGGCAATGGCCGGAAGCGCCATGCGGAGGTCCCGGCGCGTCACCCAGAAGCTCCATAGCACGACGGCGTAAAACATGGTCAGGGCCGTGGCGCCGTAGAAGTTGTTGGAAACCACGGCGGCACAGAAGATGGCGGCCAGCACCACCGAACCGGGACGGCGTTTCTCGAGGGCGCGCCAGGTGAAGGCCAGGGCGATGGGGATGAGGGCCAGCGCGGTCATGTGCGGGCCTTCGCCATACTTGATCAACACACCCAGCCTCACCGGCACCAGCGGGCCGGAATCGAGCCGCATGTACCGCAGAAACAATAACGACGGCGACATGAGCGCCGTAGCCGCCGCGCCCAGCCAGGCCGCGCCGCGCGAGCGGGCCCCGGCGCGAATGAGCAGGTAGACGCCGGCGATGCCCACGCAATAGAAAAAGATGGTGTAGAAGTGGTACGCCTTGACGGGCCAGAAGCCGGTGACCTTGGAGATGACCGCCGTTCCGTAGCGCAGGGCGGGCGGATAAATGTAATCGAAGCGCGTGCCCATGTACCACAGCGGCTGCCACCGAGGATGGGGCCAGTGGGCAGCGAGGAAGCGCGCGTCGGAGATGAATGTGCTCTCGATGGAGCCCCACTTATCGGTGAACTTGACCTTGAAGTACGGCCCGACCAGGACGGCGGTGAACACAAATAGGAGGAAACAATCGAGCAGAATTTCGCGGCGGCGGGAGAGTTTCATACGAAGGGTTCCCAGCGCACGCCGAACACCACCAGGGCGAACAGGACCAGGAAGGTGGCGAGAGTGAAGATGCGGCCGACGCGGTTTTCGAGAGGCGTCACGAAGGCCAGCCGGATTTCCCGGTCGCCCGGCGGCGCGTCCACCACCATGAAGCCCATGACATCCTTACGGACCGGCAGTTGCTTGCCGGCGTCCCAGGCTTGCCAGGAGGGATCCCAGCTTTCCTGTACCAGGATGGATTGGCCGGGGGCGACCACGGCCCGCACGCGCATGGCGTCGGTTTCGTCGCGCGTCAGGGTGGGCGGAGCGTCGGGGCCTTTCTCGACGACATCGGCGTAAGCGGCGAGGTACTCGACGTCGTCGTTGGCGCGCGGCGGTTTCAGTGTAATCAGCTTTCCGGTTTCGACTACGCGCGCACGGGCGGCGTAGCGCCGGGGCACGCGGTAGAGGATGTTACCCTGCCGGTCGTCGTACAGCACGGGCAGCACCCCGGCGAACTTTTGCGGATGTTCGAAATCCTTAAACATCTCCTGGGAACGCTTGTCGGAGACATAGATGGCGTCGACGCCCATACACTGCATCCACAGGATGGAAGGCTGTGGCTTGTCGCCCAGAGCGGCTTCCCACTGGGCGGGAGCCAACTGGCCGTTCAGCAGGCCCTGGTCGGAGCCGCCGCCGAGCTGCGCCAGGTCGTGCCAGGCGTCGTACCAGAAACGCACGGAGCCGGAGGGGTAGGCGCGCGCGTCGGGCATGTTCTTCCAAAGCCAGTCGGTAACGCGGTACTCGACGCGATTCTGGTAATCGGGCCAGAGCGGGAACATGTGCCAGGCGTGGCGGATATAGCCCGTGGTGGTCCAGAAGGCCGCGGCCACGACGACCAGCACGACGGCGCGGAGGGCGATACCAGGGCGGTCCCACAGCCACTGCAGCGCGAGAACGGCCGCCATGATGTAGATCATGTCGAGCTCGGGCAGGAGGCGGACGGGTTCGCCGGCGATACGGAAGTTGAAGTACAGACCACCCAGCACGCCGAGCGAGAAAAAGACGGCACACCCGGCGACGAACACGGGCCAGGCGCGCTCCGGTTTGGCGCGCGCGAACTTGTCGGTAGTGACGGCGAAAGCCACTGCCACCACCACCGCGACCCAGATGGACCAGGTGGTGCCGTGCTCGGAAACATACTTCATGTTTTCCGCCGTGACCAGGAAGTAGGAGGGCACCAGCCAGAAGGCCGTCAGCCCGTAAGCGAGGACCGGAATGGCGATGGCGGGAACGACGATGCGTTTTTCCTGGCGGGTAATCCAGAGACTCCAGACGAGGATGGGGTAGAAGACCCCCAGCGCCGCGGCGCCATAGAAATTGTTGGCGGCTACCCCGGCGGAGAACAGGGCGGCTAGAGCGATCGCCCAGGGCCGGCGTTTTTCGAGCGCCAGCCAGGTGAAGGCCAGAGCGATGGGGATGAGCGCCAGGGCGCTCATGTGGGGGCCTTCACCGTACTTGACGAGCACGCCCAAGCGGTGCGGTTCGAACATCCAGGCGTCTTCCCGGAAGCGCGGCAGGAACAGGAATATGGGCGACGTCAAAGACGTCGCGAGCGCACCCAGCCAGGCGAACGCCCGCGACTTCGACGCCACGCGTATCAACAAGTAGATTCCAGCGATGCCCAGGGCATAGAAGAACGCCACGTAGAAGTGGTAGGCCTTGACCGGCCAGCAGCCGGCGACCCTGGAGATGGCGGCCGTGCCATAGCGCAGGGCGGGCGGGTAGATGTAGTCGAAGCGCGTGCCGGCGTACCACAGGGGCTGCCACTGAGGATGCGGCCAGTGCTCGCTCAGGAAGCGGGCATCGGCGATAAAGGTGCTCTCGATGGAGGCCCACTTGTCGGTATACCCGGCCTTGAAGTACGGGCGGACGAGCATCGCCGTGTATAGGAATACGAGGAAGAAATCGAGCAGGATTTCCTTCCGCCGGGAGAGCTTCCACGGGACTTTCACGTCAGTCGGCCCGATTCCTGATTTCGGCGGCGCTGCGGTAACGCCGCTCCAGGCTGTCGAACTGGCGCTGGTGGACGACGCCGCCGCGGTGCAGCAGGTAGCGCACCAGCAGCCATAGGATGGAAACTCCGTAGACGCTGCTCTGGACGAGCGACGCGGACGACGCCTGCGCGAAGTACCGGGTGGGCACCGGAACTTCGGTGATGCGCATCTTCAGGTTGACGATCTGAGCCAGGATCTCCTGATCGAAAATGAACTTGTCGGAATCCATCTGAAGATTCACGGATTCCAGGACTTCCCGCCGGAAGGCGCGATAGCCGGTGTGGTATTCGGAAAGGCGCAGCCCGAACGCCAGGTTTTCGAGGGTCGTCAGGAACCGGTTGGAAACGTATTTCCACCACGGCATTCCCTGGCGGATGGGGTGGATCCCCATGAGCCGCGATCCCAGCACGACGTCGGCTGTGCCCGTCTCGATGGGGCGGATGATCTCGGGCAAAAGCGTGGGATCGTATTGATAATCGGGGTGCACCATCACGACGATGTCGGCCCCGGCTCGCAGCGCTTCGCGATAGCAGGTCTTCTGATTCGCGCCATAGCCGTAGTTGCGGTCGTGGATGAACAACTCGAGGCCCAGCTCGCGGGCGATACGGGCGGTTTCGTCCGAGCTGCCGTCATCCACCACGATCACCAGATCCACGACGTTGCGTGGCAGGTCGGCATAGGTCATGTGCAGAGTCTTGGCGGCGTTATAGGCCGGCATCACCACCACGACCTTGGGTTTAGAAGTGCTCATGTCAGGCGTTGCGCTCGTGCGCGGACGATAAACTGATATGCAAAAAGGCCTTTCCAGGCCCTGGCCGATTCATAGGAGAGACGCTCCAGGGCGCGCACCCAGAACGAGCCTTCCCACTTGGGGAAAGCCAGCCCAACCGGCACACCCGAACAGTGTAGCGCCTCGACGAGGAACCCGGCACGGGCCAGCAGATCCAGCCAGCCGTGCCACGTGTAGAATTGCACGTGGGTGCGATCGAACAACCCGCGATCATGCTGCGGGAAGCGCCCCATCAGCACATGCCAGCGAAAATAGGCATGGCCGCTGTTGGGCAGCGAGGCGATGAGCGCGCCGCCCGGAGCCAGCCGCTCCCGGAATTCCCGCAACAATCCCGCGGGATCGCGCAGATGTTCCAGCACGTCGGCGCACAGGAGGTAGTCGAAACAGCCGTCCAAAGGAGGCAACCCGCGATCCAGGTCGGCGGCGACGAAAAGAATGCCGGGCGGGTGAGCGGTACCGGGCCGGTCGATGCCGGTGACGGAGAACCCGCGCCGAGTCAGGATCTCGGACAGGTAACCGCCCGCGCAGCCGATATCGAGAACGCGACGCCCGTCGCCATGGGACGGGAATTCCCTCAAGAGCAGCGCGTGGCTGCTGTAAGGCCCCGGCTTGAACTGGTAGGGAGCAGGCGCCTCCACGGTAGCCGCCGTCATTCGTATTTATTATACACAGCGGGGGGGTCGCGCCTCGACGCTCGCGGTTGGCGAGGACGCCCAGTGGCTTTTGGCCGTCGGAGCGCGGTATTGTGGGGACATGGGGATGACCTTGAATATTCCGGACTCGGCGCTCCAAGGCCTCCGCATTCCCGAGGGGGAGATTGCGCAGCGACTCCGGACCGAACTCGCCATCGCGCTCTATGCACAAGGAGCGCTCTCGCTCGGCAAAGCCGCCGAACTCGGGGAGATGAATCGAATGAACTTCGGCGAGCTGGTGGGAGAGCGAGGCATTGCCCGGCACTACGGCGACGCGGAGTTGGCGCAAGACGTCTCCTATGCTCGTAGCGAGTAATACCTCGCCGATCTCAAACCTTGCGGTCATCGGTCGGCTAAGTCTTCTCCGGAGCCAATTCCGCGAGATCTGGATTCCAGGCGCTGTCCAGTCTGAACTCCACCAACTCTCCGACCCAGCAGCACTGAAGGAGATTCAACAGGCTCTCCAGGACGGTTGGATCAAGCCGCGGGCGCTTCGAGAAGACCATGTCGCGCGGTTGCTCGCGGCTGATGCGAGGCGTGCCTTGTCGGAATCGTCGAAAACGCGTTCGGCCCCGGTTTGCCCTGGTGCGCTTGCGACAGTTTCAGGCCAGTGAGGGCACTGGCTGACGCACCGCCAGCCTCGATTGGCCACGAAAGGTGAGTTTCGCCCCCGGTTTTCGAAAACAGGCCCACAGCGCGTTCCGGGAGCCCTGCGTTCGTACTATTGTTTTCTTGCAGTTGCGGGAGCTTCGCGAGCGGCCCAAAGTGAATTGTCGAAAACCAATTTTCGAAGGAGTTGGTGGTGTCACGTAAATATATGATTACAAACAATATCCGAGCTGGAGGCCATCGGACGTCAGCGGCTTATGTCCGGTGTTTTCCGGGACCTCCCAGAATAGCAATACTGGGAACCGCCCCGGTGGCATCCAGGGGGAGAATTGCGCGGTCACAGCCCTCCCAGATCTTGGTCGAGGGGCTTGACCGAATCCCAGCGATCAGCGCCGTTTGCGCTTCGGTCTCTCGGGTAACTTCCGTGCCGAGTCTTCCAGTGGCTGCAACTGCTCGCGCTCCGCCTCCGCTTCCAACAGCGCACGGCGCCGGGCGGCAAACTCCTCGTACTCGGCTTCCGCGTGGGCGTCGGCTGTGGTTTTGCCCACACTCCCTTTGTCGCCCAGGACCGCCCGCTCATTGAAGCGAAGGAACTCGTTGAGCTTAGTTTCCCAGTCCTTCAAGAACACCTGCTTGCGGCGGCGCGCCTGATCCTCCGCAAAATCGAGCCACATCGTCACGATGCGGTTCAGTTCCCCAATTTCCTCCTGGGTCAGATAGTTCTTGGCCACTGTCACGTCCGCTTTTCGCACCACGCCCCCCTTCCAGGAGGTCAAGCCCATGTTTGGTTTGGAGCGGTCGGCACGGCCCGCAATCAACTCCGGCGCCGTCTGGCCGGTCGCGGCGAAGTGCAGCCGGTTCTGAATGATCTGGAAGAACTCCATGGTCTCCCTGCGTCCGTGGTCGTAGTCGCCGGCCAGGCTGAAGATCTCCCGCACGCGCAAGTACATGCGTTTCTCGCTGGCGCGTATGTCGCGGATCCGCTCCAGGAGCTCGTCGAAGTAATCGGGAACACCCGCGCCTGGGGCCGGGGGGTTTTTTAGGCGCAGGTCGTCCATGGTGAAGCCTTTCACCAGATACTCGCTCAAGCGTTCCGTCGCCCAACGGCGGAACTGGGTTCCGCGCTCCGACCTCACCCGATAACCCACGGCCAGGATGGCGTCGAGGTTGTAGTGCTCGATTTCCCGCTCGACTTCGCGCGGTCCTTCCCGGCGAACTATCCGGAATTTCCGGATAGTTGCCTGCTCTTCGATCTCCCCTTCCTGGTAGATGTTTTGGAGATGCTCGTTGACGGTCCGGACATCCTTCTGGAACAACTCCCCAATGAGCGCCTGGCTCAGCCAAAGCGTTTCGTCGACAAAACGGCACTCGACCCGCGTGCGGCCGTCTTCTGTCTGGTACAGGACCATCTCGCCGGTCGGGGGTGCGGGATCATCGGGCATGGGCGGCTGGTTCTTCGGCATTCGGAAGCATTGTACCGTCGTTCGGAACTTCACGGTTGAGTCGGAAGCAGCGGGATCTCACGAAAGCGATCGTCCAGCGTGAGGAGTTGAAGCCCGTGCTCCAGG
>Ga0182021_10006329_pt1 | contig 14059 bp, 11 predicted proteins | sample 612E3MmetaG_FD_120493 | JGI IMG/M metagenome (GOLD analysis project Ga0182021, IMG submission 120493) | Permafrost microbial communities from Stordalen Mire, Sweden - 612E3M metaG (Illumina Assembly) | ecosystem: Environmental > Terrestrial > Soil > Wetlands > Permafrost | place: Sweden...
GCCAAGGCGAAGTCTCAGGGGAAGTACAAGGGCCGGAAGCCGACCGCACGGGCCAAGTCAGGGGAGGTTCAGGAGATGCTTGAGGCTGGCGTAACGCCGACTGAGGTGGCCCGGAAGCTGGGCGTAGGGCGGAGTAGCGTCTACCGGATCGTGGCGGAGAAGGGATTGAAGGCTCAGCGGACCTATGCGCGAAGTTGAGCCCTCGCGCGTTCTCCCTGGTGTTTTTCAGAACTCTCAGATTGCCTTGTTTGGGTCGAGAGCCTTGTCCAGAGCTGCCTCCGTTTGAATTGCCGGTGGCTGCCGCGCGTTGCGACGAGGCGCCAGCCGTGACTTTCGATAAGCGTAATCGCATCTTTGACTTTGACGGGCATGATATGGTTTCAGCGGCCGCCGCTCAGCGCCGCGCCTCCCGCGGCTGCGTCCACTCCGACACATCCCACAGCTTGAGCGTGGCGTCCGCACTGCCGGAGAGCAGGAAGCGGCCATCGGGTGAGAAGGCGAGCGCGGTCACGCGTTTGTCTGTTTCGCTCTGAACGGCGGGACGGTTGTCGAGCCGTGCGAAAATCCGGGTTTGCATGTCGAAGATGTAATTTTGGCCTGTCTTGTCACCCAAAGCGATGAAGCGGTTCTGCGGCGCGAACGCTGCTTGGGTTATGTCACCAAATCTTTCGCCGTCGCCGGCTTCTTTCCCGGTTGAGGCATCCCAAAATTTCAGTGTGAAGGGATTCACTGCTGTTTCTACTATAGGGGTTTCTTGGTCGAGGCGGTCACGAGCGCTAAGGTACTGGTGGCAATTCAAAGCACCGGCCACAAGTTTTCCGTCTGGAGAGAAGGAAATAGAATTAATTGCAAGAGAAACGCCCCGTTGTTTACCGCAGCCATCGGAGAGTTTCTTCAGCGAGATCGTGGTCGCAAGCTTCGCCGTAGCGGCGTCCCAGATTTTGATCACTTCGCCGTTCGACGATACAACTTTGCGGCCATCGGGCGAGAATGCCAACTGACCATATCCGGGGATTTGCTCTTTGACCGGCCCGGTTATCTCGAGCGTCCGGAATTGCTGTCTGTAGGCGATGTCGAAGATGGATAGTTCATCGACATAGCTGGGCTGGGAGCTAGGCAGTACACTGTGTACCCTTCCCTCACCCGAAGAGAGTCCCTTACCCGAAGAGAGCGCGAACCATCGCGGTTCACGCAAAATCGCAACGTATTCCGCAGTGCTTTCATTAGGGCGTCGAGGCCGGTCTTCGGTAAAAACCTCCCCCTGAGAGGCGACGACGCCGAAACGGCCATCCGCGGATAGTCCGACGGATCCTACTGTGTCTCGCAAATGCAGTGAACTTTTGGACAGCACTAACTCATCCCGAACCAAATCAATTAGGAGAAGCCGCCCGTCATCAATTGGCACAGGGTGAATGATTTTTGCTTTTCTAGTGGCTGGTTTTTCAGCTACGCGTTCGGTACGTTCCGTCTGCTCTAAGGTAGACTCTCCACCCAAAAGCACATATCGCCCATCGCGGGAGAACGCGGCAGATCGCGCATCGCCGTTAAAATGGAAATCCAGCGCCGGGGTGAAGGCGCGCACCTCGGCGCCCGTCGCCACATCCCACGTCCGCACAATGCCATGCTCGCCCACGGAATAGGCGAAGCGCCCATCGCCGGAGAGCGCCGCGCCGAACACTGGCCCTTTATGTCCGGTAAAGGTGCGGACGAGGCGCTGCGCCGCATCCTCATAACGAATCCTGGGTACGGCAGGCTTCGGCGCCTCCACCACTGGCTTCGCCGCCGCTATCTGCTGCGCGGGTTCTGGCGCCGCAGCCTTCTCCCCCGCCGGATAAAAATCGCCGAGCAGCGAGGAGTGCTCCCAGGGCGTTTGCGTGCCGTTCGTTTTGGCGTGCACCGCAACGCGCACCTTCTTGAACGCGTCCTCGATTTTCAGCCCCGGCCCGGCCAGCGCCTGCACCAGCGCGGCGGTGTAATAACTGTTGGTGCCCACCGGACCATCCGGCGCTGTCCTGCCCGGCGAGGTCGAAAATGCAATGAGAGTGCCGCTTGGCGCCGGCACCAGTGCGAGACCACGCTGAGCTGACCGGCTGAAAGCGAACGGATTGTCGCGGCAGGCGTCCAGCACCACGATGGCGAGCCGCGTCTGCGTGTTCTCCAGCATACTCATGATCGAGGAAAGGCTCACCGCGTCGATATCGACATCGGCCTCGCTCTTGATCTGCTCGTCCACCGGGATGAGATAGTTCTCGCCCTTCACCTGCACGCCGTGGCCCGCGTAGAAGATGAACGCCACCGCGTCCTTGCCGCGCTCGCGCAAGCCGGCGGCGAAGCTCTGCACCGCGCGCTTCATGCCGGACTGGCTGGCGTCGTAGGAGGCGGAGACCTCGAAGCCTTGCGCTTTCAGCCCCTCCGCCATCAGCTTGGCGTCGTTGACGGGGTTGGCGAGCGCGGCGCGCTTGTAGGCCGCATTGCCGATGACGAGCGCGACGCGGTTCCTGGCCTCATTCGCGAAAGCCGCGCCCGCGAAAAACAACAGGAATAAGCAAATTGCCGCGCGCGTGAACATTGAGACGCTGCCCCGAAATGCCAATGGCAATCTACTTATCCGGAAAAGCGGTCGCCGCCAAGCATCCTGATCTTTGGCGGAATACGCATCGAGCCGGCTATGCGAGTGGGATGGCGGCGAGGAAGGCGGTCAGGTCGCCGGTCTCGAACTGGATATAGGGCGGCAGTTCGTCCGCCTCCTTCAGCGCCAACTGCGAGGGGTGATCCTCGTAATCCGAGTGCACCAGCACGGTGACGATGCCGAGCGCGTGCGCCGGTTCCAGATTATGCGGCAGGTCCTCGAACATGGCCGCCTTGCTGTTTGCCCCATCGCAGAATTCGAGGAAGCGCTTGAAGGCCTCGGGCTTTGGCTTGGGCACATAGCCGCCGGCCGCGATGTCGTAGATGCCGTCGAATTTGTCTAAAACGCCCAGCTTCCCGGCCACCCGCTCGGCATGACGCTCCGAACCGTTGGTGAAGATGAACTTGCGGCCCTCAAGCCGCGCGATGGCGTGCGCCAGCTCCGGCGCGCGCTGAACCGGCGACAGGTCGATGTCGTGCACGTAGTCCAGGAACGCCTCGGGCTTTATGCCGTGCCTGGCCATGAGCCCCGAAAGCGTGGTCCCGTGCTCGTAATAAAGCTCCTTCTGCACCTTGCGCGCGGCCGCTGGATCGAGCCCAAGCAGGTTCTGGATGAACGCGGACATGCGCCAGTCGATCTCGGCGAACAGGTTGCATTCCGAGGGATAAAGCGTGTTATCGAGATCGAAGATCCAAAGCCGTGTGCCCCGGAAAGCCCGGGCAACGCGGCTTGGCCCTGCGGCACCGTCAGCCATCAATCGCGCTCGATCAGCGTGCCGACGCCGTGCTCGGTGAACAGCTCCAAGAGCACCGCATGCGGCACGCGGCCGTCCAGGATCACCACGCCTTCCACGCCTTGCTCGATCACGCCGATGCAGCCCTCGACCTTGGGGATCATGCCGCCGGTTATGGTGCCGTCCGCTATCATGGCCTTGGCCTGGGATACGGAGAGGTGGTGAATAAGCTTCTTGTCCTTGTCGAGCACACCGGCGACATCGGTCAGCAATAATAGCCGTTTGGCCTTGAGCGAGGCTGCCAGCGCACTCGCGAAGGTGTCGGCGTTGATGTTGTACGTCGTGCCGTCGCGCCCGAAGCCCAGCGGCGCCACGACGGGAATGAACTCGTTGGCGGCCAGCACCTGCACGATGCCGGGGTTCACTTCGTCGGGATCGCCCACGAAGCCCAGGTCGATCTCGCGCTCGGCGCCCGTTTCGGGATCGCGCTCGGTCTTGGTGAGCTTGCGGGCGATCATGAGGTTGCCGTCCTTGCCCGAAATGCCGCAGGCATGGCCGCCCAGCCCATTGATTTGATTGACTATTTGCTTGTTAATCGAGCCAGCCAGCACCATCTCGACCACCTCGACGGTGGCGGCGCCGGTCACGCGCAGGCCGCCGGCGAACTCGCTCTCGATATCGAGCCGGCCGAGCAGCTTCGCGATCTGCGGGCCGCCGCCATGCACCACCACCGGCTTAACGCTCGCCTGCTCCAGCATGACGATGTCGCGCGCGAAGCCTTCCGCGAGCTTTTCGTCGACCATGGCATGGCCGCCATATTTGATGACGACGGTGGCCTGATCGTAACGCTGCATGAAGGGCAGCGCCTCCGATAGGACCTCCGCGGCGACCCGCAGCTTTCTCAAGCTCCTGAAGATTTCGTTCGGTTCGGCTGCGGACAAGGCTTCCTCCAATGACTGCGATTTGCCCAGTAAGAATTACGGCGCGACAGGGTGCCTGTGCAAGATGCAGATTTTATGAACGCGGGGAGCCGCCCGCCGTGCACGCCTGGATCGCACCTATGTAAAAACGAGGGAAAGCCATTCTGGCAGACTTGACAGGCCGGTTTCTTAAGTCATGCTGCGCTTTGAGTCTTTTAAGGGAACATCGAACCGGGGCCGTATCCATGCGCTTCGTTGCCGGCCGGAATTTACTGCTTTCCGCTTTGGGTCACATCACGGGTATCGTAGAGCGGCGCAACACCATACCGATCCTCAGCAACATTCTGATCGGAGCCGAGTCCTCCGGCGTGCTCACGCTGAAGGCGACCGACCTCGACATGGAGGCGATCGAGACCATACCCGCCAAGGTGGAGACGCCCGGCGCGGTGACGGTTCCGGCGCATACGCTGCACGACATCGTGCGCAAGCTCCCGGATGGCGCGGAGATCCATATCGAACGCAAGGAGCCCGGCGGGCGGCTGAAGGTTACCGCCGGCCGCGCGAGCTTCGAGCTGGCCGTTCTGTCCGCGGACGAGTTCCCGGACATGGGGCAGGCCGAGCTGCCGCACCGCTTTACGGTCGAGGGCGGCGAGCTGAAGCGGCTGTTCGAGAAGTCGCGCTTCGCGATCTCGACCGAGGAGACGCGCTATTACCTGAACGGCATTTACCTGCACCGCGTCGACGGCGGGCGTACGCCCAAGCTACGCGCGGTCGCCACGGACGGCCACAGGCTCGCTCAGGTCGAGACGGAAGCCACGGCCGGCACGGAAGGCATGCCCGGCGTGATCGTGCCGCGCAAGGCTGTGGCGGAGATCGTCAAGCTGCTCGACGGCGGCCAGGCGCAGGTGGAAGTCGCGCTGAGCCCCGCGAAAATCCGCTTCGCGGTGGGCGATGTGGTGCTGACCTCGAAGCTGATCGACGGGTCGTTCCCGGACTATGCCCGCGTTATCCCCGCCGGGAACGATAAGGTCCTGCTGCTCGAAACCGCCGATCTTGTGAAGGCCGTGGACCGCGTCTCGACGCTGTCCTCCGAGAAGGGCCGCGCGGTGAAGCTCGAAGTGGGCAACACCAGCGTGGTCGTGTCGGCCAACAATCCGGATTCGGGCTCGGCGGAGGAGGAAATCTCGGCGAGCTACCAGCACGAGCCGCTGGAGATCGGCTTCAACGCGCGCTACCTGCTCGACATCACCGCGCAGATCGATGGAGCCAGGGCGCAGTTCAAGTTCGCCGATGGCTCCTCGCCCACGGTGGTTTCCGACGAGAGCGACAACACCGCGCTTTATGTGCTAATGCCCATGCGGGTTTAGCCGGGCGGTTCGGCAATGAACTAAGGGGTTAACCCCTCACCCCAGCCCTCTCCCCATGGGAGAGGGAGTCCGGGCATGCCCGTTGTTCGGGCGTCCCCTCTTCCGCCCATATCCGCTTGCGGATATGGGCACTTTTTGAGTAGCAAGCTCGCCATGACAAGCTTGCGTGGGAGAGGGACAGGGTGAGGGGTTGTGCCTCCAATTGTGCGGGAATCGGTATGAGTTGGGACAAGCAGCGGGCTTCGATTTTTCTGGCGGGCGCGGGCCGCATGGGCGGGGCGCTGCTGCGCGGCTGGCTGGCGGCGGGTTTTCCGGCGGCATCGCTGGCCGTGGCCGAGCCCGATCCCAGCCCGGAAATCGCGGCACTTCTCAAGAGCCATGCGATCCCCGCAAAGCCCAAGGCCGCGCCGGATCTGATGGTTCTCGCTGTCAAGCCGCAGATCATGAACATAGTCTTAACTGCAATCGCGCCGCTTGCCGGACCGGATACGGCCGTGCTTTCGATTGCCGCCGGCCGCACGGTTGCTTCCATCGCCGCTCATTTCCCGCCCGGCACGGCTATCGTCCGGGCGATGCCCAACCTGCCCGCCGAAATCGGCCGCGGCATCACAGTGGCCTTCGCTAGCGAGCAGGTTACGCCCGAATGCCGCAGCCTTTGCGATGCGCTCTTGCATGCGGCGGGCGAGGTGGCCTGGACCGGCGACGAAGGCCTGCTCGACGCGGTGACGGCCCTCTCTGGATCGGGGCCGGCCTATGTCTTCCATCTCGTCGAATGTCTAGCGGACGCAGGCGTGGCAGCCGGCCTGCCCAAGGATTTGGCCGGGCAGCTTGCGCGTGCGACCGTGACCGGGGCGGGAGAGTTGCTCAACCGCTCGCCGCTATCGCCCGCCACGCTTCGCGAAAATGTGACCTCGCCGGGAGGCACCACCGCGGCGGGCCTTTCCGTTCTTATGGGCGAGCCTTCGCTCAAGGCGTTGGTCCAGGAGACGGTAGCTGCCGCCACGCGCCGCTCCCGCGAGCTTTCGAGCTGACGCGGACGCTCCGCCGGCTTCCAAGGCAGGGATGCGGTAAACAAATCCCTTTCTTGCCGGTTTCCGGTTCACTAAATTGCGGCGCGCGTTAGCTCTTTTTCCTAAACGTGGATTGCACCCGGCCCGTGGATCGTTATTGTCCCGGCCAACGCCGCATCCTTGCAGGGCAAACCGTAAGCAGACCGATCTGGAATTGTGTGAATGGATAAACATGAACTTCGCGCCGTCAGCTCTCTTGCCGCCGTCTTTTCGGTACGGCTGCTAGGGCTGTTCATGATCTATCCGGTGTTCTCCACCTACGCCAGAGAACTCTCGGGCGCCACATCCTACAAAATTGGCCTGGCGCTGGGCATCTACGGCCTGAGCCAGGGCCTCCTGCAGATTCCCTTCGGAATGCTGTCCGACAGGATCGGGCGCAAGGTTCTGATTATCGCGGGGCTTGCCATCTTCGGGATCGGCAGCGCGGTGGCCGCCCTCTCAACCTCGATCAATGGCGTGATCGTAGGGCGCCTGCTCCAAGGGGGCGGAGCGGCCGGCTCGGTGATTCTGGCGCTGGTGGCCGACCTTACTTCCGAGCAGAACCGCACCAAGGCCATGGCCTTGGTTGGCGTCACCATCGGAGCCTCGTTCATAATCGCCGTCGTCGCCGGCCCCATTGTCGCCAGCTTCGCCGGTGTGCAGGGCATCTTCTGGCTGATGGTGTTCCTGGCGGTGCTTGGCATCGCCATTACGCAATTCGTGGTGCCCGACCCGCATGGCATACAGGTGCAACAGGACGCGGAAGCCGTGCCGGCCCTGCTGTCCTCGGTGCTGAAAAATGGGGAGCTGCTGCGCCTCGATTTCGGCACCTTCGTGCAAAACGCGATGCTCACCGCAAGCTTCCTCGTCGTTCCGGGTCTCCTGCACTCGGCGCTGAACGTGACCACCCACGATCAATGGATCGTCTATCTGCCGGTGCTGACGGTCTCGCTCCTGGCGACGGTGCCCGCCATTATCGTGGCCGAGAAGCACCGCCTGATGAAGCCGGTGTTCGTGGGCGCGGTGGCCGCCCTGGCCGCAAGCCAAATCCTGCTCGTCTTCGCGGCGCGGAACCATTACGCGCTACTCGCATCGCTGACGATTTTCTTCTCCGGCTTCAACATAATGTCCGCGACCTTGCCGTCGCTCATCACCAAGGCAGCGCCGCCCGGCGCCAAGGGCACAGCCACGGGTATCTATTCAAGCTCGCAATTTCTCGGGATCTTCGCGGGCGGCATCGTGGGCGGCTGGGCGCATCAACATTTCGGCGATACCGGCGTGTTCATGGCGACCGCCGTCCTTACCCTGCTCTGGCTAGCCGCCGCTGTCACGATGGCGGAGCCAAGCCCCTTCACCACGCGGCTGGTGCGGATTTCCGATGCGCAGGCGGCCCGCGCCGAGAGCCTTGCCGCGAAACTGCGCCAGATGCCGGGCGTTGCCGAGGCGGTGGTGATCGCGGAACAGAAGCTCGCCTACCTCAAGGTCGACGCGAAAGCCTTCGACGAGGCGAAGGCCGAAGCGCTCGCCGCCGCCAGCTAGGATCGAGCCGCAGAGGATGGCTACCGCCAGCCGTCTCGCACCAGTCATATTACGCGATTGCGCAAGTATTGGCTCGCGGAAGTTGTGGATGCCATGTGGCGGGCGTTGCTGTCTCTTATCGAATTCGCTAAAAGACAATTCATGCGATGCTGACGGCACGGAAGGCAGGGGAATGCTCGGGAAACCGGCCCTCATTGCTGCTGCTTTTATGGGAATAGCGGCAACCGATGCCTCCGCCATACGATTGAGCGGGGTGCAGGGCAGTGTGTTTGTCAACGATCAGGCAGTGCAGTTGGATGTCGAGGTGGTTCCGGGCGACCGCGTCAAGGTTGTGTCTGGCGCCGCAAATATCGTCTACGGCGACAACAATGTTGTCCATGTCGCGCCAGGGCAAACCGTGGTCGCGCTTTCCTCTCCACCGGCCGATCCGGCTCAAGATGCAGGTGCAATAGGCAGTATGGGAGCGAGCATTTTCGCGGCCGGAGGCACGGCTGCAGCCGTTGGTTATATCGCCGGCGGCGCCGCTATTGCTGGTGGCGCTGGATTGGCTGTTGCGCTCGCAAATGGAGCCAGCTCGGCCCAGCCGGTCAGCCCGTGACTGCGTCTTCGGCTGTCTCGACGCGCCGCGGCGGGGTGCAAGCGGTGCTCGTCGCCGGAGCAGCGGGCAACGCTCGCGGTACTCCCGCCGGATGCGCGCCGCTCAGCTGCCGCTCCCAAAGGCCCTGAAGTTTTTTGTGGTGGCGGGCGGGCTCAAGCCCCTTCCGGGCTTGGCAACTCGCCGCTATCTGTTATGCCGCCATGAAAGTAGCGGCGCTTTTGCGAAGCGTCCTGGATTGAGGGAAGACAGCGATGGCGGGTGTGCTCAAAGCGGTGGCGGTTATTCTGCCGGTCCTTTTCGCCGGGCTTGAGGCAGCAAGTGCTGATACGCTCCAGAGGATCGGGGAGTCGGGCACGATCGGGATCGGCTATCGCGAAGATGCGGTACCTGTGTCTTATGCCGATGCGCATCGGCCCGTGGGATTTGCGCTGGATCTGTGCGCTGCCGTGGCGGGCAAGGTCAAGGAGAAGCTCGGGCTCGCGGAGTTGAGAATCGAGTACCAAGCCGTGAAGCAAGCCGATGCCCCGCGGCTTCTCGGCTCCGGTGCCATCGCCATCGATTGTGCGCCAGCGCCCGTCAGCGCGGGGCTTGCCCAGCAGGCGGCCTTCTCCACGCCGGTGCTGGTGTCCGAACTCAGGTGGATTGCTCCGCGCCGGCTGCGGGTGGAGCGGGAAGGCAGGCGGGGAACCTGGTACGAAACGATTTCGCCCGCCAACGCAGAGGACTTGAAGGGCAAGCCGGTTGCCTTGACGCAAGGATCCGGCGCGGCTTCGCTTGTGCTTGCGCTGAGCACCGATCGCTCGCTCGGCCTGTCCATTATGGAAGGAAAGGACGACGCGGAGTCCTTCAAGCTCGTGGAAACCGGCAAGGCCGCCGCTTTTCTTGCCAGCGATATGGTCCTGGCCGCCCTCAAGGCCAACGCGAAGAACCCGGACGGATACGGCTTCCTGAGCGACAGCTATCCCGGCATGGCCTATGCGCTGATGCTTGCGAAGGAAGACAGCGAGTTCAAGGAGTTGGTGGACGCAGCCCTTGCGGAGGCCATGCGCTCCGGCGAGTACGCGAGGCTCTACGCGAAGTGGTTCGAAAGCCCGGTTCCGCCCAGGAATGTCAACCTTGCCTATCCAATGCCGGACAAGCTCAAGGAGCTTGTGAAAGCGGCTGGCGATAAGGCTGGGGCTCAATGACCGCTCCGCAATCGTGGCCGGGATGCTCGCGCCCGATAGCGGGAAGCGCGGCATGCGCGATAAACTCGACGGCTATTTCCTCGTGCCCGGGCGGGCCTCGCTACTTGATCTTGAAGCGGTTCTTTACCGCGAGCAGGAACAGGAAGATCAGCGTGGCGCTCACCGGGATTTGCGCGAGCGTTTCCACGAAAGTCACCGTGGGCGGGATGTGCGGCAGCTCGGGCTTGCCGTCGTAGAGGCAGAGATAGGCTTGGTTCACCCGCGCGTCGCGCGTACCGCCGAAAATCACCAGCGCGTTCTTCACCGAGAGAAACAGCGCCTGCACGGCCGCGCCGCCGGCCTCCTCGCAGTGCGCCCCGGCGCCCACCGCCGCTCGCTGCCAATAGAACGCCGCGAATACGAGAATGCTGGCTAGCCAAGTGTTGGCCGGGCGCACGATGGAGCGCCCGCAATCCGCGAACGCGTCGTAGAACAGGCCGATCCAGGTGCCGATCGACCACCATCTGTCCACCGTCCAGCGCCGGGAGCGCAGCTCGCCCTTGTAGGCCATCTGCTCGCGCTCGTAATCCGCCCCCTGGATCGCCATCCGCCGGATCGCCCGGTATTGGGCGGCCAGTTTCGCTTTGCCCGCACGCCAAAAATCCGGAAGCGGAAACCGCACATCGTCAAGATCGGGGGCTTGCTTAAAGTCCGCCTGATTGAACGCCGGCACTTCAAAGAACTCCGCGCCCGTCATATCGAAGGCGCGTTCCACTTTTATGCCTGAAAATTCCGCCTCCATTAGGAATTTAGCCTGAGCGAAGCTTGCGGCCTTTTGAAAGGTGGCGCCATCGAATCGGGCAAGCTTTGGAAAGGTGGCCCTTATGAAGGTTACCGAATCCGAGAAAGTGGTCCCTGCGAAACGAACGTGGCCGGAAAAGATAGCATTTTCGAAAACGGCGTGGCCGGAGAAGGTGGCGTCGGGGAACCAGGCCGTGCCCAAAAACTTGGTGCCCTCAAACTGGGCGGTCATCCCGATATTTTTGAAATAGCCTTCACCAGAAAACGTGGCGCCTCCAAAACTGGCTTCGCCGGAAAACAAGGTGCTTGCGAATGAACAAGCACGAGAAAAGGTGGCGTCACTGAAAACCCCGACGCCCATAAATGCAGTGCCTTCGAACCGGGCAAAGCTAGAGAAGGTGGTGCTACCGAAGTCGGCATCACCGGGAAAGCTGAAGCCGCTGAAATCGATGCTGTCTTCCTCAACTCGAACCTGCGTGATAGCTTTCTTTGGGAGCCATTCCGTTCCCTTTGCTGTAAATTGACAGTAAGAGAAGTCAGCTGCGGTCGCAGTCGTCCAGGTGCGGGTTTCTGCGTTCTTCGGTTTCAGGCTTCCGTAAGGGTCTTTTTCAGCAAACCAATCGCCTGCATCTTCAAGCGCCTTGCGCTCGGCGAGCATCTTCTCCGCCCAGGCGTTCCACGCCTCGCGGCCCTGCAAAAACAGCGCAACCGTCTCGTCCCGCGTCATGCCCGCCTCCGGCAAATGTCCCAGCTTCGCTTATCGCCGGAACTACTTGTTTTGGCAACCGGGGTGGCTTGAGTGAGGGGAGGAGCGTCGAGAGGGGGCAGAGAGACGGCGATCTTGCGCCGCCTGTGGAGAATGCGCGGAAGCGATCCGCGACAAGGCTCATGCAAGTTCCGAATGCGCACAATTGGAGAACGAACGGCTGGTTCCCGCCCTTCCCGGGTATTGTGTATTGCTTGTGTTTTGTGAATGGTGGAGGCAGGATAGTGTTATGAGCGACAAGGACAACGTCGAAAGTCATACCATCCGGCTGCTGCAAGAAATGCGCGGCGAAATGTCGGAGTTCCGTCAGGAGATGACCGGGTTCCGCCAGGATACGGAACGGCGTTTCAACGTGCTCGAACCGGCCGCGGTCAATCTCATAGGCACGGTGACGGCTATCGCCAAGACGCAGGAGCAGCACACCGCTCTGCTCCTGGCGCACAACGAAAAGCTCGTCGAAATCCAGCGCGCCCAAAACGTCATGGAAAAGGATATGCGCGGCATTCGCGGGCGCGTGGAGCGCATCGAGGATCATATCGGCTTGGTCAAGGCCTGAGCTTCCTTCCGGAAAATCGGTGATCTAGGATTTTGCGCCGGTTTTCGAGCCGAGAAACTCCACGCGGGCGAGCGGACCGGCGCTTTCAGGTTCGGCGAAAATCGCGGTCAGGCACCCGGCGATGATCCCGGCCCATTCGCGCTGGCCCTTGGCCTCGCGGATCTGGTCCTGGCGGATCTCGATGAGAGCGTTGGGCAGGCCGCGAAGCGTCGCGTGCCGGTGGACGCTGTCGTTCTTCAAATGGCCCGCATAGGGCTCGTTGTCACCGATGGTCAGCCCCGTGCGCTCGCGCAGTTCCCGCAGCACCGGCACGGCAAGGCGCGGGTCCTGGTCCCAGAGGATGGCGGCATTCCACTTGCGCGGCACGCCCCGCCAGCACTCGGTGAAGCTGTGGACGGGCACGAACGCCGGCACCAGCCCGCGCGCGAGCATGGCGTCGAGTTCGCCCGCGATGGCCCGGTGATAGGGCGCATGGTATGCCGCAATCCGCCGCGCGCGCTCGTCCGCATCGAGGCACGCATTGCCGGGCACGATGGCGCCGTCCGAAAGCTGCATGATGAGCGTGGGATCGTCCTCGCCGCGATTGGGGTCGATGAGCAGCCGCGAGAAGCGCGACCAGATCACCGGGGCGCCAAGCAACCGGCCAAGCTCCTGCGCCACTTCCAGCGCGCCGATGTCGTAGCCGATATGCCGGTTGAGCTGGATATCGTCCAGGCCCAGCATGCCGTATTCCGGCGGCACGAGGTTTGTGGCATGGTCGCAGGTAATGAGAATACGGCTGCTGGCCGCGCCCTGCTGGATACCGAAGCTCGTCCAGGCCTGGGCGCGGAGTGGCGGGCTTAGGTCCCGGCTATCTTCCATGTCTGTTGCGTTTGTCGAATAATGCAGGCCGAAGCCTCCGTTTACAGGCAAAACGGTTGTATGGCTGCCAGCGATTTCGAGGCACCCCCCTGCGACTATAACCTAAGCGCTGGCCTCAGCCTTTTGAACCTTGGTGTTACGTCCCACCGTCCCGTGTTTGCTTCGCGCTGCACCACGCTCTGGCCGGCCGGACGAGCCTAAATATCCAGGTTCGCCACCGAGAGCGCATTCTCCTGGATGAACTCGCGGCGGGGCTCGACCACGTCGCCCATGAGCTTGGAGAAAATCTCGTCGGCATCGTTCAACTCGCCGAGCTTCACCTGCATGAGCGTGCGCACGTTCGGATCGAGCGTCGTCTCGTGGAGCTGCGAGGGGTTCATCTCGCCCAAGCCTTTGTAGCGCTGCATGGTAAGGCCGGCGCGGCCGGCGGCGAAGATGGCGTCCACGAGGCTGCGCGGGCCGAACACCGGCGTCTGCAAGGCCTTGCGCTCCATCCTGGCTGTGTCCGTGAAAAGCGAGGAGAATTCCGCGTGGTAGGAGTGCAGCTTGCGTGCGTCGGCCGACTGGATCAGCGCCCACTCAAGCTGGTGCGAGTCCTTTACGCCGCGAACCTCGCGCTCGAACGCAAAGCCGCCGTCGGGGAGCCTGCTCCAGGTCCAGCCGCGCTCTGTCTCCTCGGAAAGGGCGGCCAGGCGCTCAACCACCACGGAGGCGAGGCGCTCCGCTTCGATTTCGTCGTCGCCGAGCTTCGGATTGAGCAGGCCCGCAATAGCGGCTTGCTCCACCACCGTGCGATTGTAGCGCTGATGCAGCAGATCGAGAACATGCGCGAAAGACCGCGAGCGTTCCACCGCGCTGCGCAAGTCGCGCCCCGTCCGCCGCTCGCCATTGGCCAGGATGAGCACGGCTCCCTCGACGCCGCCATCGATAAGGAAGTCCTCGAAGGCGCGTTCGTCCTTGAGATAGTTCTCCGAGCCTCCGCGCTTGACCTTATAGAGCGGCGGCTGCGCGATGTAGATGTGCCCGTTCTCGATCAGGGCCGGCATCTGCCGGTAGAAGAAGGTGAGCAGCAGC
>Ga0182021_10006330_pt1 | contig 14058 bp, 11 predicted proteins | sample 612E3MmetaG_FD_120493 | JGI IMG/M metagenome (GOLD analysis project Ga0182021, IMG submission 120493) | Permafrost microbial communities from Stordalen Mire, Sweden - 612E3M metaG (Illumina Assembly) | ecosystem: Environmental > Terrestrial > Soil > Wetlands > Permafrost | place: Sweden...
GCCATTTCAATTTGTTGATTTGCAATTAAATCACCATTGTTTGCTTGACGTATTGTTGGTATCAGAGTGGCATTTGAAAAAAGTATAATTAATGTCAATATTATTGTAAGTACTGGAAATATTACATTATTATTTTTGATTTTAAACTTATGAATATTCGAAATCTCACTTAATCCTAAAATCATAAAGTATACCACTGGCGGAGCCATAAGCAAAAAGTATCTATCATCCTTAATAACAAAAATACTGCTAAAAATAAAAAATACCATAAACCAGGAAAAAAATAGGACATGGAGATCCATTTTTTTAATCTTCATACTTCTTGTTATCTCATAAAAAAGGTAGGCTAAGGCAAAGAATAATACTTCGCTAACCATATAGACAGTCTTACCAAAGCTTACTAAAAATGCAATAATCAGAATAATAAATAAAACCAATTTAATTTTACTATTTCTACTTTTTAAGTTCAGTCCTTCAAATGAATATTTATTATCTTTAATTCTCAGAATTCTTAGAATCAAACATAGTACAATTCCTAAAGCTACAATTAAAACAATTAATTTACCTTGCAAACCTATATACACTGGAAGCATTTGTAAAAAATAGAATATATTAGGATTATATGAAGCTGTTTCGGTTGAGATGGAAACTGCTGTAGAAGTAGATCCGAAACTCATAAGGGGATAAATTATATTTCCAAATTTTTCATAGAAAAATATGAGAACTGGTAGAAGTACCAAAAACGAAGCTATGATTCCAATAATTAAATTTTTAAAGTTAATTTTATCACTATTTATCAAGATATAAATGAATACGGGGAATATTAAAAGTCCATTATTATACCTCGTTAAAAATGCAAACATAAAAAATGGAAAAGCTAAATAAAAAAACCTTGAATCCTTTTTAAAGGCTAATATCATGAAATATATGGCCCAAATCGAAAAAGATACACTAGCAAGGTCTGAAAAACCGAAACCAAGATATATTAAGACGATTGGAAATGTCGCATAGATCAATCCGCCTAAAAAGCTTTCAAGATCATTGAATCTAATCTTTAAAAGCATAAACATCCCAATAACTCCAAAAACAAACAAAATACCATCTACAACAAAAATAGTATTAGCTGATGTGTATCCTAGTCTGAACAATAATGAAATTATAAATGAGAAGAAAGGTGGTCTAAGTAGATCAGAGTATCCTATGCTATGACCTGAAAATACAAGTGCATTGGCCAGGAAAACAAAACTGTCATATACTGGTCCTAATTCTATTTGAACCAATATTCTATAATAGGTGATTATACTCACAATAACAGTCAGTAATAACAAGAAAATAATGGAATTAACATGATTTTTCAAGAAATTCTTTGGGCTGCTGTTATTAAAGTCTAAATTATCATCTGATCTCAAATGAACACCAACTTACTAATAATTATATATTATTTCCTTAGTTTATGCAATTAAAACTCTTTTCGAGATTAATTCGTATAAAAGATTTCTTATAAAGTTTATATTACAACTTAATCAAATCTTTTTGTATATGGTAATAATTCCAAACTTTTTAATTGGATTGTAAGATGTTAAATTAAGCCCAGGTCTAACGCATAAATAATAATCTGCATTGTTAGTTAACAGATAATTATTATATTGATTGCTATCTGCCTGATTAAATGTATTATTGGTAACTCCTCCATCTTTAATAGTTTGATTATTCTTAAAAATAGGTACAGGTTTCACATTAGTCTTAAGATACCAGCTGAAGTTAGGCCAAAGGTCTGAATAGATGTTTTGATTTTTATAATTAGGATCATAACTAACAAACCATTGGCTTGCCAATTCAATTTGTTCGTTTGTAGTTACTTTATCATTATTCGCCTGTAATATATTGGGTATTTGAGTGGCGGTTGATAAGACGATAATAACTGTTAACATTATAGCCAGCACTGGGAATATTACATTTCTATCTTTGATCCTAAGATTAAAAGCGTTTGATATCTCATGCAATCCCAAAATCATGAAGTAAATAACGGGCGGTGCCATCAACAAAAAGTATCTATTATCTTTGATAACAAAAACACTGCTAAAAATGAAAAATGCCATAAACCAAGTAAAAAACATTAAATGAAGTTCTAAATTTTTAAACTTATTGATCTTTGTGATCTCATAAAAGATGTAGACGAAAATAAAAAACAATATTTCGCTAATCATGTAAACAATCTTACCAAAGCTTGCTAAAAAGATAATTCCCAGTACAAAAAATAATATCAGTTTATACTTATTTAGTCTCATTTCTTCAAATAACTTTTTATTATCTCGATTATTCCTTATAAAATACAGAACCAGGTACAAAAATGTACCTAATAATATAATTAACATAATTGTAATACCTTGAGGGCCAACAAAGCGGGGGAACATTTGTATGTAAAAGAATATATTTGGATTGTAAACTGCACTTTCTATTGAACCAGATACTACGGTTGATGTTGATTCAAAGTTCATGAATGTGTAGATAATATTTCCAAATTTTTCATTGAAAAATATGAGAACTGGTATTATAACCAAAATTGAGGCTACTATCCCTAAAATTATATTTTTGAAGTTAACTTTGTCCTTGTTAATCAAGATGTAAAGGAAAATTGGGAATATTAAAAGTGCATTATTGTATCTAGTTAAGAACGCAAACATGGCGAATGGAAATGCTAAATAAAAAAACCTTGAATCTTTTTTGACAGCAAGAACCATGAAATATATAGCCCAAATAGAAAAAGAAACACTTGAAATGTCTGAAAAGCCGACAGCTAAAATTGTTAAAAGAATTGGGAATGTAGCATATAAAAGTCCTCCTAAAAAGCTTTCAAGATCGTTAAATTTAACCTTTAAAAGCATGAACAGTCCAATAACTCCGAATATAAACAATCCACCATCAACATAAAAAATAGTGTTTATGGAAGTGTAGCCCATTCTAATGAATAATGAGGTTATGAAGGAAAAGAATGGTGGTCTAGTTAAATCAGAATATCCTATACCCTGACCTGCAAATACTAGGGCATTGGTAAAGAAGTCCACTGTATCTGATACCGGTCCTATGTGTATCTGAACCAATATTCTGTAATATGTAACCACAGTTACTATTACTGTTAATAAAAGCAGGAATATTATTGAATTGATATTTTTATTTAAAAAATTCTTTATCCGATTGTTTTTATTATTTAATCTAATATCCGTCTTATCCAAGAGATATCACCTAAATTCGAATTATTTGATATATAATCCTTTATTTTCCCCATTAATAAACCCTATACATGAATGTTTCATGAAATCCGGATTATTTTAATTTTGTGATTCTTTAATAACCTTTGGATTTTATATTGTATTTTAATTAGTTAATTATGTCAGGTTTTCTTTTTGTAGATAGTTACATTACCAAAATCTTTTATTGAAGTATAAGATTTTAAATTTAGCCCAGGGATATCGCTAAGATAATAATCTGCGTTATTTGTTATAAGATAATTATTAAACGCTGTCATATCCGCTTGATTAATTGTATAATTTTTAATTCCATCTGGATTTGCTACATAAGCAGACAAAGTAGGTATCATTTTTACATTTGTCTTGAGATACCAGCTGAAATTAGGCCAAATGTCTGAGTAAATGTTTTGATTTTTATAATTGGGATCATAACTAACAAACCATTGACTAGCCAATTCTATTTGTTCATTTTGAACTATGATATCCTTATTTGCTGGAACTATCTCGGGAATTAGTGATGCTGTGGATAATAAAATAATTGATGTCAATATTATAGCAATTATTGGAAACGTAACATTCATATTTCTGAACTTCAATTTTATTATCTTTGAAATTTCACTCAATCCCAAAATCATAAAGTAAGCTAATGGAGGAGCCATAGGCAAAAAATATCTATTAGTCTTGAAAACAAAAACACTTTGGAAAATAAAAAATGCCATAAACCAAGCCAAAACCATTATGTAAACATCATAATATGTTAAATTCCTATTTTTGGTAAGGTCGTAAAATATGTAGGCTATTACAAAGAATAATAATTCACTGACTAAATAAACTGTCCTACCAAAACTTCCAATAAAAATAATTCCAAATAAAACTACTAATATCAATTTTATCTTTGTATTCTTATTTTTTAAATCCAAATCTTTAATTGAATTATTTTTATTCTGATTTTTTCCCATGAATCTTTTAAATAAATATAAAACCACACCTAAAGCCACAATTAACAGAATTATAAAACTTTGGACTCCTAAAAATTCTGGTAACTTTTGTATAAAAAATAATACATTGGGATTATATGCATTACTTTCAATTGTACTGGAAAATGAAGTTGATAGAGACCCGGAAGATATAAATGGAGCTATGATATTACCAAATTTTTCATAGAAAAGTATGAGTACTGGTAAAATAGTTAAAATTGATGCAAAAATTCCTATATAAAGATTTTTAAAGTTTATTCGACCTCTATTTATCGTTAAATAAAGTAAAATCGGGAATATCATTAATACGTTGTTATATCTTGTCAAAAAAGCCAGTATGAAAAATGGAAATGTTAAGTAAAAAAACTTTGAATCCTTTTTAACAGCTAATATCAGGAAGTAAAAAGTCCAAATTGTGAATGATACACTGGCTAGGTCTGAAAAACCAAATCCTAAAAGTGAGATAACTATTGGAAATGTTGCGTAAAGCAATCCTCCTAAAAAGCTTTCTATATTGTTGAATTGGAGTTTCAATAGCATGAACATGCCAATAACTCCAAATATGAATATTAACCCATCTAAAGCGAAAATAGTACTTGAAAAAATGTATCCAAGTCTGAAGAACAATGAAATTATAAATGGAAATAATGGAGGCCTAAATAAATCTGAGTATCCAATGCCTTGACCTGCAAATACCAGTGCATTTGAAAGGAAATCAAAACTATCTGACACTGGGCCAATTTGCATCTGAACTAATACTCGGTAATAAGTTATCAAACTTACAATAACTGTCAATAATAATAGGAAAATGATTGAATTAACATGGTTTTTTAGGAAATTTTTTGATCTTCTATTTTCTTTATCGATGTTATTATTCAATTTATCCAAAAAATCACCTATTGATCCGAATTATTACATATATTCATCTTTATTTAAACAAAGAAGAACTTAACTGGTGTAAAAATTGCTCATAAATTAATTTTATTCCATAATATTTTAAATAATGCCATCATTTTATTTATTCATTATTAAAATATATATCTTCATTCATTCTAGGGATCATGGCTGTTAAAACGCATTGTTCTGTATTTTCTGTTCTGTCGAGCATATCCTTTGAAAGATGGCTGACCGCTCCCTTCTTAGTTCCAAGATCAGTGATTCCAGTGATTCTATCCATGACATCCCCTACTTCAAACCCGTTTAAAACCTCTTTTACTACTTCAGGAGGATATTCAAATCCAGAACTAACTCCTAATGTGATTCTGTCCCCATCAAAGATTGCACACCATTGAAGATCTATGTATCCTGTTATTGTTTTTGGGGTTTCCATCAATCCTGATTCAATACCAACGCTAAGATCAACTTTGTCTGAATAAGCTTCTTTAGCCCTGTTAACTGCCCCTTTTATGGTTTCATCTAATCCAAATGGTTGGTCTGGTACACCGGATTCTACATCAATTGAAGATATCTCTATTTCATCATAAATCTTCTTCAAAATATTTCTAGTTGCATTCACTTTAACTGGATTTTTAGATCCCACAATTACCTTCAAATTAAAACATCCTTTAATGATTATTTTAAAAGTTAATATTACACTATTTTGTTACCCTTATAATGGTTCCCATCTTATCTATCTCCCCTTTTCTTATTCTAGTAGAAGATATAGGTATCCCATCATCCGCAAGTACCATTCCTATTGTCACAATATCCAATGGTTTCATACCATTTTCTTTTCTTATTTTGTTTATTTTAAATGCTGTGGGTTCAGTTTCTTCGCTAACAACAATGGCATCGATTGTTTCATCGATAATGGTTGTTCCAAATGGATCGTTGAGCTCTTGTATATCGTGGTTCTGGTGTTTCTTTTCAAGGAGACTTCTGAGGTTAGACATACGTACATTGCACGGTTCGATTTTTCCCTTTACACCACCAAACTCGTTTGAAGTAACACCAATTACAACATAACGGCCTATTTCAAACGCTATATCAATAAGTCGTCTATGTCCATAGTGGAATTTGTCAAATGTACCACCTACAGCTACCTTTCTATATGATTTTTCCTTCATTTATTCAACCTTTAAGTTTAGATATCTTGATTATGTAGCGGTCAGATAATATAATTATGCTGCTTGAACACAATGCAATCATCAAGGACACAAGGAAGGTTGACCTAAGATTTGCATCTTGCTATCCAAATCTTTACAGAAGCGCCATGTCATCATTAGGATTTCATATAATATACGATTTTTTAAATAACAGAGAAGACATTTACTGTGAGAGAGTGGTTTATCCCAATAATAAGAGTATTGAAACAGGCACTTTACTTAAAGAATTTGATATGGTAAGTTTTTCACTTCAATACGAACAAGACTACTTTAACGTCCTAAAAATGTTAAAAAAAGGTGGAATACCGCTTCGAAAAGAGAATAGAACCTCAAAAAACAAACCACTTATTATTGCTGGAGGACCCTGTGCAAGTTCAAATCCCATTCCAATGAGCAGTTTCATTGATCTTTTCGTTGTAGGTGAAGCAGAACTTGTACTCGATGATTTAGTAGATAAATACCTTGAATTAGAAGATCCAAGAAATAATATGGAAGAATTTCTTGAAATAGACGGTGTTTATTTGCCAGATCATCATGTTAAAATGGTGACTGTGCCAGATTTGAAGGATGCTTGTCATCCCATAAGACAAGTTGTACCTGAAACAGATGAAAAGGAGTACATGCCTGCATTCGGACGAGCTTTCCTTCTAGAAATATCCCGTGGATGTACAAGGGGATGCAGGTTCTGTATGGCAGGATGCATATACAGACCTCGAAGAGAAATGCCCATTAAAGAGCTTTTTGAAATAGCTGAAAGGGGCAGGCATGCTACAGGACTTAAAAAGATCGCATTGATAGGTGCAGCTGTTTCAGATCATTCAAAAATGGAAGAATTATGTGAAGGACTATATGAAATGGGTTTTCAGGTCACTACCCCCTCTTTGAGGATAGAATCTGTCACCGATGATCTGCTAGAAATTTTAAAACAAAGCGGACTTAAAACAATAACAATAGCACCAGAATCAATATGGAAAGTTAGAAAAGCTGCAAATAAATCAATTACCGATGAAATGATTGAAAGTACAATAAAAACTGCCTTTAAACACGGATTAAATGTTAAACTATACTTTATGCTGGGACTCCCAACTGAAGATCAAAACGATCTCAAACACCTAAGCGATTATATTAAAGAACTCATTATGATGGGAGAGAGAAAAAATCAAGTACGTCTAAGTATAAATCCATTCATCCCCAAACCTCATACACCATTTCAGTGGGAAGGATTCAATCTAGAAGAGCTGAAATCTAAAATAAACTACATAAACTCAATTATCAAATATAAATCATTTAAAATTGAAAACCCAAAAACTGCTTTGATTCAATATATTTTGTCAATGGGCGGCACTGAGTTAGGTAATGTTCTTGAGCGTTCCTTAAATGAAAAGATTTCAATTAAAGAGTGGACCAAATTATCCCATAAATGGGATCTCGGCGAAACACTGCCTTGGAAATACATAAATGTTGGAATCAGTGATGAATATCTAAAAAATGAGTATCAAAAAGCCTTAAATGGAGATTTAACTCCTTGGTGTGAAGAATTTGGATGTTATAAATGCGGTGCGTGTGATTAAAGGTAATATCTTTAACTAAATCTTTTTCTAGTTCTAATTATCAATTCCCAGACCTGTTTAATGAATTTAGCAAGAAATATCTCATCCCTTTCAATAGTTTGTGAAACATAATCCTCCCCTAACATTAAATCTCTTCTAACTGTTTTAATTTCGGTTCTAGGAGCAAATAAAACATAGACAGGAATACCCAGAAGTATTAAGCCACTTCCAATAATTATCTGATAGATGGCACATTGGGACATGATATAAACTGCAACAACAACACCTAGTACTGGAAATATCCATGGTAGTTTGAAACCTCCGGTCTTGTATTTTTTCCTGAGGGGAAATACAGAGATACATGTTAAAAGGTAACAGAAGAGCAGGGTAAAAACTGATAAAATTATAAGTTGACTTATGGTACCAAAAATGGCAGCAATTAAAGTAACAGCGCTCTGTACAAACAAGGCTATGTACGGAGTTTTATATTTTGGATGAACCTTGGCCAAGACCCTTGGAAGCAGTCCATCAGCTGCCATAGCATAGGGAATTCTTGCAGCAGATAGAATTCCAGCTTCATCAGAACCAGAAATTGATAAGAGAGCACCTACAGTTAAAAATCCTGCACCTATAGCACCAATGAGAGCATAGCCTGCTAAGGCTAATGGAGCAGTAGATACTGATAGTTCCATCCAAGGTACCAGCCCAACAATTACAAAGTTAGTTACTACATAAAAGAGAGCTATTACTCCCATTCCAATACCTATAGCTAAGGGTATAGTCCTTTCAGAATTAATAATCTCATCAGAAGGAACTGTAACGAGTTCAAATCCAACATAAGCCCAGAATATTAGTACGATAGCACTTCCAAGACCATTGAATCCTAATGGAGCTAATGGGGTGAAGTTAGCTACGAGTAGGGATGGTTTGATAATGAAATATGCTATTCCTGCTATGGTTAAAATCAATATTGGGGCGATCTTAAGAATGGTTAAGACATCATTGACCTTACCTGCCTGTCGGACCCCAAAGAAGTTTATCGCTGTAAGAAACAAAACAAATAAAAATTTAATAATAATTTGCAGTAACGAAGACATGTGGGGGATGAAGAATTCAAGGTATGCAACAAATGCTAATGGAAAAACTGCAATGGAACTCCATTCTGCAATTAAAAGTGACCATCCTGCTAAAAAGCCTGTGAAGTCACCAAAGGCTCTTTTTGCATATGCATAAGGACCACCTACTTGAGGAACCAAAGATGAACACTCCGCAAAACATAATGCGATGAATATTGCCATAACACCAGCAATGATCCAGGCAACAACAGCAAAAGGGCCCAAAAGACCTGCACCAAAAGAAGCTGCGATATATATATCTGCTCCTACTATAGTACCTATTACTAAACTGATTACATCATAGAGTCCTAACGATCTATTCAACTCTGACATAGATTCGATATATATAACTGCAAACAAAAATAGGTATGGTAATAATTATGGAACCTTCAAAACGTGTTAGATCAATAAATCTTTCAGAGATTAGAAAGATGTTCGAAATCGCCGGTGAGAATTCAATAAACCTTGGATTGGGTGAACCGGACTTCACCACACCGGAGCATATAATAAAAGCAACAACAACAGCTATGAGGGAAGGTTTTACCCACTACACATCAAATATGGGAATTCTTGAGTTGAGAGAAGCATTGTCCATGAAGCTCAAAAAAGATAATGGGATCGAATCATCACCAGAATCTATTTTAGTAACTGTAGGTGCTAGTGAAGCCATTTATATGTGTATGCAGGCTCTGGTAGATCCTGAAGATGAAGTTTTAATTCCAGATCCTGGATTTCTTTCATATGATGCATGTGTGAATCTTGCAGGAGGCATACCTCGAAGAATTGAACTTAAAATGGAAAATGACCTAAGAATGACCTCTCAGGAAGTTCAAGAAGGAATTACAAACAAAACCAAGGCCATTATATTGAATTCACCTTCTAATCCAACTGGAAGTGTGATGAAAAAGGAGGATGTGAAGGCAATAGCTGAAATTGCAGATGATCATGGTATTTATTTAATTTCAGATGAGGTGTACGAGAAGATAATTTATGATGATAAGCATCATAGTCCCGCCAAGTTTTGTGAGAATGCAGTGACCATAAATGGATTCTCAAAATCCTATGCAATGACCGGATTTAGAATAGGTTACGTAACAGCCAATCCAGAAATAATTGAAGAACTATTAAAGATTCATCAGTACACCACAGCATGTGCAAGTTCAATGGTACAGAAAGCAGCCTTAGCTGCTCTTGAAGGTCCTCAAAATAGTATTGATGATATGGTCGGTGAGTTCAAAAGAAGGAGAGATATGGTAGTCAAGAGACTTAATGGAATGGGAGTAGAATGTATAAACCCGCATGGTGCATTTTATGTATTTCCCAATGTCGACGATCCATATGAATTTGTTGTAGAAGGCTTAAAAAAAGGAGTTGTAATGGTTCCGGGAAGGGCCTTTGGTTTGCATGGAAAAAATCATGTTCGACTGTCGTATGCAACATCATACAGCCAACTTGAAGAAGCTATGGACAGACTTGAATCCATGAATATTTAAATTTATATTTTATCTAATTTAGAAAGGGTTATTTAATGAAAGTTAAATCGATTAAAGATGAATTGATAGATAAAGTAAAAGAAATGGGTATCCCACTGGTTGGATTTGCACCTGTCGAACGATGGGCAGATCCTCCAATAAAACTTCCAAACAAGTTTAAAGATTGGATACCAGAAGAGTTCTGGCCACAGTCAATATATCCTGAAGCTAGAACAGTTATTGTTGTTGGACTTCCTTTACAACTTCCCATAGTTGAAACAGCTCCTTCTATCTATTACCATGAACTTTACAATATAGTAAACACCCTCCTAGACAGCAAGGGTTATGAAATTTCTAATTTCCTAACTGAAAAAGGATATCCATCCATCTATCTTCCTCGTGATGGTTATGGCGATATTGAAGTTCTACTTAAAAATCCTGTCGCATTCTTCTCCCACAAACATGCCGCATATCTGGCAGGTATGGGATCTTTCGGTGAAAATAATGTTATTCTAACTAAAGAGTACGGTCCAAGGGTCAGGTTCACATCTATATTCACAACAGCAGTAATTGAAGGGGATCCTATCCCCGGGGAAGACCTATGCAAACACTGTAAGAGATGTATCAACCAATGTCCTGTAAATGCTATTCCTGAAGGAATAGAATTAGAAGATAATTCCGGTGATTTTTTTAGGCCAATCGATAAAATAGCTTGTGCAAATAGAAGTAAAATGCTTAGAAAGGATTTTAAATCTCCATGTGGTATCTGTATAAAAGTGTGTCCCGTAGGAATGGATAGAAAAGTATTCAATAGGGAAGATATGTCCATTTATACCGATAAAAAGGACAGTAAATATAGAAAAGCTTGGAATCATGTTAGAAAATATGGAAGTATGTAATTAATTTAAAAAAACTTGATATTTCTATTAAATTTATCGGAGAACGTAAATGAAAGAATTATTTGCAGATAGAATGTCAAAGGTTCCTAAATCATTTGTAAGGGAAATTCTTAAGGTTACAGAAAATCCTAATATCATATCATTTGCGGGAGGACTTCCAAATCCTATTTCATTTCCCCATAAAGAGATAGCTGAAGTGGCGGCTGTAGTTCTAGCAGATTTTAGCGATGAAGCTCTTCAATACGCTTCAACTGAAGGATACAGACCTCTAAGAAATTATATTGCAAACAGATATCAAAATGCTGGTTTGGATGTGGAATCCGATAACATACTCATGATCAATGGATCTCAGCAGGGATTAGATCTTATAGGGAAAGTCTTTTTAAATCGTGATGATGTGATGCTGATTGAGAGACCAACATATCTTGCAGCAATACAGGCATTTGGATTGTATGAACCTAAGTTTGTTTCAATACCCCTTTTAGATGATGGAATAGATATTGATTTGCTTAAAAATAAGTTAGAGTCTTTAAATCCAAAACTCTTTTACTCGATCCCCAACTTCCAGAACCCAACTGGTATAACCTATTCACAAAAAAAACGAGAAAAAATAGGTGAAATATTCAATGAAAACGATACTGTTTTTGTTGAAGACAATCCTTATGGTGATATTAGATTTATGGGCAAAGATCTGCCACCAGTTAAGAGCTTCCTAGAAAATTCTGTTCTACTTGGATCCTTCTCAAAAATTATTTCACCTGGAATGAGAGTGGGATGGATTGTTGCAGATAATGAGGTTATGAACCATATTATAACAGCAAAACAGGCTTCAGATCTGCATTCCAATTTCTTAACTCAGATGATAATTCACCGATACCTTACTGGATATGATCTAGAAACACAACTTAAAAAGATTAGAAAAATGTACAAAATACAAAGGGATTGTATGGTAACTATGATTAAAAAGTACTTCCCCTCTGATGTTAAGTACACTAAACCAGAAGGAGGGATGTTTTTATGGGTAACCCTGCCAGAAGGAATGTCTTCAATGAAATTATTTGAAATTGCAATAGATGAAAATGTGACATTCGTACCCGGTGAGGCATTCTATTCTGATAATCCTGAATCAAATACTTTAAGATTAAATTTCTCTAATTCAGATGAGAAAAAAATTGAAGAAGGAATAAAAAGGTTAGGTTCTGCTATAAAATCTATGAAAACCAAAATGTAAAAAAATAGTAAAACTGAAATAAAATTAAGCAATTTTTTATTATAAAATCTAAAGATAGTCTTTATTAGCATCCAGTTATGATATAATATGTCCAATAACCTTTAAAATCTTCATACCCCTCTTGTATTTCCTTAAGATCAGAATTTAATAGTTGAGACCCGTAATATTTCTTTGCACATTTTATTAACATCCCATCATTTCCAGAAAGTTCTTCCATCCTACCGAGTCCTCTTATAAGTTCTAAATGAGCTGACCATTCACCAATACCCTTTAATATCAAGAAGCCAAATTTTAACATCTTCTAATGGGGCTTTTCTTAATAAATCTTCTTCAACCTTTGTAAATGATTCTGAAACATTTAATAAATACTCTGATTTTCTACGATTTTTAAGGATCGTTGTAAGATCTTCTACACCCAAATTTTTGATCAGCGGGGGGATGTCCAGTAATCAACACCATCTATGTTAATATTATCACCAACAGATTGAATAAGCCATTCTTTCATTGTATGAGCTGCTTTCATCGAAATTCTTTGGCTTAAAACAACCCAACCAGCTGCTTCAAAAGGAGTTAAAATTTAACTTGATGAAGTCCATAAAGTTCCTTTATCACAGGTTTAAAAGCATTATCTTTCAATCCATGTTTATAGAATAGTTTCAAATCATCATCCAAGCTCAAAAAAAATTTATTCTATCTAGCAGTAATGATTCTAGATTTTCGTTTATTGATTCCTCTGAAAAAAGGGTGTACAATAAAACAGGTTTTTCAACTGTTCTATGATCTTCAAGTTTAAAGGTCATGGTTCGATCCTCAATATAAACTGCCTTGGTAATTGAAAGATCATTCATTGATTGTTCACCCCCTGTGGGAGTAAACATATTCATAAAATTGATAGATTTAGAAAAATCAAATGGCGATGCTGGAAAAATTTTTCCATGAACGGTGTCAAGATTCATTTTATCACCAAAAGTAAATGAAACGCCGGGGCCGGGATTTGAACCCGGGTGATCCAAAGGATCAGTGGATTAGCAGTCCACCGCCGTACCAGGCTGGGCCACCCCGACAATGATAATTTCAATAAAATTATAAAATCTGGTTAATATTTAATTTTAGTAATTAGAATATTCGTATGGGAACCATTTATCAGCCATCGTTTAAAAGTTTTTGGAATTTATTACATGCTTTTATAATGATCTATTAATTTAAATGGGCACGTTCAAGAGTGGACAAACCTCTCGAGAGATGGTGATCCAGAAACTCGACTCCACCCCGTTGCTCCGCAAGCATCAGCTGTCCATGGTAGAGATGCTTCTTTCCAGACCTGACCCGTTCCCATGGTTAAAACAGTTAATTCAGGCCCTACAGCCCAAATCCTGCAACCACTGATCCTGTGGGACGAAGTTTCGACATCAAGATTCTGGGCCAAAACCCGGTTGATCTGCCGCCTCTTGAACTTCGACC
>Ga0182021_10006331_pt1 | contig 14058 bp, 10 predicted proteins | sample 612E3MmetaG_FD_120493 | JGI IMG/M metagenome (GOLD analysis project Ga0182021, IMG submission 120493) | Permafrost microbial communities from Stordalen Mire, Sweden - 612E3M metaG (Illumina Assembly) | ecosystem: Environmental > Terrestrial > Soil > Wetlands > Permafrost | place: Sweden...
AGTTGCATTTTCGCCAGCCTGTACTGTCAAGTCCATCGTATGGATTAAAAAATTTGTCACCGGAAAATGGTTTTGGTTAAGGGAAATCGTAAACAGGCGCCCAGAAATAAAGAATAGCTTCAATTCCAAGCAGTAACAAAACAAAATAAGTAAGCCATCGGAATACCCTTCCTGCGATCTTCTTCATTCTGCAAAGTTAAAAGAAACTGATAAGAAGGCGAATATTCAGAAAGGTCACTATAGCGCCGATGAACAGGAGCAAAGCAGTAGTCCTTTTCTTGTTTACATGGACGCCCATGACTTTGGCCGATGAAGTCAGGCGGATCTGCATTAAAATAGTAAACGGTAACTGAATGCTTAGTATCATCTGCGAAATGATGAGTCCCTGGTAAGGATTGCGGATGACGAAGATAATAAGCACAGCCAGTATCAGCGAGATTAACACGCCCAGCCTTGAGTGGCTGTCTTTAATGTCATAGGGTTCTCCGAAAATTCCTGCCAGAATGGAACCTCCCGCCATGCCTGAAGTGATGGTGGAAGCAAGGCCCGAAAACAAGAGGGCCACCGCGAACACAATACCTGCATGGCCACCGAGCAATGGTCTTAGTATATCTACAGCCTGCTGCAGTTCTTCGACCGGGGTTTTGTTCATAAAAAATGTTGCGGCTGCCAGCATGATAATAGCGCTGTTTATGGCCCAGCCGATAATCATGGAAAAGAGCGTGTCGAAAAATTCAAATTTAAGCTGCCTGCGGATGACCGAGTCGTTTTCGAGATTCCACTGCCGGCTTTGAATTATTTCGGAATGTAAAAAAAGATTGTGGGGCATTACCACCGCTCCAAGTACGCTCATGACAATGATCATTGACCCCTCAGGGATAGAAGGATTCACCCAGCCAATCCCCGCTGCCACCCAATCGACTTTTACCAGTGTGAGCTCGTAAAGGAAGGAAAGACCGATTACGGAAACAAAAGCAATGATGAACTTTTCAATTTTTCTGTATGAATTCGTTAACAGCATTATCATCACAAAGACCAGAGTGAGAATTGCTCCGGCAGGTACCGGAATTTTAAACAGCATATTCAGGGCAATGGATGCGCCAAGAATTTCAGCGAGTGAAGTGGAGACGGATGCGCCCATTGCAGTCCAGAGAACCGACCTCGAGATCCATGGACTGAGGTGCCGGGTAGCTGCTTCCGACAGGCATAGACCTGTCGCTATCCCAAGGTGGGCAACATTATGCTGAAGAATAATAAGCATAACCGTGGAAAGACTGACCATCCAGAGCAGGGTATAGCCATATTCCGAACCTGCGGCAATATTCGATGCCCAGTTGCCGGGATCGATGAACCCCACAGTCACCAATAAGCCCGGGCCTATATAGCGGAGAATATCGAGCCCGCCAAAACCAGGTTTATGGTCCCGGCTGCGAAGATCTTTGAGAAATTTATTCAGCATACTTTGGAGAGGCAAGTTACGAATTTTGTTAAATTGCACGAAGTAAGCGATTAGCGATTAGCGATTAGCGATTAGCGATTAGCTTAAGTTAAATATTTTTAAGAACTTCGTACTTTATTCAACAATATGTCTGTTCCGAAAAACCTGACAGCCCTTTTCGAAGTCAGCATCCGCAACAACTGGGATAACAGGGCATTATCCGATTACGGCGGATCAATTTACACCTATAAAGAGGTCGGCGAAAGAATCCTGGCCATCCACCGGATATTCAGGAAAAACGGAATCAAAAAAGGGGATAAAATTGTCCTGCTCGGAAAAAACTCCGCCAACTGGGGAATAATTTACATTGCCACTGTGACTTTCGGTGCAGTTATTGTACCCATACTCCCTGACTTCAAACCTGCCGATGTTCATTATATCACTACGCATTCCGATGCCTGCATGATGTTTGTAGAGGAATTCATTTTTAATGAGCTTAATGTCTCTGCAATGCCTTTGATCATGGTGGCTTACAGGATACAGAATAATGAGGTGCTTTACAGTAAGGAAGGTCCTGAGGAAGATCTTGAGGACCCTTCACTCATGGCTTATGGCTCATCACTCATCACTGATATAGTACCGGAGATGATCCACTTTGAAGAATTCACTCCCGAAGACATTGCGGTGATCAGCTACACATCCGGAACAACAGGCTTTTCAAAGGGAGTGGTTCTTCAACACAAAAGCCTTTATGGAAATATCCTTTATGCCCACAGGAATATGCCACTGAAGGCGAGGGACATGATTCTTTCATTCCTGCCCCTGGCCCATACTTATGGCTGCGCCTTTGAATTTCTTTTCCCTTTCACCCTGGGTTGCGACATTACTTTTCTTACCAAAACACCTTCTCCAAAGATAATCATGCAGGCCTTCCAGGAAATAAGGCCGGCCCTTATTCTGAGTGTTCCCCTTGTCATAGAAAAGATTTACAAGACCCAGATCCTGCCATTGTTCCGCAAGCCTGCAATAAAAATCCTGCTGGCTGTGCCGGGCATCAACATCCTCCTGCAAAACAAAATCAGGAAAAAACTGTATTCTGTTTTCGGTGGTAATTTCAAGGAACTCGTTATCGGGGGAGCTGCTTTCAACATAGAAGCAGAGCAGTTTTTCAGGAAAATAAAATTCCCGTTTACGGTAGGTTACGGCATGACCGAATGCGGACCATTGATGTCTTATGCATCATGGAAAACAACGCGACTTGGAGCATCCGGAAGGGTCGTTGACGAGCTGGAGCTTAAAATTGACTCGCCCGATCCGTATCATATTACAGGCGAGATACTTGTAAAAGGCTCACATGTGATGCTGGGATATTATAAAAACGAAGATGCCACGAAGCAGGTTATTGATGCAGGTGGATGGCTTCATTCGGGCGATCTTGGCGTGATCGACAAACACGGGAATATCTATATCAAGGGGCGCAGCAAAAGCATGATTCTCGGGCCATCGGGGAAGAATATCTATCCCGAAGAGCTGGAATCGCACCTGAACAACCGTTTTATGGTAATGGAATCCCTGGTCCTTGAACGGGACGAAAAACTCATTGCCCTGATTTACCCCGACTATGATGCCATTGAAAAAGCAGGGCATACCAAAGAAGAGCTTTCTAACATTTTCAAAGGATATATACACGATCTTAACCATCACATACCCAAATACATGATGGTTTCCGATTTCGAGATCCACACTTCAGAATTCGAAAAAACACCCAAACGAAGCATTAAACGTTTCCTTTACAAATAATGAAAAAACGGTTTTATATCCTGCTGACGGCCATTCTCGTTCTGGCCACCCATCCGGTATTTGCACAAAAAAACAGCGGTGGCAAAACGGAGGTCATCATCCTCCATCTGAACGATATGCATGCAAAGACCGACGGTTTCGACAGGCTGAAATACCTTGCCGACAGCTTAAAGCGTCACCATCCTTATGTTTTTATCGTGGCGGCCGGCGATAACTTTACCGGAAATCCCTATGTGGATATGGTAGCCGATAAAGGATTCCCCATGATAGACCTGATGAACCAGACAGGTTTTTGCCTGAGCTGTTTTGGCAACCATGAGTTTGACCTTGGGCAGGTTTTTCTCAGGAAAAGAATTGAACAGGCCGGGTTCCCCTTCATCTGTGCCAATATGAATACAGGCTCATCGGGCATGAAACAACCCCAGGCTTATGATGTTTTAAAAGCCGGCAACCTTCAGATCCCCATTCTGGGCCTGCTCGAAATAAACGAGAGCGGGATCCCCGACACTCATCCATCCAAAGTCAAAGGATTAAGCTTTACCGATCCCCTGAAGACTGCCGGAGAGTATATTGAACTTAAGAAGAAATACGGCAGCCTTTTAGCCCTTTCCCACCTGGGATTCGAGACCGATGAAAAACTCGCCAGGGAATATCCTCAGATCGACGTTATCATAGGCGGTCATTCACATACAATACTAAAAAAACCTGTTGTTGAAAACGGGGTGATGATAGTGCAGGCAAGTTCTTACCAGCGTTTCATCGGCAAGTTGACACTCGTTTTTAACGGGAATAGTATTTCAGATAAGTCCGATACCCTGATCGCCATGGAATCTCTTAAGGGGTCCGACCGGGTATTGGAGGCGCTGGCTGATAAATACGAAAACAACCCTGAATTTGAGAAAGCTGCCGGAATAGCCTCCGGACCTATAAACGGCAAACAGGACCTTGGCTCATTGTTTACAGACGCAATGGTCTGGGCTGCCAAAACCGATCTTGCCTTTCAGAACAAAGGCGGGATCAGGATACAAAGTCTTCCCGAAGGTGAAATAAAAGTGAAAGATATATACCGCCTCGATCCTTTTGGGGACCAGGTTGTCATATATAACTTAAGCGGAAAAGAGATCAGCTCACTCATTCTGAATTCTTATAAAAAAGAAAGGGAAATCGACCTCATACCGTCAGGTATGACCTATACCGTAATCAAAGGAGAGAATGGGAAAGCAGCAGAGCTGAAAATGTTTGACCGGTCGGGCAGGCCTCTGAACCAGGATAAAATATATACAGTTGCTCTGAACAGTTATATTTCGGCGGCATACAGTTTTGAACACAGGAACCAGGGGATCACTCTGGATCTAACAACAGAAGACTGCCTGATCAGGTATCTGGGTAACAAACACGAGGTAAAATACAAGGATACGAAGAGGGCAAAACTAAAGATTCCGAAAGAGAAAAACTGATGTTTTTAATGCCGGACATGGTTTTTGGGAAAGCTCAGCTTGTTTAAAATCCGATCAACTGAAATTTTCCACCCTTCGTCTGCTATTTTCCGGCTTTCGTCGAAATTAACTATTCACCTTTTCAGCCGGAATGTATATTTGCTTAAAATTAAAATTTATGGAAGCTATTCACTCATTTCTTGCCGCATTCGACATCTTCGGGATGATTTTCCAATATTTGCTGAACAGCTTTACCCGTTTCGGTGCAATTTTTGAACATTCCTTCAGCTTTGTAACCATCCCCATCGGCAGGCTTATCAGCTCCCATCCATCATTCTATTACAGCCTCATTATGGCCGGGGCTCTTTTTGGATTATATTACCTTGCCAACTCCATTTTTGAATCGAGGGCAAGGGCACGCAGGATCAGAAAGTAGGAGGCTTTCCCCACATCATGAAAATAAGCTGGGGAATAACTGTGTTCTGAATAAAGCGGCCTTTCACAGGATCAATCTCACCTGCCAGAATATTGTATACTTCCGCACCTTTTCCTTTAGCCCACATACCCACCAGCGCATTTGTGTGATCCCTGCTGTTGTATTTTAAACCGGGCATTTTATTCCTTCCGTTATCAGTGACCGGTGTAAATGTATTACCTCCCCAGAGGTCGCCGCATTCATGGTCGGCTGTGATCAGGAGCAATGTTTCATCCCAGCTGGAATTTTTATTTACCCAGGCAATGACTGTATCTATGGCATCGCTGAAACCTTTCATTTCTTCCAGCATCCGGCCCTTCTGATTGTCATGGTTGGCCCAGTCGATAGCCCCTCCTTCAATCATCACAAAAAAACCTTTGGGGTTATTGTCAAGCACATTCAGTCCTCCCCTGACCATTTCGGCTAAAGTCGGCAGGTTAGGAGTAAAAGGCGTAGTAAACGGAGGGGAATTTTTCGTTTCGTTTTTCCCGAAATCCCTGCTCTGTTGCAGGGTGGAATATACCTCGGGCACTCCTAAAACCCGGACCGGGGTTTTACCGCTCATTAATTTCCTGAAATCCTTTTCAGATGTGATCACCGTCCATGGATCGGGGATTTTATCTCCCGATATATCGGTGACCTGGTATATTTTATTGTTAATAATGAAGGATGTCTGTATCCCGCTCCCCGATTTAAGTGAAAGCCAGAGCATGCTGTCAGCCACGTATTTTGAGCTTTGCCAGGCCCCTGTACGATTGTTTCCGTTATCGTCGAATTCGGGATTTCCACAGCCCATGATAAGATCACAGCGGCTGTTGAACAGCATATAAGTCGCGAGCTCGGAATACTGTGTCCTTGTTTTATTATGAGCAACGAAACCAGCGGGAGTGGCATGGCTGAATGGGACCGAAGTGATAACCCCTGCCGATTTGCCGATACTTTTGGCAAGTTCACAAAGGTTCTTCAGGGTATCGTAGGTTACCGAAAGCCCGATTACATTATTATAGGACTTCCTGCCTGTTGCCAGCGCAGTGGCTGCAGCTGCAGATTCAGTAAAATCCTTTCGCAGGTATAGCGAATCATTCCATGCCATGGCCGGGTTATAACCAACCGACCAACTCAGTTTTGAAGTATCCTTTTCATCAAATTCCCCCGATTTTGCAGGGTAAGTGGCTGCTGCCAGCTTAACAGGGAAAGATTCAATCTGCATAGGGCCGTAAAAATAATCCGCTGCCTTTACACAGTTATATCCCATGCCATCGCCAATCATGATGATGACGTTTTTAGGTCTGGGGAAGGAAGATTGGGTTGCCGGTTTTTGAGCCAGGGAAGGATTCCGGATCAATTGTACGATAAGCAAAACAAAGATCAAAAAAGCAAGATTCAGGGTAATTTTCATATCATTTTCAGGTTAGTTTCTCTAATACCATTTCCGGAGTAATGCTGCGGATACAGTGGCAATCACCTGAACGCCGGCAATCACTGCACTTCTTATCAAGAACCAGATAGCATGCATTTTCTCCGAGGGGAGCCCAGCGCTGTGGGAAAATTGGCCGCATAGGCGCATATAAGCCTATCGCACGGATCCCAAATGCTGCTGCAAGATGAAGTGGCCCGGTGCTTGCTGCTATCAGACCATCGCAACCGGAAATCAGTTCAACAAGCTGTGAAAGGGATAATTGCCCGGTAAGGTCGGTGACCCGCTCACGATAGGAAACCAGGAAATCATGCATCACTTCTCCCTCCTCGCGGGTTCCTGTGATCAGGATGTTGAACTTGCCGGATGGCAGCATGTCGATCAGTTTTCCGAAATTTTCCAGCCCCCATTCACGGGCGCTCCCTTTTGACTTTGGATGAAGGATAAGGTTAAATTTTTCTTCCCTTTCTTTATTCTGTTTGGTTGCCGGTCTATCCTTTAAGCCATAATACTTCGGTATCTCAGCCAGATCAAATTCCCGGGTGATCCCAAGCGGTTGAAGTAATTTCAGGTTGAGTTGAACCTCATGCAGTGTTGAACTCTTCCGGGAAAAATGAAGCAAACTGTTGCAGGTTAACCAGGTAAAGACACGGTGCGATGTTGCAATCCTTTGCGGAATGAGCGCAGCCCTGGCAGCTTTGCAAATATCCTTAACGGGAAATACATGAATAATGACGTCCGCTTTCAGATCAGCCAGACCTGAAATAAGCTTTCCCGGCTTCGAAATTTCATCAAAGTCAACAAAATGATCCACGAAACGGCATGCCTCTATAACCGGGCGGGTATAACTCCGCCCCAGGAAAATGATCGTACAATCCGGAAATGTTTTTTTCAGAACACCGGTCATTGGAAGCGTAAGAACCACATCCCCAATGCTGTCAGTTCTACTGAGAATGATTCGCATCAATTCAGGATGACTTTTTCTTTAATATTATCAGACAAATTTAGAATTTTTAGGTTCCATGTTGTAATATTTTTAATTTTACACTGATTGCGATTAGCAAAATTATCTTACAGGAATTCGTTGTAAATTGTATGTAAAATTCATCATTATGGAAGATTTTGAAAAAATCCTGGTCCTTGACAATGAGTTCGAGGCTGAGCTTATGGAGGAAGTGCTTATGGATAAGCAGATCCCATATGGAATCATAATACGTGAAGACTCCGCCCTGGGCGGTATTGTTGATCTTGAAGAAGGATGGGGCTATCTCGAAGCGCCAGCCCGATGCAGGGAAGAGGTCATGAAGATTTATAAGGAAATCAAGGAGTCTTCGACAGATCCTGGAGAATGACTGAATTTCTCACGAAAAAAATAGCGAAATGGCCAACAACACAAAGGGCTGGAGGCAGTTTTTAGAGAATTTTCCATGGTTTGAGGGAGAAGGCGGATTTCCTCTGCCCGCTTATTCGGAGTTCATGCCCCCCATGCATATAGGCTTCAGGCCTTATGACGGGCAGGTTTATCCCTGGCATTTCAAAGAGGATGACCTGTATGGGTTTTACATCAGTGAAGCTGAAGAGTTCCTGCATCTTCAGCCCGGCCTGCAAAGCATAGGGCAGCAATGCATGGATCATATGATAAAGCTGGGGAATGGGAAGCTTCCCCCGGGTATTGCAGGAAGAAAAAACCGCAACCTGAGAGATAATCCTTTCTGGCCGGATGAACTGGCCCAAAAAGCAGGCAGCCTGAATTATGAACGCTATGTTATGCTGGCTGCGCTTGCTTTATCCAAGACAAAGGATGATAAAGGCAGGTCAAGGTGGACCTTATTCGGGAGCAGTGAACAGGGACCTGAAAAGGCTTTCTGGAAATCATTTTTCAGGGGCGATACGGATGAATATCCCGAATCCTTCTTCCTCCATTTCATGGGCAGGATCTTCCATCATGCTTTTGACCGCAAGATGCATACCCCCGAAATCATGTTGGAGGCAGGTTTCCGTATTCTGCCCTCGGCAGGGAAACTGCCGGTCAAACACTGGAACCGGGCTATGCTGCCTTCATGGACTTCCAAATACCTGATTTCTGACGGCGACAGTTTTGCCGATACGGTATACCTGCTGACTTTCCAACCTTTCGGTAGCCTTCCCGAAGTGGTCAAACAGAAATATTTCACCGGTGACCTGGCGCTGATCCCTTTCCCGGGTAGCCTGGCTCCCTGGGGGAACAGGGAATATATAATCCTTTCCGACCAGCTTTATAACGCCATCCAATTTCCCATGCTGAGGCTGGTAGCCCGGAATGAAGAGAATTTCGGCATAAGGGTTCCCCAGTCGGGATGGTTTCACGAACCCTCACCGGGCAATGAAAAACCCGACATCCTCGAAGAACTTCTGCTTAACACCTACATCCGGACCAGCCGTTGGGACAGGGCAAACAAAACTGATAACCCATTGATTGACGGCAAAGAGATTGACCCGGTAGCCCAGACACTTTTTAACACCACACTGCAGGCGCTTGATCTATACAACAAACCCATGGCCCGTAATGTGCAGTTGCTCAACAAACATATAGAACTTCTGCTTGATGGGCCCAGAGCCGGAAAAAAAGAAATTGAACATGCGGCTTCGGTTGTGCTTTCAGGAGGGCTCTTCCGTTATCGCTTTTATTTCCCCCCCATGCAGGCAGGAAGGCATGAGATCTTCTGGCAAAGGCCGCTTGTTTCATGTATTGATACGGCTACTGCAAAACCAATCGTATTCCCCGACCTGCTTCACGGATACTTTACAGCTTATGATACGGCAAAGCCTGATCCCTCAAATGCAATCGAGTTATGGCCAAGAATGATAGAAAGAGAGCCGCATACATCCATACTGAAGCATTTTATTTCGGTGCATGACCACAGCAAGCATCTTACCGCTTTCAACCTGATGACACTGCTGGATATTTGGGAATTCATGGACCAGAAGGCTCTGGATAAGGATTTTGCACGTCATCTGATACGCATAAAAAAAAATGCAAGCCTCGAGGACTGGCTGGGCATTCTTCATGACCGCACCAACCAGCCCGGCCTGGCTCACAGGGCAAGTGTGTTTGTTGAGAATATTGTCAGTGAAAACAATATTTTGCCTGAGCCAATGACCTTTCAGCAAACAGCTACAAGAAAGTACGAGGAGGATTTCTGGAACCAGATCTTCTTCCTTGCCTGCGGCGAATATATTAATAAAGATAATGCGGATGTCGTGCAGGACCGCCCCACCCTGAGTAAGGCAAGGCATAAGGAAAGGGACCTTCACAGATTGGGAGAATACCTTCTGGCCAGCCATCGTAAGGCAATTGCCGAAAGCGGCATGCAAGGAAAGGCTGAAGCCGGTGAGCTGCCTTTTAAATGGGAGACCGATTTTGATTTCACCCAGTTCGGCGGATGGAAGGCCAATATGAAAGGCACTGAATACGAAAGGAACATACTTGTAATTATACCAGGAAATAACCGGAAAGAGGCCATCATAATGGGCGACCATTATGACACAGCATATATGGAGGATGTGTATGACAAGCCGGGAGGCGGCACAGGCGCAAGGCTTGCAGCTGCCGGCGCCGATGATAATCATTCGGCTACATCCACCCTGCTTCTTGCATCTCCGATTTTCCTTAAGCTCGCGAAAGAGGGGAAACTTGAAAGGGATATCTGGCTCATCCATCTAACCGGCGAGGAATTCCCTTCCGATTGTATGGGGACCAGGGATTTCTGCCGCAACTATGTACAAAAGACTTTGAAAATGCGCAGGGCTGACGGCAGCTTCACAGACCTCAGTCATGCAGAAATCAAAGGGGTTTTTGTTATGGATATGATTGCACATAACCGCGACAATGCGAGGGATATCTTCCAGATCTCCCCGGGGCGTACTCTTGAATCGGTAAAGCTCGGTTACAAGGCTCATTTGGTTAACCGGACATGGAACAAGATGGCGGCAGAATGGAATTCCGGCCCGGAACGTGCAGGTTGTAAGCGGGGAGAGCGAACCAAGGACGAGAAAACCATGCCTGCGAAAGCTTTGTACCTCCCTCTTGAAGGGGAGGTCCGCACATGGGAAGACCCGACAAGCTCTTTATACAATACCGATGTCATGATATTTTCAGATATCGGAGTTCCCTGTGTTCTTTTTATGGAGAATTACGACATCCACCGGCAGGGATATCATGATACTCATGATACTATGGGAAACATCGACCTCGATTACGGTGCGGCATGTTCGGCCATTGCTATTGAAACCGTGACCCAGGTGGCGGCGGAAAAATAATCAGAAAGGTAAGACTGAGCGTTATCAGAACAGGCGCTGGGATTTTTTAAACATATATTTCAGGACCACCTGGTCGTCGGTAAAGGAGTCGGGAATGATATAATCGGGGGCCATACGAAGGGAATCGTCGATCATGCCATCCAGGTTTTCTTTAAACTCTTTCATTTCCATGTTTGCAAAGTTAATAGTATTACGCATCAAAGAGCACAGGCTGTATATCCGGAACCAGTTTTTTCATTGTATTCCGGTCGATATTATTCAGTAAAGGCGACACATCCGATTGAGCCAGGTTGATCGCCCCGATGGGATCCGCTCCCGACAGCACCTCACGTTTGCTTTTCCGTACGTGGTCAACGCAGGCATTGTAAGCAATTGAGCCGATCCAGGTTGAGAGCTTAGCTTCCCCCATGAACTTATCTATCTGTTTGAAAACCCTGATAAATACTTCCTGGCAAAGATCCTCCGCGTCTTCCTGCCTGTTCGTCATCCGTAATACCATATGCCATACAAGGTTCCGGTATTTATCGACCAGGAACCTGAATGCATTTGTATTTCCTGCTATTCTTCTTTATTGCCACAACTAAGAAACAGTAGGGATCAGGTACCCTCCCCTGTCCCCACCTCCTGGGCCCAATTCAATAATGAAATCCGCTTCTGCAATGATCTGCTGATCATGTTCAATGATGACCAGGGTGTTTCCCTGGTCGGCTAATGTATTGAACAATTTTAGAAGATTCTCAATATCACTGAAATGAAGTCCTGTTGAGGGCTCGTCGAACAGGTAGAGAGATGGGGTGGTATTTATGGGGGACGATTTACGATTTACGAATGAAGAGAGGGATTGGGGGAGTTTCAACAGTTCTTTGCAAAGGTTCAGCCTCTGGGCTTCGCCTCCTGATAGTGTGTTTAGCGGCTGCCCCAATGTCAGGTAACCCAGTCCGGCCAGTTCAAGATTGACCAGGATTGAGTGAAGGCTCTTGTTTCCGTTAAAGAAAGCGGATGCTTCCGAAACACTTAATTCCAGTATTTCAGCAATGCTTTTTCCCTTCCATTTCACTTCAAGGATCCCTGGACTGTACCTTTTACCAAGGCAAACTTCACATTCCCGGTAAATATCGGGCATAAAATCCATGCTGATCCTCGTTTTACCCATCCCCTCGCAATGAGGGCATTGAGATTGCTTATTCAGGAATGAGAAATGGTTTTTGCTGAAGCCTCTCTTCTTTGCATCTTCCGTTGCTGCAAATTGAATTCTGATCAGGTCGAATGCCCCTGAATATGTTGCAACAACAGCAAGCGGAGAATTGAATTCCTCACGTTGCTCAATAGTGACAATTCTGCTGAAATTCCCGAACCCGCTGATCTCACTGCAGCCAACAGATTTTCCCTCATGCCATGAGTCATAAATAAGATCGAAAACAAGGCTGGATTTCCCGCTTCCCGAAACCCCGGTAACGCAGGTTATGCCTCCCGAAGGGATCTCAATGTTGATGTTTTTCAGGTTATGAATGAAGGCATTCCTGATATGAAGGCCGGGTTTCAGCTGCCGGGCTGACTGCTGCTGCTTTCTGAACGGAGTATTCAGATATTTTCCGGTGATGGAGTTTTCGGAATTCATTATTTCATCAGGGCTGCCTTCAGCGACGATCTTTCCCCCCATACTGCCTGCTCCCGGCCCCATATCGATAATATGATCGGCCCCGAGTATAAGTTCCCGTTCATGTTCGACAGTAATGACAGTATTTCCCGATTTGATCAGTTCGCGAATATGATCAAGGAGCCTGGCAGTATCCCGGGAATGCAGGCCTGCAGTGGGTTCGTCGAGGATATAGATCATCCCCGACAGTCCTGAACCCGTCTGCGCTGCCAGTTGCAGCCGGCGGACTTCACCGTGGGAGAGGGACCCCACGCTTCTGGAAATTGTAAGGTAGGAAAGGCCGAGAGTTTCAAGGGTATTTAGTCTGCGAAGAATCTCTGTAATCAAAGGTGAGCTGATCCCGGGCTTAACTGATTTTTCAGGTTGGCCGAAAAAGACTATGCTGTCGGTAATGCTTAGCTCCGATATATCCCTTATGTTCTTCTGGTGGATGACCCAGGACAAAGCCTCTGCATTAAGGCGGCTGCCATGGCATGCAGGGCATTCCATCCTGCTCATTGCATTCATCATACTATTCCCCCGGTGGTCAGCATGTTTGCGCGCATATTCCTCGTTTACCAAGTGAAGAAGTCCCTGCCACCTGCCTTTGAAATGATGGGTTCCGCTTCGCTTTTTTCTCAGGAATTCCCAGTTTACATCATAGGTTTCTTCACCGCATCCATGAAATGCAAGCTGTTTCCCCTCCTGTGAAAGTTCATTCCAGCATATATTGTAGTCAATGCTATGCTTCTCCCCTACTGCCTTCAGGGTCGCCACATATTGTCCGAAAGGATCTCCGTAGAATTTACCGGTTTTGCTGCCGTCCATGGCGCCCTGCAATATGGAGCGCTCAGGATTTGTTATGAGTTTCTCAGGATCACAAAGAGTAAGCATCCCCAGGCCATCGCATTCACGGCAGGCGCCCTGGATGCTGTTGAAGGAAAATTGGGTTGAAAGCGGCCTTTCCCCCTTACCTTCCCCTACGCGCGAAAACAGCAGCCGGTAGAGGTCATATATTCCGGTATAAGTTCCCACGGTTGATCGGGGATTGGATTGCACACCTGATTGCCCGACCGCAAATGTCGGCCGCAATCCGCGTATCTCTTCAAAATCGGGTTTATCCTTCATCCCGATCTGAGACCTTGCATAGGTCGAAAAATTGCCAAGGAAGCGGTTCCTCGCTTCGGCGTGAATGGTATCGAAGGCAAGTGATGACTTCCCGCTGCCGGAAACACCGGTGATGACGGTAAACCGGTCATGCGGGATGCAAACGTTTATGCCTTTGAGATTATGAGTTGTGACGGATATCAAAACCAGTTCCGGGGTTTTAAGAAAATGGTATGGTGGAACTGAATAGCGAATATTGATCAACGAATCTTGAACTTCGAATTCCTCACGAGCTATAAGCGATGAGCCATGAGCCATGAGTGACGAATCGTCACGAAAATAATCCTCAGGATTTCCGGCAAACACCAATCCTCCCCCATCACTACCGCTTCCTGGTCCAAGCTTTATAATACGATTTGCTGATCTCAATAATGCCGGATGATGTTCTAT
>Ga0182021_10006332_pt1 | contig 14057 bp, 12 predicted proteins | sample 612E3MmetaG_FD_120493 | JGI IMG/M metagenome (GOLD analysis project Ga0182021, IMG submission 120493) | Permafrost microbial communities from Stordalen Mire, Sweden - 612E3M metaG (Illumina Assembly) | ecosystem: Environmental > Terrestrial > Soil > Wetlands > Permafrost | place: Sweden...
GAACCGAGAGAACCGTTCCACCTGCCAAGGTCATAGTTGAAGAGCAGCAGGCAGGGGTTGAAGTCCGGGCCACCTGAAAGCCCTCCATTTTCATCCTTGTCAACCGTGCCTTTGTCGTCACCCGCCACATAGATCAATGTTAGACCTGCATACATGGGTGCGAAATCGATGGTGCCCGAGAGATAGGCTGCCAATGCGTCAACCGTTACGTCCGGGGATGCTGGTGTTGTACCGCCGCCGGACACTTCATACTTCTTAACTTTTCCTGTAGCGTAAAGAACCTCACCCTCAAGATAGACTGGACCGAGCTGGGCCTTAAAGTACGGGTCAAATATCCAGTACTGCCCCTTGTACCCCGTATCCGCTGAAGAGGGACCACCGGCAAAATTAGCCGTGCTGCTCTTCAGATAGTAATAGAAGAGTAAACCCGCATTCCCCTTGCTCCAGTTATACATAAAGGCGCCAACGTACTTCTCGTTAGTCGCATCCGTTTGGTAGAGTGAACCGTTTACGCCCGCATTGCCGGAGGGACCGAGTGAGCTATAGTACTGGGTACCTTCGATCTTGTCCCATAAGGCTATCAATGTCCAGGGGCCGATAACGTAATCGTACCTGATCCTGGGCCCGTAAGTTGTGTCACCAGCGTCACCGAACGAGGTACCGAACACTGACTGCTGCTGGTAGCCGACCCTTAAGAGACCGCCCCACAGATTGGCGGACACATACACGTGCTCGAACTTGATGTTTTCAGATTCCTGGTCATTTCCACCGCTGTTAGTTGCATTCGGGGTCGCTGAACGCGAAGCGCCCCAGATCTTTTCCATGGCATCGAACCTGGTCGTCAGCTTCAGGCCTTCCTGAATCTGAAAGTCCGTCTGAACTCTCAGCCTCTGCCAGATATTGGCCACGGATGCGCCGCCGTCTTTCAACAGCGCGCGGTTGTTGTCATAAATTCCCTGGGCGGTGTAAGAACCGCTGAACTTCACATCCGCCGCACATACGGGCATAGTGAAGGCCATGATCAGGGCAACTGATAGTAAAACTATCCAAAGCTTCTTCATTGTTTCCTCCTGTTTTAGTTTTTTAAATCGATCTTTCCGGGCATGTTCCTGAAAGACCATTTTCTTCAGAACCATTTTAAAAACTTCAGCCTCCAGAATTATCTAAAGGTCTTTCGAATCCCTATGTCACCTCCTTTCATTGTGATTTACGGTGCAAACAAGTAACACCGTCAATATTCGTTGTCAAGCACTTTCACCGCTGTTTTACGGAGGGGCCTAGCAAACGACCGCTCTTCTTTTTTATTCGACCAGCAATAAGCGTACCAGCGCGACCCATCGGAAATAGCAGAGAAGAATTGACAGAGATAACATGCTGTAAAGAAAGGGGTAAATTACCGATAACGACTGCCGCGGGAGGAAAGAACTTAAGACACCTATGAACACCCTGAAAATCAACGAGGGATATCATCGCACACGGCAATGGAGTCGAAGTACTGAAAAAGACCATGGTGTGACGCGGGCAATATCGCCAGTTATCAATATGTTATGACTTTTTTATCGGATTTTACATAGGCCATCAAGAAGTAGTCGTAATGACGGCCCGCATGTGTGGCTAAAAGAACACAATTAATGGGGATGGAGGGATTTTTTACAACAGGAGCTGATGGTCTTTTACCATTTCCACGTCCATTCTGACGTTGCGCCCCTGGGTTGTCAGATAGTTGCCGATCATCAGGCCATTTGCACCGGCGAGCATGCTCCAAGACTGATAGTCTCTGAGGGTCACTTCTCTTCCACCGCAGATAAGGATATTCTTGTCTGGATTCACAAATCTGAAAATGGCTATACACTTCAATGCCTCGAGAGGCTTGAGCAAGGGTCGATTTTCCATTCTGGTGCCGGGAATGGGATTGAGAAAATTTATGGGTATCCCATCTACATCAAGTGCCCGCAGAGTGAAGGCCAGCTCCACGCGCTGTTCCCATGTTTCTCCGAGTCCCAATATGCCTCCTGAACAAACATTCATCCCGGCCGCTTTGGCAAGCTTAACTGTGATAATATCCTCTTCGTAGTCATGTGTTGTACACACCTTATCGAAGAAACTCCGGGCCGTTTCCAGATTATGATGGTAAACGGAAATCCCCCCCTCCTTGAGCCTGCGCGCCTTATCCTCAGTCAGCATCCCGAGAGAGGCGCAGACCGTGAGGTCCGTATCCTTCGCAATGGCAGCGGCGCTATTGCAGATGACATCGAGTTCCTCGTCTGTCAGCGTATAGCCGCTAGTTACCATGGAATACCTTGTTGCCCCTCCGCTGTGCGACGCAATCGCTCTTTTCACAATCTCTTCTTCATCCAATAAAGGATACGTCATAATTTCCGTTTTATGATGTGCAGATTGGGCGCAGAAAGCGCAGTCTTCGGTACAAGAACCCGATTTGGCATTGACGATGGAACACAGAATGGTTTTTGTTACCTTTCGCATCTTCTTAATCTTATGGGCGCAGAATAGTAAGTCCACGGTATCCTTTTCCGGAAGTTTCACGAGCTCACAGATATCTTCGTAGGAAACGGGATCACTGCCATCGCTTATAATCTTCTCAGTGAACTCGATGATTTTCTTGTTGAACATATTCTTCTCCTTATTCTACCGGATGTCCATTTATCCGAAGATGAGCCACCGCTTGATTGCTGCAAGAGATTTTTTTCATATCAGAGAGCCGAATATAAGTCAACCCTATTTATATTTCGGGTTGACAATTATGCGGGGGGATGTTATGAGCCGCGTATGTCTACCCGGCAGCAATTACTCATCTATTTGAAAGAGAGTAAGGGGACCTGGGTCTCCGGCGAATTCCTTGCACATAAAATCGCGGTTTCCCGGTCTGCTGTATGGAAGCATATCGGCAGTTTGAAGGACGATGGTTATGTCATCGAATCGTCGCGAAAAAAAGGGTATCTGCTCTGTCAGATATCCGATTTGCTTCTCGCAAATGAGATCCGGGAAGGACTGAATACAAACGTTTTTGGTAAGGGCGACATTATTTATTTCAGGGAAACGGACTCAACCAATGCAAGGGCCAAGTATCTGGCGGGCGACGGCGCTCCTGAGGGAACGCTTGTTGTCGCGGAAAAGCAAACAGATGGGAGAGGGAGAAGGGGAAGAAGCTGGTTTTCTCCTCCCGGTGAAGGCATCTATACCTCTATCGTCCTGAGACCCCCCATTCCTCCAAATGAAGCACCCAAGCTGACTTTATTGACATCAGTGGCATTAGCTGAGGCGCTGCTTTCCCTTACCTCATTGAAGGTCAACATCAAATGGCCTAACGACATTCTGATCAACGGCAGGAAGGCGGCAGGCATTCTCACAGAAATCAGCACGGAAATGGACAGAATCGATTACGTGGTTATCGGTGTCGGTGTAAATGTGAATACGCCTTGCAAGGGCCTTCCTCCCGATATCGCACACACGGCGACATCTGTTCTTATGGAAACGGGAAGGGTGTTCCCGAGGATCGTTCTCCTTCGTGCTTTTCTGGAGTGGCTCGAAATATATTACGAAACATTCAAGACGAAGGGCTTTGATCCCATATTGAGTCGATGGAAACACCTCGCTGACATGATCGGTCAACAGATCAGTGTTGACCTCATGGACAGCGTACGCGTGGGTAAGGTACTGGATTTAGACAAAGACGGTTTTCTTATTCTCCAGGATCGCAGAGGGATGATCGAGAGGATAATTTCCGGGGACGTAACGCTGTTGAATCAGGAGTAGCGCGTCTTAAAGGTTCGATGTCATTTCGTCTGGAGAAACTGTGACATGATTGGCACGATCCTACAGAATAAAATGAGCGAGGCTTAGATGTCATGACCGGCAAAGATAGGAAAGAATTGGAAATTGACGATAAGAAGTATATTTGGCATCCCTTTACCCAGATGCGCGGTTATGAAAAAGAATCGCAGATCATCATTGAGGAAGGGAATGGATGCCTGTTAAGAGACATGGAAGGCAACAGCTATATTGATGGTGTTTCTTCGCTGTGGACGAATGTTCATGGCCACAGGAAAAAGAGACTTGACGACGCCCTTAAAGAGCAGCTTGACAAGATTGCTCACTCAACGCTGCTCGGACTTTCAAATATACCGGCAACCAGACTGGCAAAGAAATTAATCGCAATTGCACCGGCAGGATTGACGAAGGTATTTTATTCTGATAATGGCTCCACAGCCAATGAAATAGCTCTTAAGATGACCTTCCAGTACCATCAGCAATGCCCCTCGGGAAACCGTGGCAAGAAGAAATTCATTCGCCTGTCCAACGCCTACCATGGGGACACCATAGGCTCCGTGAGTGTAGGAGGGATTGATCTCTTCCATTCCATGTACAGGGATCTGCTCTTCCCGTCTTTCAAGGCGGAAGCACCCTACTGCTATCGCTGCGCTCTCGGAAAGTCCTATCCCGCCTGCGGGCTCGCATGTCTTACACACGTGGAGGACATCATGAAGGCTCATAACCATGAGATTGCCGCTCTCATGATAGAACCCCTGGTACAGGGAGCGGGTGGGATATTGGTGCAACCACCGGGATACTTGAAAAGGGTAAGAGAGTTATGCACCCGTTACAATATTTTTATGATCGCTGACGAAGTGGCTGTCGGCTTCGGCAAAACGGGAAAGATGTTCGCCTGTGAACATGAAGATGTAGTGCCGGACATTATGGCCCTGGCAAAGGGAATAACGGGAGGGTATCTCCCGCTTGCAGCAACCCTCGTGGCGGAGGAAATCTATGAAGGATTCCTCGGGGAGTTCGAGGAGTTTAAAACATTCTTTCATGGGCACACATTTACGGGAAACCCCCTGGCATGCGCGGTCGCCATCGCCAACCTTAAGATCTTCGAAGAGGAGCGCACCCTTGATCATCTCCAGGGAAAAATTGCACACCTTGCAAAGAAGCTAAGACCATTTGCCTCTCTCGATCACGTCGGTGATGTACGCCAGTGCGGCATCATGGTGGGTATAGAGCTCGTTTATAATCGGGCGACAAAGCAACCCCTTCCTCCGGAGAAGAGAACGGGTCATCGAGTCATTATGGAGGCCAGGAAGAGAGGCGTGATTATACGCCCTTTAGGTGACGTCATTGTCCTGATGCCGCCCTTAGGCATTTCTAAAAAGGAAATCGATCAGCTCTGTCAGGTTGTATACGATTCGATTTGGATTGTGACAGAAGAAAAGTGAGGCCTCAAAATGGCCGGTCATAAAAAAGTATCAGAGGGAAGCCCCGGGAATGACTCTTGGGAAGGCGTCTTCTATTTTCATCCGGATGACGGCATTTACCAGGATCATTTCCCTGGTTACCCGGTTGTCCCCGGAAGCCTGATCGTGCATGCTTTTTTGCAAGCGGCGAGAGAAGCCTGCTTCTTGCCGGATTATCTTACAATAGAAAACTTCAGATTCAGGGAATTTCTCTCACCAGGCCATCACGCATTTCGTATCGAACTGGAGGAGGACCGGCTGAAATGTCAGATTTATCGGGGAGAGAAGAAACTCGTTACGGGAGCCTTGAGAAGATGAGCCTCCATTTTTCGGGAAATCGTGCCCTCATTCTGGGAGGCACCTGCGAGCTCGCTCTTACACTGGCTAAATCAATGATAGAGTCTGACCTTTTCCCCATTCTTACTTACAGAGACGATAAGGGTCCAAGAACAATCGGAGAGGCTCTGCGACCCTTTCATGGAAGATATGCCACTTGCTTCCTGAATTTCGGTGATCGTAATTCACTGGAATCGATCTTTTCCCAAATCGGTGACGACCTCAATTTCCTGGTAGATTTTGCACAGGGAAATTATGAGAGCCTCATCGCAGGTGCGGACGAGGACAGCGTTTACCGTTATTTCACGGAGAACATATCCTCTCGCGCCGAGATTCTAAAAAAGGTGGGCAGGGCGATGCTGAAGAAGAGAAAAGGGCGGCTCGTTTTTATTTCTTCTGCAGCCGCGGTAAGACCAAATCCCGGCCAGGGATTTTATGCTGCCGCCAAATTGGCGTCAGAGGCCCTCTATCGGAATATGGGATTGGAGTTAGGGGAGCGCGGAGTTACCACGGTGATTCTCCGCCCCGGTTATATTAACGCCGGTCGGGGCAGAATCTATCTGCAAAAGCAGGATCGGATAATTCTCGATGCGGTGCCGATAAAGAGAGCTATAACAGGCGAAGAAATTGCCCAGACCGTTCTCTTCCTTCTTTCCGACGGTGCCGCCGGCATCAACGCAGTGGAGATTACCATGGACGGCGGTCACACATCCGGAAAATGAAAAGCCACCTGAACTCTCCAGTGAAATGGAAGAGAGGTTTTGAGTCGCAGATCCGAAATGGGAGGACGCATGGATGTTTTTGCTGAATTAAAGAAAATTATAGAGGAGCTCATGGACATTAAAGATAGGAATATTACGCCGGAGACTCTTCTTATCCAGGATTTGGGCGCTGAATCTATCGACCTTCTGGAACTCGCCGTAACCATCAACAGCCGGTTTAAGATCGCCGTGAGGGATGATGAGATATTCCTGACAAGATTCAGACTCTATTCTGCAGAAGCGAAGCAGCAGGGGGAGGACACCATGCATTATATTGCCGGAAAATATCCTTTTCTCGCCAAAGACAGGATTGCGGACATAATGGCGCATATCAAAGAAGGTCCTCAATTGAAAATCAAAGACCTCATCAGTTACGTAACTTATCGGTCACAGTGGGTTTAACGCCGTGGACATAACGCCTCTGGATAAACTGCTCAATGAGAGAAGAAGCATCAGGAAGTACAAATCCGAATGCCCTCCCGACGAATGGATAAGAAAGATGATCCTGGCAGCCATGAAGGCGCCTTCTCCTTCAAACAGCCAGCCCGTGCGGTTCATCCGCATTCTTTCCCCTGAGTTGAAGGACCGTCTACTTCGGGGCATGCGCGAAGGTGAAGGGCGCTTGTTGGAGGCTGTTAAGAATGCCAGTAGTCCGAAGAGGTTGAAAAACTGGGTCAACACCTACAGCAGGTTTTCGGAGTTTATGTTTGATGCCCCAGTACTTTTTGCCGTCGGTACCACGATGACATTTCTCAATCTCGCGAAAAGGCTGTCCCAAGCCGGCGCGATGGAACAGGGGCATAAGAGACACAGGGACATTGATATCGCCGTAGGTCTGGCTCTTAACGGATACCTTCTGAAGGGGGAGGAGCTTGGCCTCGGTTCCTGTATACTCACGGCCCCTCTGATCTTTATTCGGGAACCCGAGGGAATTCTCGGCTTGAAAGGGATGGAGATCAAATGTTTTGTTGCAACAGGGTATCCCGATGAAGAGCCAGCTTATATTAAGCGAAAAGATATCTCAGAAATCTACAGGAAAATCTAAATGAAGCGAAGAGTGGTCATTACCGCTATGAGTATTCTCTCGTCTCTTGGTCATGACCACGGGGAGATTGTGCGAAGTTTTAAAGAGAGAAAAGTGAGTTTCGAAAGGCCCGCCTTCGATGACGAAGTCGTTACCTCCTCCGTTAGGGAGTTCAACATTCGGGACTATACAGGACCTCTTAAGGAAGGCCGTTATCTTAACCGTGGTTCACAGTTTGCAGTTGCCTCCGCCATCGCAGCAATAAAGGATTCAGGCTGCAAGAAAGATGATTTGGTGGAAGCAGGCCTTTTCGTCGGTGCCGGTCCGAACCTGAATATCGGCGGCGAGTTCCCGGATGTAAGAGGAGGCGAAATTGACCGGGAAGACCTTCAGGCCTTGTGGATACTAAGATTTCTGCCCAACACCGCCGCATCTGTTATCGCGAAGCTTTCAGGGATCCACGGAGAGAACCTTACGGTATGCACTGCCTGTTCAGCTTCCTTGCAGGCAATCGGAGAGGCATTTCGCAAAATAAAAACCGGTTATCTTGATCGTGCCCTTGCCGGAGGCGGTGATTCTCGCCTCAGTCCGGGAGGGATTTTGGCCTACAAGAAGGCAAGCACCCTCTATAAAGGCGATAGCGAACCCGATAAGGCAAGCAGGCCCTTTGATTGCAGCCGGAAAGGTTTTGTCCCCGGCGAAGGAGGGGCATTTTTTCTTCTCGAGGAATTTGAGAAGGCGAAAGAACGTGGGGCGCAGATATACGGTGAGATCTGTGGTTACGGAAGTTCCATGGACGCTTGCACCATGACAGCCCCGGAAAGCACCGGGAAATGGAGGAGGCTGGCCGTGCTTTCCGCTTTACAGGAAGCGGAGATGTCGCCCTCTCAGATAGATGTAATCTCCACACACGGAACAGGAACCCTCCTCAACGATGAGGGAGAAGCCAACCTCATAGACAATATATACATTGGCTGCCAGCCCCAGGTGATTGCACTGAAGTCCTGGATAGGCCACGCGGCTTCCGCTTGCGGTGCTATGGAGCTTGCCCTCTCGCTAATCTGTATGCAGGAGAATTATGTCCCGGAGATCAGAAACCTGAAGGATCCATGCCGCGGGGAAATCAAGTTTCTACGGGATGGAAGGACTCTTCCATTTCGCAATTGTGTTATTGAGAATTTCGGATTCGGAGGACAGAATGGCGCCCTAATCGTGAGACGGGCTGAAGACGTGTAAAAGCCTTCTTGTTCTTGTGCCATTGCAGAAAGTCATTTTATGGAAGAGCACCATATAGGCACGGTCATTGTCATCAACTCGGGACTCGCAGGTTTTGTGATGCTGGACAGGGTTATGGAAGTGAGCGTTGTCCGCATTGTTGGTGCGAGAACCTTTACCGCAGTGCCCGCGTATGTACCTCTGGAGTCGCTCGCCCAACTCGGTGCGTATCATATTCGCTACGTAACCGGCTTTGCAAGGCACGTGTTTCTCATAAAGATAGTCAGCTGTTCATTGCCTATGAGGGCAATGGAAGGAGAATACATACTGTCCGGAAACTTGGTCGGCCAGAGCAACTCGTCCTTCCGCTGCTTCCTGAAAGCGGAAAAGGACAAAGAAACGGTCGTGGAAGCGGAGCTCTTATACGCCGCAGTTGATTACGATCATAATTTTCAGAAGGATATTTTACATGACCATTACACAAAGGTATTTTCATGTTTGCAGAGAGATTTAAAAACCGGCTGATGCTTCAGCAGCAGGCGGGCCTGTACCGTGAACCGCCGGAAGTGAAAACCAGAGACGGGAAATACCTCAGCATAGAGGGAAGAAGAGTTCTGAATTTCGCGTCCAATGACTACCTGGGACTTGGCGTTTCCGAGGAACTGCGGCGGAGGGCAGCCGGAAATTTTGAGAAATATGGAACATCGTCTTCGTCATCACGGCTGGTATCGGGAAATTACTCTATAATAAACGAGGCAGAGAAAGTATACGCATCATATTTCGGTTATAGCAATGCCATATTCTTCCCGAGTGGTTACCAGGCGAACTTAGGAATTCTTTCCACCCTTCTGGAACGGGGGGACACGGTCATTTTTGATAAGCACGTCCACGCAAGCTCCGTCAAGGGAATGATGATGAGCGGGGCAAATTTTCTCGGGTACAACCATAATTCCATGCCTCACCTTGAAAAGAGACTGAAAATGTGCACGAGCGAGCAGGTTGCCGTCCTGACCGAGTCTCTTTTCAGTATGGACGGGAATCTTTTGGATGTAGCTGGTCTCGGCAAATTAAAGGAGCATTGCCGTTTCCTGACGATCGCCGACGAGGCCCACGCCTTTGGAGCCATAGGTTCCGGAGGACGCGGCATTGCGGGTTCCGTTGCGGATATTGCTGTTGGAACGTTTGGAAAGGCTTTTGGCTTTTTTGGCGCCTTCGTTCTTCTTCCTGCGGGATTCAAAGAATACCTCTTTAACTTTTCCTCTCCTCTCATTTATACCACCACCCTTCCCGAGGCCCATGCCGCCACGGCGATAGATATTCTGGAAATTATAGCGCGTAGTGAAGATAAGAGGAAGCGCCTGAGAGACGCCAGTCAATCTCTAAAGAAAGGCTTGCTTCTCGAGGGATTTCGGGTGACCGGTGATGCCCACATCCTGGCTTTGGAGATCGGTGATGAGACGAAGGCCGTGAATATGGCCCGGATGCTTCTCCGAAGAAATATATTTGTCCTTCCGGCCCGCTATCCTACAGTGCCTCTGCACAAGTCCATACTGAGAATAGGCGTCACGGCACTTCACGAAGAGGAGGATATCGCATCATTTATTGACCATGTGAGGGAAGCAAGTGGAGAGCTCAAATAAAGAAATACAGAATCTATTTGTTGTGGGAACGGATACTGGGGTGGGAAAGACTGTGCTAGCACTTCTCCTGATGCAATTCTTTTTTGCAAAGGGATATAACCCTTTCTATCTCAAGCCTGTGCAGACAGGATGCAAGGATGCAAACGATGCTGACAGTGATGCAAAATTCATTTACAGCAACGTCAGGCCTCTGACAGGTAAGCAGCCGGCTGAATCCGTGATCTACTGCTTTAAGAATCCGAAGGCGCCTCTGTATGCCGCGAACGATGAGGGAGAATCAATAGACCTATCGAAGATAGAGAGAGTCGTATCTCAGAAGGCCGAGGCCCACTCCCCCGTAATTATCGAAGGTGCAGGTGGTGTTCTGGTCCCCGTAGTAGGGATGAAACTAATGGCTGACATTATAAGCTTAGTAAATGGAACCCCCGTCATAGCCGCGAGGGCGGGATTAGGGACAATTAACCATACTCTTCTTACGGTTGAAGCCCTGGAAAAAAGAGGGATTAAGCCTCTCGGAATTGTCTTTATTGATACCGGCGAAAAGGAGACCTCGGCCGAAATGATTAGAGAAAACAGATGCGCTATTGAAGAGATTTCGGGCATAAGTGTGGCTGGGGTTATTGGCAGAATTCATAATTTTTCGCGGCCGCCGTATGATTGCTACAAACCGTTAATAAAGATGTTCGGCTGATCATGATTTGTTCCCGGACAACTGCTGCGTATTTTCATTCACTACAAAAAGATTTCTTGACATCTGCCAGTTAATGATGTAGCCGACATCCCTCAGGTGTGACTAATAGTCATATAGTGACTCCCGTTCAGCTTTTGAATCGGTTCCCTGCCATCTCCTAATCATTATTCTTCAAGTGTGGAAACGTTTCTTGTCTGAGGACTTATTTTGTGGTAGGAACAAGAGCATTTTTTGCATACTGCAAATATTTAAATAATCTTAATATTATTTATTAATCTTTTAATATTGATATTTATCAATTATATGGTAGAGTCAGCAACTCAAGCTAAAGCCTGACCACCATCATTTCCGCCTTGGGAGAGGTTCAGAACCGCAAAGAAAAAGGCGGATTCCAGTTTACACAGGGGCCGTGCCGAATATAGAGAAACTTAATTTAATGCAAATATGAATGATATAGAAAAGGGAGGTTATTCATTGACATGGGAGATAAAGAAAAGCTTGAATTGAAGGAAGTTTATCCTGTTCCTGATTGGATGCGCAAACAGGCGTACATTAAGAGCAGGGCCGAGTACGAGAAACTTTGGAAACGTTCGGTCGAAGAGCCTGACGCATTCTGGGCAGAGATCGCAACCGAGTATGTGGACTGGTTCAAGAAATGGGACAAGGTGGAAGACTACAATTATGACGTGCAGAAGGGCCCCATTTACGTGAAGTACTTTGAGGGCGGTAAGCTCAATGTCTCTTACAACTGCCTGGACAGGCACCTTAAGACGCGCGGGAACAAGATCGCCATCCAGTGGGAAGGCAATGAACCCACTGAGGATAAGTCATACACCTACAAGGAACTGTATACGGAAGTTTGCAAGTTTGCCAATGTCCTGAAGTCTTTGGGCGTAAAGAAAGGGGACCGGGTATGCTTTTTTCTTCCCATGATCCCCGAGCTTGCCATCGGGATGCTGGCATGTTCCAGGATTGGCGCTATCCATAACATAGTATTCGGCGGATTCAGCGCCGAGTCTTTGCGTGACAGGATTCAGGACAGCGAAGCCAAGATCCTGGTGACCTGCGACGGGACTTTCCGCGGCGCCAAGGCCGTTCCCCAGAAGGGCGGTGCGGACGAGGCATTGAAGACCTGTCCTTCCGTCGAGAAGTCTATCGTGGTTAAGAGGGTGGGCGACAAGATCAAATGTGAAATGAAGGCAGGCAGGGATCTCTGGTGGCACGAAGCTATGGCAAAGGCAAGCGATAAGTGCGAGCCGGAGTGGATGGATGCGGAAGATCCTCTTTTTATCCTGTACACATCGGGTTCCACAGGAAAGCCAAAGGGCGTCTTGCACACAACGGGCGGGTATTTGGTGTATGTGGCCTATACGCACAAGATGATTTTCGACTACCATGAGAATGACATTTTCTGGTGCACTGCCGACATCGGCTGGGTAACCGGGCACAGTTACATTGTCTACGGCCCTCTTTGCAACGGCGCTACATCGGTGATGTTTGAGGGTGTACCCAACTATCCTGATGTAAGCCGTTTCTGGAAGGTCTGTGAAAAGTATAAAGTGACGATTTTCTACACTGCCCCCACGGCCATCCGTGCCATTGCGAAGGAGGGAACGGATTGGGTAAAGAAGGCTAACATATCATCCCTGCGGCTTTTAGGTACGGTGGGCGAGCCGATTAACCCCGAGGCGTGGCACTGGTATCATCACAATATCGGGCGTGACGACGTTCCTATTGTGGATACATGGTGGCAAACCGAGACGGGTGGCATTCTCATCACGCCGCTACCCGGCGCCATCGACCTCAAACCCGGCAAGGCCACTGTTCCCTTTATGGGCGTGGAACCAGCCATTATTGATGAGAGTGGTGCGGAGATCAAGACAATGGTTGCAAGCGGGCCCCTCTGCATAAAGAAACCCTGGCCGGGGATCATGAGGAGGGTATACGGGGATCCGATGAGGTTCCAGGAGACCTACTTCATACAGCGCCCCGGATTCTATTACACCGGTGACGGAGCTACAAGGGACGAAGACGGCTATTATCAGCTTATGGGCAGAATCGACGATGTTATCAATGTTTCCGGGCACAGACTGGGGACGGCAGAAATTGAAAGCGCCCTCGTTGCTCATGAGAAGGTGGCAGAAGCCGCAGTTGTGGGATATCCCCATGATATTAAGGGTCAGTCCATTTACGCATATGTGACTCTCAAGACGGGCGTGCAGAAATCCGACGACTTGAGAAAAGAACTCGTAGCGCACGTCAGAAAGCTCATCGGGCCAACCGCTACACCGGAGAAGATCCAATGGGCCGATGGTCTGCCGAAGACGAGAAGCGGCAAGATCATGAGAAGGATACTGAGGAAAGTGGCTGCAAATGAAATCAGTGATCTGGGAGATACCACTACCCTGGCAGATCCTTCGGTTGTTGACGATATCGTGAAAAACAGGGTGCTATAGAAGAAAGGAGGCCAATGTGAATATCGTAGCATGTGTAAAGCAGGTTCCGGACACAGAAGCAGCTATCAAGGTGAAGCCTGATGGATCAGGGATTGAGGAAGCTGGTATTAAATGGGTTATGAATCCCTATGACGAGTTCGGTGTTGAAGAAGCCCTGAAACTCAAGGAAAAGTTCGGCGGAGACGTTACCATCGTTTCCGTCGGTCCAGCGAGGGCTTTGGAGACCATCAGAACAGCCCTTGCCATGGGAGCTGATAAAGGAATACATATAAACGATCCGGCACTTGAAGGTGCCGATGCCTATAACATAGCCGCGGCTCTGGCCGCGGCAATAAAAGGGATTCCACACGACATTATCTTCTGCGGACAGCGCGCCATCGATGATGACGCCGGTCAGGTAGGTTCCGTCCTTGCGGAATTCCTGGGTATCCCTCAAGTAACCTTTGTTACTAAGCTCGACGTCGAAGGTGCGTCCATAAAGGTCATAAGACCGATTGAAGGGGCTCAGCTTCTGATCGAAAGTTCACTGCCATGTGTCGTCACCGCGCAGAAAGGACTGAATGAGCCCCGCTATGCATCGCTCCCGGGAATAATGAAAGCAAAGAAGAAACCTGTCGATGTTAAGGATGCGGCAGGGCTGGGAGTAACTGTCGCCCCGAAAGCAAAGATCGCTAAGACCTTA
>Ga0182021_10006333_pt1 | contig 14055 bp, 12 predicted proteins | sample 612E3MmetaG_FD_120493 | JGI IMG/M metagenome (GOLD analysis project Ga0182021, IMG submission 120493) | Permafrost microbial communities from Stordalen Mire, Sweden - 612E3M metaG (Illumina Assembly) | ecosystem: Environmental > Terrestrial > Soil > Wetlands > Permafrost | place: Sweden...
AAGTGCTCGAGGACGGTCTCGTTGTAGGGGAACTTGGTCATTTGGCTTCCTCTCTTTGACGGCGCGCCCAGCTGCGCTGCGCTGCGCGCCGTCGAATGTCGTCACTGCGTCCGCTCATTTCGTTCCGTCCTCGTCTCACTCTTTCGGCATCAGCGGGCTGATGACCCGGAGCTGCTCGACCACGTCGGCGATAGCCTCTACGACGCCGTCGGCGTCGGCCATGCTGTTGAAGCGGCCGAAGCTGAAGCGCACGGAGCCGTGGGCCCGCTCGTGGTCGCCGCCGATGCCGAGCATCACGTGGCTGGCCTCCAGCGAGCGGCTAAAACACGCTGAACCGGTGCTGACGGCAAACCCCCGCATGTCCAGCTGCAGCGTGATGGATTCGCCCTCGACGTAGTGGAAGGTGAGGTTCGCGTTCTGCGGCGTGCGCTGCGTGCGGTGGCCGTTGAGAGTGACGTGCGGTATCTCGGCCAGCACGCGATCGATCACGCGGTCGCGCATGGCTTGCAGCCGCGCCGTCTCCTCGGCCGTGACCAGCTCGGCGGCCTTGGCGAACCCGATGGCGCCGGGGATGTCCTCTACGCCGGCGCGCAGGTCGTACTCCTGGAAGCCGCCGTCCATCCATTTCTTGATCGGCGTGCCTTTGCGTACGTAGAGGGCGCCAATGCCGCGCGGACCGTGGATGGTGTGGGCGCCCAGCGTGACCAGATCGGGGCCGGGGCCCTCGACGTCGAGCGGCAGACGCGTGAACGTGTGGGTGGCGTCGGTATGGAACAGGACATGCGCCTCCTGCGCGATAGCGCCGATGGCGGCGATGTCCTGTATGGTGCCGATCTCCTGGTTGGCATGTTGCACGCTGATCAGGATCGTCTGCGGCGTGAGGGCCGCCCGGACGGTCTGCGGATCGAGCACCCCCTCTCCGTCCACCGGCAGATAAGTCACCGTGAAGCCCTGGCGCTCCAGCGCCCGGGCCGTGTTGAGCACCGGGAAGTCCTCGATGGCGGTGGTGATGATGTGGCGGCCCTTCTTCTCGGCAAGCGCGGCCGCCACGCCCTTCAGCGCCATGTTGCTGGACTCGGTGCTGCCGGAGGTGAAGACCAACTCCTCCTGGGCGGCGCCCAGACGGCCGGCGAGGGCGGCGCGCGCTTCGTCTAGCGCCTCGCGCGCCTCTATGCCCAGCGAGTAGCCGAACTCCGAGGTGGCCACGGCGTACGTCTCGAAGAAGTACGGCTTCATGGCTTCCAGGACGCGCTCGTCCAGCCGCGTCGTGGCGGCGTTATCCAGGTAGGTCGTCTCTCCGAACACCAGAGTCCCTTTCGCCTGTGTTGTAAGCCCGGAGGTGGTGGGCGCGGCCGTGGGGCAAGACCAGGCCGCGCCCAGCACCTCCGGCGTTTGTCAGATGAACAGTGTGACCGTGCTCTCGCGCGCCTCGCGGATGTAGGTGCCCACGGCGCAGTACTCTTCGATGAGTTCCTGCTCGAGCTGCTCGGCCTTGATGCCCATGATGTCCATGGTCATGTCGCAGGCGAAGACCTTCCCGCCCAGTTCCTTGAAGTCGCGCGCCATCTGATCCAGAGGGCGCACGTTCTGCTTGCGCATGCGGCTCTTCACCATCAGCTTGCCGAGCCCCATCATGTTCATCTTGGAGAGCGGGCCGCTGGCCAGCTTGCCCTTCTTCAGGCGGCTCAGGCCCCAGAAGGTGAAGTACATGGACGCTTCCATGCCCATCGCCAAGGCGCCGTTGCCGATGATGAAGGCGCTGTACATCTTGTCGAAGTCGCCGCTGTGGACGATGATCGTGATCTTCTCCTGCACGGGCGCCGGCTTGCCGTTCGTGGCCGCCACCTCAGCCTCTGTGGTCTGTGCGCTGCCTTCGCTGGGTGCCGGGCTCATCGCTGGATCCTGATCTTCCATTCGCCGTTCTCCTGCTCCTCTATGCCGAGCAGCGAGAGTCCGAGGGCCTCCACCGCCATCGGGATCTCTTTCTTCGACGAGGGGTGCGTACCGATCACCTCGACGACATCCCCCGGCTGGGCACGCCTCAGCGCCTTGCGGGCCTCAACGAGTGGCACCGGGCACGTCTCGCCTCTGCAGTCCACTGTGATCTCGGCCACGGCAAGCGCCTCCTTCGATAGTGACGGCACGACAGAGCCGCCGCACCAAGCCTGTGATTCCCCTAGGGGGAGATTGGTAACCGCCGGAATCCTGGATCTGCCTGTCTCATCCCCCAGGCCACAGCAATCGCAGGCGCAGGACCGCCCGCCGGGAGCTCAGCACGGATGAAGAGCAACGACTGGCTAGCGTGCCCACTCGGGGCTCTCGACCGCGACGGCGAGAGCGTGCACGGCCACAAGGCCTGGTAGCAAGCGTGTAGGACTGAATGCGGTAGTCGGTGACGGAAGGGCCGAGAGGAGTGCGCGCCAGGCGGACGCAACAGCGGGGACATAGCGCGGCCGAGGCCGAGTGTCGAGCCTGCCGAGGGAAATGGTGGGCGATGCTGGGCTCGAACCAGCGACCCCCTGCTTGTAAGGCAGGTGCTCTTCCCCTGAGCTAATCGCCCGCTGGCGCCGGACCGGGATGGGGCGCCCGCGGAGTATACAACCGCGACCGGAAGCCCGCCCTGCGCTTCCGCTTCTCGTTCGCGGCGTACCGATGCGAGGATACTCAGGGCCGCAACTCGGCGCGTGGCAAGCACGGAGCCACCTTCCGTCCGGTGCGCCGAGGCCGTGAGGCCGGACAACTGGCGATGTTGCGCCGACGACGAACCACAAGGACAGCGGGCGACCGGCGAGCCGAGGGCGGCTCCCCCAGGCAGGCTTGCCAGGCACACGGAGATTGAAGAGGAGTTGCCGTTGTGCCCCCAGGTGCCGATAGAGAGGAAGACACACCCTCGCTACCCGAGGACGCGGCACATGATCATGCGCAAACAGCTTGCCTGCGATTGCGGCGACGGCTTTAGTCTCGTCGAACTACTCATCACCATCATCATCGCCGGCGTCGTCTTTGCGGCTATGGTGCCCTTCTTCATGAACGTGGTGACAGCGTCGTCCAGAGACCGCGTTCGCAATGTCGCGACCGATGTCGCCCAGACGCGCATCGAGAACATTCGCTTGCTCAGCTTCAGCCAGCTCAGCGACCCCAGCATCGCGACCAACCTGAGTAGCGCGGGCTTTGCGAATGGACAGTTCGGTTCGACCTACATGCCCCCGGGCGGCAGCTCCGTGTACACCGTGAGCTACTCGGTGACCAACGTGCCGTCGACCGGGGCCGTGAACTACGTGCGCGTGGCCGTGAGCGTCACCACGCCGTCGCCACCGTCAAGTCCGTACACGGCGACGATGGCCACCATCGTCATGAACCCGTCGGCGACAAGCAACAGCTCCTCGCCATCACCCTCGCCGTCACCCTCGCCGTCCCCTTCGCCCTCTCCGACGACGGGCAGCTACACCTTGACGGTGATGGTCGGCGGGGGCAACTGGGTCAATCCGACCACCGGTGTCACCGTAGTGAAGAACGACGTCACGCCGAACGTTACGGAGACTCCGTCGCCGCAGTTCCCGACGACCACCAGCAACGGCGTGTGGAGCGGCCTGCCTGCCGGCCAGTACCTTGTGACCTGCAACTACTACAAGAACGGCCAGATGAGCGGGCCGAAAACCACCACGCAGACCGTCTTCATCACGACCAGTAATGCCACTATCTCCTTCGACCTCACTCAATAGGATGCGACGCATGCTCTCGATAGGGGCGAAGCGAGGCAGACGCCAGGCCGGCGTCACGCTGGTGGAACTGCTCGTGTCTATGATCATCCTGTCGATCATCTCGACAATGGTCATCGTCGTCTGGTTCGCTCTCCAGTCGTCGTACGCGCAATCTGCCAACGCCAACGACACGCGTTCCGCCGCTCGCGATGCGCTCAACCGAGTCGCCAGTGAGATCCGCGACGCCCAACCGCAGACGATCACCACTCCGGCGCAGGCGCCCTTTGCGATGGCCGGGCCGACAGAAGTTGACTTCTATTCCTCGTACAACCAGCCTGGCACGGCCGCCAACGGCAGTGGCACCGGCACGCTGCGGCTTACGCGCGTCTACCTCGATACCAGCGGCACCAGCCCCTACAAGACCCTTTACTGGCAGCGCGACACCAACAACAACGGCACATGGGATTCCGGCGACCGCCTGATCGTTCTCGCGACCAACGTGGTGAACAACAGCATCGCAAACACGGCCGTCACGCCAAACACGTCCTACACGGCCATCTTCACCTACGGCTACCGCGACTCGAACGGCAACTTCACGTCTGCTGACACCATAAGTGCAGCCAATCTCACGTCGATCATCTCCGTGAACATCCGGCTGATAGTGGACACCAACCTCAATCACACGCCGACGCGGGCGGATCTGCAGATCACGGTGCGTCCGCGAAACGCGCCACAGAGCTAAGGGGAGAGGCCATGAAGAGGCTCAGGAATCAGAGCGGGATGGCCCTGATCATGATGATAGGGATCACCGCCACGTTGGCCGTGATGGCCGCGACGGCCGTGGTGATCACGGCAAACACCCAGCATTCAACGGCTGCCGTACGGAAGGGGATCACGGCACTCGACTACGCCGAGGCCGGGCTGACGAGCGGAGTGCTGGCGGTTCAGACACATACATGGCCGTCGACCAACGGGGCATTCAGTGCCAGCGACCTTGCCGCTGCCTACAACACGACGTACCCGTCGGGACCGCCGCTCACCGTGAAGGTGTACGACAATCAGAGCACGATAAACAAGAGCATCACGTGGGATCAGGGCTCACCGACGGGGGCCACTACCCCAGACGGCAAGGTTTGGGTCCAGGCATCGGTCACCTACAACGGCCGGACTGCGGTGGTGCGCCAACTGGTCGGCCAAGCTAACTCCACTGGGGCGTTTCAGGTCCCGGCAGCGGCAATCTACACCGATGGCAACGTGGCGTTCACCGGAGGCGGCGGCGACGCCTTCGGTATCACTTCTACCGGGGCGCCGGATACTGGCAAGGCCGCTGCCATCATGGCCGGCGGCAGCTTCACCGGCAACTGGAGCACCGACCTGTCACCCAACGGCGGCGCTCCTACTCTCGCCGTCAAGACGAATGGCACTGTGACGAATCCCAAGCTCGGAATCAACAACGCCGCTGGCACAGGGGGCGTGCCGCCGCTCAGCACAGTGATGACCCCGGCCAATGTCGCCACGTTGACCTCGCAGGCTCAGCAGGGGAATCCGACGCAGGCCAACTCGACCGGGACCGTCGTGAGCGCATCGACGATCTCCGGGAACACGACCTATGGCGGCGTCAATGGCGCCGGCGCCGGCGATGTAGTGGTCAACGGCGACCTCACGATGGGGGCGGGAACCCGCAACTTCCACTCGCTGTACGTGACCGGCAACCTCACGCAGAACGGCGGCGGCACGTTCAACGCCTCGGCTCTCTACGTCGGCAAGACCCTGACCATCACGAGCACCAGTGGTACCTGCCAGATCGGCCCCACCTGGATCGGCCAGGACTTCGTCATCGGCGGCGGCCCGCTGTCTATCAAGACCACGGACTGGACCGGCGGAGCCACATACGGCACGACGCCGGGGCCGCTGTACGTGGTCGGCAACCTCAACGAGCAGGGCGGCCCGTTCACTCCTTCATGGGGACCGACCTACGTCGGGGGCAACGTCACGTTCGCGGGCAACAGCGCGCAGATCATGTGCCCCATCCTCGTGACGCCGGGGATCGTTGCCACGAGCGGCAGCGGTGGCTTTGGCACAGTCGCCCAACCGATGGTGCTGCTCGGGCTCGCGGGCGCCACGGCACACACTATGCAACTAAGCGCGGATGCGACGTTCACGGGCCTCGTCGTCAACATGGATGGCGCTGTGAACCTGGACAACGATGGCAACACGCAACCCCCTTACAACTTCGGCTTCTTCATCGACGGGGCTGTCATGGCCACCGGAAACGTGAATTTCACAAACAACGGCAACGTTGGCTACGACCCGAAAGTGCTGGCGAACCTCAGCGTCACCGCGGGGACCACAACAACGACCGTGATCCCCGGCACGTGGCAGCAACTCAGTCCCAGCGGCAACTAGCGCCGCAGAAGGACGGTCGCGAATGGGGCGGGCGGGCTGGGGCCAGCCCGCCCCATTTCTGCGCCGTCATCGTGCTCCCCTGGATCTTGGAGTCATTACTACGCCATGTCCATGATCGTCCTGGACGCGGACTATGCGGCGGCCGTGACTCCCCGATGACGTGCTGCTCTGGACGGCCAAGCGTCGAAGCGCGTTGGTCCTGAGCACCCTGAAGGGCGAGACTTCGATGGCCGCGCAGCCCACAAGCACGGCCTCACGCTGGCCGAGATAGAGCGCTGCAAAGAGTAGCTCTACCTCTCCATCGGCTAGAACGCTCCGCGGGCGAGCTTCAAAGGCGAAGAGGCCGTCAAAGACGTCCGATCGCCAGCGGCACTTTCGGTGCGCGTGTCGCGACTACCCCCTTGCCCGGGAGTTCACGGGCGTTGCTACCCGGTGCTGCCAAGTTGGCACTTCCACCATCGAAGTCGCCGCCGGCCATGATCCTCATCAAATAGTGGCTGGAATGGTTGGGCACGTACGGCGTCCCGTCGGGATTCACGGCGTAGACCTCACTCGAGTCGCTGAGGTGACGTCGCCGTCGCTTAAGGGGCAGCCTTGAGGAACTTGGTGACGACCGAGGTCGTGCTCTGGACCACCAATGCATGCAGGGTCCTCGTCTCTGGCAAGGTTGAGCGCCACGGTGCGCACCTGAGCGCCTGAACATTGAGGATGAACATGGGGACCATGGCAGCGAAGACGATGACGACGAGTAGTTCCACAAGGCTGAGGCCGGCATGATGACGCCTACGTGGCAAACTGGCCATCGGTTTCCCCACTTCCCACTTGAGCCTGGCACGCTTCTAAAGCGCAGCCCACCCCTCCGTGTCTTGGGATTCTACGGGGCGGATCGGGAACTGCACCCTCAGCACACGCCTGCTGTGGGCATGGTGCAAGTGCTCTTGCTCTCGTGAATGGATGTGTCAGCCGGTCCGACGACCCGTCGCGTGAGCCCAAACAAGAAGGGCGGGCGGCCTTCGGCCGCCCGCCCTGAGTCTCTCTCCTGAGCGCCGCCAGCCCGGCTGGATCAGCCTGTCACTGCGGCGACAGCTGCTGCCACGACCCGGGCACCGCCTGAATGGTCGTGGTGGTTGTGGTGATCGAGGCGTTCGACACTTTGTCGATGACCGCCTGGTCGTAAACCACCGTGGAGTTCCCGGTGAGCGTGATGTCGCTAGTCGATGCCGTTGTCCCGCTCACGTAGGGCGTGCCGCTGAAGATGGCGCCCTCGATGGAGGGGTGTGCCAGCGTTCCGTCACCGCCGGTGATCTGGATGACGGCCTCCATGACCACCATGAGACCGTAGAACGTGCCGCTGCTGCCCCACTCGCACGTGTTGCTGTAGAGACCGTCGTTGTCACACATCATGTAGTAGGTCATGGGCGTCGTCAGCGTGCCGAAGTTGACCTTCCCGGTCGTCACGGTCTTCTCGGTCGAAGCCATGAGCGGGCACATGACCTGGGAGTAGTTGGAGCCCGAAGTGGGCCCGTCGAACTCGATCGCAACGCTGCTCGTGCCAGCGTCGCCGTCAAGCCACGTGTCGCCGAGCGTGACGTTGAACGCGCCACTGCAGTTGAGGATCTTGGCCCAGAGCGGCCCCGCCGCAGCGCCGGCGTTCGTCCAGTCCGTGGTCTGCACCGAGAGCGCCGAGGAAGGAAGGCTGCCGTTCCCATTCCAGTCGGCAGTGCCGGCCACGTATGTGGGTCCGAGCTTGAAAGTAGCGGCACTCGAACTGGTGATGGTCAGGTTCCCTCCAACATAGAGCTTCGTGCAGTTGAAGGTACCGCCGCTGCTCTGGGTGAGGTTGCCGGTGACGTACAGCGACTTGAAGTAGCGGGTGCCGGAGCTGGGCAGCGTGAGGTTTCCACTGACGTACACATCGATCGCGCTTACGCCGTTGACACCGCCGTATGTGCTGTTGCCGGTGATCGTTGACGCGGCCACGGTAGTCGCACCGTGAACGTTGTCCAGAGCCTGCGTCGGTTTGCCGGTCTGCGCTTCGTCCCCCAGGTCGGCCTGGGCGGCCTGGTCGAAGTAATCGCTCAGAAGACCAACGGTACCGGGGGCATGGGTGACGTCCTGGAAGGTGTGGCCTGCAGTCGAGACGCTGCCGTTGACCTTGATAGCGAGAGACTGGACGCCGGTGCCGGGTGCGGCGAGATCGGAGCTTGAGTTGCTCGTGAAGCTATCACCAGCCATGACGGACGTAGGGAACGGCGAGCCGCTCACGTCCGGCGTATTGTCGGGATTCACCGCATACAAGTCACTTGTGTTGCTGGCGGTGATGCTCGTATCGCTGTAAAGCACGGCCCTGGGGAGGCCCTGCATCACCGTCTGCTGGACCTGGCGGACCAGGGTGCGCATCCGGCTCGACTTGCCCAGATAATTGACCGTGGCCTCGACCCACACCATACCGTCGGGCGTGGTCGCCGATGTCGGGCTGCCCTGGTCCCACTTGATGCTGTAGTTCACGGGGTTCAGGTTGTCGTACACCCGGTATGTCAGCGTTGCCCCTGCGGGAAAACCCGCACTGCTGAAAGCAGCGGCAAGCTTCGTAGGCGTCAGCCACTCGCTCGTGGTCGAGATCGTCTTCGTCTTCGCCACGGTCACAGCCTCGTCGAGAGCGGCCTCCGAGTAGTAGGCGGTGGTCTTGCGCGAGCGCGCGTCGGCCGTGGCGCCCTCTTGGTTGATGACCACCACGACGAGGGTCGTCGCAAGAATGGCCAGGATGGAGACAATTATGATGAGCAGGATCAGCGCAGCGCCGCTTTGTCTTGCATGCCTTCTCATCGCTGGTCTCCCTCAGTTAGCGCTTGAGTTGCGCGGGCGTACGGTAGTGGAAAGGTCGTCGTATTTCGGCGTATGGGAGAGATTGACGTCGGTAATGAGCCGGATCTGGACGGAGATGACCGTGGTGAGGTCGAGGTTTGTGGATCCGCTGTTGTCCGTCGTGCTGTAGCTGCCATCCGCGGCGCGGTACCCGTACGTGAAGATCGCCGTGTACGTTGTGTTCGGCGTGACGCTCGTATTCGGGATGCTGTTGTTCACAACGTTCCTGGCCAACACGATCGTGCGGTCGGAGCCGTCAAAGGTGCCGTTGTTGTTCGTATCGCGCTGCCACATGAGGTTCTTCTGTGGCGACGATCCGCTCGTGTCGAGGTAGAGCCTGGTCAGTCGCAAAGCGGCGGTGCCGCTGCCGTCGGCGTTGGCGCCAGGCTGGTTGTAAGCCGAGTAGAAATCGACCTCCGTCGGTTGCGCAAGGGTCAGCACATCCCATGTCGGCGAGGGTGAGGGCGAAGCGGTAGGCATCGTCTGCGGCTGGGCATCGCGAATCTCCGTGGACATGCGGGTGAGCGCGTCGCGCGCGTTCCCTTGCGCATTGTCACTCTGCATCGCGAACACGCTGGTGCGCTGCAGATTGATCCAGGCCGTGACCAGCAAGCTGCTCACGATGCCGAAGATGATGATGGCGACGAGGAGCTCCACGAGAGTGACGCCGGCTTGACTGCGCCGGCGCAACGAGAGGCGACGCGGCTTCATCGACGCCTCACGATCCGCCCGGATTCGTGTCGAACTTCAGCCGCGCATTCTTGAGCAGGTGGAAAGGCGGGCTGGTCTCTGAGATGTTCTTTCCCTCGGCCGAAGAGTAACTGTGACACACGACCGTGTACGTGAATGCGGTGCCGCCGGTCAGCCCCGCCCACGTGAGCGTTTGCATGCCGGAGTTGGGGACTTGCAGAGTGGGCGTGGGGGTAACCGTGGCGATGGGGCTGGACTGGACACGCTGAACGGTCACACCCTGCGAGTTCACATCGCTCCAATCCTTGAACGTGACGGAGATCGACAGGCCGGTGATCGTCGGCGATGGGCTCGGAGTCGACGACGTTGTCGACGTGACACCAGCAGTGGAGTTCTTGACGATCGTTTGCATCGTGGTCACGTAGTCGGTGGGGGACCACGTCACGGAGACGGTCACTTTCTTGTCCTGGGTCCGGTCAACCACCGTGTATGCGATGGTGTACGGCTTGGTGCTGCCCGTTATGTAGTAGAGGGGCCCGAACCTGCCATCCCCGAAGCTGCTTGCGGGGCTCGGAGGACTGTTCAGGTTAGTCTGCGTGATGGAGTTGTAGCTCAGCAGACGTACCTGCTCGATGCGATCCTGAGCGATGTTGGCAGCAACGTTGCGCAGGTTATCCCCCGAGGTCCTCTTGAGGGCCGTCATGAACACCGGCACCATCGCCGCCATGATGATGACCGTCAGAACGATCGCGATCAGCAACTCGACCATGCTGAAACCGGCCATGGAGCGGCTTGTCTCCGTCGAACCGACGTTCTCGGACGCCGGCCGGATGGAAGATCTGGTTGCGCCTAGGCTCGGCCGCCTGACTCGCGGCTTGCGGCTGCTAGTTCTATGAGCCTGACTCGCGTCCATCTTCGCCCCCAGATCCTGTAGTCACGGAAAGTGCGCGGGCATGCGTGGTCGCCTACTACGCTTCCCCAACCTTTGTCGGCCGCCATGTCGGGTTGAGTAGCCATTAGTCACAACAAGTGTTGCCTACGCTGTGTACACCGCCCCAGAGGCCGGCTGCCTGCGCGCCGGCGCGGTTCACTACGCTTGCCGGAGCGCGTGGAGAGACTTGAAGCACAGTGCAGTCTCAGTCACCGCGGCACGTCTACTATGGTCGCCATTGCGCGCTTGTCCCTGGAACATCTATCTAGTCGCTACCAGACCGCTGTCCGCGCAGGGCTACCGCTGAGGCAAAGACCCGCTTCTGAGGCAGGCGAACCGCGGAGACAGGCGTGCCGCTGGGAGAGAGGCCTGGGAACATGGGCGTCGGCGCGACACGACGATCGCCACTCCGGGCTGCGCGGTGCGGACCGATGCGCGCCGAAGGCTGGCGCGTCGCTGATGGCGGCACTCAGCCGAGGCTGAGGTCGCGGCTTTCGGAACAACCGCGGGATCTGGCGGCGGCAGTGGCGCCGCGCCTCTGGGTCGTAGGCTCGCCGGCTACGAGCAGCGAGCCGTGTCGCGCGTGTGGCCTTCGGCCATGAAACCAATGAAGCGATGCACCAGGTTCGGATCCAGCTCGGCTCCGGCCATGCGCCACAGCCCGCGGGCCGCGTCCACCGGTTCGTCGTCTCCCCCACCGGCCAAGAAGCGCCGCAGTAGCGTGAGCACCCGCGCCACAGGCGGGATCTCGCTGCCCCTCAGACCCTCCGGATAGCCGCTGCCGTCCCACCTCTCGGTGCTGTACAGCAGCGCCTCGAACGCCTCTGCTCGCGACCAGGCGGCCTCGACCTCAAGCCGCGTGGGCTGCAGCAGCATGGCTGCGGTGTGCTCGTCCGACGCAGGTAGTAGCGACAGCGCCGCCACCACGCCCGCCGCCTCGGTCTCGCTCATACCCAGATGATGGGCGAAGCGCCGGCCCAGCAGGCTCAGATCGCTCTCGGGCTCCGGGAAGGTGCCATCTGCGGCCTGGAGGCAGACGCGGTTTCGACCGGCGGCCTTGGCGCGCAGCAGGCCCGCATCGGCCGCGCGCAGCACCTCGTCCATGTCGTGCTCCTGCGTCGCGTTCGCGTAGGAGGCCACGCCGATGGACATGCTGACGATGAGGGCCGGCGAGCCTGCATCTATCTCGCGGACCCGGCTGCGGACGCGCTCGGCGACGGTCGCTGCCTCGGCCAGCTGCGTCCGCGGCAGGATCATCACGAACTCCTCGCCACCATAGCGGGCTGCATAGTCTGACTCGCGCGAGCACGCTCTGAGGATGCCGGCGACCGCTTTCAGCACTTCGTCCCCCTGCTGGTGGCCGACGGTGTCGTTGACCGCTTTGAAGTGGTCCAGGTCCATCATCAACAGGCAGAAGGTCTCGTCGTAGCGCTCGGCGCGGCTGACCTCCGTGGCGAGCGTCTCGCGGAAATGCCGGTAGTTGTGTACGCCGGTGAGACCATCGCTGCTTGCCAGGTGCAGCATCTCCTTGTAGCTACGGGCATTCTGCAGGGCGATGGCGGCCAGGTTGGCGAACAGCTGGACCAGCTCGAAATCGCGCCACGCGAAGCGCGCGGCCTCTTCACGGTAGCGGCCGACGCCGAGCAGCCCGAAGGCCTCGCCGCCGACCGCCAGCGGCGCCAGGATCACCGACTTCGGCGGGCGCGTGGCGCCCGGCACGGGCGGAATCGGGCTGCCCTCCGTACGGTCGTCGAGCAGCACCGCGCGGCCGGAGCGGAAGGCGGGCACCAGCACAGGGTCGTCCAGACGCAGGGTCGCCTCGGTGTCCACGACTGTGCCGTCTTCAGCGTAGAACGCCGGGCGGACAAGCCCGGCCTCGCGATCGACGAGGCCGATGCCGAGAGCGTCGTAACCGACGAGGGTGTCCAGCATCTGGCTGATATGGGCGAACACCGCCACCTCGTCCAGCGTCGAGAGCAACGCCCGGCTGCCGTCCAGAAGCTGGTGACGCACCTCCAGCTGCTCTTCCAGCTGGGCCGTAACCTCCTGCAGCTGCCGATGCTCGCGAGCGTTCTCTATCGCCACCGCCGCGTGCGTGGCAAAGGCCGACAGCGAGGCGATCACTTCAGGGTTGGGGCGAAGGCCGGTGATAGGAACGCCCAGGCGAAGCAAGCCGGTGAGGCGGCGCTGCTTGTCGTACAGAGGCACCAGCAGCGAGTCGCCGGTCCGCCAGCTGCCGCGCTCGCCGCCGGCGTCGTCGTCTCCCATGCGAGGCAGGCAGCGCCGCAGGTCTTCAGTCCATTCGGGCGCGCCCGCCGGTACTATGAAGACGCTGCCGTAACGGTAGGCATCGCTGAGCAGGGCCTCGGCCATGGCCAAAGTACAGGTCGTTTCCATGGTCCGCTGGTCGGCCTGTGCGTCATGACTGTCGACGGCGAGCGCGTGCAGCACGGGTTCATCGCCGTCGCGCACGTAGACGCAGACCTCGGTGAAACCGAACGTGTCGCACAGCGCAACGGCGATGACGTCAACGACGGCGTCCAGGTCGAGGTTGGACTGCAGCTGGTTCGCCAGCTTGAGCAGCGCTTGAAGAAGCTCGACCTGACCGCGCTCTTCCTTACGATCCTTGAAAGGCAGCAGCATGGGACTCCTACCTACAGGGCGGCCGTCCCCCTACCGGACGGGCGCCGATCAGTCTGCCAAGTCTACTCCGCGGGAGCAGCCGGGACACGCCCTCGTGGTTCCCGGCCGGGCGGGCGCGTTGCCAGAGCTGTCAACGCTCGCGGCAGCGGTCGCGGTTGCAGCGGCCGCTACACGCCGTGACGCGATGCCGTGGACGCAGTCTCAGGCGGCATCGCCTCACGAAAGAGAGAGGCGGCGCACCGGCCGGCGCACCGCCCCTCCTCGTCGATCCGGTCGGCGGCCTGAGCCGCCGGTCCGACGTCCTATTTGTCGTACGGCCGCAGCTTGAGGATCTGCCGCGCTTCGTCCGGCGTGGCCGTCTCACGGCCCCACTCCTTGGCCAGCCGCGCGACCCTTCCTACCAGGGCCGCGTTGCCCTCGGCCAGCACGCCCCTGTGGTAGAAGACGTTGTCTTCGAAGCCCAGGCGCACGTTGCCGCCCAGAGCCAGGGCGGTCATGGTGATCGGCATGTGCCAGCGGCCGATGCCCGTGCAGGTCCAGGTGGAGCCAGTCGGCACACGGTCGACCAGGAACATGAGGTTGCGAGGCTCGCCGCTCATGCTGCCCGGCACGCCGAGCACGAAGTCCCAGTGCATCAGCGGGCCGGCCGGGCCGAACTTTTTGATCAGCTTCACGGCGTTGTCCATCTGGCCGGCTTCGAAGATCTCGAACTCCGGCCGCACGCCCTTCTTCTGCATGCGCTGGTAGAACTCGGTCATCAGCGCGGTGTCGTTGAAGAACACGTCGTCGCCGAAGTTGGCCGTGCCGGTGGTGAGCGAG
>Ga0182021_10006336_pt1 | contig 14053 bp, 12 predicted proteins | sample 612E3MmetaG_FD_120493 | JGI IMG/M metagenome (GOLD analysis project Ga0182021, IMG submission 120493) | Permafrost microbial communities from Stordalen Mire, Sweden - 612E3M metaG (Illumina Assembly) | ecosystem: Environmental > Terrestrial > Soil > Wetlands > Permafrost | place: Sweden...
GACAGGTATTTCTAACGCCTCCGCAATCTCCTCATACGGCAAATCTTCGACGTCCCGCAGGACGATGACGCTCTTGAACTTCTCCGGCAGAGACGAAATCGCAATTGCTATCTCATCCTCAAAGATCTCGCCCGGGACATCTCCAGGGCTCCGCTCGTCCCGCTGCTTCATCTGATACGAGGAGAGCTGGTCATCGTATTCCACGAGATCCGGCGCCCTCCGCACTTTGCGGTACTCGTTGATATACGTGTTCCGCATGATGCGATACAGCCACGCCTTTGCGTTTGTCCCCTGTTCGAACTTCTCGAAGAACCGAAACGCCTTGAGAAACGTCTCCTGGAGAAGGTCGTTTGCCTCGTCCCGGTCACTTGTGAGGTACATCGCGTATCCGTAGAGGAGGTTCATGTGGGGAACCATGACCTGATTGAACAATTCGTGCTTCACGTCCGTCGCGTGGGGCATGACTCTCTCCTTTCAAGCTTGGGGGATGAGACCTCTCAACCCTCTATGTCAAATAACAGTGAAGATGAAAACGCTGTTATGGTCGATTTGTACGATTGGATAATACAAAATCGAACATCACTTGTCAAGTACTTTCTTGAAAAAAATCTGTCATTTTGGCCATATTTTTAGTGACTTTCCCTTTCCCCGCTTGGCTGGAGGCCGACTTTCACTCATTTCCCTCACCCTCCCCTTTTCCCTCCGTCAGCGCCTTGCGCAGGAGGTCGAGCACTTCCGAATCCGTTTCGGTCTTTTGCATCTCCCGGAGGATCAGGAGAAATTCGCTCTCATGCCACGCGGACGCTCCCCGCACGGCTGCTTGTCGGACACCGGAGTCACCATCATGCAGCAGCTCCCGCAGTCGTGCCCGGGCTGCCGGGACCTCTCTTCCCCCGGCTGCAACCGCATCTGTTGCCAGCATCCTTATGTGGCGGTCGAATCCGTGCTCAGTGTACCGAAGCGCAGTCTCTGTCCCCCCTGAGGTCCGCAGCATCTGGAGAGTGTGGAGCGCAGTCCTCCGAACGACATCCCTGTGTGAGGGCCGGTCGATAAGCGCAATCGCCAACGCAGCTCCCCGGACCGTATCGAGACCCGCAAGCGTGCGGATGCAGGTCGATACCACGATATCGCTCGGATCGTGCCGCGCAACGGAATCCACGACGGGGGCAAACCCGCCGTCGTTGGTCCGGCTGATGGCATCCACGGCGGATCGTCGAACCCGTGAGTTCTCATCCCTCAACGCCTCCACGAGTCCGCTTCCACCGTTCACCCCCTTTGTTTCGCTGAGCGCTGTGATGGCTGCCTCCCGCACGCCCCAGAACGGATCGTGCAACGCCGCCGTCAGAGCCGTGCGTGAGTTCTCACCTTCGTCCTCCGCAAGCGATCTCGCTGCGGTTATCCTGTCGGCCACATCGGAAGCATGGCCAAGCTGAAACCGGTACTCCTCCTCCGACTTCGGAAAGTCCATCTCCTTCAACAGACGGTATCCCTTGTCGGCAATGACCATCAATGGGGTAGAATCCGCGGCGAAGGTGAACGTCTCCTCCGCATGTTCAACCCATACCTTGTGCAGCATCTGCGACCTCGCCGTGGTCACTTCGACCCAGAGCGGGAAGCGGAAGATTCCTGTGAGACTGTCCACCGGCTGCTCCTGCCGGACTTTGAGATGGAGCAGGCGGGCATTGTCATCCCATTCCTTCGTCACTTTCAGGACGGGGAGTCCTGCCTTATACAGCCACTGATCGAAGAACCAGTCGAGATTCTGTCCCGTAGCATCCTCCAGCGCGAGCTTCAGCTCGTTCGTCTCGGCGCACGCATAGGAATACCGCGTGAGATAGGCATGAAGCCCACGGTGGAATGCCTCATCCCCGAGCAGGTCGCGAAGCATGAAGAGCACCCACGCCCCGCGTTCGTAGAGGTTTGCGCTTTCGTTGCTGCTGCTCACGACCGGGTGGCGTCCGTTTTGCCGGTCGTTCCGCCGGATCCCGAACGACGCTGCGATCCGCTCATACTGCTGCTCATCCTTTCCCTTCGATGCCTGCGTGTAGAGCCATTCGAAGTACGTGGCGAATCCTTCATTCAGCCAGAGATGCCTCCAGTCGCGGCATGTGACGAGATCGCCCCACCATTGGTGCGCCAGCTCGTGGGAGATGACTCCCTCGCTTGGAAAATCCGCCGCGCTCCTGCTGTCGATGACGGTAGCATCGTTCAGCGTCACCGCGGTGGTGTTCTCCATCCCGCCCCACATGAACTCATCGATAACGATCTGCGCGAACTTTTCCCATGGATAGGGAACTCCCGTCTCGCTTTCAAAAAAACGTATCATGGCGGGCGTGTTCCCGAACGTGGCCTGCACGTTCACGCTGTCCTTCGGATACATATAATAGAGAAGAGGGATGTTCCGGTACATATCCCGTGTAATCGCGTACCGGCCGGCGGCAATCATGATGAGGTACGACGAATGGGGCTTCCCTTCTTTCCAGTGAAATGTCCGGGTTTTCCGGACAGGATCATGTCTTTCTGCGATCAGCCGTCCGTTGGAGAGGAGTGTGTACTCCTCTCGCACGGTCGCAATGACTTCTGACGTCGCTTTCTCGTTCGGGTAGTCATAGCAGGGAAACCAGTATCGGTTGTCCATGTCCTCTCCCTGCGACCAGATCTGACCGTCCCATCCTGTGCCGCTGCTGTCTTTGACGATAAAATACAAGCCCTTCTCCGGTTTGCAGGAATAGGCGATGCGCACGGCAAGTGTCTCGCCTATTTCCCACCGACGGTTGAGCAGGATCGCCAGTTCGGGACTCCGGTTGTGAAACTCCAACGCCTGACCCGTGACAAGTTTGGCCGACCGGATTTCCATGGCGACGGCATCGAGCACCACCGAATCCAGCGGACCGCTCAGGGGCGTCAACGTGACCGTTATGGCGCCCTCGACCTTTTTCCCTTTTTCGTCGAACGAGAGTTCCAGCCGGTAATGAACCACGTTGAAGTCACGGCTTCTCCGGACCGTACTGTCCGTCCCGAAGAGACGTCCCTCCGCCCATCCTCCCATGCGGCAGAAGAGCAGAACGAGCAGAACCGCGCACAGACGATATCTCATGACGACCTCCTGGAGGAATACAGTGCCGCCGCTCCGCGCAGAAGGCGCAGAGCGGCGGTCTTGTCCGTTTGTGGCCGGGGTGGATTCTTTCCTATTTGCAGCTGATCCGTTCTTTCGCCTTCTTTGCATCTTCGTTCCGAGGGTCCAGGCGAAGCGTCTTCGTGAACTCCTGGCAGGCTTCCTCCACCAACTTTTTGTTTCCTTCGTTGTCGCCTTCCTTGCGCGACATGACAAGTCCCTGCCCGAGCCAGAAATGGCCCACCGCATTTGACGGCTCAAGAGCGATGGCTTTGCGGAAATGGCTGATGGCATCCACTTTCAGCCGGTCGTTTTCAGCGTCATTTCCCTGCGGATCGAGCAACTGCAGCAGCGCTTCGCCCCACATCAGGTGCAGGCTGCCGCTCTCGTTTCCCACTGTCTGCGATTTCTTGAACGAATCCACCGCCCGCTCGTATTGCTTGTTGATAAAGTAGAGCTGTCCCTTCTGCTGGTGGGCTTCCCCCGCTTCCTTGCGGAACTTGTCGGTGTTCCCCTCGCCGTTGATAATTTTCAGCACCTCGTCATACTGGTCCACCGCCTTCTCCAGCGAGTCGACCTGCGCGTAGTAACGGCCGAGCCACAGCCGTCCCTGGAGAAAGTCCGATTTCAATTCGATCGATCGGGTGAGAAGCTCCCTGGTTCTTGTCCAGTTCTTCAACTGCATATAGCACGCCGCACCGTTGACATACGCACTCAACGAACGGGGGTCGCACGTAATCTTCTTTTCGAACATCTGGACTGCGCTGGTGTAGTCCTGCTTCTTCATATAGATGAAGCCGAGCGGGAAGTACGTGTCGCAGTTGGTCGAGTCGGCGCGGATGGCTTCCTGCAATGCCTGGATCGCCTCGTCTTCCCTTCCGACGCCGACCAGGGCCGCGCCATAATCCGCCTGATCCTCCGGTTTCATGGCTTTGCGCGCTTTCAATCCCGCGAACGCCGCCAGCGCGCCGGGATAATCGCGCAGTTTCGCCAGTGAATGGGCACGCACGCGCCAGATCTCGGCATTGCTCGAATCCAGCCCGAGCGACGTCTGCGCTGCCTTCGCAGCACCCGGATAATCTTCCGCCCCGAAGAGCGCACGGGCGTACAGCTCGTACGCTTCCGCACTCTTCGGCGAGAGAGTCACCACCTTTTGCAGCGGGGGGAGGGCATTCTTATACTGTTTCGCCAGGAAGTAGATCCGCCCCTTTTCGAGATATCCGTTCGGGTTCGTTGAATCCACGGCAATGACCGCATCATATTCCTTGACGGCTTCGACATACTGGCGGTTTTTGAAAAACACCTTTGCGAGCTGCGCATGATAGGCGGTGACTTTCGGCGCCAGCTCCGTCGCCTTCTGATAATTGGAGATTGCCAGCACAAAGACATTCTGTTTCAGGTAGGCATCGCCGAGCGACATATAGATCGTCGGGTCGTCCGGGCTCAACTCTTTGGCCCGCGTCAACTGCACGATGGCGCCGTCGATCGAATCCGCCGACAGGAGGATCCGGCCAAGTCCTACGGCCACAGCAGGATCCTTCGGAGCCACCTTCGCCGCTTTGCGGTAGTTTGCAAGCGCACCGGCAACATCCTTCTTCACGATCAGGGCGTCACCCAGCGCGCGCAACACCTGGGCGTTCTCGTCATCACGCTCAAGCGACGCCCGGAAAAACCCGATGGCGTCGTCCACCTTCCCGCGGGCGGCTGCGATCGAACCAAGGATGGCATTGGATTCCGCAAGCTTCCGGTTTGCCTTGATCGCATCCCTGAACTCCGCGATCGCGGAGGATGTATCATGGCCGGCCAGCGCCGCTTTCCCTTTCTCAAACGGATCCTGCGCGAGGGCGGTTTGCAACACTGTTGCCGCAAGGAATGAAAGGACGAAGAGTCTCATGCTCATTGCACCTGTCGTGATGTGAGTTGAACCAGCCGTACCGGCATCGTCGCCGGGACAAGACCGCCGGCCTGCACCACTTTTTGGCCGGCGACGCTTGTGACAAAGGCGATGAATCCATCGCCGAGGTCGCGTTCGACCTCACGGCTGTAGATGTACACCGGCGTTGTGATGGGGTAGTAGCCGAGGTACACGTACGCTTGCACAGGGGTGTAATACTCGTCCGGCGCGTAGGTGGAATCCGGACGCATTGCCGGGCTCGCAACGCCAAGGACCGTGACATGTGCATCATGGTCCTTCAGCCAATCCAGACCCACGATGCCGAGTGCACCGCGGGTATGACCCACGTAATCGATCAACATCGTGCTGGAGGTGAATGGTTTCGCGGCCCGGTCGTACCCGCTGCCGCCGAGCACCTTCTGCCGAAACACCTCGTTCACGCCGGCGTTCAGTCCTCCGACCGCCAGTTCGATCATCATCCCCCCCTTGCCGGGCCAGCGGGTCCGCGCCCCGGCAAAGATCGTGTCCAGCTCGCCGACCCGAAGCTGCTTCACGGGCACATCGAAGTTCGCGATGACTGCGACAGCGGTCTGGGCAACGTGATATTCCCGGAACTCCACCTTTGCCGCGGTCAGCGCATCCCGCTCTTCCTTGTTGAGTTCCCTTCCGACGGCAATGACGCGGAGGCTATCGGCGGCGAACCGGGCGATCACTTCCCGCGCCTCTTCGGGCCGGATATCAATTACTGCGTCGGTGTACAGGTGCGTGAACTGGTCCGCTTCGTGGCGGATCAAGGTGGCAACCGCCTCATCGCACCCGATATGCAGTGTTCCCTTGGTCAGTTGTTTGGAGCCCGGCTCCCTGCCGCCGCAGCCGCTCAAGAGCACGGCAAGGACGAGTGCAGCAATGGACCTTCTCATGGGATCATTTCTCCCCGGCCTCCCGGCGAGAGGGAGACCGGAAGTATGCCAACGTGAATTTGTACACCCCGTACAGGGACACCGTCGCTCCCATGACGATCCGCATGGTCTCCGGCAATCGTTCGCGGAGAAAAACGCCCGCCATGATGAGCGCCCCGGCCGCTGCCACCGCCGAAGCGATGACCATGACGGCGATGCGAAGTATGTGATTGACCCTCGCGGCCCCGTCTTCCGAGAGGCGCGGCCTCTCGCCCGACGTCATATCGCCTCCTGCCCGGAATACGTGCGGGGAAGGAAATCCCTTCCCCGCCCACTGTGTCGGCATGCGAACAGGCCGCCGTGCCGAGTTACTTTTTTTCCGCCAGTCTGAACCTGAATGGAACCGAAACCCAGACGGCGACAGGACCGTTGTTCATGTACGCAGGGGTGAAGACGAACTGCTTGGCTGCTTCGACGGCCGGCTCATTGAAGATCTCCAGGTCGCTCTTCAGCACAACAACCTGTTTCACCTTCCCCTCCTTATCGACCCAGATCTTCACAAACACCCGTCCTTCGAGACCCGCGCGCATCGCGAATTCCGGATACTTGGGTTCCACGCGTTTGACGATGACCGGCTCCTTCTCCACCGCCACAAAATCCGCCGGCGGCGCGTCGTCATCGATCTTGATGTCCTGCTGCACCGCCACATCTTCTCCTCCGTTCGCATCGCCGATCGGAGTCACCTGGCTCATTTGCTCCTGTGTCTGGATCACCTGGTCCGCGCTCACCTCCGCATCGGGGACCGGGACCGGCACGCCGACCGTCGGTTTTGCCGTAGGCGCCGTCACGGCGACAGGGGGAGGCATGTTGGCGTTCGACATCGACGGCGGCGGACCGAGGTCCGAATACTTCATGAGCCTGACCTGGATCATCGGCGGTTCCTCCGCCCGGAGGAGTTCCACCAGGTAGTACGAACCGAAGATCGACAGGTGGATGGCGATGGCAATGCTCAGGCCCATCGTCCAGTATTTCTGGTAGACCGCCTTGAGTTCACTTGCGCCATACTGCGCGCCCTTGTAGGCGCCAGCCACTGCGACTGCTGCCATAGTATTTGTTCCCTTCTCGTTAGACCGAAACCTTCGCGAGCAGCGCCTTGTCCTGATCCAGCAACGGTGCGAGGCTGAATCGCGTAATCCGGGATTCGTTCAGCTCGTCAATCAGGTTCACCATCATTTCATACTTCCCCAGACGGTCGATCTTCAACAGAACCGTCAGCCTCGGATTTGTCGAGCCGCGATCCAGAAGGAACGGCCGGAGATCTTTGAACTCGATCTTCACGGGAGCATCGAGACCGATGTTCCAGAAAATGATCCCCTTGTCGTTCACCCGGATGGTTAACAGGTTCGACTCCGCCGTCTCGACATGCACTTTTTGATCCGGCGGCAGGTTGATTTCCATCGTCTGCGGCCGGGACATGGACGTTGTGTACATAAAGAACGTCAGGAGCAGAAATGCAACGTCGACGAGCGGCGTCATATCCATACGAACGCCGAGGCGTTTCCCTTTCTTCTTCTTGCTCTTCCCTTTTTGCTTATGTTCGGCAACTTCTCCGCCTGCCATAGAGTGTACCTCCTTAGACTATGCTTTGCTCCTCCGTCAACGTGCAAGCTCGGTGACGAGGTTAAATCGGGTGATTTGCGTCTTCTGGAGGATGTCCATGACATCTTCCGCGACGCCGTAATCCGCTTGTTTGTCCCCTTTGATCACAGTCCGCAATCTCGGGTTCGCCGTGCGGGCCTGGACCAGGTAGTTCGCAAGCTGGTCCTTGGGAACTTCCACGCTGGCTTTTAGCTCGTTGCTCTTCCCGAAGAGTTTTCCGCGAAGGATCTGCGAATCGACGCCGAGGAACAGCCGTCCGTCCTTGCTGATGTTGATCGTGATAACATCCGATTCGGGCAGCTTGTACGCCGAATGCGACGCGGGGAGGATGATCGTCACTTCCTCGGTCGGCTTAAACGTCGTCGTGAGCATGAAGAACGTCAGCAGCAGAAACGCGACGTCCACAAGCGGCGTCATGTCGATCCGGTATGTCTGTCGGTGTGGCTTGAATTTTGGCATGGGCGTGCGCCCCTTTGCTTAGTCGTTGGTCCGGGAGTGAAGGATCTGGACCACATTGTAGCTCGCTTCGTCGATCATGTAGGTGAAATTGTCCACCTTCGTGACGAAGAAGTTGTACGCGACGATTCCGATGATCGCGGCGACAAGTCCGAGCGCTGTATTGATCAGCGCTTCGGAGATACCGATGGAAAGCTGGATGGCGTCCGGAGCACCGCCGACGGCGGCAAGGGCCGTGAACGCCCTGATCATCCCGACAACCGTTCCGAGCAATCCGAACATCGTGGCAATGGAGGCGATCGTCGACAGGGCGATCAGGTTCCGCTCGAGCAGCGGCGTCTCGAGACTCGTGGCCTCTTCGATCGCCCGCTGGGTCTCCGCCATCTTTTTCTCGGCATCAAAGTTCTTGTCCCCCACCACAACCTTGTATCTCTCCAACCCCGTGCGGATGATATTCGCCGCCGATCCGCGCTGGGAGTCACAGGCTTTCATGGCGTCATCGATCTTGCCGGCCATAAGGTGAGTCTGCACCGACTTCAGGAAAACCGTGATGGAATTACGGCCGCTGGCCTTCCGAAGAGAGAAGAGACGCTCGAAGATCAGCGTGAGGTCCATGAGGGTCAATGTGATAAGTATGGGAACAACAACGCCTCCGGTGTACACTGTCCCGAGAAGATTGTTCGGCTGTGTGCGCACGTCGCCGTTCCGGAAGTTCCCCGGATTGCCGAGAATCAGGGTGTAAATAAGGATCGCGACCACGGCCGTGATCACGATGACCGACGAAAGGAAAAGGGACTGCTTCATCGAGAACTCCTTTGGTGAATGTAATGAGAAAGATGATGACGCGCTGCCGTCGTACAGTAGATCTGATTTACTCCCCTCCGAATCCTGCGATGGCCTCTTCGCGGGTTTCGGCCACGTCAAACACGAGCGTCAGCTTCGTGATGACAAAGATGTTGTTGATGTTCTTGTTGATGCCGCATACCTTCACATGTCCCTGGTTCTTTGAAAAAGTTGTGTGTGCCGACACCAGGACACCGATGGCTGTGCTGTTCAGGTACGTGACCTTGCTGAGATCGATGATGAGCTTCTTCGTTCCCTGCTCAACAAAGTCGGCAACGGCGCTCCGGAGTTCATCGGTTTCTTCCCCCCCCACAAGGGACCCCTTCACTTCGATGATCCCCAACTTGCCGCTTTGCAACGTTGTGGTCTTCACTGCCATGGTACCTCCGGATAGCTGAACTTCAATGTGAGTGGCCGCGCAAGGAACATGCTTTGTGGTGAGAATGGTACCTCAGTAGGAAGCAAGCGGCATGCCAGACCTGAACTCCGGTCCAGCCCCTTGCCCGTGCTCATTGATCGTTTTTCAATGGATGTGTTTGTCTCCCGGGGCGGTTCACCATGCAAACTGCAACGCAATATTGACCACGAGGCCGCCATCGCCACTATCTATGTTCAGAACAAGAGATTACGGCGCCTTGCACATTGCAAGGGCGGGGGACGTCGTTCTCCTCCCTGCAATGCTCAAAGCCCGTATTTCTTCCTCTTCCGCCAGAGCGTCGCCGGATCGATCCCGAGGATGCCTGCCGCCTCATCAAGGTCTTTTGCGATCCGGAGAACCCGGATGATGTGTTGCCGTTCCATTTCGTCAAGCGAGAGGGGTCGGTGGCTCCCCGCAAGCATCTGGAATTCCTCCGGGAGGTGGTGCATCTCGATGGGCCCGCCGTGGGCCAGGATCACCGCCCGCTCAACAACGTTCTCCAGCTCGCGGATATTCCCCTTCCACGGGTAGGTCCCCAGTACCTGCGCCACATCGGGGCCCACTTCGCTGGTCGTGCCGGAGCGGGAGAGGAAATGCTGGACGAGCAACGGAATATCTTCGCTTCTTTCCCGAAGCGGCGGAAGCTTCAGCTTCACGGCATTCAACCTGTAGTACAGATCCTCCCGGAACGTGCCGGTGCGCACCGCTTCCTCGAGATCCCGGTTGGTGGCCGCTATGACCCGGACGTCCACCTTCCTCGTCGAAGTCTCTCCCACGCGTTCCAGCTCCTTGCTCTGCAGAAACCGGAGCAGCTTCACCTGTGTCGCGGGGGCGACATCCCCGATCTCGTCGAGCAGGACCGTGCCTTCATGGGCCGCTTCAAACCTTCCTTCCCTGTCTTTCACCGCCCCGGTGAATGCTCCCTTCACATGACCGAACAGCTCGCTCTCCAGAAGCGTCTCGGCGAGCGCCGCGCAATTCACGGTGATGAACGGATTCCCCGCACGCGGACTCTTCTCGTGAATCATCCGCGCGAGCAGCTCTTTGCCCGTCCCGCTTTCCCCCTCGATAAGCACCGTAATAGCGCTGGCGGCAACCTGTGTCGCGAGCGTCAGGACGCTTTTCATCCGGTCACTCCGGGTGATGATCTCATCCCCCCCGCCGCGGCGCGCCAGTTCCTCCTTCAACGCACGCAACTCACGGCGGAGCCGGTGATGCTCAAAGACCTTTTCCGTGAAGTGCTGCAGCTCGGTGAATTCGAACGGCTTTTGCAGGTAATCGTATGCTCCCAGCTTCATCGCTTCGACCGCCGAATCGACGCTCCCGTGCGCCGTCATGAGGATGATGGTCGTCTCCGGAGAAATCTGGCGCGTTTCCTTCAGAAGCTGCATCCCGTCCATCGGCGACATCTTCAAGTCGAAGAATGCGATGTCGAACAGTTCCTTGCGGACGGCGTCGAGCGCCTCCAGAGGATTCGCGATCGCCGTGACCTGAAACCCCGCGGCTTCCAGACAGATCCGGACGGTCTTGAGGATGTTCTGCTCGTCATCGACGAGCAGGATGGAAGCCTTGAAATCCATGGTGTGACTCCGTCAAACGCTGTGAGGCTGCTCCAGAGGGATGCAGAAGGTGAACACGCTTCCGTGTCCCAGCTCGCTTTCCGCCCAGATGCGGCCCCCGTACAATTCCACGATCTCTTTGGCAATGGCAAGGCCGAGCCCGACACTCCCCGGCGTCGCGTCCGTCGCATGCTTGATCTGAACAAACTTGTCGAAGATCCTGTCGAGATCCGGGCGAGCGATCCCCTGTCCCGTGTCTTCCACGTCAATCCGGACCGCACCGCCATCCTCCCGCGCGCGGATGGTGACCGTACCACCGGAGTTCGTATACTTGAGAGCGTTCGTGACAAGGTTCGTGATCACCCAGGAGATCTGTTGCTCGTCCGCCATGATGTGGGGGAGCCCCGCGGCGATCGCGGTCTCCAACCGGATGTCCTTCTCGTGAAACTGGATGTGCAATGAATGAAGAGAGGACTCCACAACATCGCTGACATCCAGGTCGACGTTCTTCAACTGCAGTCTGCCGGATTCCAGCTTTGACAACTGCAGGAGCTCCCGTGCAAGCTTTGTCAGGCGGAAGCAATCCTCACGTGCCGATGCGATCAGTTCCTTCTGTTCCGGGCTGAGAGGCCCGAGGATCTCCTTGTCGAGGATGTCCACCGCCATGTTCACCGACGTCAGTGGGGTACGGAACTCATGCGACAGCGTCGCAATGAAATCCGACTTCATCCGATCGAGTTCCTTGAACTGGGTGACGTCCTGCAGGATGCTCAGGACGCCGTAGACTGTCCCGCTGTCGTCCCTCAGGGCCGTGATTTTCGGCCGGATGAACACCTGGCGCTCGTTCCGCATCAACTGCAGGACCCGGGGGGGCTGGTCGGCAGGCAGACCCTTTCCCTCCGCCCCTCCCTTGATCAGTTCGAGGATCCTCGCGTCCCGCACCACTTCACCGACCGGAGCACCGACGGCAGTCCCCTCGTCGCCGCCGAAGAGATCCGTGACGACACGGTTCACGTGAACGACGGTGAGTGCGGCGTCCGTGACGATGATGCCGTCCGCGATGCCGTCCACAATCGCTTCCGACTTCCGTTTCTCCGCGAGGATCTGGTCGATGTTCATCTGTTCGTACCGCTTCAGCCGCTCGGTCATCTTATTGAACTCGCGGCTGAGCTGCCCGATCTCATCGTCCGAGAGAACGTCAATCTTGAGGTCGAGTTTTCCGGCGCCTATCTGTTTGACGGTGTCGGTCAGTTTTTCTGCGGGCGTGATGAGCACTTTGGTCAGCCAGCCCGTTGCGATGATGCTGAGCGCAAGGGCGACGAGAGAGGCCATCATGGTCCCGTATGCCGTCTGGTTCGCGATCCCATGCACCCGCGGCATCGCATTGTACATTGCCGCCTGGTTGATCTCGAAGAGATGGAAGCAGAGCTCCCGCAACTGATCGGACGAGGGGCGCACGACGCCGTTGTAATACTGTTTTGCGTTCTCCAGCGCCCCCTGGTTGATGCGTGCGGTCATCGAGTCGGTGAACATCACATACCGCTGGTAGACCTCCTGAATGGAGTCGCGCAGCGGTTCCTGCGATGGAAGAGAAACGGACCGGACCGCCTCGTTGTACCAGTGAAAGAAATAGTCCCTGTTCTCCGCCGCATCGCCCGTCACGGTGGGCACTCTCCCCTCCGCGGCGATCAACAGGGCGTTATCCTGCCGTTCGAGGGTCTTCAACATGTTCTCCGCAGCCAGCACGCTCTGGTAGTTATCGAACAGGACCATGGTGACGGCGGTCCCGAGAGCGTAGAAATTGTAGATCGACCAGAAGGTTGCGCCGAGATTGAGCACAACCAGGGTCGTGAAGGTCCAGATGATTTTTGCGCGGATGCTCTTGATCATCAGAACAACACCCCGAGTGAGAGACCATGGTTGGTGGTCTTGTAGTCAAAATCACTCCCCACATTCCATCGCTGGAGCCGGAGACGATAGCCCACCGCGATCCCCTCCCCAATGGGAACGCCGGGGAAGACCGCGGCAATTTCTCCCAGGAGCGCGGAAGAAGACCCGGTCTGCACGCTATATCCCGAGAAACTGTAGTGCATCACCCCCGCAAGCATGAGAGAAAGGTCCGCTGTCTCTCCTCCGAAACGGGCCTTCAGCCCCGCCCCGATGCCAAGACTTGCGACATTGAAGTCGTCTTTCTCCGCCCCCGCAGATTGCGATTTTGTAAAGTCCCCCGCGAGCAGAACGGGGAGCACCAATGCGCTGCCGCGGGAACCGGCAAGAGGCCACTCGCTCGTAAACGTCATGCCGATGAACAGGGACGACCGGGAGGACCTCTGCGGCAGATCGTAGGCCGCATAACCGAACGTCAGATCGACAGGTCCCTGGCGGAAGAAAAGAAATGGCATGGCACGGGCATAACGAATCGTCAGGGAGTCGGCTGCGGCGTTCCCCGGTGACGGGGCAAAGTCTCTCGCAAAGACCCCGACCCCTGCATAGCGCGATGTTGCGGGCTGGTATGGGCGCGACTCTTCCGTGTACTGACCCCATGCCCGCGCTGTAGCAAAGAGCACCACAACGGCCACGGTCTTCCATCCCGCCATGATGCTCATGCACCATCCCCTTTCCGAATTGCCGATCTCTTCATGCGAAGGGTCTTGACCCGCCGTCCTTCGACCGCCTCCACTGTTGCATCCCAGAAGGGGAAGCGTACATGCGCCCCCCTTTCCGGTACCCGCCCCAGCAACTGGATTGCATACCCGCTGACGGTGACAACATCTTTCGACTCCGGTTCCACATTGAACATCCGCGCAAACTCGTGCAGCGGCATCGAGCCGTCGACAAGGTATTCCACGTCGCTGATCTTCTGCACCTGCCGTTGTTCAACGTCGAATTCATCGTGGATATCCCCCACGATCTCCTCCAGAACGTTTTCCAGCGTCACGAGACCGGCGGCCCCCCCGTACTCATCGACTGCGACCGCCATGAGTATCCTTTTGGTAAGAAAGGTGTTGAGGATCCGCTCCAGCGGCATTGTCTCCGGCACGAAGAGCATTTCGCGTTTGATCTCGAGAAGACGGGTCCCACTCCCCATTTCCGCCCTGAGCAAAAACAGATCCTTCAGATGGATCATGCCGAGAACGGAATCGAGCCCCCGTTCACAGAGCGGAAAGCGTGTGAACTGCGTTTTTACTGCGATCGCGATATTCTCTTCCA
>Ga0182021_10006337_pt1 | contig 14052 bp, 15 predicted proteins | sample 612E3MmetaG_FD_120493 | JGI IMG/M metagenome (GOLD analysis project Ga0182021, IMG submission 120493) | Permafrost microbial communities from Stordalen Mire, Sweden - 612E3M metaG (Illumina Assembly) | ecosystem: Environmental > Terrestrial > Soil > Wetlands > Permafrost | place: Sweden...
CGCCGCTCACCCCCATCCCCCTCGCCATTCTGGGCCGGGCTGTCGGAGTGGCCGTCCCGACAGCCCGGCCCGGCGTGCCAACGGCCCTCTCCCCCGGAGCCGCCCCCGAGCCCCCCGCGGCGAAATCCTAAAATAGGTACAATGGCGGCGAAAAACATGGCGATGCATAAGGCAAAGAAGCGCGATGCGGGACGACCCGCCTGGAAGGACATCCTCCGGCGCGAGGTCGCGGCCGGGGGGAAAACCCTGATCTTGGGGATCGGCAACCCTGACAAAGCCGACGACGGCGCCGGAATCCTCGCGGCGGAGGCCCTCAAGAAGGCGCTCAGGGGGCGGGGTCGAAACAAAGTCCTGCTCGGCTACGAGACCCCCGAAAGCTTGACCGGGGAAATCCGCGCCTTCGCCCCCCGCCTGGTCATCATGATCGACGCCGCGCTCGGCGGTCGCGCCCCGGGTGCGGTTTTCATCGTGGAGAGGGAGGACATCCCCGACGAGGGCGTTTCCACGCACAAGATATCGCTCCGGATGCTGGTCGCCTATCTGGAGAAGACAGTCGGATGCACCGTCGTCTTTCTGGGAATACAAGCGTCGGATCTGGAGCTGGGGAAGCCCGCCTCTCCGGCCGTCGAGCGCGCGGCGCAGCGCGCCGCCATGGCCCTCGAGAGGATGCTCAGATCTTCATCGGCATGAGGACGTAGAGGCTCTTCACCTCCTCGTCCTTGTCGGGCCGCATCAGGGCGGCGCTGTTCTCGTCCTTGAGCTCGAACCGGATCGTCTCCGCTTCCGTCGTCGTCAGGAAATCGAGGATATACTGGGAGTTGAATCCGATCTCGATCGCGGGGCCCTTGTATTCGATGTCGAGCTTGTCGCGGGCCTCGCCGATCTCGGGATTCGAGGAGAAGAGGCGCAGCCGGTTCTTGTCGAAGGTGCACTTGATGCCGCGCGACCGCTCGGCCGAGAGGAGCGACACGCGCCGGATCGCGTCCGAGAACTCCGCGCGCGGCAGGGCGACGACGTTCGGGTTGTCCTTGGGAATGACCGCTTCGAAATTGGGGAACTTGCTCTCGATGACCCGCGAGAGGAGCGTCCGGTGCCCGCAGCGGAAGAAGAGGTTGTTCTCGTCCATGTCGAACTCGATCGTCCCCTCGTCGTACTTGCGGAGCTCGCTCAAGGTCTTCTTGGCGACGATCACCCGGATTTCCTTCCCCGGGGCGAGATCGTCGAGGGCGCACCCGGTGTAGGAAAGGCGGTGGCCGTCGGTGCTGATGAGCTCCAATGATTTCGCCTTCAGGACCATCAGCGCCCCGTTGAGGTAGTAGCGCTGCTCCTGGGCGATGGCGAAAAAGACATGGTCGATCATCGCCTTGAACCGGTCCACGGGGAAGGCGATCTTCTTTTCGAACTTCGGCTCCGGGACCTGGGGATAGTCCTCTTTGGGGAGACACAGGACCTTGAACTCGCTCTCACCGGCCGTGACCTCCATAGTCAGGTTCTCGACTTCCTTGAAGATCACCTTTTTTCCGTCGGGAAGGGACTTCACGATCTCGAAGATCTTCTTTCCCGAGATCGTGACCGCTCCGGGCTCTTCGATCTCGGCTTCGAAGTGGGTTTTAAGCCCTACTTCGAGGTCCGTCCCGGTCAGCTCGACCTCGTTCCCGTCCGCCTTCATCAGGATATTGGCCAGGATCGGCATGGTGTTCCGCTTCTCGACGATGCCCTGGAGAAGCTGCAGCTCGTCCAGGATGTTCTCTTTGAGAATCGAAAATTTCATGGAATCACCTTCCCCGCGCGACTCTTCTTCTTCTTTCTTCTTTAAGAATTAAGATTAATCAATAAGAAGAATAAAAGCAACGAAAATGTGAATAGTCCCCGCATCCTCCTGATATCTCTACTGGATGAAGCTCAAAAGACTGTTGATTTCTTTGTCGAATTCCGAATTCTCTTCGCGCATCCTCTCGATTTTGCGGATGCTGTGGATGACCGTCGTGTGGTGTTTTCCACCGAATTTCTTTCCGATTTCCGGCAGCGACGTGTCGGTCAATTCCTTCGCTAAGTACATTGCTATCTGGCGCGGGAAGGAGACTTTGGGCGAGTTGTTTTTCGACTTCAGCTGGGTGAGCTTGATTTTGTATTTGTGGCAGACGAGCTTCTGGATCTTTTCCACATTGACGACCCGGGCGGTCGAGTCGAGGAGGTCCTTCAGCGACTCCCTGGCGATGTCGAGATCGATCTTCTCCCCCTTGAGCGACGAGAAGGCCACGACCCGGCGCAGATAGCCCTCGAGCTCGCGGATGTTGGAGTGGACCTTGTCGGCGATGAACAGGGCGACGGTGTCGGGCAGGTCGACGCCCTCGAGCTCCGCTTTCTTTTTGATGATGGCGATTCGCGTTTCGATGTCGGGGGGTTTGAGATCGGCGATCAGGCCCCATTCGAAGCGGGACCGGAACCGCTCCTCGAGGCCGGGGATCTCTTTGGGGGGACAGTCGCTCGAGATCACGATCTGCTTCTGGTTGTCGTAGAGGTGGTTGAAGGTGTGGAAGAACTCCTCCTTCGTCCGGTCCTTGCCGGAGAGGTTGTGGATATCGTCCATGAGGAGGACGTCGATGCTCCGGTATTTTTCTCGGAAATCCAGGATCTTGCCGTACTGGAGGTGGTTGATCAGCTCGTTCATGAACTTTTCCGTGGTGATGTACAGAATTTTCAACCGCGGATCATTCTGCAGCGAGGCATGGCCGATGGCGTTCATGAGATGGGTTTTGCCGAGGCCCGAACCGCCGTAGACGTAGAGCGGGTTGTAGGACTTGGCCGGATTCTTGGACACGGCGATCGCCGCCGCGTGGGAGAACTGGTTGCAGGACCCGACCACGAAATTCTCGAAGGTGTAGTTGGGGTTGAGGTTCGGATTGAGGAGCATGCCGTACTTCGAGCGCCGGTCCTCGGGCGTGCTCCGCTTGAAAGTGAAGGTCGCGTCGTCGAAGATGTACTTGATGTCGTGAACCCTGCCGAAGAGGTTCTGCGACGCCTCGTTGATGAGCGTCGAGTAGTGGAACGACAGCCAATCCTTGAAATAGGAGTTCGGAACTTTGATGTACAGGCAGTCGTTTTCCTTGCCGATGTACGAGGTCGGCTCGAACCAAGTTTCGAAGCTCCCGCCGTCGGTTTTCTTCTGAATTTCGAGGAGGATCTGGAGCCAAGGATTCGGTTTTTCTTCCATTTACGCGACCCCGATTTATTTTTCCACAGAAATATCCACAATTGTGGAAAAATATTGCTGTTCTCTCAAGAAAGCGCCGCCATCATACCATCCCGGGTAGGCCTTTTCAAGAGGTTTTTTGACATTTTCTCGGCCGGTAACCCTTTGAAAAATCACGGGCATTTTTTCGAGCCGAAACTTGCTATAATGGCCGTGAAATCCGCCCAAGGAGCGACGCATGGGAATCTGGCTCGAAGGCAAACCGCTGGCCGACAGGATCCGCGACCAGGTGGCCCGCGAGGTGGCGCAGGACAAGGAGGCCAAGGGCACCGTGCCCGGACTCGTCGCGGTCATCGTCGGCGACAACCCCGCCTCCCAGAGCTACGTCCGGATGAAAGAGAAGGCCTGCCGCGCCCTGGGCCTCTGGTCCGAGGTTCTCCGTCTGCCCGCGGGCAGCTCGCGCGACGGCCTCAAAGCGCGCATCGACGAGCTCAACGCGGCCGATCATGTGGACGGCATCCTCGTCCAGCTCCCCCTGCCCCCGCCGCTCGATTCCCATGAAGTGATCTCCTGGCTCCGCCCCGACAAGGACGTGGACGGGTTCCATCCCTACAGCCTCGGGCTCCTGATGGAGAACCGCCCCGGCCTCCGTCCCTGTACGCCGACGGGCATCGTCGAGCTCGTCAAGTCCACGGGCGTCGCGATCGAGGGCAGCGACGTCGCGATCGTCGGCCGGAGCATGATCGTCGGCAAGCCGCTCGCGGCCATGATGACGAACGAGAACGCGACGGTCACGGTCTGCCACAGCCGGACGAGGGACCTGGCCCGGGTCACGTCCCGGGCCGGCATCCTGATCGCGGCCCTGGGGAAGCCGGCCTTCCTCGGGCCCGAGCACGTCAAGGAGGGCGCGGTCGTGATCGACGTGGGGAGCAACGCGGTTTCCGACCCCGCCCTGGTCCGCATGCTCTTCGGCGGCGATCCCAAACGCGAGCAGGACCTCCGCGACAAAGGCTACACGTGGGTGGGCGACGTCCATCCCGGGGTCATCGAGAAGGCGGGCTGGCTGACGCCCTCCCCGGGCGGCGTCGGGCCCCTGACCATCGCCTACCTCATGCGGAGCACGCTCGAGGCCTACAAGCGGCGGAGGGGCTAGGCCGGGCCCTTCCAAAAACCTGTTGCGGGAAGCGTCCTTTTATGTTATAAATAGCGCCCTAAAAGAGAGCGACCATGCCTAAAGTATGCGAAATCTGTGAAAAAGGCCCCGTCTTCGGCCACAACGTCAGCCATTCCCACAAGTCGTCCGCCCGGAAATGGAAACCCAACCTGCAGCACGTCAAGGCGAAAACGCCGAAGGGCGTCCGGCAGATCTGGGTCTGCACGAGATGCCTCCGTTCCGGGAAGGTCCAGAAAGCCGTCTGACCTCCGCCTAGACTCTCTCCACCGCGTCGATATCGTCGAGGGCCTTGATGTCCGCGATGATGCCGTCCAGGTGCCTGATGTCCTTGACCACCAGGCTGAACTTGATCTCGGCCCGCCCGTCGGGATAGGTCCCGACTTCGGCCTTGGCGATGTCCCCGCCCCGCCGCGAGACGACGGCCACCACCGCCGCTAGGATGCCAGGCTTGTCCGCCGAGCGGACCACGATCTTCGCCCGGAAATTCTCGATCGCCACTCCCTCCCACGACGCGTCGACCCAGCGCTCCGGGGCCAGGACCTCTTTCGCGATCCGGCGGCAGCGGCGGGCGTGGACCGTGACGCCCTTCCCCGCGGTCAGGTAGCCGACGATCGGCTCGCCCTTGATCGGACGGCAGCAGCGGGCCAGGCGGATGAGCGCGACGTCCCGGTCCTTGACCCGGATCGCCGGCTCCGCGCCGCGCCGCCCGCCTGCGCCCCGGCGCGCTTTCAGCCCGGCGGGGAACGCTTTCTCCATGAGCTTCCGGCCGATCACGATCCGGCCGAGGCCGGCCTGGGCGAAGAAGTCCTCGAGCCCGGCGAGGCGGAGACCGGTCGCCTGGCGCAGGCGGCCGAGGAGGTCCGCGCCGGCAAGCGTCTCCGGGGGCAGGTCGTACTTGCGGACTTCCTTTTCCCAGAGCGTCCGGCCCAATCCTACGCTCTTCGTCTTTTCCTGCTGGTTCAGGGCCCGCTTGATCTGCTGGCGCGCGCCCGAGGTGAAGGCGATCGCCAGCCAGCCCCGGCTCGGCGAGCGGTCCGGCTGGGTCACGATCTCGACGATGTCCCCGGTCTTCAGCACGGTCTTGAGCGGGGCCGCCTTGCCGTTGATCCGGGCCGAGACGCTGTGCAGACCGATCGCGGAGTGGATGCGGAAGGCGAAATCGAGGGCCGACGCGCCCGAAGGCAGCGAGACGACCTGGCCTTTGGGCGTGAAGACGTAAACCTCTTCGGGGATGAGGTTGATCTTCAGGTGCTTGAGGAACTCCTTGGGGTTCTTCTGCTCCTCGAAGAGCTCGACCATCTCCCGCAGCCACTGCAGCCGGCGGTCTTCCCGGACCAGGCCCTGCGGGTCCTCGTCCTTGTACTTCCAGTGGGCCGCGATCCCGTTCTCGGCCTGAACGTGCATGTCGCGCGTCCGGATCTGGATCTCGAAGCTCGTCTTGCCCTCGGTGATGACTGTCGTGTGGAGGGCCTGGTAGAGGTTGGGCTTGGGCATGGCGATGAAATCGCGGAAGCGCTGGGGGATGGGCGGCCATTCCTGGTGGATGATCCCCAGCGCGGCGTAGCAGCTCTTGACGCTGTCGGTGATGATCCGGAGGGCGAGGAAGTCGTAGACCTGGGCGAAGTCGATCTTCTGGGTCTTCATCTTCCGGAAGATGCTGTACGGCCGCTTGATCCGGGCGTGGATCTCGACCGGGATGCCGTTGGCCTTCATCATCCCTTCGAGCTTCGTCCGGAAGGCGCCCAGGTCCGCCTCGGCCTTCTTCCGGCGGGGCTCGATGAGGGCCGCGATACGGAGGTATTCCTCGGGCTCGACATAGCGGAAGGCGAGGTCCTCGAGCTCGGCCTTGATCCGGCCCATGCCCAGGCGGTTCGCGATCGGGGCGTAGATCTCGAGCGTCTCGGCGGCGATCCGCTTCTGGGCCTCGGCGCCGAGGAAGCGGAGCGTCTGGAGGTTGTGCAGCCGGTCGGCGAGCTTGATGAAGATGACCCGGATGTCGTCCGTCATGGCCAGGATGATCTTGCGGATGGTCTCGGCCCGGCGGATCTCGGGCGAGGCGTCCTGGACGCGGCTGATCTTGGTCACGCCTTCGACCAGCGCGGCGACCGGCTTCCCGAACGCGTCCTTCAGCTCGGCGGCCGTCACGTCGGTGTCTTCGAGGACGTCGTGGAGAAGACCGGCGACGAGCGTCGTTCGATCGAGCCCCAGGTCGGCGAGCAGGCTGCAGACTTCGAGCGGATGGCTGAGATAGGGCTCGCCCGACCGCCGGACCTGGCCCTTGTGGGCCTTGGCCGAGAAGACGTAGGCCTTCTGGAGGACGGCCGTGTCCTTCTCGCTGAAGCGGGACGCCACCTTGTCCAGGATGTCGCCGAAGCGGATCATGGCTTGGGACCGCGGGCCAGGATCCAATCCACGGCCGCGAGCAAGTCGTCGGCGACGGCCGCCGGGGCGTCCGCGGTGCCGCGGAGCCGCATCTCGCTCGACGCGCCGTAGCCCGTCCGGACCAGGACCGGGACGGCGCCGATGGCCCGTCCGAAGGCCACGTCCTCGACCTTGTCGCCGATCATGTAGGAGCGGGCGAGATCGAGCCCGAGATCGGCCGCCGCCCGCCGCCCCAGGCCCGGCAGGGGCTTGCGACAGTCACAGGCGCCGCCGTAGCCGGGAAGGCTCGACAGCTCGTAGTGGGGGCAATAATAAAAGGCGTCGATCCGGGCCCCGCGGGCTTCGAAGGCGCCGGCGATGTGGGCGTGGATCGCGGCCAGGTCCTCCTCGGTCAGGTAGCCCCGGCCGATGCCCGATTGGTTCGTCACCACGACCGCCCGGAATCCGGCCTCCTTGATCTTCCTCACGGCGTCATAGGCGTAGGGGTAGATCCGGATCTCCTCGACGCGCGCGGGGTAGCCGACATCCTCGTTGATCGTCCCGTCGCGGTCGAGGAACACGGCCGGGGCCTTCATCCGAGGAGCTCCCCCGCCGCGGCGAACACGTCCTTCGCGGAGACGGCCGTCATGCACCGGTGATCGTAGGGGCATTCGCGGTAGAGGCACGGCCAGCAGGCGATCCCCTCCTTCCGGACGACGGCGGAGGGCGGGTGGAAGGGCGCCGTGGCCGCCGGCTCGGTCGGCCCGAACACGCCCACGACGGGAACGCGGAGAGCGTTGGCCATGTGCATCGGGCCGGTGTCGTTGGTGACGACGACCGCGGCCCGGCTGAGGACGCCGAGGAGGCCGCGGAGCGACGTCCGCCCGGTGAGGTCGACCGGCTTGCGGGTCAGGCCGGAGGCGATTTCGACGGCGGCGCCGGCATCGGCGGCCGTGCCCGTCACGGCGATGTCGACGCCCCGGCGGTCCTGGAGGAGGCGCGCCAGCTCGGCGAACCGGCCGGCCGGCCATCGCTTGGCCGGCCCGTAGGCCGCCCCGGGATTGAGCACGGCGAGGGGCCGGCCCGGGTCCGCCCCTCCGGCTTCGAGCGCGGCCCGGGCGGACTCGCGCTCGGCTTCGGTGACGGACAGCCGGATCTCGGGCGGCAGCGCGGGCAGGCCCAAGCCTTCGAGAAGGCGGAGGTAGAAGCGGACCATATGGAGGTCGGCGCCGGGGGGCGCGCGCTTCACGCCCCTGGTCAGGAGCAAGCTCCGGCCGTCGCCCCGGTAGCCCCAGCGCTGCGGGATCTTCGCCATGGCGAAGACGAGGGCCGAGCCGAACGAATTGGTCAGGAGAACGCCGAGGTCGAAGCGGCGCCCGGCGAGGGCGCGGGCCGCGGCTCGCGCGCCCGCGATCCCGCCCCGGCCGGCGACGTCGATGATGCGGCCTTCGAACGCGCTCCCGGACATCAGATCGGCCGTCCAGGCCGCGCCGGCCAGCCAAACCTCGGCGCCGGGGAATGCCGCCCGGAGGCTGTCGAGGGTCGGCAGGGCGAAGATCGCGTCGCCGATCCAGTTGGGGACGCGGACGACGATCTTCATCGAGGGCGCGGGCCTTCTAGTCCGAGCAGGCCTTGTCGGCGGGGATGGTCTCGGCTTTCTTGGACTTCGCGGGCTTTTCCCCGGAGGCCTCGCTCTTGGCTGCGTCTTTGGCGTCGTCCCGGGACGTCGCCTTGGCCTTGCTCTCGGTCTCCGGCGAGCTTTTCTTCGCGTAGTCGGTGATATAGAAGCCGCTCCCCTTGAATTGGATGGCCGGCGAGGAAATGAGCTTGCGGAGCGGGCCGCCGCAGCTCGGGCATTTCTTGCAGGGCTTGTCCGCTAGCTTCTGCAGCTTCTCGAAGCGCTTATGGCAATCCCGGCATTCGTACTCGTAGATCGGCATGGCTATATCCTTCTTAAAAAGAGAATTATATCACAGGGGAGGGCGTTCGTCTCAGCGGAAGACGATGGCCTCGAACGAGAAGATCTCCGCCCCTTTCCGCCAGGCGTCCGGCTCGAGGCCGGCCTTGAGGCACGTCTGCCGCAGGAACTCTTCGCGGTCCCATCCGTTCTCGGTGGCCACTTGGGGCAGGAGCAGGCCGCGCCGGCCGTCCTTGGCCACGACCAGCCCGTGCCTGCCGACCTGGACGAGCGCGGGATTCTCGACCTTCTTCAGGGGCGTGAGGACGGAGATCTCGTAGGCGAGGCTCTTCAGCTCGGCCGTGGACACGGGGCGGAACCGCGGGTCTTCCGTGGCGGCGTAGATGCCGGCCCTGACCACGGTCTCCGCGAGCGGGAAGAGAGGCTCGGTGAATCCGATGCAGCCGCGCAGGTCCCCGCCTTCGGTCAGGGTGACGAACGCCCCGCGCGGCGCCCGGAGGTTCGCGTTCGGGGTCGCGGAATCCAGGACCTTGGACTCGCTGACGTAGAGCTCGACCGCCCGGCGGGCCAGGGACAGAAGCTCCTTTTTGTCGTCCGCCGAGAGCGTGAACTCGGCCTGCGCCCGGGCGGCAGGCCCGGCCGTCACGGCCGCGGCGAAATAGCCCACGACCCGGTCCGCCGGCCCGCCGCCCTCCGTGGAATCGGCATAGCCCAGAACGTCGACGCCGGCATTGCCCAAGTTCTGGGCATAGAGGAGCGCGGCCGCCACCCCTGCTCCGCCGCAGAGGATGTTCTCGTTGCGCTCCATCTTGCGGATGATCGCGGGGACGCTCAGCGCCTTGACGAGCTCGATCGTGCTCTTGTCGAGGGCGTTGGCCTCCGGCTTCGTCAGGAAATGGGACATGTCGGTCGAGGCGACGACGAGGGCGCTCCGGTCCTTGAAGACCTTGGCCAGGGCCGCGGCCAGCGTCCGGATCGTCCGGTCCGAGGGGATGCCCATGACGACGGGCACGATCTTCGCTTTGGGCAGGACCTTCTGGATGAACGGCACCTGGACTTCGAGCGAGTGCTCTTCGGCGTGCGCTTCGGCGAAATAAGAGAAGCCCGAGGCTTTGGCCAGGGCCTGGGCCGCCTCGGCATCGACCTCCGCGACGCCGAGGGGGGTTTCGAACCCGCCGGCGGTATAGATCGAACAGCCTTCGAACCCCACATAGTGCGACGGGCCGAGGATCACCACCGTGGCGATGTCCCGTCCCTGCACCTGGCGATACGCCCGGGCGGCCGTCTTCCCGGAGTAGACATAGCCAGCGTGCGGGACGATAACGGCCCGAATCCGGTCGGCTGCCGCCGACGGGGGCGGGGCGGCCGCAAGGAACGCGTCGATCTCGGCCGAAAGGGCGGCGGCGTTCGCTTCGTAGAACTGCCCCGCCTTGACGGCTTTGCGCAGTCCCTGGGCGGAGAGGGCGCCGGCGGCGAGGGCCAGGGCGCCGATCAGGAGGGCGAGGATCAGATGTTTCATGGCGACCTCGGGAAAAACGGGGATCGCCATCAATAATAATCCCGGCGGCGAGTTTATTCAATTGTCAATGCGGGCCCCGGGGCCGCCGCGGCATGAGGAACGAAGCAACCGTATAGGAGAAACGCTTTCCTTCGAAGACTATCGGAGAAAATTCGCCCGGCGGGTGGCGCCGACCGGGGCGCCCCAACGGCCGAAGCGAATGGGACCCTCGATAAGGGTGATGAGCGAGGCCGGTGGGGCTGGTCGGCGACGGGACCCGCCCCGGCAGGCGGTCGGTTGACATTTTCTCCGCCCTGGCTAAAATAGGAAAGGGAAGGTCGTTCATGAAGGATTTTTTCAAGAGCCTGCTTATCATCATCACGATTTCGTCCGCTTTTTTCTTCGGGTTCCGCCTCGGCAAAGAGAAGGAACGAGCCAAGATCCCGGAATTTCAAGGGGACTGACGCTGTCCTCCCGGCCGCACAGGGAGGCATAGGCCGCGACGGATTTCTCCTTTCTTTTTGCCCGGACGGCTCCTATAATGAGAACGGATCGGCGGCGGCGTTTGCCGTTCCCGCCGGGCATCTGAACGAGGATCGACCATGAACTGGGGTGTGACCGGACTGCTCGTCGTTTTCGCGGCGTTCATCCTGCTGCTCGTCTTCAGCCCGAGCATGTCCTGCTTCGGGAAGCGGCTGAAATCGCCGTTCTATCCGCTCATGCGCCGGCGCAGGAATTCTCCTCCGTCCGCGGGTCCGGTCCGGAAGATCAAGACGGACGACTACGGGTTCAAGCTGGTCGAGGACGGGAGCGCTCCTCCGGCGAAGCCGAAGTCCGAAGCGGCCAAGAAGGCCGAGGACTACGGCTTCAAGCTCGACTAGCGTGCCCGGCGAGCCCGCTTCGCTCCGCCCGAAACGAACGCCCGTGCCCAGAACGACTTCGGCTCCCCTCGCGGCCGCGCTGCTGGCAGCGCTTCTCCTCCCAGCCTGCCGCCCTCCCCGCGCCCTGGTGGGGCCGGTGCCCGCCGAAATCCGGGAGATCGAAGGCGACGCCGCTCTCCGCGTGACGCGCGACGGGCGGACGTCGCGGTCGCGATTCGCCTTCGTCCTCGAGCCTTCGAGGCGCGGCCGCGTGACCGTCACCGCGGCTTTCGGCGCGGCGGCCGCGGAGATCGTCATCGACGGGCCGGACGGCTATTTCGTCCTGCCTTCCGAGAACGCCTATTGGAAGGCCGCTCCGGAGGAGATCGTCGAGAAATTCCTGGGATTCCCGCTCTCGCTCGACGAGATGAGCGGCCTCATCTGCGGCCGCTGGCCGGCGGGCCCGGGCGGCGCGACGCCGTCGGGCTGGACGCTCGACCGGGACGGCGAGGGCCGGACCGCGTCCGGCCATAAGGGCCGCCTGGAATTCGCGGTCGGCGAATTCTTCCCCGGGAGCCCGGTCCCCAAGGTCCTGGACTACCGGGATCCCACCGGACAGGGCCGCCTGACCGTCCGTTCGATCGAATTCAACGGCCCCGGCGCTTCCGGCGCCTTCGACCTGGGCTTCCTCCGCGGCTTTTCCGCCAAGAGCTGGGAGGAGATCCGCAGGATGCTGGACCATGAGGATTAGGTCGTTCGCCAAGATCAACCTGGGCCTCGAGGTCCTGGGGAAGAGGGCCGACGGATACCACGACATCCGGACCCTTTTCCAGTGGATCGATCTCCACGACACGCTGGCCTTCGAGGTCCTCGAGTCGCCGGAGATCCGCCTCGCCGGGGACGATGCGGCGATCCCCTGGGACGAGACGAACCTCGTCCACCGGGCCGCCCGGCTCCTCCGGGAGCGCGCGGGCGTGCGCCTCGGGGCGGACATCCGGGTCGAGAAGCGCATCCCGGCCGGGAGCGGCCTCGGCGGCGGCAGCGGCGATGCGGCCATGACCCTGCTCGCGCTCGACGCCCTCTGGGGCTGCGGTCTCCCGCGGGAGGAGCTGAAGGGCCTCGGTGCCGTCCTGGGCTCCGACGTGGCCTATTTTCTCGAGGGCGGCCTTTGCCTCGGCGAGGGCCGGGGCGAGCGCCTGACCCCCCTCGCCGACCTGCCCGAGCTGGCCCTCGTCCTGGCCTTCCCCGGCTTCCCGGTCCCGACCGCCCGGATCTACGCCGCGCTCGGGATCCCGGCCTTGACTTCGGGGCCTAAAGACAGTAGAATTAGCCGTTTTTTAGAGACCCGAGATTTCGGATTTCTGGAAAATCAACTCGAAGAGACGATATTTAGCCTCTATCCTCAGTTACAAGAGCATAAGAGCCTTTTTCGAGAGCACGGCGCGGACTTGTCTCTTGTGACCGGATCGGGATCCGCCGTCTACGGCCTGTTCCGGGACCGCGGGGCCGCCGGACGCTGCCTCGCGGCGATGCGGACGCGAGGGGCGGCCGTCGGCGCCGTCACGATGTCCCGGGCGGCGGGCTGGAACGCGCTCGATGCTGGGGCGTCGCCAAGCGGTAAGGCAGCGGACTTTGGATCCGCTATTCGGGGGTTCGAATCCTCCCGCCCCAGTTTTTGGCATAGAGAGAGGACGAAGGACGAGTGATAAGGAAGCGACCATGAAAGTCTTCGCCGGGTCATCGAATCCTGGGCTCGCCCGCGAGATCGCGGGCTACCTCAAGATCGATCTGGGCAAATGCGTCCTGAAGCGCTTCAGCGACGGCGAGATCCACTTCTACATCGACGAGAACGTCCGCGGCGAGGACGTGTTCGTCATCCAGAGCGGCTCCCACGAGGCCAACGTCCACCTCATGGAGCTTCTGCTCATGATCGACGCCTTCAAGCGGGCCTCGGCCGAGCGGATCACGGCCGTCATCCCGTACTACTGCTACTCCCGGCAGGACTGGAAGGACCGGCCGCGCGTCCCCATCTCCGCCCGGCTCGTGGCCGATCTGCTCGAGGCCGCGGGCGCGGACCGCGTTCTGGCCATGGACCTCCACTCGCCCCAGATCCAAGGCTTCTTCTCGATCCCGGTAGACAATCTCACCAGCGCCCCCGTCCTCTCCAGGCACATCCTCAACCTGAACCTGGGCCCGCTGACCGTCGTCTCGCCCGACGCCGGCGGCGTGGGCCGGGCCAAGTTCTTCGCCAAGCGCCTCGACGCGGACCTGGCCATCATCGACAAGCGCCGGCCCGAGCCGAACGTGGCCCAGGTCTTCAACGTCATCGGCAACGTGCGGGGCCGCCACTGCGTCCTGTTCGACGACATCGTCGACACCGCCGGGACCATGGTCCTCGCGGCCGACGCTATCATGGCCCAGGGGGCGAACTCGGTGTTCGCCGCCTGCACCCACCCCGTCCTGTCCGGCCCGGCCCTGGACCGGATCGAGCGCTCTCCCCTGGAGAGGCTCCTTGTCTCGAACACCATCCCCTTGAACGACAAGAGCCGGAGCTGCCCCAAGATCGTCACCCTCTCGGTCGCCGAGACTTTCGGGGAAGCCATCCGACGGATCAACGAAGGGAGCTCCGTCAGCTCCCTGTTTGTGTAAGGAGTAACGTCATGAGCCTGGTCATCAACGGCGAACAGCGCAACGAACGCGGGAAAAACGCCTCGCGCCGCATCCGGAAGACCGGACGGGTGCCGGCGATCCTCTACGGCGACGGGTCCGCCGGCGCGTCGCTCACCCTGGACAAGAAGGACATCGGCAAGATCCTGAAGTCCGAGAGCGGCGAGAACACGATCTTCAAGATCGCCTTCGGGGGCGGCGAGGCCGACGTCATGATTGCCGGCGGCAGCGAAGCGCCGCTCAACTATGGAACACTGGTTGCATGGGACGCGTTGAAGACGCTGGCAACCGAAGATCCGGAAGACGCGGCAAAATCATGCAAACCGTTCGCCAAAGACCGGACGGGACTGGTGCTGGGCGAAGGCGCCGCCTTTGTGATCC
>Ga0182021_10006338_pt1 | contig 14051 bp, 12 predicted proteins | sample 612E3MmetaG_FD_120493 | JGI IMG/M metagenome (GOLD analysis project Ga0182021, IMG submission 120493) | Permafrost microbial communities from Stordalen Mire, Sweden - 612E3M metaG (Illumina Assembly) | ecosystem: Environmental > Terrestrial > Soil > Wetlands > Permafrost | place: Sweden...
GACCACATTTCGAAGACCTTCCCGACCCGGTACGACCCCCACCCCAGCACGCTCCGGCGGCGGTGAGGGCGCCCGGGGCGGAGCGCTCCGCACACGACCCCCATCCCAGCACGCTTCGGCGGTGAGGGCGCCTGGGGCAGAGTGCTCCGCACACGACCCCCGTCCCAGCACGCTGCGGCGGCGGTGACGGCTGGCCGCGCAGCGACCGCAACCGTCGGGGAGTGGCCGCCGTCTCTGCCGCACCTCGACCGTGAGAAAGTGGTCATCGGCCTGCTGCCCGGTGCGCTTCGCGGCGCGCGCGGCTCCCGGCAGGCGGCGGTGGTGGCTGGCCGCGCAGCGTCCCGTGGCGGCAGCGGGCAGGCGGGGCGGCTTAGAGGCAGACAAAGGCCGGCCAAGGCTGCGGATTCAGCTTGCATTTAGGGGCTGTTTGTCCGATAAAGGGACTTGGCGTTTTCGCGGCCTTATCCCAGAACGGAAGCAGGGCGGGTTAGGTGTGTCCTACGCCAACGGGCGCTCAGGCGAGGCCCCGGTTGGGGCATTTCACCCAAGAGCGAATGGCGGGCCGCGTGTAAGTTTTGACTTTACAATAGGTTAGTTTTGGCACGAGGTATGCACTCCGAGAGGGTGCATCCGAGGCCAGACTTCTTAGGAGTCGCGATGGAAACGACCCTGCCTGCTGTCGGCGCGCGAGCGATGCTCGATGTTTCCGCGCTGACGTCGTTGATTTCCCTCCTCAAAGACCGGGGCTACCACGTGGTGGGCCCTACCGTGCGCGACGGCGCCGTCACGTGCGACATCGTGGAACGGATTGAGGACCTTCCCGCCGGCTGGGGAGACGAGCAATCTTCCGGCCGTTACCGGCTGAAGAAGCGCGGCGACGCGGCGCTGTTCGGCCACAATCTTGGACCGCAGGGCTGGAAACGGTACCTGCACCCTCCCGAGCTAAAAATGTTCGAGGGCAGCCGGGACGGCGAGGCCTTCCGGATCCTGGGGAACCCGTCCCCGCAGGCCGCCAAGTGGGCGTTCCTGGGCGTGAGACCGTGCGAACTGGCGGCGATCGAGCGGCTGGACCGCATCTTCGGGGGCGACCGTTACGTGGATCCCGGCTACCAGGCCCGGAGGCGCGGCGCAATCGTCATCGCCGTGAACTGCACGCAGGCGGCGGGGACGTGCTTCTGCACGTCGATGGGGACGGGGCCGCGGGCCCAGGCGGGCTTCGACCTGGCTCTCACGGAACTGGCCAGCCGCGGCGTGCTCATCGCCGAAGTGGGGAGCGATGCCGGGGCGGACCTGCTGGGCCAGCTCGCGCGCCGGGAGCCGACACCCGATGAGATCGCGGCCGCAGACGCCGTGACGGAAGAGACCGGCCGCCAGATCGGGCGGCAGCTCGACACCGCGGGTCTCAAGGAGGCGTTGACCGAGAGCTTCGAGCACCCCCGCTGGGACGACGTGGCGGCACGGTGCCTGAGCTGCGCCAATTGCACGCTGGTCTGCCCCACCTGCTTCTGCACAACGGTGGAGGATTCGACCGACGTCGCGGGCCGCGACGCCGAGCGGCTGCGCAAGTGGGATTCCTGCTTCACCGACAGCTTCTCGTACATCCACGGCGGCAGCGTGCGGCTGTCGGTGAAGTCGCGATACCGCCAGTGGCTCACGCACAAGCTGGCGTACTGGGTGGACCAGTTCGGCGCGTTCGGGTGCGTGGGATGCGGGCGCTGCATTACGTGGTGCCCGGGGAAGATCGACATCACCGAAGAGGTAGCTGCGATTCGCGGCACCGCGGTGGTGAGCAACGGCTAGGGAGGGCGAGGCGATGGATACCAAAACGCTGCTGGAAGTCCTGCGGAATCATCCGTTTCTACAGGGGATGAAACCCGAACACGTGACCAGGATGGCGGGAATCGCGCAAGAGGTGCAGTTCGCCAAAGACCAGATGATTTTCCGCCAGGGCGACGAATCCGGTTTCTTCTACCTGATCCTCTCGGGCAAGGTGGCCCTGGAGGCGACGGCGCCGGGCCGCATCCTGCGGGTGCAGACGGTGGGCGCGGGGGAGGAACTGGGCTGGTCGTCGGTTCTGACGGAAGGCGGAAAGTACTTTCAGGCGCGGGTGCTCGAGCCGGTGCAGGCGCTGACGTTCGACGGAGCGCGGCTGCGGCAGGCCGGCCAGGAGGACCCACTTTTCGGCTACGTATTTCTCCAGAAGCTGCTGCAGGTAGTGGCGCGCCGGCTGCAAGCGACGCGGGTGCAGTTGCTGGATTTGTATGCGCCGATGCACGGAGGTTCGAAGCTGATATGAGCGTAGCCGCCGTTCAGTTCGAGTCCGCAATGCCGCCGCCGATGACGACGGCGCGCGTGGCCAGCGTGGTCAAAGAAACCTACGACACCTTCACGCTGACGCTGGAGCCGGGCGGGGGGGAACCGCTGCCGGCCTTCTCGCCGGGCCAGTTCAGCATGCTGTACGTGTTCGGGGTGGGCGAGCTGCCCATTTCGATCAGCGGCGATCCGAACGAATCCGGGCGGCTGTACTACACGGTGCGCTCGGTGGGCAAAGCGACGCACGCGCTGGTCAACCTGAAGCCTGGCCAGGCGGTGGGGGTGCGGGGGCCGTTCGGGACGAGCTGGCCGGTGGAGGCGGCGCGCGGGCGGGACGTGCTGATCGTGGCCGGCGGGATCGGCTTGGCGCCGCTGCGCCCGGCGATCCACGAGGTTCTGCGGCACCGCGACGACTACGTGCGCCTGATCGTGCTGTACGGGGCGCGCAGCCCGCGCGATCAGCTCTATCGCAAGCAGCTCGCCGAGTGGGGACGGCTGGCCGACACGCAGGTGCTGAGCACGGTCGATTACGGCGGCGTGAACTGGCGCGGCTACGTGGGCGTGGTGACGACGCTGTTCCGGTACGTCCGGCTGCACCCGGTGGGCACCACGGCCATGATCTGCGGGCCGGAGATCATGATGCGGTACGTGGTCCGCGAGATCGAGAAGCGCGGGATTCCGAGGGAACAGATCTACCTCTCGATGGAGAGGAATATGAAGTGCGCGGTGGGGTTGTGCGGGCACTGCCAGATGGGCCCGTACTTCGTCTGCAAGGACGGCCCCATTTTCACCTATGAAGCCATGCGGCCGTGGCTGGAGAAGCATGAGCTGTAGTGGGACAGGCCGGAGGCCTGTCCTACGCGGAGGAATCCATGAGCGCCGATAAGAAACCGAGGATCGCGGTATTCAAGTTCGCCTCCTGCGACGGCTGCCAGTTGAGCCTGCTGGACTGCGAGGACGAGCTTCTGGCGGTGGCCGGAGTCATCGAGATCGCCTACTTTCCCGAGGCCTCGCGCAACATGGCGAAGGGGCCTTACGACATCGCGCTGGTGGAGGGCTCGATCACCACGCACCACGACGCCGAACGGATCCAGCACATACGGCGGCAATGCGAGGTGCTGGTGACCATCGGCGCGTGCGCCACGGCGGGCGGCATCCAGGCGCTGCGGAACTGGAGCGACGTGGGCGAGTACGTGCGCACGGTGTACGCCCACCCGGATTTCATCCAGACGCTGAAGATGTCGACGCCGATCGCCGAGCACGTGCCGGTGGATTTCGAACTGCGCGGGTGCCCCATCAACAAGAAGCACCTGCTGGAACTGGTGGGCGCGGCGATCACGGGCCGCAAGCCCAACATCCCGACGCACAGCGTGTGCATGAAGTGCAAGCGGAGCGGCAACGTCTGCATCGCGATCGCGCGGGGAGTTCCCTGCCTGGGCCCGGTGACGCAGACCGGCTGCGGGGCCCTGTGCCCGCGCTTCGGCCGGGGCTGCTTCGGATGCTACGGGCCCATGGAGAGCGCGAACACGGCCGCCTGGACCACGCAACTGCGCGATCTGGGCCAATCGGACGACGAGATCACGCGCTCCTTCCGGAGCTTCAACGCGTGGGCATGGCAGTTCCGCCAGGCCAGCGACGAGGCGGAGAAATCTTGAGGTTGGGCGGCGCGCGATAGCGGATGGAAGCGGCGGATGGCGCGGATTCTCATTATCGGCTGGGGCAACCCGCTCAGAGGCGACGACGGCGTGGGGTGGCGCGCGGCCGAACGGCTGGCGGAGACGCTCGAAGGCCACGACGTCGCGGTGCGGGTCTCGCACCAGTTGATGCCGGAGTTTGCCGAGGAAATCAGCCGCTCCGGATTCGTGGTTTTCATCGACGCGGCCTGCGATAATGGTGCAGGAGAGCTGAGGTTCGAGCGAGTCGAGCCCGATTGCGCCCCGTCCGCCGCGTTCTCCCACCAACTGAGCCCGCAGGCACTCGTCGGAATGGCCGAGAGGTTGTACGGAAGCCGGCCGGAAGCGTGCTTCTTCTCCGTGGGTGGGCGCTCGTTCGAGTACGGGGAAACGTTGTCACCCGAAGTGGAGTCGGCATTGCCGGCGCTGCTCGAAGAGGCAAAAAGGGTCTGCGGCCAGGCTGTGGGGCCGCGACGGACGGCGGCCGGAGAATGGGAGCCGCACGCCATTCATACGAGTCTTAAAGAGGAAAACACTGCATGAAGAAACTGAAGATCACCGGCGGCGACTCCGCACAGGATATGTTGCGCGCCCGGGAGCATCCGCTGGACGTATTCTTTCAACCCGAGTCGGTGGCGCTGATCGGCGCGACCGAGAACCCGGGCAGCGTGGGCCGGACGGTGCTGTGGAACCTGATCAGCACTCCGTTTGGCGGAACGGTTTATCCGGTGAACCCGAAGCGCCCGAGCGTTCTGGGCATCCGGGCATATCCCAGCATCGGCGCGGTCCCCGAGAAGGTGGACCTGGTCGTGGTGACGACGCCGGCCAAGACGATTCCCGGAATCATCCGCGAGTGCGTCGCGACGGGCGTCAAGGCGGCGATCGTCATTTCGGCGGGATTCAAGGAACTGGGCCCCGAGGGGCTGGCGCTCGAACAGCAGGTGCTGGCGGAAGCGAGCAAGGGCGGAATGAGGATCATCGGCCCGAACTGCCTGGGTTTGATGAGCCCGCTTTCGGGGCTGAACGCGACCTTCGCGCGCGGCATGGCACTGGCGGGCAACGTGGGTTTCATCAGCCAGAGCGGCGCGCTCTGCACGGCGGTTCTGGACTGGAGCTTGCGCGCTCAGGTGGGTTTCAGCGCGTTCGTTTCGATCGGCTCGATGGCCGACGTGGGCTGGGGCGACCTGATCGATTACCTGGGGCAGGACCCGCGCACGCGGAGCATCCTGCTGTATATGGAAAGCATCGGCGACGCGCGGGCGTTTTTGTCGGCGGCGCGTGAAGTGGCGCTGACCAAGCCCATCATCGTGATCAAGCCGGGCCGGAGCGCGGCCGCAGCCAAGGCCGCGGCATCGCACACCGGATCGCTGACGGGCAGCGACGAAGTGCTCGAAGCCGCCTTCCGCCGCAGCGGCGTGCTGCGGGTGAACGACATCGCGGATCTGTTCGACATGGCGGAAGTGCTGGCCAAGCAGCCGCGTCCGGCCGGGCCGCGCCTCGCGATCGTGACCAACGCGGGAGGACCGGCGGTGCTGGCGACCGACGCGCTGGTGATGGCGGGCGCCGAAACCGCCGATATCTCCAAGCAAACCATGGAGGACCTGAACCAGTTCCTCCCGGCCGCCTGGAGTCACAACAACCCCATGGACATCCTGGGGGATGCGGCGCCGGAGCGGTACGCCAAAGCCCTCGAGGTGGTGGCCAAGGATCCGAACGCCGACGGCATGCTGGTGATTCTCACGCCGCAGTCGATGACGGATCCGACCAAGACGGCCGAGCAATTGAAGCCCTACGCGCACATCGAGGGCAAGCCGGTGCTGGCCAGTTGGATGGGCGGGACCGAGGTGGCCGCGGGCGAGGAAATTCTGAACCGCGCCGGCATCCCCACGTTCTCCTACCCGGACACGGCAGCGCGCGCGTTCGTCTACATGTGGCGCTTCGCCTACAACCTGCGGGGCCTGTACGAAACTCCCATGGCGGCGGCGAGCGCGGAAGCCGACGCGGACCGGGCCAAAGCCGGCAACATCATCCAGACCGTGCGCAAATCCGGCCGCACGATCCTCACCGAGTTCGAGTCGAAGCAGTTGCTGGCCACCTACGGCATCCCAACCGTGGAGACGCGGATCGCCGCGACTGTCGATGAGGCCGCTGCGCTGGCCAAGGAGATCGGCTTCCCGATCGTGCTCAAGCTGTACTCGGAGACCATTACCCACAAGACGGATGTGGGCGGAGTGCAGCTCAACCTGCGGAACGAAGAGGCGGTGCGGGCGGCGTTCAACGCCATCCAGGCATCGGTGGCGGAGAAGGCCGGCGCGCAGCACTTCCAGGGCGTGACCGTGCAACCGATGATCAAGCTGGACGGCTATGAAGTGATTATCGGATCCAGCGTGGATGCGCAGTTCGGGCCGGTGCTGCTGTTCGGCATGGGCGGGCAGTTGGTGGAGGTTTTCAAGGATCGGGCGCTGGCTCTGCCGCCGCTGACCACGACGCTGGCGCGGCGGATGATGGAGCAGACCAAGATCTACACGGCGCTGAAGGGCGTGCGCGGGCGCAAGCCGGTGGACCTGGCGGCGCTCGAACAGTTGCTGGTGCGCTTCAGCCAACTGGTGGTCGAGCAGCCGTGGATCAAGGAGATCGACATCAATCCGCTGCTGGCGTCGCCGGAGCGGCTGGTGGCGCTGGACGCGCGAGTGGTGGTTTACGGCGCCGAGGTGAGCGAGGACAAGCTGCCCAAGCTCTCGATCCGGCCGTATCCGGTGAAGTACGTGGGGCCGTGGGCGATGAAGGACGGCCTGGCGGTCACGATCCGGCCGATCCGGCCGGAGGACGAGCCGCTGGTGGCGAAGTTCCACGAGACGCTATCGGACCGCTCGGTGTACCAGCGCTACCTGCACATGCTGAAGCTCAGCCAGCGCGTGGCGCACGAGCGGCTGACCCATTTCTGCTTCATCGACTACGATCGCGAGATGGCGCTGGTGGCCGAGACCAAGGACCAGGCCTCGGGCGAGCGGCGGATTATCGCGGTGGGGCGCATCAAGAAGACGCACGGAACCAACGAGGCCGAGTTCGCGCTGATCATCAGCGACGAATACCAGGGCCGCGGCCTGGGCGCGGAGCTGCTCCGCCGCCTTTTGGAAGTGGCCAAAGACGAGAAGATGGGCCGCGTGACCGGCGACATCCTGCCGGACAACCTGGTGATGCAGCGGATCTGCGAGAAGGCGGGCTTCGAGCTGAAGCGCTCGCAGGACGATCCGGTGGTGAAGGCGACGCTGGAGTTGGCGGTGCCAGTGTAGAAGAGAAGAGTGCGCGTGGGGCAGGCGAAACCGCCTGCCCCGCGCGACGCAGGCGAAACCGCCTGCGCCACGGGAGCGACGAGGAGGTTTCGAAGATGACCGGCAAGACGATCAAGGTCGATATACTGACCCGCGTGGAGGGCGAAGGCGCGCTCCAGATCAAGTTCCGGGGCGATCGGGTCGAGGACGTGAAGCTGACGATCTTCGAGCCGCCGCGGATGTTCGAGGCCTTTCTCCGCGGCCGGCACGCGTTCGAAGCTCCAGACATCACGGCGCGCATCTGCGGCATCTGCCCGATCGCCTACCAGATGAGCGCGGTGCACGCGATCGAGCGCGCCCTGGGCGTGAAGATCGACCCGGCGGTGCGCCAGTTGCGCCGGCTGTTCTACTGCGGCGAGTGGATCGAGAGCCACGCGCTGCACATCTACATGCTGCACGCGCCGGACTTTCTCGGGTACGCCGACGCCATCGAGATGGCGCGCGACCACGGCGAGAAGGTAGAGCAGGCGCTGCGGCTGAAAAAGATCGGGAACCACCTGATGACGGTGCTGGGCGGGCGCGAGATCCACCCCATCTCCGTGTGCGTGGGCGGATTCTACCGCGTGCCTCCGCGCAGCGAGCTGCGCGAACTGGTGGAGGACCTGAAGTGGGCCCGCGACGCCTCGCTCGAGACGGTGAAGCTGGTGGCGGGCTTCCCCTTCCCGGACTTCGAGCAGGACTACGAGTTCGTGGCCCTCTCGCACCGGGACGAGTATCCGCTCAACAAGGGCCGGCTGATCTCGAACAAAGGCCTGGACATCGAAGCCAGCGAGTACGAGGAGCATTTCTTCGAGCAGCACGTGAAGCATTCGAACGCGCTGCAATCGCAGTTGCGCAAGCGGGGATCGTACCTGGTGGGGCCGATGGCGCGCTTCAACCTGAACTACGACCGGCTGCCCGCGAGCGCGCGGCAGGCGGCGGCGGATTGCGGCCTCAAGCCGCCGGTTCTGAACCCGTTCCGCAGCATCATTGTGCGCGCGGTGGAGCTGGTGTTCGCGTGCGAGGAAGCGCTGCGGATCATCGAGGAATACGAGCCGCCGGAGGCGCCGCGGGCGAAGGTGAGGATGCGCGCGGGGACCGGGCAAGCCATCACCGAGGCTCCGCGCGGCATCCTGTACCATCGCTACCAGATCGACAGCGAAGGCAAGATCGTTTCGGCGAAGATCGTGCCGCCGACCTCGCAGAACCAGAAACGGATCGAGGACGATCTGTGGCAGTTCGTCCCGCAGCTCTCCGGGCTTCCCCAGGAGGAGATGACGCTGCGGTGCGAGCAGGCCGTGCGCAACTACGACCCCTGCATCTCCTGCGCCACGCACTTCCTGCGGCTGGAAATGACGCAGGAGTAGCGGGTGCAGGTTCTGGTCATCGGCTGCGGTAATCCGGATCGCGGGGACGACGCGGCAGGCATTCTGGTGGCGCGGCGGCTGCGGGAGCGCGGGGTGCGCGCACTGGAGCACAAGGGCGACGGCCTGGCTCTGATCGAGGCCTGGAGTCAGGCCGAGCACGCCATTCTCATCGACACCGTGGTGACGGGCGCGCCTCCGGGTACGATCAGCGGCTGCCTGGGGACGGACGCGGCGATGCTCCGCAGCGCGTCCACATCGAGCCATTCCTTCGACGTCGCCAGCGCGATCGAACTGGCGCGGGTGCTGGACCGCATGCCCGGTTCGCTGAGGATCTACGGCATCGAGGGCTGCGCCTTCGAGCCGGGGACGGAGCCGCAGGCGGCGGTTCTGGCAACGGTGGAGCGGATCGCGGATCTGGTTCTGGCGGAAGTCCAACGGCTCGAGGCTGGCGGCGGCGAGTTGGACCTTGCCGAGGCGCGCTGAAACGTGCGCTGCGGCCGGCCGGGGAATCAAGGTGGCGGGACCCAAAACCCAGAGGGTGCGAGTGGGGCTTTACGGCGCCGTGCAAGGCGTGGGATTCCGTCCGTTCGTCTACCGGCTGGCGACCGAGATGGGACTGGGCGGGTGGGTCCTGAACTCGAGCCAGGGGCTGGTGGTCGAGGCCGACGGAACGCCCGGCCAGCTCGAACGGTTTGTGGCGCGCCTGGCAGCGGAGAAGCCGGCCGCGGCCCTGGTGCTGGCGCGCGAAGTGAGCTATCTGGCGCCCGCCGGCTTCACGCGATTTGAGATCGTGGCCAGCGACCAGGCGGTCGAAAGGACCGCGGCCGTGCTGCCCGATCTGGCCACCTGCCCCGAGTGCCTGGCGGAACTGCTCGATCCGGCCAACCGGCGCTTCGAGTACCCCTTCACCAACTGCACGCAGTGCGGGCCGCGTTACAGCATCATCCTGGACATTCCATACGACCGGCCGCGGACCACGATGCGCGGGTTCACTCTGTGCCCCGCGTGCCTCGGCGAGTACACCGATCCGGCCGACCGGCGGTTTCACGCGCAGCCGAACGCGTGCCCGAAGTGCGGGCCGCGCCTGACGATGGAAATCGCCGCGGCCGCGGGCGAGATTGCGCGGGGGGGCATTCTGGCGCTCAAGGGGATCGGCGGCTTCCAGTTGCTGGCGGACGCGCGGAGCGAGGAAACGGTGGCGCGGCTGCGGCGGCTCAAGCATCGCGAAGAGAAGCCGTTCGCGCTCATGATGCCGTCGGTCGCGATGGTGCGCCAGCACTGTCTGGTGTCGGCGGAGGAGGAGCGGGTACTGACGTCGGCGGCCGCGCCGATCGTCCTGCTGAGGCCCGTGGCGCAGGCTTCAGCCTGCGGCCTCGCCCCCAACGTGGCGCACAACTCGCCATATCTCGGCGTGATGCTGCCGTACTCGCCGCTGCACCATTTGCTGATGCGCGCGTTTCCGTTTCCGCTCGTCGCCACCAGCGGCAACGCGAGCGACGAGCCGATCGCCATCGACAACGAGGAAGCGCGGCGGCGGCTGGGCGGGATCGCGGACGCATTTCTGATGCACGACCGGCCGGTTGCGCGGCCCTGCGACGACTCGGTGGTGCGGGTCGCGCGCGGGCGGGAGAACGTGATGCGGCGCGCGCGGGGATATGCGCCGCTGCCGGTGCGGGTCGAGCGGGAGCTGCCTCCGGTGCTGGCGGTGGGCGGCCACCTGAAGAACACGGTCGCGATCGGAGTGGGCCGGCAGGTTTTCCTCAGCCAGCACGTGGGCGATCTCGAAACGCCCGAGGCGCGGCGGGCGTTCGAGAACGCCATCGACGACCTGTGCCGGCTCTACCGCTTCAAGCCCGAGCTGGTGGCCTGCGATCTGCACCCCGACTACGCCTCGACGCGCTGGGCGCTCGCCTCCGGTTTGCCGGTGGTGCGGGTGCAACATCACCACGCGCACGCGGCGGCCTGCGCGGCCGAGAACGCCATTCGCGGGCCGTACCTCGCGGTGTCCTGGGACGGCACGGGCTATGGTCCGGACGGCACGATCTGGGGCGGGGAGATCTTCCTGGGCGAGGACGGGCGCTTCGAGCGCGTTTCCCACCTGCGGCAGTTCCGGCTGCCGGGCGGAGAGGCGGCCATCAAGGAAGGCTGGCGCTCGGAGGCGAGCCTGCTCTACGAAATCTTCGGGCCGGAGGCCGTCGCGGACCCGGTGCTGCGGCGGATGATCGAACGCGGGATCAACGCGCCGTTGACGTCGAGCGTGGGGCGGCTGTTTGACGCGGTGGCGTCGATCGCCGGCGTCGCGCGCGTGAGCCGCTTCGAGGGCCAGGCGGCGATGCTGCTCGAACGGGCCATCGATGGTGCTACCATAGAAGAAGGGTACCCGCTGCCGGAGCGGGATGGCGTAGCGGACTGGGCGCCGCTGGTCGAGGCGGCGAGGCACGATGTCTCCAGCGGCGCAGGGCAGGCGTCGATTGCGGCGCGGTTTCACAATGCGCTGGCGGATTGGATTGTCGCCGTTGCGGCGCGCATCGGGGTGAAGCAGGTGACGCTTTCGGGTGGCGTGTTCCAGAACGGGTACCTGGTGGAACGCGCTGCGGCGCTGCTCGAAAGCCGCGGGTTTACGGCCTTCACGCACCAGCGCGTGCCGGCCAACGACGGGGGGATTGCGTTGGGGCAGGCGGTGCTGAGCCTGCAGAAGTGAGGTTCCTATGTGTCTGGCAATACCGGGGAGAATCGTCGAGATCGTCGAAGGGTCCGAGGCCGCCCTGCGGCGCGGCAAGGTGGATTTTGGCGGCGTCAGGAAGGACATCTCGCTGGCCTTCACGCCGGATGCGGCCATCGGGAACTACGTGCTGGTCCACGCGGGCTTCGCGCTGAACACGGTGGATGAAGACGAGGCGCAGAAGATCTTCAAAGACCTCGACACGATGGCCGAGCTCGAGGAGGCCAGCGGGGAAGCGCCGTGAAGTTTCTGGACGAGTATCGCGACCGCAAGGCCGTAGACCGGGTGGCCGGGGAGATCCGCAAGACGGTGACGCGTTCGTGGACCATCATGGAGGTCTGCGGCGGCCAGACGCACACGATTCTCAAAAGCGGCCTCGAAGACCTGCTGCCGCCACAGGTCACGCTGGTGCACGGGCCGGGCTGCCCGGTGTGCGTGACGCCCCTGGAGCTGATCGATAAGGCGGTGGCCATCGCCTCGCGTCCGGGCGCGATTCTGTGCTCGTTCGGCGACATGCTGCGCGTTCCGGGCTCGGCCAGGAGCCTGTTCGACGCCAAGGCCGAGGGCGGAGACGTGCGCGTGGTCTACTCGCCGCTCGACGCCGTCAAGGTGGCGCGGCAGAACCCGGCCAGGGAGGTGGTGTTCTTCGCCGTGGGGTTCGAGACGACGGCGCCAGGAAACGCGATGGCGGTGTGGCAGGCCGCGCGCGAGGGCCTCGAGAACTTCTCGATCCTGGTGGCGCATGTACTGGTGCCGCCGGCCATCGAGGCCATCCTGAGCGCGCCGGCGTGCCGGGTACAGGGCTTCCTGGCGCCCGGGCACGTCTGCGCCGTGGTGGGATTCGAACAGTACGAGCCGATCGCGCGGCGCTACCATGTGCCCATCGTGGTCACGGGTTTCGAGCCGCTGGATTTGCTCGAAGGCGTGCGCATGACGGTGGCGCAGCTCGAGAGCGGGCGGGCGGAGGTGGAGAATCAATACAGCCGGGCGGTGACGCGGGAAGGAAACCGCGCGGCGCAGAAGGTGGTGGCGGAGGTGTTCGAAGTCGCGGACCGGCGCTGGCGCGGCATCGGTGAGATTCCGGGGAGCGGGCTGCGGCTGCGCGAGGCTTACCGGCGCTTCGATGCCGAAGAGCGGTTCGCGCTGGCGGCGCGCGGCGTCGTGGAATCGCCGGAGTGCATAAGCGGGCTGGTTCTGCAAGGGCTGAAGAAGCCCTACGAGTGCCCGGCCTTCGGCTCCAAGTGCACGCCCGAGAGGCCGCTGGGCGCGCCGATGGTCTCTTCCGAGGGCGCGTGCGCGGCGTATTACCTCTACGGAAGGCATCGGCATGAACGAGTTTAGTCTCACCTGCCCCGTGCCGCTCCCGGCCGGCGACCGCATACAGCTCGCGCACGGGGGCGGGGGCAAACTGACCAACCAGCTCATCGACCGCGTCTTCCTGCCGGCGTTTTCGAACCCGGCGCTCGAGGCGCGGCACGATGGCGCGGTGGTGACGGTTGGCGGCGCGCGCCTGGCCTTTACCACGGATGGCTACGTGGTGCGGCCCCTCATCTTTCCCGGCGGCAACATCGGCGATTTGGCGGTAAACGGGACGGTGAACGACCTGGCGATGTGCGGCGCGCGCCCGCAGTACCTGAGCGCGGCCTTCATTCTCGAGGAGGGCCTGGAGATGGAGACGCTGCGCACCGTGGTGGCATCGATGCGGAAGGCCGCCGAAGCGGCCGGCGTCGAGCTGGTCACCGGGGACACGAAGGTGGTGGATCGCGGCAGCGCGGACCGGATGTTCATCGTCACGGCGGGGGTGGGCGCGATCGAGTGCGGGCGCGCCATCGGGCCGCAGGCCGTCGAGCCGGGGGACGCCGTCATCGTGAGCGGCGATTTGGGGGCGCACGGCATCGCGGTCCTGTCCGTTCGGGAGGGCCTGGAGTTCGAGGCGGAGATCGAGAGCGACACGGCGCCTTTGTGGGCCCCGGTCGAGGCATTGTTCGCGGCGGACGTCGAGGTACATTGCCTGCGCGACCTCACGCGAGGAGGGCTGGCTTCGGCGCTGAACGAGATCGCGTCGGCGCGGGGCGTGGGGATCGCGATCGAGGAGCTTGCGATTCCAGTGCGCCCGGCGGTGCGCGCGGCCTGCGAACTGCTGGGGCTCGATCCGCTGTACGTGGCCAACGAGGGGCGGTTCGTGGCCTTCGTGCCGGCTCGGGACGCCGGGCGCGCGGTGGACGTACTGCGGGCCATGCTCGTGACGAGCGGCGCGGCGGTTGCGGGACGGGTAACGGAAGCCGAGCCCGGGACGGTGGTGCTCGAAAGCCGCATCGGCGGCCGGCGCGTCGTTGATATGCTCAGCGGGGAGCAGTTGCCCAGAATCTGCTGAACTTCACGCTCCCGCCGCGGGCTCGACGATCGCGGACATGGAGCTGTGCGACGCCGCGAGGCTTGGGTCGGGGCCGTAGCCTTGGATCTGGTCGCGCGCGAACTCGGCTTGCGGCAGCTCGCAGGTGATCACGACGGTGCGGCCGGTGCGGTCGACCTCCTCGGCATGGCGATAGGCCCCCATCTCGGAGAGCAGGAACAGCCGGACGAGCATCTCGATTACGTAGTCGTAGGTGTGCGTGTCGTCGTCGAGCAGCACGACGTTGTAGAGCGGCGCGAGGTGGTCCCTGGC
>Ga0182021_10006339_pt1 | contig 14048 bp, 11 predicted proteins | sample 612E3MmetaG_FD_120493 | JGI IMG/M metagenome (GOLD analysis project Ga0182021, IMG submission 120493) | Permafrost microbial communities from Stordalen Mire, Sweden - 612E3M metaG (Illumina Assembly) | ecosystem: Environmental > Terrestrial > Soil > Wetlands > Permafrost | place: Sweden...
CGCTTGAACATCTCTACATACGCCATCAGATGATGGGCAAACAGGATCGGCTGTGCGGTCTGTAGATGGGTGAATCCGGGCATAAGAGTATCAATGTTGGCTTCCGCCTTGTTCAGGAGTGCATCAATCAAAAGGTCAAGATACGTGGTAATCTCTATAATCTCATCCCGCAGATACAGCCTGATATCCAGCGCCACCTGGTCATTGCGGGAACGCCCGGTATGCAGCCGCTTACCCGCTTCACCAATGGCCGCCGACAGACGTGCTTCGATGTTCATATGAATATCTTCTAGACTTATGGAAAAATCGAACTCACCGGCCTCGATCTGCAGCAGGATCTGTTGCAACCCATGAACGATCTTCTCAACATCTTCAAGTGGAATGATCCCCTGCTTGCCCAGCATACGGGCATGGGCCACGGATCCGCGAATATCCTGATGATAGAGACGTTTGTCGAACTGAATGGAGGCGGTGAACTCCTCGACGAATTTATCGGTAGGTTGTGTGAAACGGCCGCCCCACAGTTTATCTTTGGACATACATTCTCCTGACGTTGCATAACGGGATACGTGCGGTAACAATAAAAAATTCTGCAAAAAACGTGACTATTTTCATCGTGTTACAATCACATTCATGACCACCAGCATTTTACCAGCCTGCGGCCTGTTCATCGACGCTGTTTTTGTGCCAGACACCGGTCTCGTCAACGGCCATGATGGCGTGAACCTTGAGCGGAACCCGCGAGGTGCGTGGGTCAATCTCGTGCTGCGGAGGCAGGTTGAAGTAGAGCAGACGTGTTCCCTTACCGAAGCGGAGACGACAGACCGGAGCACCATCGAAGTCATCCGTGTCGAATTCCGAAAAACGGCCTTGTACCAGGCGATGATTCTGGTTGATCACGACATACGAACTGCCGAACGCATTCTCCGCGGGGGAGCCTTCAATCGTCGTATCCTCCGACACGTTGCCAAAGACGGTCACCGTTTCGCGCACACCCGGCATATCCTCGAGGTATTCTCCGTAGAAGCCGCTAATCACATCACGATAGGCTCGGTGCTCCGGCTTGGGATTGCACTGTATCACGAACAGGGCGTCCAGAGACTGACGAGATGTAAAGAAGAGCTGATTGGCGTGGTCGATAATCTGCCGAATGTTCGATGTATGCAGGTTTCGATACAGGTAATCAAGACAGATTATGGCCATGAAATTGAAACACGCCGGACGGCTCCGGAACAGGTAGAAATGCCTGCCGCGATACAGGTCATGAAACGTGTCGATGTACTCTTCGCCATGGAAGGGGTGGCTCTTGGCCTCGATAAAGACCCGCAGCCGTCCGTCAGCTTCCTTCACGGCTATGCAGCACCAGTTGACCGGCATATCCAGCACATCACCCGAATCGATATCATGATCCACAAACTCGAGCGCCTCGGCGTTATCCGCACGGAAACGCTCAAGAAGGTCGCGGTAGTCGCGCAGACGGATATGCTCGACACCGAAAACAGTTATCGTATTCGGTCGAAATCGCTGCTCAATTGCTGCCAGCATATCGTCGAAACGGGAAACGGGCAGGCTCGATTCCGGAAACAGCAGGATATGGAGTTTTTTCAGGTTCCCTTCCCCTGCTGCCACCAGATCAAGCACCGAACTGACCAGGCGCCACTTCTCTTCCGGATCGACCAGTTGGAAGCCGATATCCGTCCGTTTGAGATGATTGGGGATCTGGGCGATCATGCAGTGGAGATGATGCCCCAGGGGAAAGGCAAGATTTACTTTTTTATCAATAATTTCAGGCATCGACGTTATTCGTGAGATCGCACGAAGGGAACTCCGGAAACACCTTCCCCAGTATGTACCGCGCACCGGCGGGCATTGCGTAGCTCCCCAACTCGCGACAGGGAACCCAGTCGGCCTCGGAAACCTCGTGCTCGTTCCGGACAATATCGCAATAAAGCGGACGACAGCGGTAATAGAGAATTACGAAGTGGCAATTGTCCTCCCCTGGGGTGAGGTGTTCGAAGACATCTATCAATTCCCCGACTTCTATCTCGAGACCTACCTCTTCATGCACTTCCCGTTTCAACGCCTCCAGAATCGGTTCACCGAGGTCGATTTTCCCCCCCGGCATAACCCACAGATCCTGGAAAGGCTGGATACTCCGCCTGGTCAGGAGTACCCGCTCATCATCATCCACGATCACCGCCACAACCGAGGTGACGACGTGTTCTTTCTTGAAGCGCTTCTTCGTCAAGACCTACTTCTTCCGGTTGGCCTGCATCAGCGAACGGATACGCAGCCGCAATGAATTGATCTTGATAAATCCTTCGGCATCGGCCTGGTTGAATACCTGATCCTTCTCGAAGGTGGCAAAGTCGAGGTTGAAGAGCGAGTCGGTCTCGGACTTGCGGCCGACGGTGCGGCAGAGCCCCTTGTAGAGTTTGACCCGGGCAACGCCGTTGACGCATTTCTGGGAGTCGTCGATCAGGGTCTGCAGCATCTGGCGCTCGGGGGAGAACCAGTAGCCGGCGTAGATCTGTTTTGCATATTCGGGGATCAGGCTGTCGCGGATTCGCATGACTTCACGGTCCATGGTGATCTGCTCAACTGCAGAATGAGCTTCACGCAGAATTGTGCCGCCGGGGGTCTCGTAGACGCCGCGCGACTTCATGCCGACCGAGCGGTTCTCCAGCAGGTCGACACGGCCGACGCCGTGCTGGCCGCCAAGGTAGTTGAGGTGCGCAAGGAGCTGCGCCGGGGTCATCTTTTCGCCATCCACCGCTACAGCATTGCCGTTCCTGAACTCGATCTCAACGTACTGCGGCTTGTTGGGCGCTTTCTCTGGGGATTTGGTCAGGACATACATCTCTTCCGGCGCCTCGGCCCAGGTATCCTCCAGGATGCCACCTTCGAAGGAGATATGGAGCAGATTACGGTCGGACGACCAGGGACGCTTCTTGATAGTCGGAATTGGAATATCATTTTTCTTGGCGTAGTCAATCAATGCCTGGCGGCTGTTCAGATCCCACATCCTCCAGGGGGCGATAACCTTGATGGACGGGTCGAAGTGGTAGTAGGCCAGTTCGAAACGGACCTGATCGTTCCCCTTGCCGGTGGCGCCGTGGGAGACGGCATCGCATTTTTCCTTGGCGGCGATTTCCATCTGGCGCTTGGCAATCAGAGGGCGGGCGATAGAGGTGCCGAGCAGATAGTGCCCCTCGTAGATGGCGTTGGCGCGAAACATCGGGAACACAAAGTCCCGCACAAACTCCTCTTTCAGGTCATCGATGTAAACCTTGTCGGCACCGGTAGCCAGTGCCTTTTCGCGAACCGGATCAAGCTCTTCACCCTGTCCCAGGTCAGCCGAAAAAGCGACCACTTTGCAGCCGTACTCGTTTTTAAGCCACTTGAGGATAATGGAGGTGTCCAGCCCGCCGGAATAGGCGAGAACGATCTTGTTAATTTCCTGTTTCTTTGCTTTTGCCATGAGGAGTCTCCTTTAGCCGCTGATATTATTTGATTAATGTCGCCATTATTGCTTTTTGAATATGGAGGCGGTTCTCTGCCTCGTCCCAGACGACGGAATTCTTTCCTTCGATTACCGAGTCGGATATCTCTTCACCGCGGTGGGCAGGAAGGCAGTGCAGCACAACGCAGTCCGGATGGGCAAGGGCAAGGAGCGCATCATCAAGACAGTAACCGGCGAAAGCCAACTCACGTTCTCTCTGTTCTGACTCCTGCCCCATGCTGGCCCAGACGTCGGTGTTGATGACATCGGCACCGGCAACCGCAGCCTTCGGGTCGGCCGTCAACGAAACCAGCCCGGGAGCTTTGGCCTGAGCCCACTCCATGACGTTCCGGTCCGGCTCATACCCAACTGGACAGGCAAGGCGCAATTCAAACCCGAAGATCACGGCCGCTTCGATCCAGGTGTTGGCCATGTTGTTACCGTCACCGACCCAGGCGAAGACGAGCCCTTCGCAGCTTTTCTTATGTTCGACAACCGTCTGCAGATCGGCCATGATCTGGCAGGGGTGAAACAGGTCGGTCAGACCGTTAATAACCGGAATATCCGAGTACTTTGCAAACTCGTCAACGATTTCCTGCCCGAAGGTGCGTATCATGACGCCGTCGCAATAACGGGACATGACTCGGGCACTATCCTTGATCGGTTCACCTCGCCCCATCTGGGACGAACCTGATGGCATGAATAGACCGTGACCTCCTAACTGAAAGACACCAACTTCAAAAGAAACTCTTGTGCGGGTTGAGGCTTTCTCGAAAATCAGCGCAACGGTCTTGCCGTCGAGCAATCTGTGCGGGATTCCGTTCTTTTGCTTCCCCTTAAGGTCAGCAGCCAGTGCCAGCAGAGCGTCGAGTTCGTCTTTTGTATAATCGTGCAGCGCCAGAAAATGTCGCGTCATCACTATTACTCCTCTGTCTCGACCTCGGCAAAAATGCCGTCGAGGATGGCAATCATCGCATCAATTTCCTGTTTGGTAACAACCAAAGGCGGCACAAAACGGAGCACGGTGTCGTGGGTCACGTTGAGCAGTACACCTCGATCATGCCCCTTTTTGACAACATCACCGGCAGGAATAGCCAGCGCCATGCCGATCATCAGGCCGACTCCGCGCACTTCCTTGACAAATGAGTACTTTTCGCCAAGAGTTTCCAGTTCGCCGGTCAGATATTCGCCGATCTCCTCGCAACGGTTCAGCAGACCATCCTCAAGAAGGGTCCTGACCGTGGCGATGGCGGCTGCGCAGACAAGCGGATTGCCGCCAAAAGTGGAACCGTGAGTGCCGGGGACAAAGGCTGCCGCAAACGTATCCCTGGCCAGCATGGTACCAATAGGTGCCCCACCAGCCAGCGCCTTCGCCAGTGTCATGATATCGGGGGTCACACCAAAGTGCTCGTATGCAAAGAGTTTCCCGGTACGACCCATCCCAACCTGTACTTCGTCGAAGATCAGCAGCAGGCCGTGACGGTCACAGATTTCCCGCACCGCCTGAAAATAGCCTGGCGATGGCATGTTGACTCCGCCCTCTCCCTGGATCGGCTCCAGCATGACGGCACAGGTGGTGGAGGTTACCGCTGCTTCCAGCGCGGCAACGTCATTGAACGGGACATGTTTGAAACCGTGCAGGAGCGGATCAAAGAAGCGCTGCACCCTCTCCTGGCCGGTCGCCGAAACAGTGGCCATGGTGCGGCCGTGAAAGGAATCGGCGGCGGTGATGATCTCGTAGCGTTCCGGACCAAACGTGTCGCGGCTGTATTTACGCGCCAGCTTGATGGCCGCCTCGTTCGCCTCAGCGCCGCTGTTGCAGAAGAATGCTTTATCGGCAAACGAGTGGTTGCAGAGCAGTTCCGCCAGTTCGATCTGCTGGGGGATATGGTAGTAATTGGAGCAGTGGATCAGCTCGGCCGCCTGCTTCTGGAGGGCAGCGACAACGTTCGGGTGGCAATGACCCAGGTTGTTGACCGCGACCCCGCCCAGAAAATCCAGATACTCCTTGCCGTCCGCATCCCACAGCCGGCATCCCGCTCCCCTGACAGGAACGATCGGGTAGCGGCCGTAGGTTTTCATGATGTATTTATCTGATTTTTCAATCCATTGTTGACTGTTCATTTGGTGATCTCCGTCCCGATACCGACGTCTGTAAATATCTCCAGCAGCACGGCATGCTCCATGCGGCCATCGATAATATGTGCCTTCTTGACCCCCTCCTTGAGGGCGTCTGCACAACAGATCACTTTGGGGATCATGCCGCCGGTGATGGCGTCCTCCTCGATCAGGCGATGCAGTTCCGCTACCGATATACTCTCCAGCAGGGTTCCGCTTTTGTCCTTGACGCCATTGATATCGGTCAGCAGGATCAGCTTTTCGGCATTAAGCGCTGCCGCAACCCTGCCGGCAACCAGATCGGCGTTGATATTGTAGCTTTCCCCGTCAGGCCCGACACCGATCGGCGCGATAACCGGGATATATTTCCCCTGCTCCAGCGTGGCGATCAGATCAGTGTTGACCTTGACCACATCGCCGACATAGCCGATATCGACCATCTCGACCGTACCGTCCTCCCCCCTGACCTCCTGGAGCAGCTTCTTCGCCTGTAGCAGGGTGCCGTCCCTGCCGGAGAGACCGACCGCACGCCCCCCATGCTGATTGAGGTATCCCACGACCTCCTTGTTGACCTGGCCGGCCAGCACCATTTCAACCACCTGCATCGTTTCAGCATCGGTGACGCGCATGCCGCGTACGAACTCTGAGACGATACCATAGCGTTTCAGGGTGTCATTGATCTGTGGGCCGCCGCCATGAACGATAACGGTATTGATCCCCAGCGACTTGAGCAGAACAATATCCAGAGCAAACGACTCCTTCAACTTTTCGTCCGCCATGGCATGCCCGCCATACTTTATGACAAACGTTTTGCCGGAAAAACGCCGGATGTAGGGCAGCGCTTCCATCAACGTATTTGCTTTTTCAATTAACTGTTTCATCGTTTTTTCCCGTCCAACCCTGAAAAACAGGATATGTGCGTTAACAAAAATATGTTCTGGCATACTAAAAATAAAAACTGCCCGCCTGTAAGCAGGGCAGTTTACCGTAAGTTGATGAAAATCTCAAAAAATTTATTGCAGTGGAAGGCGTATCGTTACCGTCGTGCCTAATCCCGGCTCACTGGCGAGATTGATACTCCCTCCATGCTGCCGGATGAAATCCCGTGCATAATACAGTCCCAGTCCGAAACCCCGGATCTGACCGGTATTGTCCGGATCGATCTGATAAAATTTCTCAAACACCTTGGGTATCTCACTCTCCGGAATTCCTATCCCAGAGTCTGACACGACAAGATATACAAAACTGCCGTCACATCCGAGCCTAAGAGAGACCTGCCCCGTATGGCCGGAGAACTTGAAGGCATTGTCGAGCACCTGATGCAAAGCAAAGCGGATTTTAGGAGGATCAAGCAACACAGGAGGCAGAGTGCACGGAGCAGTTTCAAGCTCGATGTCAAAGTCGTAATACTGCTCCCGGCATTTGATCAACACGTCCGCAACTATTTCATTCAAATCACTCGGATGCTTGATGACGTCTGTACCGCATACCATCACCTGGCTGAATGCAAGCAAATCCGCAACCAGTCGAGCAAGATGCTTCACCTCATCACTGGCGAGGTCAACGTTCTCCAGGAAAGTCGGATCGTCTGGTTCAAAAACCCCCATCCGAAGATTCTCCATAAAGAGTGAAATTCCGGTGATCGGGGTACGCAGTTTATGTGACACTATTGAAAGAAATGCGTTTTTGATCTCATCGGAGCGCCTGATCTGTGCCAACTCCTCCCTGAGCGCTTTTCTTCCCAGGGCTTTTTCAATCGTTGTACTCAGTTGAAGCAGATTGAGTGGTTTGTTGAGGAAATCATCGGCGTCTTCTTTAAGTGCACTCAGTATGGTTTCTTTGTCCACAAACCCGGTCATGATGACCACCGTTGCATTCGGATCGAGCGCTTTGACCTGTCTGAGCAGGTCAATACCCGATTCTCCCGGCATCATGATATCGGACAGGACCAGATCAACAGATTCCCGTTCAAATATCCGGAGAGCCTCTTCGCAGGTGCCAGCCTGAAGCACCCGATAATTCCAGAGCGCATGTACACACAATTCGCGAATGAGTTTTTCATCATCAACAACCAGAATGGTCGTCGGCGATCCGTGTGACAGGTGGCCCTTGTTATGTGCGAGTTGTTCCGACATGATGAACTCCGGGGTGTTCACACGTACGTTGATAGTATCCTTGAAACTGCAGCCAACGCTTCGTCCAGCTTATCCGGCTGGCTTCCCCCCGCTTGAGCCAGTTCCGGTTTACCGCCGCCGCTGCCGCCAACAATCGGCGCAATCTGTTTGATGATATCACCGGCCCTGATTGTCCCGCTCAAGCTTTTGGTAACGGCTACCAGAAGATTTGCCTTGCCGCCAATGGCGGCACCAAGCGCAATAACGCCCTCTCCGATACCGTCTTTTAACGTGTCGGAGAGGTCGCGCAACGCCTTTATATCCTCTACCTGAACCTGTATGGCCAGCATTCTGACGCTCCCCACCATGGTCGCCTGTGACAGCAGATCTCCGGATGCGGCAACGTTCAGCCGAGCCTGCAGGGTTTCGATTTCGCGCTGCAGTTCTCTCTGTCGTGCCAGCAGTTTTTCGAGACGGTCGCGTGAATTGCCCGCTTCAGCTTTAAGTAACGCAGCGATTTCCCTCTGTTCAGCCTCCATCTGCCGGACAAAGTCGAGCGCCCCGAGACCGGTCAACGCTTCGATACGACGTACTCCGGCCGCAATTCCCGCTTCAGAAACGATCTTGAACAGGCCGATATCACCGGCAGCCCGCACATGAGTCCCGCCGCACAACTCCATGCTGATCTCTCCGACCCTCACAACACGGACCGAATCACCGTACTTTTCATCGAAAAGCGCCGTTGCGCCCGCCTCTATCGCTTCGGCGACATTCATTTCGCGGGTGACCACCAGGTCATTTGCCATCACGAACGTGTTGACGATCGTTTCGATACGGCGCATCTCCTCATCCGTCACGGCGGAGAAATGCGTGAAGTCGAAACGAAGACGCCCCTGAGAAACCAGCGAACCGGCCTGTTTGACATGATCACCCAGCACCTGGCGCAAAGCACTCTGCAGCAGGTGTGTCGCGGTGTGATTGCGGCAGGTGGCATCACGCTGGCTTCGTGACACCTTCAGGTCCGCTGCATCTCCGACCTTGATAACCCCTTCTGCCACGACTGCATGGTGGACGATCATGTCGACAAAGGGTCGGCTGGCTGTATCGACATCCAGATGGGCATTGCCGGTCGAGAGGGTTCCGCTGTCACCCTTCTGTCCACCCGAATCACCATAAAACGGGGTCCGCTCGGTGATTACCGCCACCGAAGCACCGGCCGCAGCCGATTCGACAGGAACTCCGTCCCGGATGATTGCCAGCACCGGCGCATAGGTCGACATTTCGTCATACCCGACAAACTGACCGCGCACACCGTTGTTGTGCAGCTCTTTATAAATCTGGGCAATTCCCTCTTCACCGGAGCCTTTCCAATGTTCACGGGCCTGCGCCCGCTGCCGCTCCATGCAGAGTTCAAAGCCAGCCTCATCGACCGTGAAGTCCTCACTCTCGACAATATCGGCGGTCAGATCGGTCGGAAAGCCATAGGTGTCGTACAGCTTGAAGAGGACGTCACCAGGGATGACATTCTTGCCAGCACCCCGCAGGGCAGCAACCTCATCATTGAGAATTGCCAGACCACGATCCAGGGTTTCGATAAACCGCTGTTCCTCACCCAGAACAACTTTCTTGATATATTCTTCGCGTTCCTGCAGTTCCGGATAGGCATCACCCATAACCTCCCGCACCGCATCAACCATGTGGTACAGCATCGGCTCCGCACAACCGAGCATCTTGGCATGGCGTGCCGCACGGCGCATGATGCGCCGCAATACATAGCCGCGTCCTTCATTGGAGGGAAGCGCGCCGTCACAGATCAGGAACGTCACCGCCCGGGCATGATCAGCAATGACCCGCATCGAAACATTGTCCTTTTCATCCGTGCCGTAACGTTTGCCGGTCAGTCGCTCAATATGGCGGATAATACCCTGCAGGATGTCGATGTCGTAGTTGGAGCTGACCCCCTGCATTACAGCCGTGACACGTTCCAGACCCATCCCGGTATCAACGGACGGTTTCGGAAGCGGTGTCAGGGTGCCGTCACTCGACCGGTTGAACTGCATGAATACGTTGTTCCAGATCTCCATGTAACGGTCACAATCACAGCCGACCGCGCATTCGGGGCGGCCGCAACCGACTTCAGCCCCCTGATCATAGAAGATTTCGCTGCAGGGACCGCAGGGACCGGTATCTCCCATTGACCAGAAGTTGTCCTTTTCGCCGAAGCGGAAAATCCGCTCTCGCGGGATCCCTTCCTGGATGTGCCAGATGTCGGCCGCCTCATCATCATCGGTGTAGACCGTCACATACAGGCGACGTGTGTCCAGCTTCAACTCTTTGGTCAGAAACTCCCAGGCATAGGCAATCGCCTCTTTCTTGAAATAATCACCGAAGGAAAAATTTCCCAGCATTTCAAAGAACGTATGGTGACGGGCCGTCCGACCGACATTTTCCAGATCATTATGCTTCCCACCCGCCCGAACGCATTTCTGGGAACTTGCTGCCCGGTAATAACCCCGATCCTCCAGTCCCAGAAAGCAGTCCTTGAACTGATTCATGCCGGCATTGGCAAACATCAGGGTCGGGTCGTTCTTGGGGAGGATTCCGGAACTGGGAACGACCGTATGACCCCGGTCGGCAAAATACTGAAGAAAGCGTGCTCGAATCTCTGTACCCGTCATGATGCCCTCGTAAGTCTATTATGAATTAAATCGCTATAATTTGTGAAAAAGTATGTACTGCAAAACCAACCTCACGCAGAGCCTTTGTTTCGGTATTCCCGCTTAGTTGTATTCCTCAGTTCGCAACGCCCGCATTATTGCGGAAAACCCGAAGCCGCGCCGCTGCAGAAAACCGACGACCCGGCGTTTGTCGCGATCGCTCGCCGCTGCATAGAAAAAACCGGGGTAGCGGCGTTCCGCCACCGATCTTACTTCGGAAAGTTCGTCACTCTCCGCCAGGAGCGGCGCAAGGACCTCATTCACGACATCCGGAGTGAGCCCTCTGCGGCGCATTTCCAAACGGAGACGGCTCCCGTAATAACGCCCTGAGGCAAGCGCCGACTCTGCAAACCGTTCGGCATACCGCCTGTCATCAAGCCACCCCTCGTGTTGCAGGCGGAGAATAACAGTTTCAAGATCCCTCTCGGCCACTTCCCGCGCTGCCAGCTTTGCCCGAACCCTGGCGGTTGAATAATCCCGGCCGGTCAGCAACCGCAGGACATACTGGTAGGCCCGTTCGGGCGATAACGGTTCAGAATTTCTCGATATCAAGTTTATCCTGCTCCGCATCAGCATCATCAGGCTTGTTCTCAAACCCTTCCCAGGAAGCATCCGATGTTGAGGAAATACCGGAGATCTTGAGGGCAAAATCGTCAGGATTGGAACTTTGACGCAGGGCCTCGTCGTACGTTATCAGCTTGCTTGAATAAAGCCTCATCAAAGATTGATCAAAGCTCTGCATGCCATAGGAGACAAAACCCTGAGAAATCGCATCATTCAGCTGTTTGGTCTTATCCTTGTCATCGATACATTCCCTGACACGGGCGGAAGCCAGCATGACCTCCACCGCCGGGACACGCCCCTTGCCGTCAGCCTTGGGCACCAGCCTTTGAGAAATAACCGCCTTGATAATACTGGCAAGCTGGATCCGTACCTGCCGCTGATGATAGGGGGGGAACACCCCGATGATGCGGTTGATTGTTTCGGCGGCATCCATCGTATGCAGAGTGGACATGACCAGGTGGCCGGTCTCGGCTGCGGTCATCGCCGTTTCGATTGTTTCATAATCACGCATCTCGCCGACCAGAATAACATCCGGATCCTGGCGGAGCGCACCTTTAAGAGCGGCAGAGAAGGTGGGGGTGTCGGTGCCGACCTCGCGCTGGCTGATGATGCTCTTGTTGTCGCGGTGCAGGAACTCAACAGGATCTTCGATAGTGATGATATTGCAGGTACGCTGACTGTTTATGCAGTCAATCATGGCCGCAAGGGTACTCGATTTTCCGGAACCTGTCGTACCGGTCACCAGGATCAGCCCCCGCTCTTCCTTGCAGATTTTCTGCATGATCGGCGGCAGATTGAGCCCTTCAAGCGTCGGGATAATGAAGGCAATCGTGCGGAAGACCATCGCCACCGTACCGCGCTGACAGTAGACGCTGACCCTGAAGCGTCCCAACCCCGGCACGGCATACGCCAGGTCGACTTCATAATTTTCCTCAAATATGCGCCGCTGTCGATCATTCATCATCGAATGGGCGGTATCGGAAACGAAGTCAGGCGACAAACGCTGGGCGTTGGGAATCGGGTGCAGGCGGCCATCAATCCGCACGATAGGCGGCAGACCGGTCTTGATGTGAATATCGGAACCCTTGGCCTTAAACGCAATGGTAAGTATTTCGTTCAGATCCACAGCCTACCTCCACACCTTATGCAGACTTATCAACCTTATCTAACTTGCCCGCCTTGTCAAGGGCCGGGGCCGGCTTGAGCAGATCCATCAGCTTGACTTCAATCTCCGCGAGCGTTTCAGGATGTTCGGTCAACCAGGTGCGGGAATTCTCACGCCCCTGACCGATCCGCTCTTTGCCGTAGGAGTACCACGCGCCGCTTTTTTCAACGATATTTTTATCCACCGCCAGGTCAAGCACGTCACCGGTACGAGAGATGCCTTCGCCGTAGAGGATATCGAATTCAACCTCTTTGAACGGGGGAGCTACCTTGTTTTTGACAACCTTTACCCGGGTGCGGGAACCGATGATCTGGTCGCCCTGCTTCAGCGTGGCGATCTTGCGGATATCCATGCGCACCGAAGCGTAGAACTTGAGCGCGTTGCCGCCGGTAGTCGTCTCGGGATTGCCGAACATGACGCCGATTTTCATGCGGATCTGATTGATAAAGATCACGCAGCAGTTCGACTTGCTGATGATGCCGGTCAGTTTGCGCAGCGCCTGGGACATCAGGCGTGCCTGCAGCCCCATATGGGAATCACCCATATCGCCTTCGATTTCGGCCTTGGGCACCAGGGCGGCCACCGAGTCAACAACCAGCACGTCAATTGCGCCGCTCCTGACCAGGGTTTCGGCAATTTCCAGCGCCTGTTCACCGGTGTCCGGCTGCGAAACCAACAGGTCGTCGGTTTTGACGCCCAGCTTGCGGGCATATCCGATATCGAGCGCGTGCTCGGCATCGACAAAAGCGGCAATACCGCCCGTTTTCTGAGCTTCTGCGATAATGTGCAGCGCCAGCGTGGTCTTTCCTGATGACTCGGGGCCGTATATCTCAATCACCCTGCCGCGCGGGACACCGCCGACTCCCAGAGCCATGTCGAGAGAAATGGATCCGGTGGAAATCGCTTCCACTCCCGGAAGCGCCTCATCATTGCCGAGCCGCATAATAGCGCCCTTGCCGAACTGTTTTTCGATCTGGCTCAGGGCCAGTTCAATCGCCTTGTTTTTCTCTATTGCGTTGTTTTTTTCAGCCATTAGTAGGTATCTCCTGAAGGATAGGGTATGGGGATTAAAGGGTTAGAAATTAACATATCCGGCAGAGGTATCGCAAGGTTTTATCTGATCCTGCTCTCCTCGCGCGCCTGACCTATTAGGTTCACAGAAGATTCTGACCTAAAATATGTTTATTCCCCATATAGATCCGTGTTAAAGTCCGCCCGCATATGCCTCAAACAATTTGTAATATAAGCCTTTTTAATCTTGTATACTGAAATACACATCATCCTTTTATGAGGTGACATCGTGAATTACCTGTTAAACCTTTATATGAGCTTCAGGATTCGTACCCGCATAATTTTTCTCTGCATCTGCTACAGCGCCTGCATCGTCTCTGCGGTCGTTGCGGCGCGCATGTTTTCGCAGACCATTTCTATCATGTCTACCGCAGTATTCGTGTTTCTCGGGACTGTCTTCTGCGGCTTGCTCTACTGGTCGATCGATCAGGCACTGGCCAGGATCATGGGGTATCTTTCCAACATGACCGAAGGGAACCTGACGCAGGAAATCAGGGCCAAACGCAACAATGAAATCAGCGCCATAATCCGTTCTATCGCCACACTCCAATCAACCATGCGTGAAATCATCGGCCAGATTTCCCAGACATCGCAGCAGATGATCCTGGCAACAGGAAAACTCCACTCGAATGCCAGCCAGATCGCCACCGGGACCGATGAGGTCGCGCGCCAGACCAACTCGGTTGCCGTAGCGAGCGAAGAAATGGCCGCAACGTCAAATGACATCGCCCATAACTGCCTGAGCGCCGCCGAGAATTCAAACCGCGCCAGCGAAACTGCACGCTCGGGAGCAGAAA
>Ga0182021_10006340_pt1 | contig 14046 bp, 9 predicted proteins | sample 612E3MmetaG_FD_120493 | JGI IMG/M metagenome (GOLD analysis project Ga0182021, IMG submission 120493) | Permafrost microbial communities from Stordalen Mire, Sweden - 612E3M metaG (Illumina Assembly) | ecosystem: Environmental > Terrestrial > Soil > Wetlands > Permafrost | place: Sweden...
CGTGCGGCGGGGCAACGCCGTATAGGCGAGCGTTACGTCTATTCTGATCTTCGCCTCCAACGCTGCACTTCGCACCTCTTCCGGAATCCGCACAGTGTACAGATGGAACTGCTTGCTGGGAAGCATTTCGGAGTCTGGCGTGATCAACGTGACGCGCGTCTCAGAATTCCTAGACGCTCTTTCGAGGGTCGGCAGGCCGTAGCCAATCAGTCTCAACGCCTTGTCTTTATCAGCGGCGTTTTCAGCCCAGCTAGGCCAGCGCGCGCTTTCCACGATCAGCGCCCTGTATAGCAAGGGTGACGCACTGGGAAAGATACTTTGAAGATGGGCGGCGATGTGCGCCACTTTGGGCGCAGCAAACGATGTTCCTGCCCCATCCTTGGAATAGGCTGGCGCGGCATGCAGTGTCGAATTGAGTAGTTCGATCGAAACATCCCGGTGCGACCGGACCAGACAGGGCGGCTTTTTTGAATAGACAAGATCGCCACCAATCTCCACGACCTCGGGCTTAACGACAGACCAAGGCTGGCCATGGCCAGTGCGGCTGAATCCGGACGGTTCAAACTCCCCAGACGCAAAAGAACGAGTGTTGGCGTCCTCGAAGGCCGCCCCGCTTACCGAACCCACTGTCAACGCATGGAGACTTTGTGCCGGGTTGGCGACTCGCATCGAATCTTCCAATTGATGTTCCGGCGGTTGCTTGCCCCCTTCAAGATGAGTTCGGAGGCCCGGATTGGCCTGATCGCCGTTGTCCAAGCGGTCCTGGTTTCCCGCCGATTGAATGAACAGCACCTGTTTCTCGTGGGAGAGTTGGTCGAGTTTCGCTGCCCAGGATGTCATGCGTTGCTTGGGGCAGGCCACGCGGGCATTGATTGAGTGGTTGTATATCCGCGTGAAACGCGGAGCAGCATGGAAATGAGCGACAACTTCGGACAAATATCTTTCGGGTGTGAGCGTGTCGGGCAGTTTGTTCTCGGCGTTGAGAACACGCGCGTTCTGAATCCATGCGACTGGTTCAACTTCACCCTCGAGAGGAATCCCCGTCGGATAGAGCGCTGCGCCTGCTACCCGTGGCCCGTGGCCCCGCGGTGCAACGTAATCCGCCACATCGCCAGGGAGCGCGTCGGGCAGAAAACAGCGGCTCGATGCTGAATCAATTGCAGGAGCGAGCCAGCGGTGCGCCTCTTGGATTCCGCTGTCAATGACGCACACCGTCGGCGCATCGTTTGATGGCGGATGTACCACGAGGGTTGATTCGGGTTGCTGCCCGGCGCGTTCTCCGGTTTCTTGCTGCAACTCTGGTGGCAAAGAGACTTCGAAGAGATGAGCGAAATTCAGGATGGCATCGCGGAACCCGGCACCGTTCATCCGCACCCGGACTTGCACACTGTCCGGAAATACCATGCATGTTTCCTCTTGGCGCGATTGGTCCGAGATCATGCCAGAGGTAATCTCGCCGCCATAGTGCTGAATGAATTCATTGAGTTCGTTGACACGGGTTTCGGCCTTTTCATCCCACTCTATGTTTGCTGCCACCCAAGCCTTGCCCAACTTCTGTTCCCTTCTCGATGCAAATTCAGGTTCAGATTCGGTCTTCCTTCGCCTTACGGAAGGCCACTTGACCTCTCGGGTGCTGGCGGCAGTTTGGATGCCAAGATCAAACGTGTAGATGGAGTCGTCGGCCAAAGGCCAAAGACCATGAACTTCGGGGGCAAGAATGTTCCCCAAACGGCGTTCATCATCAGGTTGTTCGTAAATGTCCAGCAGTGACGATCCCGCACTGACGCTGCCTACTCCGGTCTCGAACGCCGTCAGCACCTCCTCCAACTTTTTGAACTCAAGATCCACGGCCGAGACCAGCATCAAACCTTCCCCTGTTTCCGCGACCAACTCTACCCCGAGTGCCTTGATGAGGGGGTCAACATCAACACCTTCAGGCAACCTCAGGAGAAAGCCCTTGTCGGCAGGTATGACGGGCAACCCTTGTTCCTCACGCAACATACGCAGTTGTTCGTCAGATTGCCGCATACGACCCAAGATGCCGCGGATTTTTCCTGCGTGAGTCTTTGGGTCGGCCTTAGTCCTTGCGACATCGGGATTGCTCTTATGCGCCTTGGGGAACTTCGGTGCATACGACCCTTGGAAAGTGAGATGCAAATGCGGGAAATCGGGGGGGCGTTGGCATGGGAATCAGTGGACTTGGTGGCGCTCCAGAACTTCCGCGAGGGCGTGTCTAATGTCCGCCTCAGTGACTTTCTGCCGGCCTTCAAGCACACAATGCTTTGCGGCATTCTGTGCAGCATGAACGACTTCCGATCCGGCCATACCGTCCATTGCCTGCGCGATGCCACGCCACCCTATCAAGGCAGTCGTCTCCATGGGAGACAAAGTGCTCTCCAGAAGCCGGCAGATCTCGTCGAGGCCGGGCAGTGGGATTCTCAATACTTCGTCAAAACGCCGGAATAATGCGCTGTCCAAGGCCGAATCGAGGTTCGTTGCGGCAATCACCAGACCATCGCCTCGATAGTCTTCCAGCATTTCGAGTAGCGCATTGGTTATGCGACTGACTTCACCTACGTCATTCCGTTCGGTACGCGAACGCGCGAGTGAGTCGCACTCGTCAAGAAACAACGCGCAGGGCGATGCCTGTGCCGCATCAAACACTTTGCGGAGATTTGCCATTGTCTCGCCGAAGTAGGAGGACAATAAAGTGTCGAACCGAACTTTTCGCAGGGGTAGGCCAGTGTTCCATGCCAACCGTTCCGCCCCAAGACTCTTGCCGCAGCCAGGCGGTCCGTAGAGGAGAATTCGATGTCGGGGTTTCAAACCATGTTTGGCCAGTCTGGTGCGAGCCGCGAATTCCTTCTCTATACGATGAAAGCGTTGCTCCACGACCTCTGGCAGCACCATATGATGCCGGAGGTCGCCTACAGGGATTTCCTGGAGGAGTGGTGCTGAATCACGTCGACTGGTTGGCAAACGGTGCAACGTTCCTGGGGGCGGAGCAAGTACCCCGGAATGTTTCTCCTCAAGAATCCGTTCCAACTCTTGGGCAACGCGCGCGTGCCCCTGCTTTCTTTCTTCCTCGACTATGCGTCCGCACAACGCATTCACCTCTGTGTATGAGCCTGAATGGATTACGCGGAACAGTCGTTTCATCAAAGTCGCATTCATGGCACTTCCATCAAAGGGATGTTTCGGATAGGAAATCGTCCATCGAGGGGTGCGGTCCTCCGGCAGCTAAAACCGGCCTTAACAAGCACGCTCATGGTTAGGATCGTGCATGACACCTGTCCGGCTGTCAAGCATGGCATTATTGAAAACACATGAATTTCCCCTACCACAAAGTCGCAGTCCTTGACTGGCCCGATTATGTCGGCCGCGTTGCAGAATAGGCAGGTCGTTCTTCGGCGATTGACCCAGCCGGGCAAGAGCGGTATGCATTCGGTCATGCCGCAGCGTCAACCATCGGGATCGTTTCTCAACAACACCGTCGGCCGGCTTCTGACCGGGGCGGTTGCCTTTGGATTGCTCGTCTGCCTCAGCGCGCCAGCTCGCGCCGCGGATTGGCCGCAGTGGCGCGGGCCGTTACGCGATGGCTCGACTACCGAAACAATCGGCACAAACTGGCCCGGCGGCAAACCGGTGGAGCTTTGGAGCGCGGAGGTCGGCCGCGGGCATGCTCCGGTGTGCGTAGCCGACGGTCGGACGGTCACGCTGGGGCACACCGGAGAAGTGGATACGGTTTGGTGCTTTGACGCGGCCAAGGGCGACGCTTTGTGGCGATTCGATTATCCCGCGATCGCTCATTTCAAGGACGAGGCTGCCTTCAAGGGCGCGTACGACGGCCCGCAGGCTGCTCCCCTGATACAGGACGGGCGCATTTACACGCTCAGCCGGGACGGCAAGGTCCATTGCCTGGAGGCCGCCACGGGCGCGCTCGTGTGGAAGCGGGACCTTCTTGCCGAATTGAAAGCCAAGCCGCCGGAGTGCGGGTTCGCGAGCTCGCCGCTCATAGCGGGCGGCCTGCTGGTGGTCGGCGTCGGCGCGGCCGGCACGGCCTTGGACCCTGCAACCGGAGATACCCGATGGCAGAGCGGAGCCGATATCGCCGGCTACGCTGCGCCCGTGCTTGTGCCCGATAAAGGCAATGGCGGTCGGTTGCTCCTCTTTGCGTGCAAGGATCTCGTCTCGGTCAATCTGGTCACGGGCGAGAAATCCTGGTCCCTGCCGTGGCCGACCCAATACGGAGTAAACGTCGCCGATCCCATTGTCGTGGGTGACGCCGCGTTCATCTCAAGCGCCTACGACAGGGGCTGCGCCTCGGTCGAATTAGCGACCGGCGCCGTGCGCTGGCAGAACAAGGCAATCCGTTCGCAATGCAGCCCTCTGATTCTGTCCGACGGTTGCCTCTACGGGTTCGACGGGTACATCAACTACGGTCCGGGCGGGCAGGCGCTGGTGTGCCTGGATCCGTCCACCGGGCAGTCGCGCTGGCGCCAGGACGGGATGGCGGGGCAACTCATCCGGGCCGGCGATCGGCTGGTCGTGCTGCTGATCACAGGAGACCTCGTGATTGTCCGGGCTTCGCCGAAGTCCTACGAAGAACTGGCGCGGGCCCGGGTTGCCAAGCCCGAGGAGTGCCCGGTCACGCCCGCCCTGGCTGGCGGCCGGCTGTACGTGCGGACCGGCGCGGGCCGGCTCACTTGCTTCGCCGTGGCGGAGCGCTGACTCGCATTTCTCCCATTGCCTGCCTTTTAGCGGTTATGTACCATGCCGACCGTTGCGAATGGTAACGAAAGGCCTTTGGATCGAGGTGCGCCATGTTGGATATCAAAGTCATCCGCGAACATGAGGAAACGGTCCGCCAGGCCCTCGCCAACCGCGGCGCCACGACCGAGAATCTGGACGCCGTAACCGCCGCGGACAAGGAACGCCGCCGGCTCGTCACCGAGGTCGAGAACCTGAAGAACCAGCGCAACGTGGTCTCGAAGGAAATCGGCGCCCTCAAAGGCAAGGGCCAGGACACCGCCGAAAGACAAAAGGCCATGCGCGAACTCGGGGACCGCATCCAGCAGATGGACGGCCAGGTCCGCGATCTGGAAACCCGCGTGCGCGAAAGCGTCCTGCGCATCCCGAACCTCCCGCACGCGAGCCTGCCGGTCGGCGACGCCTCGCACAACCAGGTGGTGCGCGCCTGGGGCGAGCCGCGGAAGTTCGCCTTCAAGCCCAAAGGCCACGTGGAGTTGGGCGAGAAGCTCGGCTTGTTCGATTTCCAGCGGGCGACCCGGATGAGCGGTTCCGGCTTTCCTCTCTATATGGGCCTCGGCGCCAAACTGGAGCGCGCGCTGATCGGCTTCATGCTCGATCTTCACGTCAAGGAACACGGTTACACCGAGGTGTCCCCGCCCTTCGTGGTCAACTCGGCGTCCATGATCGGCACCGGCCAGTTGCCGAAACTGGCCGAGGACATGTATCACGTCCCGTCGGACGACCTCTGGCTGATTCCCACGGCGGAGGTGCCGGTCACGAACATTTACCGCGACGAGATTCTCGACCGGCCGCTGCCGATTTATCTCACGGCTTACACCCCCTGCTTCCGCCGCGAGGCGGGAGCCGCGGGCAAGGAAACGCGCGGCCTGATCCGAGTTCACCAGTTCGACAAGGTCGAAATGGTGAAGTTCGTGGAGCCTTCGACGTCGTACGATGAGCTTGAAAAACTCGTCGTTAACGCCGAAGACGTGCTCCAGCGGCTCGGGTTGCACTACCGTGTGCTGATGCTCAGCACGGGCGACATCAGCTTTGCCGCCGCGAAGTGCTACGACATCGAACTGTGGGCTCCCGGCCAGGATGCCTGGCTGGAAGTCTCCTCCTGCAGCAATTTCGAATCGTTCCAGGCCCGGCGCGCCAACATTCGCTATCGCAAGGCCGACGGCAAGGTGGACTTCATCCACACCCTCAACGGCTCCGGCGTGGCCCTGGCCCGGCTCGTGGTCGCCATCCTGGAGAACGGCCAGGAAGCCGACGGCTCGATTACGCTGCCTGAGGCCCTTGTGCCGTACATGGGGGGAGTGGCGAAAATCGGGGTGGAGGGTTGAGGGTGGAAGGGTTGCCCCTCCACCTTTCACCGCCCACCCTCCACCTTCTTCTCATCGCCGTTTCCGGTGGAGCGGACTCGGTGGCGCTGCTTCATGCGCTGCACACCCTGGCGGGTCGCCGCTGCCGCCTGGTTGTCGCTCATCTGAACCATGGCATCCGGGGAAAGGCCGCCGACGAGGACGCCCGCTTTGTGCGCGCGCTCGCGCGGCAATTGAAACTGCCTTGCGTCGTTGGCCGCATTGACGTTCCGGCGCTCGCGCGGCAACGCGGGATGTCCCTCGAAATGGCGGCGCGCGAAGCGCGCTACGCCTTCCTCGCGCGAACCGCGAAGCGGCTGCGCGCGGACGCGATCGCCACGGCGCACACCGCGGACGACCAGGCCGAAACCGTGCTGCTCAAATTGCTCCGCGGCGCCGGCCCCGCCGGCCTCTCGGGCATTCCCGCCGAGACGCAGATCGCCGGTGTGCGGCTTGTGCGGCCGATTCTCAACGCGACGCGACGCGAGGTGCTGGCCTATCTTCAGCGCCACAAACGGACGTGGCGGGAAGACGAATCGAATCAAAACCGGGCCTTTCTGCGCAACCGCGTGCGACACGAACTGCTGCCGCTCCTGGAGCGCGATTTCAACCCGCGAATCCGTCAAACCCTCACGCGGACCGCCGACATCCTGCGCGCCGAAGACGAATGGATGGACGCCGCCGCGAGGCAGGTTCTGGACGGCACGCGGGCGTGCGCTGAGAATTCTCTTCCGCGCGACGCGCTTCGGCGCCAGCCGCTGGCGCTGCGCCGCCGCGCGATCCGGCTTTGGCTCGCGCGGGCGGGCATACCCGCCGAGGGCGTGGATTTCGACACCGTGGATCGGGTGGTGCGTTGGTTGGGCGATACCCCCGCCCGAATGTCCCTGCCGGGCGGCTGGGAGGCCCGGCGGCGCGGCGAAACCCTGTCGGTCAAACCCGCCGTCTCGGAGCCCGTGAAGCCCTTCCGAATCCGGTTGGCCGTGCCGGGCGTCACCGCAATCCCTGAACTGGGCCTGCGCATCGCGACACGACTGGCGCCGGGGGTGGTGAAGGAACGCGGGGGCAGGCCGGGACACTGGCCGGCCCGCGCCTCGCTGGACCTCGCGGCCTGGCGGCGCCGGGCGTTGTACGCGCGGTCGCGGCGGGCCGGAGATCGAATCGCCCCTTTCGGTCTCCCCGGCTCGAAGAAGGTTCAGGACCTTTTCGTGGACGCCAAGATTCCGCGCGACGAGCGCGTGCGCATCCCTCTCTTCGAATGCGGCGGGGACATCGTCTGGGTTCCGGGCTACCGCATCGCCCGGGCCTGGGCGGTGCGAGACGCCCGGAAGCCCGCGCTGCAAATCGAAGTCACGCGGCGGGCGGAATAAAGTAACGCCGCGTAAAGAGTTGTGCGGGCGAGGGGGCTTTTGATACAAGTCGCTTTGTGGTTTCGCGGAGGTCGAGAATGTTCCTTCAGTACGTTACTCTCGAAGGCAAACTCAATACCGTTCAACTGGCCGGAAGGACCTCGTTCACCCTCGGACGATCGCCGGAGGCGAACCTCTGTATCCCCGACGTCAAGATATCCCGGATCCACGCCGAAATCCGATTCTGGGACGGCGACTTCGTGCTCAAGGATTTCAACTCTCGCAACGGAACCTTCGTCAACGACGCGCGGGTGGACGTCGCGGTCCTGCATTCCGGCGACCGGATACGCATCGGCCCGATCGAGTTCCACGTGGAGGCCGAGAAGGAATCCTCCAAGGGCGCGCGCACGATTCTCCGCGAAGTGGCCCAGGAAATGGAACAGGGGAAGAAGGGCTACCGCACCGTCCTGCGCGAGATCGTTCAAAGCGCCGACCAACCCCATCCCAAACCGCCGTCAGCCTGAGCGGCTGGGCTTCCCTTCATCCGCTTACAGCACGGTCACCCGTAGCCCCGTTTGATCCACGTCGAAATCGAAGAAACGGGCCAGCCGGTTGGGCGGCCGCGCGGTCAGGCTCCGTCGGATGTGCCCGGCCGCCTCGTCGTCCTTGGCCACAAAGAAAATGAAACCGCCGCCGCCGGCTCCGGGCAGAAGCCGGGCCGCGGTCCACCGCTCCACCTGCTTGAGGATCCGTTCGATGGCCGGATTCGTCGAGCCGGGATCGATTTGCTTCTTGAGCGTCCAGTACCGTTCGATCCCTCTCGCGAATGCGTCCACGTCGCAGGCGTCGAGATCGGCCTTCATCTGGAGCGCCGCCTCCTTGAGTTCCTCCACCGTGCGCAGGACCCGCGGGTCGCGGGCCAGATAGTGCCCGACGATGTTATGCAGGATGTCCCGGGCCATTCGCTTCTGGCCGGTGAAATAAAGCAGCGTGCGCTGCCGGAGCGGCGAGCCGGGCCGCAGGTCGAACACGGTCCAATTCAGGCTCACGGCCTGGTCCGCGCCGGGATGGGTCCGGATGAGCTTCACGCCGGGAAGGATGCCGCCGATCTGGTCCTGCCACCCGCCGCCCGTGGCCATGTACTGTTCCAGCGCGCTGGTGAACTTGATGATCCGGTCGGGCGAATACGCCTCGCCGAGAACGCGGCCCAGGCACGCCAGCACAGCGGCCCCCAGAATGGAACTGGTCCCCAGGCCCGACCCTTTGGGCAGGGCGGAGAAAATGGTCAGATCCAGACCGCCGCCCAGCACGTCGAGCCACCGGCGCAACGGAACGTTCTTCCGGTGGGGCGCCACGCCGGCCAGCAGCAGGGCGGCCTTGGGAAGCGCCGCCCAGTGAGCCGGATCGTGGCAGTCGAGCAGGTCCTCGGCGCGGCGGATCGTGACGCGCTGGCCGAGGTCAATGCTCGACAGGTTGATCACGCGCTCTTCGTTGAGCTTAGCCATGACCTGGACGGGGTACTGCCCGTTGAGCGTCACCGCGGCGTTCAGCACGGTCCCGCCGAGTTCCGTGCTGAGGGGCGGCGTATCCGACCAGCCTCCCGAGAAATCCAGCCTCACCGGCGTCGTCGTCCAAACCACCTGGTCCGGCAGGATCGCGGCCGGCCGCGGCCCCTCGGGCGGCACGGCGGAACGCGCCACGGCTTCCGACACGGCGGCCAGGGAGGCCGTCCGGAACGCGGCGGGCGACGCGCAACCGAGGGTCCGCCGGCAGACGGCCGCCGGCAGGCGATGATTCGCGGCGATGTCCTGCGCGATCCGGTAGACCCGGGCCCGGAACAGCGGCTCGGGCCGGCGGTTCAACGCGCCGCGCAGTTGTTCCAGAGCGGCGCGCGCTTCGGACCGCGTCAGAATCTGCGCGTTCACGCTTTCGCTGGAAAGGCGGTCGTCGGAGAGGATCCGCCCGCCCAGTCCGGCCAGGCAGGCGCGGCGCAGGATGTCCTGGCGGTGCGCGAGCAACCGGTCGTGGTTCACCAAGCGCAGGAGTTGGGCCATGCTGAACCGGCGGCCGCGCCCCGCGAAAAACCCCGGGCCAATCCCGGATTGGAGGGCCAGCGCGTGCCGCAATGTCACGTCGAGTGTTCCGGCCACCCACAGACGGGCTTCCCATAAATCGCGGCGGACCCCGGGTTTCCACAGGCGGCCGGCTTGGACTCCGTTCCGCCGCATCCACGCGGCGATCGGCCGGTTCAGGAAGAGCGACCGTTCGCCCTGCTCCAGCGGCGTCTTGAAGTCGTCCTCGATCCCGTACACCACGGCGGCCCAATCCCGCCGGCCCACGGGAAGGCACACGAGCCCCACGCCCTCGGAAAGGCGGATCGGAATCCCGCCGCCCGCGGGCAGGCCGGTCAGAATGTTCCGGCCCGGCAACTCCACGGGCCCGTCCGCGTCCACGGCTTCGAGAAGCGCCCTGGACGCCCGGACCCGGGAATGCGAAATGATGCTGTTGAAGACAAACGAGCCTTCCGTGCTGGCCCCGGACGCAAGCGCCGAGCCGGCGAAATTGGCGAACCGGTAGGTCTCCGCCGTACGGGTGAGCGGCGAGAAGTTGACCAGGAGATCGCGGCTCGTGCCCACGTGGAAGAAGTCGCAGTACGGCAGCACGTTGACGGCGAAGGGAATCCTCCGGACGGCGTCGCGGAAACGCCGGAGCCGGCCGCGGTGGCGGGCGTCGGTCCCGCCCTTGCCGCGAGCCAGGTAGGCGTCGGCGCCGATCGCCGGCGCGAGCGCCATCGTGAAGTCCTCGTAGAGATCGAGCGAGGGGCACTCGCCGCCGTCAAGGTCGGCGAGCAGACCGGACCCGGTCCGCGGCGAACCCCGCCGCATTCCGCATCCGGCCGCGGCCATCAGCCCTGCCACCGCCTCGGGACTGAGACTGAGCAGTCCCGTATCGATCAGCACGCGTCCGACCGAGTCCATCGCCTTGTGCCGGCTCGCCGTTTCGGCGTCCGGCTTCTGGAGGAAATCGCGGACCGGTGCGAGCCCGGCGTTGAAGGAGGGCGAATCCGTCACGTAGACGCCATGCTGGGATCCCCGCTCGATCGGCCCGGGGTACGCCACTCCCACCACGCCCGGCGCCTCGAAGTTCACGGCGGCGGGATCGAACGTGAGCAGAACGTCTCCCACGGCGATCAGGACGTGGCCGTTGCGCGGGACGGGCAGAGACTCCAGGTTGGAGAGCATCAGATCGAACAGGGCCACCCCCTGGCCGTTGCGCGCCGGAACCGGCAGGGGAACGAAGACCTTGCCCTGCGCCGAATAGGCCGGCGTGCGGCGCCCGTCCCCGCCGGAATGACAGATCAGGATGCGCCGCCCTCGGAACAAGTCCGCGAAGTTCCGGACCGGGGCGGGCGCTTCGGAGGCCAAGACCTCCGCGAGAACCCGGAGCGCATTCACGGTGGCCCCGAGCGAGCCCACCCGCCGGCCGCCGGGGTCGGGCGCCACGTGAACCCGGCAAGCCGGCTCGATCGAACCGTGCGCCTGGCGCCACCGGATTTGCGCCTCGTAGCCGCGCGCCTGCGTCTCATTCGCGGCGGTCAGGATGACATGGTCGAATCGCACGGTTCCCTCACGCCTCGAAGAACGCGGCCACGGAGTCCACGACGTGGGCCGCCTGCTCGTCGCTCAACTCGGGATAAATCGGGAGGGCCAGCGTCTCGCGGGCGGCCTTCTCGCTTTCCGGAAACGCGCCGGGCTTGTGGCCCAGATAGGCGAAACACTCTTGAAGATGAAGCGGCACGGGGTAATAGACTTCGGTGCCGACCTTTCGTTCCTGGAGAAACGCCCGCAACTCGTCCCGGCGCTCGGCGCGGATGACGTATTGGTTGAAGACATGCCGGTCCGTGACGGTCCTCGGGATCTGGAGCCGCTTCCCGCCGGTCAAGCCGGCGGCGGCGAACAGCCGGTCGTAGCGCAGGGCGTTCGCCTGCCGCCGGCGCGTCCAGTCGTCCAAATGGCGGAGCTTGACCGTGATGACCGCGGCCTGGAGCGCGTCGAGGCGGAAGTTGCCGCCGATGAAACGGTGGTAGTACTTCGGCTCCATGCCATGCACGCGGAGGATGGCGAGCTTTTCGGCGCGCGCCTGGTCGGTCGTGGAAAGGAAGCCGCCGTCGCCGGCCCCGCCGAGATTCTTGGACGGGAAGAACGAGAAGGCGCCGTAGGTTCCGATCGCGCCGGCCTGCCGGCCTTTGTACGCGGCCCCGATCGCCTGGCACGCGTCCTCGATCACCGCCAGGTTCTGGCGCCGGGCCACCTCCAGAATGGGGTCCATGTCCGCCATTTGCCCGTAAAGATGAACCGGCATCAGGACGCGGGTGCGCGGCGTCACGGCCGCCTCGAGCAGGGCCGGATCGAGATTGAAGGTGACGGGCTCGATATCCACGAACACCGGCTTCGCGCCCAGGCGCGCCACGGAGCCGGCCGTGGCGAAGAACGTGTAGGGCGAGGTGATGACTTCGTCGCCCGGTCCGATCCCCTCGGCCATGAGCGCGAGCAGCAGCGCGTCGGTGCCGGACGATACGCCGACGGCGTGAACGCCGCCGCAGTACCGCGCCAGCGCCGCTTCGCATTCCTTCACATGGGGGCCCAGGATGAAGTGCTGCGACTCGAACACCTCCGCCACGGCGGCGTCTATTTCGCGGCGAATGGATTGATACTGAGCCTTGAGATCCAGAAGCGGTACGTTCATGCGTGTTTATCCTGTCATTTCGAGAAAGGCGGCAACGATGCGCTCGGCCGCGCGGCCGTCCCACAGCGGCGGCCGGTGAGCCGAGCGCGGCTCGGCCAGGGCGGCGCGGAACGCCTCGCGGATGCGGACGGGGTCGTTTCCGACCAGCACGCTGGCGCCGCCGTGTTCCTTCAGGGTCACGGGCCGTTCCGTGTTCCAGCGGAGCGTCAGGCAGGGCGTGCCCGCGACGCAGCACTCCTCCTGCAGTCCGCCGCTGTCCGTCAGCATCACCCGGGCGCCGAGGGTCAAGCGGAGCATTTCGTCGTAGCCCAGCGGCTCGGTGAGGATCAGGTTGCGCGCGTCCCGCGCCCGTTGCCACAGCCCCAGCGCCTCCAACTGCTTGCGCGTGCGGGGGTGGACCGGCCAGATCAAGGGAAGCCGGGCCGCGATTTCCGAGGCGAAAAGTTCGACGAGCGCCCTCAGCACCGCCGGATCGTCCACGTTCGACGGCCGGTGGAGGGTCAGGACGGCGAACGCGCCGTCGGCCAGGGGCGGCGGGGGGGGCGAGCCGGGTTCCAGGGCGTGAGTTTCGCAGAGGCGGCGCGGGTCCAGGGCCGCGGCGGTCGCCCGCTGCCGTTCCATCGTGTCAATCATGACGTTTCCCACGCGCCGGATCCGGGCCTCGGCCACGCCCTCGGCGCGCAGGTTCGCGTCGGCGATCTCGTCGGTGGTGAACAGCAGGTCCGAGAGCCGGTCCGTCACCATCCGGTTGATTTCCTCCGGCATGGACAGATCGAACGAGCGAAGGCCGGATTCGATATGCGCCAGCTTAACGCCTTCCTTCTTCGCGGTGATCGAGCAGGCGCAGGTGGCGTTGACGTCGCCCACGACCACGACCCAGTCGGGGCGGCGGTCCCGGACAACCGTTTCGAAGGCGATCATGGTGCGGCCGACCTGCGCCGCGTGGGTGCCGGAGCCGATTTCGAGGTGGACGTCGGGGCTCGGGATGGCGAGGTCGCGAAAGAAGGAGTCCGACATCGCGGCGTCGTAGTGCTGGCCGGTGTGGACGAGGACGTGTTCGAACCGGCCGGGATGCCGGTTCAGGGCACGGACGAACGGGGCGATCTTCATGAAGTTCGGCCGCGCCCCGACCACGGACATGAGGCTCAGGCGTTGGGGCGGTGTTCCCGCAAGGTTCATGGCGCCGGAAGATACCCGGCGACGGGGCGCTTGTCGAGTTTCTGTCGCCGCCGCCTTCTGGTTCTCACCGTTGCGGCCGCGCCGGCTCGCGGAGAAACCAGGAAAGGACGAAGCCGCCGGCCAGGAACGCCGCGCCGGCCGCGAAGGAATACGGCGCCGCGCGATCCCCCGCGTGGTCCTTCAGGTACGCCACGATTTGCGGCCCCGCGAGGCCGCCCGCCGACCACGCCGTCAGAATCGCCCCGTACACCGCCGGCATGAGCCGGGCGCCGAAGACGTCGAGGACGAACGACGGCATGGTGCCGAACCCACCCCCGTAACACAGCAGGACGTAGCAGACCAGCGCTCCGAACACCCAGGGGGTCGCCGTCAGGGCCAGGAGCGCGAACACGGCGAGCTGCGTGCCCAGCATGAGCCGGAAGGCCGGAAGGCGCCCGAGGCGATCCGAGAGGCCGCCCCAGAAGAAGCGGCCCACTCCGTTGAAAAGCGAACTGACCCCGATCAACGTGGCGCCATAGCCCGCCAGAACCGCGGCCGGGAGCTCCGGGTTGACTCGCTTCCACAAGTCCTGCAGCAGCGGGGACTGGAAGCCGACGATCGAGATGCCGGCGACGATGTTGCAGAAGAAGATCAGCCACATGACCCAGAAGCGGCCGGAC
>Ga0182021_10006342_pt1 | contig 14043 bp, 13 predicted proteins | sample 612E3MmetaG_FD_120493 | JGI IMG/M metagenome (GOLD analysis project Ga0182021, IMG submission 120493) | Permafrost microbial communities from Stordalen Mire, Sweden - 612E3M metaG (Illumina Assembly) | ecosystem: Environmental > Terrestrial > Soil > Wetlands > Permafrost | place: Sweden...
AGGTACCGATGCACGTAAGGAATTGTGCGGAAAAAGGTATTAAATGCATCACAATTGTGACGCAGGGTTTCACTGATGCCGGTGATGCAGAGGGTACCAATTTATTCGGGGAAATACTTGAGACGGCCGATGCTCACGGTTGCCGGATACTTGGCCCTAACAGCTTCGGCAGCGCCAACGCGTTCTTTAAATTCGGTTCATCATTTGCAAGGGTGACCATGCAGCCGAACCCTGTCGGGTTAATCTGCCAGTCAGGCGGCCTTTTCAACGGCCTGTCTGAGTTCAGCTTCGTTGGCAAAGCTATAGATGTAGGAAATATCTGTAATATAGATTTTGCAGATTGCCTGGAATACTTCGAACATGATCCTGAAGTAAAAGTAATAGTACTGCATATTGAAGGTATGCCTGAAGTGCCGCGGTTTCTCAAGGTGGCAAGCCGTGTGTCGCGTCAAAAACCTATCGTTGCGATAAAAACGGGAAAAAGCGAGCAGGCGGCCAGGGCTGCACAATCTCATACCGGGTCGCTGGCCGGTAAAAATGAGATTTGGGACGCCGCGTTGAAACAGGCGGGGATCATAACCGTCAACAGCCTGGAGGAACTTGTAGATACCACCCGTGTGTTGTGCATGCTTCCGCCGGTAAGGAAAGCGGACGTTTGTGTTGTCACTTTCAGCGGTGGCACTGCCATCATGGCACTGGACGGCCTGCGAGATTCGAGTTTACAGGCGGGAAGCCTTTCACCTTCAACATTGTCGGAATTGAAGAAGATAGCACCCCCATGGTTACCAATAGGCAACCCTGTAGATTACTGGCCGATGGTCATGGGATCGGATGACAGGCTGAAAATGACGGAAGATATATTTAAAATCATACTTAAAGACGACAAATTCGGCAGCCTCCTATTTATCCAGATTATCCATGATGCCGCACAAAGCCACGAGATCATCCATTTTCTAAATAAATTGGTATCTCAATATCCGGATAAGCCTATAGTGGCTGCGCTGGTGGGCCCTTATGGTGCCGAATGTGTTAAAGAACTACAAACAGAAGGGCGTATATTGGCTTTTCATGCGCCTGAGAGGGCGGCGCAGGCCCTTGTCAGGAGCTTCCAGTATGCACAGGCACATCCTGAATGTTAAAGGACCGGACTTTGAAATAAGGTGATCTGGAAATTAATCTCAGATATAATGAAATATATGCTGTAAGGAGGGTCAAGAATGGCAAAATTTTATGATTTGAGTGTTCCAACAGAGGACAGCCCCAGCGAACCTCTCCCGCTTAAGGTGGTCCACGAAGAACATAAAGGCAGTGCCGCCGTTATGGGTATGTTTCTGGGCGCGTCGGAAAGCGATCTGCCCGGGGGTTATGGTTGGGCGAGCGATACGGTCACCATGATATCCCATGCCGGCACTCACGTTGATGCTCCCTGGCATTATTACCCTACAAGCGGAGGGAAACGGGCGAAGACGATAGACGAGATGCCTCTGGACTGGTTTTATCATGACGGTGTTGTTTTGGATATGCGCCATAAGCCGCGGGGGTCCGGAGTTACCACACAAGACGTGAAAGACGCCTTGAAGAAGATTAATTATAAATTGAAGGAATGGGACATCGTTATGATCCAGACCGGCGCCGATAAGCTATGGGGCAAGAAGGAGTATTTCGACGCGGGCTGCGGCATGCTGGCTGAATCGACGGCCTGGATAATCGACCAGGGCATCAGGGTCATGGGGATAGATGCATGGGGTTGGGACAGGCCTTTTTGGGCCATTAAAGAGGATTTTCAGAAGAACAAGGATAAACGTATTATCTGGGAGGCCCACAGGGTGGGGATCGACAAAGAGTATTGCCATATAGAGAAGCTGGCTAATCTGGACCAGCTGCCAAAGCCTTACGGCTTCAAAGTGTCCTGCTTCCCTGTAAAATTGACAGGCGGAAGCGCCGGCTGGTCAAGGGTCGTGGCGATATTTGAAAAGTAAGTGCCCTATAATGTAATAACCCTGTACGGACTAGTGCATATAGACTGGCATCCAATGTACGTCATTAATTGAAGGGTTATGCGTTAGCTCGTTAACTTGTCAGGATATATTCTTCTTTTGATCCGGATGTTGAAGACATCCTGATTTTTGTTACCTGTCGGTGTAAACCTTTTTAAAAATATAACGTTTCTCTCTTTGTAGATTCTTACAGAAAAAATGGGTGTCCTGCCGGCCTTACCGGGTGCCTGCGGGCGAACCACGTGGATAAGAAGCTAAAAATAAATATAAAGGATAAGTTACCAATAATGAAAGCCTTTTGTTTAAAATGCCGGAGAGAAATCGAAATCAAGTATCCACAGAGTGTAGAGACGAGAAATGGAAGGCCTGCCATCGGGGGACTGTGTTCCTGCTGCGGTACCAGGGTCTTTAAGATAGGAAAAAGTCCGGACGCGTTTAACGTCAGGCTATCAACTCAAACGGCCTAACTTGATTTTATAACTGACAAAGGCGGACCGTATTTTCTTATCCGCCGTCGATTTCTTTCCGTATCTCTCTTATGAAATCGCGCAGCTTTTTATAGGATTTATCACGGTCTTCCATAAGCTGGATGATACGGCTGCCTATGATTATGCCGTCCGCCATCAGCGCGGCCTGCCTCGCCTGTTCTGCAGTGGATATACCGAACCCTATACACAGCGGCAAACGTGTCACCCTTCTAATACGTGAAATAAGCCCTTTCAAATTGGATGAGAAGTTTTCCCTGACCCCGGTGACACCGGTGACGGAGACCAGGTAGATGAAGCCCTTAGATTTTGCAGCCACCTCGCTGATGCGCTCATCCGAACTGTTTGGCGCAAGGAAATTGATGATGTCGATATTATTATTAGCAGCGGCTTCGTCCAGCGCTGGAAGCTCGCCAGGCGGCAGGTCCGGTATAATTAAACCGTCTATCCCGGCTGCAGCGCTGGCAGCGCAGAACTCTCCCGGCCCATAGTGTAATATGGGGTTGAGATAACCCATAAAGACCAGAGGTATTTTAACTTTATTTCTGATTTGCCCTGCTATTTCAAGGCATTTCTTAACTGTCACACCGTTCAATAGCGCCTGGTGTGAAGCATTCTGAATGGTGACACCGTCGGCCATTGGGTCAGAGAACGGGATGCCCAGTTCAATGATGTCACATCCCTCGTGGGCCAGCAGTTCGGCTGCTTTCAAGGTGGCATCAATATTTGGATATCCGGCAGTAATGTAGGCTATTAATGCTTTGCGGCTATCTTCTTTGAATACTGACGATATACGGCTCATAGCTTTACTCCTAATTCATCGGCCACAATTCCAGTATCTTTGTCACCACGGCCCGAGAGGTTAACCACGATTATGTTGTCCCTATCCAGGGTGGGCGCCAGTTTTACAGCATATGCTACGGCATGGGCTGATTCCAGAGCTGGGATAATGCCTTCCACCCGGCACAACAGTTGGAAACCCTTCAGGCACTCTTTATCATCAATTGTCACATATTCGACCCTTCCTTCATCCTTGTAATAGCTGTGTTCCGGCCCAACACCCGGGTAATCGAGTCCCGCCGAGACGCTGTGTGTTTCGAGCACCTGACCATCCGAGTTTTGTAATAAGTAAGACATAGCCCCATGCAGGACCCCCGCCGTACCCATAGCAAGAGATGCTGCGTGTTTACCGGTTTCCAATCCCTTTCCCGCCGCTTCAACACCGACCAGTTTGACCTCGCTATCACCGGCAAATGGATGAAAAATGCCTATCGCATTGCTGCCCCCGCCGACACATGCAACGATATAATCCGGCAGCCTGGAACATTTATCCATTATCTGCTCACGTGTTTCCCTACCGATCACCGACTGGAAGTCCCTTACTAACAACGGATACGGGTGAGGACCTACCACGGACCCGAAAATATAGTAGCTGTCACCAACGTTGCTTACCCAATCACGGATGGCCTCATTGATGGCATCTTTGAGAGTGCGGCTGCCTGAAGACACGGGCCGGACTTCCGCTCCCATGAGTTTCATACGGAACACGTTTAGTGATTGCCGCCTGATATCCTCTTCTCCCATGTAAATGACGCATTTCAGTCCCAGCATGGCGCAGACAGCTGCCGTGGCTACGCCGTGTTGGCCGGCGCCTGTCTCTGCAATGATCCTGCGCTTACCCATTCGCTGTGCCAGCAGACCCTGCCCCAGGGCATTATTTATCTTGTGAGCGCCTGTATGCGCCAGGTCTTCTCTTTTAAGATAAATGCGAGCTCCACCACAGTGCAGTGTGAGCATCCCTGCATAATAAAGTGGCGTTGGCCTACCCGAATAATCGTGGGACAGGGTATCGAGCCGGGACCAGAACTTATCATCGCCCTGGATTTCCTTATAGGCTTCAGTCAGTTCATCCAGAGTCGGTATCAGGGTCTCGGGTACGAATCGTCCGCCATATGGACCAAAGTATCCTTTTTCATCAGGTAACATCTTACTCACCTTTCAAAATGTATTTATTTAACTGGCTACCGCCGCTGGAAGCAGGTACTTCTACCGACCTGACTGATTTTACGAAAGCGCGTATTTTAGCAATGTCCTTCCGGCCATTGGTCTCCACCCCGGACGATACATCTACACCCAGCGGCCGCACATGTTTAATTAAAGTGCTGACATTTTGCGGGTCCAGCCCACCGGCGATAATTACCGGAAATGAGGCCGATATTTTCCTGGCAATATCCCACGCAAAGCTAATCCCTGTGCCGCCGTATTTACCGTCTTCTTTGGAGTCGAGCATGTATATGGGGGAATGTGTGAAGTTTGTGCCGCTGCCGATTTTCTTCAGGATATCTTCACTACGAGTGGAAGGAGCGACATGTATAGCTTTGATAAACGGGTGATTGATCCGACGACAATCATCCCAGCTTTCATCTCCGCTGAGTTGGACCAAATCCAACCCGCACTGGCGGACGGTTTCATCCACTACACGCGGATTTTCATTAACAAAAACACCGGCCAGGGCCGGATGACAAGGTAGTTTATTCAACTGAGAGCTTATCTCGGCGGCCAGATGGCGTGAAACCTGCCTGCGGCTCGGGGCGAAAACGAGGCCGATAATCTGTATATCCAGGCGGGCAACTTCCAGCGCATCTTCAATGCTGGTCAGGCCGCAGATTTTAATCAAAGTCATGACATCTCCCTGATTTTCGCGCCGATATCCGGTGCAGTCATCAATGCTTCGCCGATGAGCACGGCATTAACATGCAGTTCCCTCATTATGTAAATGTGTTCACGAGTACTTATACCACTCTCGCTGACTACCAGCCGGTCCGCGGGAATACAGGGCCTCAGCCGGGAGGTCACGTTCAAATCGACATGAAAAGTGTTAAGGTCGCGGTTGTTTATACCGATTATCCTGGCTCCGCAAATTAAAGCGGCATCCAGATCTTCTTCATCATGTATTTCTACCAGCGGTTCCATATGCAGAAAGTGGCAGATATTGATCATCTCCTCCAACTCCGGAGGAGTCAGTATTGCAGCGATCAACAGGATGCTGTCTGCTCCGCATATCCGTGACTCGTACACCTGGTAAGGATCGAAAAGGAAGTCTTTCCGGAGTAGAGGGGGAGTTTTCCTTTCCAGCGCTGAGCGGATATCATTCAGATAATCGGGGCTTCCCTTGAAATACTTTGTTTCCGTCAAAACGGAGATGGCAGCCACATTGTTTCGTGCATATGTTCCGGCTATATCAACCGGGTCGAAATTGCGGCAGATTATACCCCGTGAAGGAGAGGCCTTTTTAATTTCCGCAATCAGCTTAACATGATTACCGGCAAGCGCTGCCGCAAAGTCTGCAGGATGCGACATATGTTCCGCCAGCCCGATTATCTCTTCAAGCGGCACTTTATTTTTACTTTCAGCGAGCTCGATTTTCTTTTCGGCAACAATATCGTGCAGTATCATACGGACTCTCCAGTTTATTTATGTCAGGCGGCTGCTAAAATCCACCAGGCGGTCGAGTTTTTCCCCTGCGTTACCATTGTCTATGGATTGGCTTGCCAGGTCAACTGCTTCTTTCAGAGTCGCAGCCAGACCGCCAACATATATTTCGGCAGCGGCGTTGAGAAGGACCACATCCCTCCTTGATGTTTTCTCTCCTTTAAAGATAGAGTGCAGTATTGCGGCGTTTTCCAGAGGAGTGCCCCCTTTTACCTCGTCCAGGGGTGCGCTTTTAAGACCAAGTTCTTCCGGACTGATATAATGCCGTGATACTTCCGTATCGTGTTCGCTTACTTCCCATATCGCTGACTTGCCGGAGATGGATAACTCGTCGATGCCGTTCAGGCCATGCACAACCAGCGCCCGCCTGATATGCAAGTGAAGGAGTGCCCTGGCAATTTTATACCCGATCTCTTCAGTGGGGACTCCGATCACCTGGTATTGTGCTCCAGCGGGATTGGTTAGCGGGCCGAGGATATTGAAGACCGTTCGTATACCGATCTCTTTTCTCGGCGTAGCTGCGAATTTCATAGCCGGGTGGAAAGCCTGTGCAAACATGAACCCGATGCCCACGTTTTCCACGCATGCCTGCACCTGTTCCGGCGTGAGATCTATCTTCACGCCCAGCGCCTCCAGTACATCGGCGCTGCCGCAGCGGCTGCTCATGGCGCGGTTGCCATGCTTGGCCACTTTAAGCCCTGCGCCGGCGATTACAAAAGCTGCAGCGGTCGAGATATTGAATGTATTCTGACCGTCGCCTCCCGTGCCGACGATATCAATGACGGGACCGGACACGCACACCTGCCTGGCCCTGGAGCGCATGACGCTGGCAAACCCTGCCACTTCTTCCGGGGTCTCGCCTTTAAGCCTGAGAGCGACCATCAAGGCGCCCATTTGCGCCTGTGTGGCTGTACCGTCCATGATTTCCTCCATGACAGAGGATGCTTCCTGCATTGTGAGCGAGTGGCCGGAAACCAGGCTTCCAATCGCTTCTTTAATCATTTTAGTTCCTCCTCAAGTTCAAGAAATTCTTCAGTATATCTTTGCCGCATTGGGTCATAAATGACTCCGCATGAAACTGTATGCCTTCAACGGTGTATTCGCGATGGCGCAGCCCCATGACTGTGCCGTCATCGGTCCATGCCGTCACCTCAAGACAATCCGGCAGGGTATCCCTGTTCACCACCAGCGAATGGTAACGGATGGCGTAGAACGGGTTAGGAAGGCCAGTGAACAAGCCCTGATTATTGTGGTGTACCAGCGATGACTTGCCATGCATGATCTTGCTTGCCCTGCAGATGACACCGCCGTAGCTGTAGCCGATGCACTGATGGCCCAGGCATACTCCCAGGATGGGAAGGCTAGATCCAAACTGTTTTATTACGTCGTTGGATATGCCTGTCTGCAGTGGAGTGGATGGTCCCGGCGAAATTACTATCCGTTCAGGCTTCATACGGGCGATTTTCTTGAGCGTCGTCTTGTCGTTGCGGACTACAGCCACGTTTTGTCCGAGCTCGCTCAAGTACTGAAAGAGATTGTAAGTAAAGCTATCGTAGTTATCGATTAATATCAGCATGTTGCCTCCTTTATGATTTGTAAATGTCCTCGGCCTGCTCGATGGCTTTGAGCAACGCCCTGGCCTTATTCAATGATTCCTGATACTCACGTTCCGGCACGCTGTCGTAGACGATGCCGCAGCCCGCTTGAATGTAGGCTATATGGTCTTTCATCACCATCGTTCTTATCGCTATGGCCATATCCATGTTGCCGTTATGTGAAAAATAGCCGGCAGCGCCTGCATATGCGCCGCGTTTCTCATGTTCAAGCTCGGCGATAATCTGCATAGCTCGAATTTTAGGGGCCCCCGATACTGTTCCTGCCGGGAAGCAGGACTGCAGGGCATCGAAGGCAGTGTAGTCAGGTTTAAGCTTGCCCTGCACGTGAGTAACCATATGCATAACATGTGAATAGCGTTCGATATTCATCAGGTCGCTGACTTCCACCGACCCCGGTTCACTGATACGGCCGATGTCGTTCCTTCCCAAGTCTACCAGCATGATATGTTCAGCACGTTCCTTTTCATCAAGCAGTAGTTCCCTGCCCAGAGCTTCGTCCTCGATCTCGTCGGTGCCGCGGGGGCGGGTGCCGGCAAGAGGACGTGTCATGACAGCGTCTCCATCCACCCTGACCAGTATTTCCGGCGAGGCGCCGAGAATGTGAAAATCACCCAGTTGAAGGAAGAACATGTAAGGCGAGGGATTAATGGTGCGTAACGCCCTGTAGATATCGAAGGGCGCTGCATCTGTAGATACAGCCAGGCGCTGCGAGAGCACAACCTGGATAGATTCACCGGCGGTTATATACTCTTTAACCTTCATTACGCTTTTTTCGAACTCTTCTTTAGAAAAGTTAGATTGAATTTCAGCCTTATTATTATGGAGGTGTTGACTGGGTGAGGTAGGGAGTGGTCCCCTTAACCTTTCCTCAAGTTCGTCAATTTTCCGCGTGGCCTGTTCATATGCTGCTTCGGCATCATTTTGTATATAAGCATGGCTCAGGATGATAATCTTATGTGTTACATGGTCGAAGACCAGCATTGTATTGGATAGCATAAAGACCGCTTCAGGCAGGCCCAGCGGGTCGGCTTCCGGGGAGGGCAGATCTTCGAAGCGCGAGGCTGTCTCATAGGCCAGGTAGCCGACGGCTCCTCCGTTAAGTGGGGGCAGGCTGAAGTTGGGTACCTGCTTATATTTTTGCAGCTCGGTTTTGATCTTCTGAAAAGGACCGGTTTTATCATCCTTATTGCTGGTGATTATTTTGTCGGGTTCAGTGCCGATGAAGCTGTAGCGTGCAATTCGCTGTCCGCCCTCCACGCTTTCCAGCAGGAAAGAATACTCTCCCCGGCTGACCTTGAGGAAGGCCGAAACAGGCGTTTCCAGGTCGGCTAAGACCTCACGCCACACCGGCACAAGGTTCCCCTCCGAGGCGAGTTTCTTCACCTCTTTCAGCGATGGTTTATATTTCTGAATAGTCTCCTTCATCGCTGTTGCGGTCCTGGTATTTTTATGCTGATTCATATTCGTATCTCCTGCTGATTTAATGGGAAATAAAAAAACCCTCCTGGATGTCCAGGAGGGTTATGTGGTTAGCGTAACTGCTAGCTAACTAGCTTAATGGTTTCAGGCAATGTCCTCCCGGACATGCATAAGCATGCCACGCCACCACCAGTTGTTGGTGCGTTTAGGAGTCATTTCAATAAATGCCTTAACCATTTGAGTGAGATGATAACATGTATGGGAAAAAGGTGTCAATTATTAAATTGGTTTATCAGTCTATTTTATACCTGGTTGAATTTGGGTAGATATCTGATTGTTCCGTAGTATCCCCCCGAATTTCTGACCGGATATCAATCTTATTGCCGTCTTTAATAGTATAAATGGCCAACAAGATGCAATTCCTAGATCAATGAGTAAGCGGTTTGAACCATTCCGGCTTGAACCCTAGGACAGAAATGGTAACTGCCTTGGTCTCCGTATAGTATTGATTACTCGCAGTTAGTGTATAGGAAGCCGTACCTGCAGGTGAGACAATCAGGCTTCCAACCGGAGATACCTCAACACCGTTAAGGCGCACTTTGGTAGCCTGATTTACTTCCCAAGTTAATGTTGCCGAATTACCCTTCACGATAGTATACGGATCAGGGGCGAACCAGACGATCATAGGCAACACCGTTGCTGCGACAACGGTCATATTGTCATAAGCGATTGGGATTCCCGGTTTAGGTATGATGGCTGATTTCAATACATCAATATCTATTGCTGCCGTTGTGGTTCCGCTCCAATTTTGTGCGGTAAGGTAATAGATGTCGTTGGCAACAGCTATCGTCGTAGTTGCCGATGCCGTGAGTTGTGCCGAATTCAGGGTGTACGTCGGCGTAACGGTCTTTCTACCGATTGGCGTTGAGCTTGACATCAGAGTTGGTAATGAGCTTATAGTTGTTGCTGAGACAGTTAAGTCAGGTGTTGCCGAGGCAAGAGTAATAACGCTAGCGCCAAACACATTCCAATTCAACTCGCAGCTGTTGTTTTCACTGACTGTCCTGGGTTTGGCAGTGAGGCTCAACACTACAGGTGAAAGGGATGAGTAGGGCAGCGAAACCATCACTGTGGCTACTGCCGTTACGGCTCCGTACGAATTGGACGCAGTCAAAGTATATGCGGTCGATGTTTCGGGGGATATACGTTTGCTTCCAGTAGGATCAATTGCACCAACAGTGGGACTGATGGAAATGGATGCGGCGTTCTTGATATTCCACTTTAGCGTGGTCAGATCGCCCTCGTGAATGATAGCTGGATCGACGAAGTAACTCACTATAACCGGCAGATTTGGATTGGGCGCCGCTGGGACGGGAGCCGGCGTTGTCTTCTTGGTGCTACTTGAAGGGGCTGTGGGGGCTGTAGGAGTTGTATTTGCAGTAGACACATTGCTGGTATTGGTGCCACCTGTTGATGTCGAAGGAGCGCAGGTAATACACATGCACAATATTATTATCAGTACCAGGATTGATGATAATTTACTCAATGCGTTTTCATGAAATTCAGACTAATTGGGTTACATCCCATTTATTATTATAACAGGCGTGAGCAAGTCGCACTGTATCGATTTTATTTGGACTGATTATCGGTGAAGCTCGGCCTTTAATCTGATCTATTCCGCTGTTAACAGTCCGTTTTTTCTGCTAATGTATTAATCAATTCATCCAAGGGGGCAGATATGGAAATAGGTAATAACTGGGAAATGATCCGGAAAGTCTTTGACGAAGCTTATAAAAGCTGCTTTCATTTTGCGGTGGCTACCGTCAATAAGGACGGTTCACCGCATGTGACACCGATCGGCGGATTATTCCTGCGGGATGACTGTACCGGCTTCTATTTCGAGGAGTTTCCCAGCCGGTTACCGGAAAATCTGAAAATAAATCCCAGGGTATGCATAATGGCTGTTAACGCCGATAAAATGTTCTGGGGCAAATCACTGTTTGAAGGTAAATTCCCGGCGCCGCCCGGCGTCAGGCTTATCGGAAATGCGGGTGAGCTGCGCGAGGCAAAACCAGAAGAAAATGCTGTGTGGCAGAAGAAGGTTGGTTTCGCGAAGGCTATGAAGGGTTATAAAATCATGTGGGAGGGTATGCGCCACGTCAGGGATATAAAGTTCGATTCCTTTGAACCTGTTTACCTGTCGGAGATGACGGACGGGCTTATGTGACGGTATCGAAACTGATACGGATTCCCGCATCTTGGGATGTAATGAAATCAATCAATATTTGCAAACTGTGGAGGTAATAATGCCTGGAGTACCCGATTCTGAGAAATACCCTGTCAATGCCGAGGAAATGGGCAAACGTTATAAAAACTGGACTGAGTCGCTGGCAATGCAGATGCTGATGCTTTACAAGGTGGGTAAGGAAGTCGGTGGGGATAAGTTTGTTGAGAGGCTCAAGCAGGAGTATAAAAAGCAGGGTAAGTGGGCGGCCAGGGCTTACATGGCCGCGACCGGTACCAGTAAAGAAGATTTCAAGGACTGTATGAACCTGCCGAAGATACAGGACCTGATGGACGACACTTATGCCAATTTCTGGAATGGCTATATAGAGAATTCACCTAAAGCATTTGAGAAAGAAGTTTATACCTGTCCTGCCGCAAGAAGCTGGTCTAGTGAGCCTGAGCTATGTGCTTGTTGTATTAGCGAATTATGCGCAGGCATGGTCGAAGAGCTTAATCCGAAGTTCAAATTCAAGGGCTTCAGCAAATTGATGCCAAGAGGTGAAAAGACCTGCCGTTTTCGTGTAGAGATGGAAGACTAGTCACTGGAAAATTACTATAATTAGTTGAAATCTTGCAATCATATTTACCTGAGCGGTTTAATTCAGGCATTTCAAGGGATAGGGTCTCCTATAACTGTATGATATTGCCGTGTTAGAATCTTTGGGTAAGCGATTGCTCAGTAAATGGAGGGTAAAATGTCTGAAAAGCAGGATTGGGAGAATTATCCAGTTAGTGAAGAGGAAATGGGGAAGCGCTATAAGAACTGGACAGAAGGCCTGGCACGTCAAATGGTGCGGCTCTACCGCGTGGGGAAAGAGGTCGGTGGGGAGAAATTTGTTGAAAGGCTAAAGGAAGAGTATCGCAAGGACGGTCAAAAGGGCGCAAAAATGTGGATGACGCTTACGGGTACCGGGCCCGAAGATTATAAAGACTGCATGAAATTGCCCAAAATACAGGACATGATAGATGATGGCTTCGGCAACTTTTCAGACGGTTATATCGAGAATTCACGAAAAGCTTTTGAAAAGGAACTTAAAACCTGCCCGATGACAAAACAATGGTCCAAAGAGCCTGACCTTTGTGCAATTTGCGTAAATGAATCAGCCGTGGCTATGTATGCAGCGCTCAACCCGAAGTTTAAATTCAAGGGCTTCAGTAAACTACTGACGAAGGGAGATAAAGGTTGCCGCTTCCGTGTGGAACTTGAGGACTGATTTTTACAGATTATGCCATAAAGCTATATTGGAATTGAGTTATATTGGACCAAAATAAGAATACTAACCCGATCAATCCTGAGATATTACTTGAACTGGTGTCTATGAGGATGCCTTTCGGAAGATACAAGGATTATATCCTGTGTGATCTGCCTGAACCGTACCTGGTATGGTTTCATCAGAAGGGTTTTCCTCCTGGGAAAATTGGTATGCTGCTGTCCGCTCTTTATGAAATCAAACTTAATGGATTGGAATATCTTCTCAAGCCAATCAGGAAATATGCGCAGGAAAAGGACTGAAACATTCAGTGCCATTTGAGTTGGGTCTAGACTCAGTTTTGTACTCGATAATGATAGAAAAGGTATAATCAGCGGTATGGGCGCTACACAACGTATGAGTATCAAACCGGGTTTGCGAGTGGCAATAGTGATGAAGGAAGACCAGAGATCAGGAAAGCTGACCGATGGGATAGTCAAAGATATTTTGACCAATTCTTCAGTCCATCCGCATGGCATCAAGGTCCGCCTTGTCAGCGGCCAGGTTGGCCGGGTGAAAGAGATAAAAGCCTGAGCTTTTGCGGGGCTTTGCCTGTAAAACCGGGCTTGGGATCCCGGTATAAAGCGGGATAAAACCGTCTACCCGTGAAGGCCTTATATACTGATAACTGCTAATAAACTCAAAGAAAGACATTGTGATATCTGCTTATGGCGTATATTAATATTCAGGGTGTAGTACTTACCCTGGGCGATACCCCACTTTTTGAAGGGCTGAACCTTGCGGTTGAGAAGGGAGAGAAGGTTGCGCTGGTGGGCAGAAACGGATCAGGCAAGTCGACCCTGCTAAGATTGATCGAAGGGAGCATCAAACCAGATTCCGGGGCTGTTGCCATTCAGAAAGGCATCCGTTCAGCTTATCTCCCGCAGGTTGTGCCGGATGAGATGCCGGGGACCGTGTTTGATGTGGTTGCTCAAGGTATTCAAGAGCACTGGGACCTGGTAACACGTTATCATTCCGTTAGCGCCCGGTTGTCGCAAGAAAATACCCCGGTACTGCACGATGAGTTGGACCGGATTCATGATGAGCTTGAGGCGAAGGGAGGATGGGACCGGTTGCAAAAAGTCAGCAAAGTGATCTCATTGCTTGGGCTGGACCCGGAGCGTATTTTCAACACCCTTTCCGCCGGCCTCAAGCGCCAGACACTCCTGGGGAAGGCGCTGACCGGAGAGCCGGATATTCTTCTGCTGGATGAACCCACCAACCACATGGATATTGATTCAATCAAACGGTTGGAAGAGTTGCTGGTGAGGTTTGCCGGCGCCCTGATACTGGTTACCCATGACCGTATGTTTTTACAAAGGATTGCCACACGCATCATGGAAATTGACCGGGGTTCACTGTTCGATTTGTCTTGCGATTACGAGACATTCTTAGTGCGGCGGAGCGCTGCCCGGGAAGTGGAAGAGACTGAAAATGCGCTGTTTGATAAGAGACTGCAGAAGGAGGAGCAATGGATACGGCAAGGCGTCAAGGCGCG
>Ga0182021_10006343_pt1 | contig 14042 bp, 13 predicted proteins | sample 612E3MmetaG_FD_120493 | JGI IMG/M metagenome (GOLD analysis project Ga0182021, IMG submission 120493) | Permafrost microbial communities from Stordalen Mire, Sweden - 612E3M metaG (Illumina Assembly) | ecosystem: Environmental > Terrestrial > Soil > Wetlands > Permafrost | place: Sweden...
GGCGGGCATGCTTTTTGGCTGGAAGGTCTGCAAGCACGTCAAGTCGAACGCCATTGTCTACGTGCGTGGCGAAGAAACACTGGGTATCGGCGCCGGCCAGATGGCCCGGGTCGACAGTTCGCGCATCGCCGTGCAGAAGGCGCGCGAAGCGGGACTGGACCTGAAGGGCTCGGTGGTGGCATCCGAGGCGCTCTTCCCCTTTGCCGACGGCCTGCTGGCCGCCGCCGAGGCGGGTGCCACGGCGGCCGTCCAGCCCGGTGGTTCGGTGCGCGATGATGAGGTCATCAAGGCGGCCGATGAAAGCGGCATGGCCATGGTCTTCACCGGGATCCGCCACTTCAAACACTGAAGCCCGCCGGGGCGGCGCCGGGGGGACATTCCGTCCGGGCGGCTAATTTCGGAAAAGAATTTGCCCAAACTTGGGCCTCGCTCAACGTAGGGGATGTTTGATCCGGTCGATAAACTAAAGGAATTCGTCCGCCATCCGAGCGTTTCGACGGACCCGAAGTACCGGGACGGCATGCGGGGCGCGCAGGAATTCGTCAGCGGCCTGCTGCGCTCGCTCGGATTTGCCGTGGAGGTGGTGAAGACCGGCCTGCATCCAATCATCCTTGCGCAACGCGAGGGCGATCCCGGCTGGCCGCATGTGATCATCTACGGCCACTATGACGTGCAACCGCCCGATCCGCTTGCTCTTTGGCGAACCCCGCCGTTCGAGCCCACGGAACGCGGCGGCCGCCTCTGGGGGCGTGGCGCGGCGGATAACAAGGGACCGCTGATGACGCACATCGCGGCGGTTGGCCGGCTGCTGGAAAAAGATCCGCGCCTGCCCGTGCGCATCACTTTCCTCATCGAGGGCGAGGAGGAAACCGGCAGTCCAAGTTTCCTGCCGTTCCTCGAAAAATACCGGCATCGTCTGAAGGCGGACTTCGTTTTTCTTTCCGACACAGGCATTCCGCGGGAGGACCAGATCGTGGTCACCTGCGGTTTGCGCGGGCTCGTGCTCTGCGAGGTCGAGGTGACGGGCGCCCGGACTGATCTGCATTCCGGCCTGCACGGCGGCGTGTTGCGCAATCCGATTCAGGCACTGGCCGAACTGTGCGCATCATTGCACACGCCCGACGGGCGGGTGAACGTTGCGGGTTATTACGACGACGTACGGGAGGTGGCGCCGTGGGAACGGGAGGAATTAAGCAGGCTGGGCACCAGCGAGGAGGCCTACCGTGAGTTTCTTGGCATCCCGGCGTTTTATGTTCCGCCGGGGTATACCCCGTTTGAAGCGGTACGTTTCCTGCCCACGCTCGAATTCAACGGCATTGGCGGCGGCTACCAAGGCGAGGGGAGCAAGACGGTCATACCCAGCAAGGCGCTGGTGAAAATCAGCTGCCGGCTGGTGCCCGATCAGAAGCCCGAAAGAATCCGCCCGCTGCTTTACCAGGCGATTAGTGAACGCATGCCCCGGGATGTCACGTACCGCATCATCGACCAGCACGAGGGCACGCCCTACATCGTCGTCCCGCCGGACCGCTCCAACACCCCGATCGGCCAGCCGCCGCGGCTGGCCCGGGCGTTTCGGGCCCTTGACCGGGCCGTCCTCGATGTCTTCGGGCGGCCGCCGCTCTATCTGCGGGAAGGCGGCAGCGTGCCGATCATTGCCGATATCAAGCGCGTATTGGGACTCGACTCGGTGCTGCTCGGCCTTTTCCTGCCGGAGGACAACCTCCACGCCCCGAACGAAAGCTTCAACCTGCAGGTCATGCAGAAAGGCATGGCGGTCTCAGAAAAGATGCTGGCCGCCCTGGCGGGTGGCTGAGCATGTCGGTGCCGTATTGCCGCTACGCAGAAACAAAAAAGCCCCGGGTCAATCCGGGGCTTTGAAAGGGTGCCGGCAAGGCCGGTTACTTCTTGAGGATGACAAAGTCGGTCCGACGATCCTTGGACATCTGCTCCTCGGTGCCCTTCTCGGCGGCGCCGAGCGCGCCCTTGGAGAGGGTTTCAAGTCTTTCCTTGGGCACACCGAGTGTCTGTAGGAATTGTCTGACCGCCTGGGCCCGGCGGTCGCCAAGGCCAAGGTTGTATTCAGCGGTGCCGCGCCAGTCGCAATGGCCTTCCAGCAGCATGCGATACTGTGTGTTTTTCTTCAGATAGTCGGCGGCATCGGAAATCTTCTGCCGTTCGTCCTTCCTGATGGCCGGACTGTCGAACTCGAAGTAGACCGGCTTGAGCAGCCCACGGATCGTGTTCTCGTCCTCCATAATATCGCCCGCGTTGGCGGAACGCGACTGCAGCCCGGCGGCTGACTGGTCGGTCAGATTACCGAGGGGAGTAGGGTTGATGGCGCCGCTGACGGGACCGGTGGCAGTCGTATCGGCCGGAGTGGGGCGCGGTTTCTTGGTGCATCCGGCAAATATTGCCGCGGTGCTAATAAGTGTGAGACACAGTTTCCGTGAGATTAAGTTCATCGATGGCTCGAGACAGGAGTGAGTTGACGTTATTGTCCAAAGGGTCTGCCCTTCGCAAGGAATTAATCGACTCCGGACCCATGGATGTGCGCGCGCCTGCCCCGTTGTGTGTGCTGTTTGACAACGGCTCCTTAAGACCCGAGGCCACACTCAACCTGCGGTTGATCGCCCTCCGGCTGCAGGCGGAGATCGGCGTCACCATTCATCCGGTTTCCCTGCTGCATTCCAGCGCGATCGCCCCGGGAGAGCTGGGCGGCCAGCCGGCGCAGATTCTTGAGCCGGCATTACGAGTCTGGCTGCAGGCCGGCATCAACGACTTCCTGTTGCTGCCGTTATTCTTCGGCCCGAGTGCGGCCCTCACCGAATACATCCCGCAGCGTCTCGATCATCTGCATCGCGAGTTTCCAGCCATGCACGCCCGGCTGGGGCGCTGGCTGGTCGATCCCCGGAACCCCCGCGACATCCGCCTGGCTTCCATCCTGGCCGACAACGTACGCGCGGTCATCCGGAGCCACGGCCTTATCCGGCCGAACGCAGTGCTGGTTGATCACGGGAGTCCGCAACGCGCAGTGGTCGAAGTGCGGGATTATCTGGGGTTGCAGGTCAGCCGGCTGCTGGGGAAGGAAATCAGCCGGCTCGCGGTGGCCTCCATGGAGCGCCGCAGTGGACCGGAATATGACTTTTGCGAACCCCTCCTGGCGGCTGTTCTGCAAGACGCGGACTTTGCCCAAGGACACGTGGTGGTGGCGCGACAGTTCCTCTCGCCGGGTAACCATGCCGGCCCCGCCGGGGACGTCGCGGACATCTGCACGGCGGCCGAGCAGGCTCAACCCGGGCTGAAAACCCATCTGACCGAACTGATGGGCGGAGATCCGCGGCTGATCGAAGTGCTGGCCGACCGCTATCAGGAGGCGTTGTCGTCAACGCCGGTTTGAGGCGCCCGGTGCCTCGCGGTCAGGGGGATCGTTTCTGCTCGATGAGACCAATTTCGAGTGCGTAGCGCGTGAGGCTCGCGACATCGTGCAGATTGAGCTTGCGCATCAGGTTCGTGCGATGGTTGTCGACCGTCTTTACGCTGATGCCCAGCTTGGACGCGATCTCCTTGGTACTGTAACTTTCCGCAACCAGCTGGAGAATCTCCCGCTCGCGATCGGTCAGGAAGTCGGAACTCGCACTCACGCCCGGATTGGCGACGACATTGCGCAGCAACGCGGCGACCGCCGGCCCGAAGTAGGTGCCGCCATTGGCGACCGTCTCGAGTCCCTTCTTGAATTCATAAAGTCCCGCGGTCTTTTCGACAAAACCATGTGCGCCCGCCTCGAGCATCTCGCGCACCAGGACCGGGTTTTCATGTCCGGAGAAGACGAGCACGCGCAGATTGGTCAGGACCTTGTTCAAGCGCCGGAGGAGATCCACTCCATTGAGGCCCGGCAGCTTGGCATCCAGGACAATGACATCGGGTTTGACCTCCATGCAGAGCTGATAGGCGCTTTGGCCGTCGCCGCTTTCGCCGACGATCTTGATGGAGGTATCCGTGCGGAGGATTTCCGCCAGCATCTCACGAATCGCCGTCTGATCCTCGATGATGACAAGTCGTTTCATGTTGTGCGCGATCGTCCTGTCCGATATCGGCAGAAGCGTCCAATGATTTGAACGCCGCTTCAAGGCTGGAAGTCACGTATCCGCAGCATGTCATACCTTCCCCGTATTTTACAAGTGAAGCTTTTCAAACCTATTGCCGCCGGTTGGGGCCGACGAATTGCCGGTCGGTCAACGCGCGCCGGGGCGGTCATGACCATGCCGCTCCTCATCTTCGGGTGGGGCGGGTGCATGTCATCTCCGACGCCTGTGCCGGCGGTCTCGCCCTCGGCCAATGTCAATGTCAACGAGGCGTGGCGCGACGCGAAAACCGTGGCGGCACGCGAGCCGGGACGAATGCCGGCCGCAGGGACGGGTTCGTCAATGCAACCGGTCTATGGCGACAACACGCTGCTGGTTATCAGCCCCATTGATTATGAGCAGCTGCGCGCCGGCATGACCGTGGCGTACGTGAACCACAACGGCGTGCGGGTGGTGCACCGTCTGGTGGAGAAAAAGGAGGGCGGGTGGCGGGTGATGGGACTCAACAACGAGCGCGTGGATCAGGATCTCGTGACGAAAAAGAATCTGCTCGGAGTGATTTACGCATCTTTTAATTACGACGGCGAAACCGCACTCCCAAAATAACCTTTCGTTTGGTAATGTCCTCCTTCGTCGCGCAGGGCTACGGAGGACCGCCTCTGCCTGCGTGCGTTCTTCAGCTCGCATCAGCCGCCGTATGCTCAAGGCGGCATGCAGCCGTAGTCCAAAGGGCGGAGGCTGGTGGGTCGACCGGGACTCGAACCCGGAACCAACGACTTAAAAGGACGCTGCTCTACCATTGAGCTATCGACCCCCTGAGGAAGACGGACGGACTAGTTCCCGGCTCCATACAGGCAAGGATAAATTGCGAGCCGGGAGGGCGGCGTGCAAGCGAAGTTTTCCTGACTTGCCGATGACAACACCCGCAAGGCTAACAAGTTGGAACCTGGTGCCACCGCCGTGTGTTATAGAGCGTCAACTAGATTGCCGGGGTCGCCTTGACCCCCTCGCAAATCCTGCCATATCGCCATCACCTTGTCGCCGGAGAGCAAAAAATTGGGAACAATTCAGAAATACGCCCATCAGAGCGAAGTTGAACGCATGTCGACTAAAGCTCAGGAAGTGGCGATGGATCGGTTGCTGATCGATCGATTCCGGCAGGGTGACCAATCCGCCTTCGAGCAGATGGTCTCTCGTTACTGGGACCGCATTTATACGATGGTGAACCAACTCCTGCGCAACCCCCAGGATGCGGAGGAGGTGACCCAGGATGCCTTCATTCGGGCGCATCGCGGGCTGGTCAATTTCCGCGGCGAGTCAGCCTTCTCCACCTGGCTTTACCAGATTGCCACCAACCTCGCACGCAATCGCTACTGGTATTGGTGGCGCCGCCGCCGGGACCAGACCATTTCCTTCGACCAGCCAATGGGGACGGATAATGAAACGACTTTGGCGGAGGTGTTCCCGGCGGAGTTGGAAACTCCGGAGGACGCCGCGGTCACCCAGGAATTTGTGAACCGCGTGGCAGAGTGCATGGGCAAGCTGAGCCCGAAGCACCGGGAGATTCTTGTGCTGCGCAACATCAAGAACCTGTCTTACGAGGAAATCGCCGATATCCTCGGCATCAGCGTGGGGACAGTGAAAAGCCGGATCGCGCGCGCGCGGGAAAGCCTGCGTGACAAAATGGGAGATGAATTTAAATGAAAGAATCCAAGTTTATCGAACTGCTCAACCTCTACATCGACCGGCGGATTTCTCCGGAGGAGGCCGCGCGACTGGAGGAGGAGATTTTGAATAACCCACGCCATCGGCGGACCTACCATCAATACTGCCGGATGCACCGTGCCTGCACGCTGGTGCTTGAGAACTTCAGCGCCCAGACAGATCAGGGGGCCGGGGTGGAAGAGGTGGCCAGCCGGGTCGTCGAACTCGCGCCGCACGCACGGCGCCCGGTGTGGGGTTATTACGCCGCCGGTCTGGCGGCCGCAGCCTGCGTGGCGTTGGTGGCGATGCAGATGTTCCTGCGCCCGGACCGCAATTCCGCACGCGGCAGTTCCGTGACGGTTCCGGCCGCCAGCCTGGCCTCTGCCCCGACAGGGCTGGTCAAGGCCGCCGCCCCCGTGCGCATGGATGCGATGGCTTCTCCCGTCAGCCTGCGAATCGAAAAACTCAACGCTCGGCCGATGCTGGTGTTTTTGCAGGAAAACCTTCCGGGCAAAACACCATTAGTGGTCAAATCTCCGGCCGTATCCGCTGTGCCGGCGGTCTATGCCAGCCCGCTGACCCTGCGCCCCAGCATCGAGCAGTTTGCTTTTGAGGAGTCTCCCGCCATCTCCGGCAGCCCGAAGATTTACCGCAACCGTCAACAGATGGATGGGCAGACGGAAATGACGGCTTTTCAATTTCAACGCTGATCCGGAGTCCACGCCACGGCTCTCTCTTGCAAGCGCGCCGGGCGGCGCGCTTTTTTGTCACCCGAGTGCTTTCTTGATCAGCTGCTCAGTGGTGGCATCAGGCCCCAGCGCAATCCAGGCCTGCCGGACGGACTTGTCGGCGTCCGCGGCCTTGTAACCGAGCGCGATGAGGGCCATCACGGCGTCGCGCTGATGGTGGGTGACCTCCTGGCCCGGCTTGGGGCCGGCCGGATCACCCAGAGGAATGGACGTGTCACCCGCGGGTGCGAACTTCCCCTTGAGCTCGATGATCAACCGCTCGGCTGTCTTCCGGCCGATGCCGGGGCATTTCGCCAGGGTGGCCACATCGCCGCTGGCAATGGCGCTCTGGAGCATGGGCAGCGAAAGGCGGCTCATGATGCTGAGGGCAACCTTGGGGCCGACTCCCGTTACCTTTTCAACCAGCAGGCGGAAAAAATCACGCTCCGCGGCGCTCGCGAAACCATAGAGCGTCTGGGCATCCTCGCGGTAAACCACCCAGGTGTGCAATTTCACGGTGCCGCCCCGCACCGGTAGTCTTTCCGCCGTCGTCACCGGCACATTCACCTCGTAACCCAGGCCGTTGACTTCCACCACCGCGACCAGCGGGGTCGCCTCGACCAGCGTTCCTTGAATGCTGGTGATCATTGCGCTCAATCCCTCAAACCGAGGACGTCCTGCATGTCATAGACGCCGGGCGGCTGCGCGACGATCCATTGCGCGGCGCGCAGCGCACCGCGGGCGAAGATCGCGCGGTCGGACGCCTTGTGTGCCAGTTCGAGCCGTTCCCCCAGCGCCGCGAAGATCACTGTGTGGTCGCCGATGACGTCGCCACCGCGCAGTGAATGGACGCCCACCTCGCGCGGCGAGCGCTCCCCTGTGATGCCCTTCCGGCCATGGCGAAGCGCCGACGGGGCGAGCCGGCGTTCCTGCAGAATGATTTCGAGCAGGCGCGCGGCGGTGCCGCTCGGCGCGTCCTTCTTGAAACGATGATGCATCTCGATCACCTCGGCGTCATAGGCGGCGTCCAGCGCGTGCGCTGCCTGCTGCGTCAGATGAAACAGCAGGTTGACGCCGACGGAGAAATTGCCCGTCCAGACGCACGGAATCCTGGCGGCGAGCGGGAGCAGGCGCCGCTTTTCCGCAGCGGAATGGCCCGTGGTGCCGATAACGATGGGTTTGCGATGCTTGACGGCGAGCCGCAGCAGGGCGGGGGTGGCCGCGGGCGTGCTGAAGTCGATGATCACATCACAAGCGCCGATGCCGGGTGCCGGATTGTCACCGACGTCAATCGCGGCGCCGATGCGCAGCCCGAGTTCGCCGGCCGCGGCACTTACCGCGCGGCCCATGCGGCCGCGGGCGCCATTAAGAAGAATGGAGAAAGACATGGTCCGTGACAGCTACGGGGTGAACAAGGCGAGGGTCTGGCTGAGCGACGCGAAATTGGCCGCACTCATCTCACAGAGCGGCAGGCGCACCTCGGGCGAGCCGATGCGTCCGGCGGCGGCCAGCGCCGCCTTGATGGGGACGGGATTGGTCTCCAGGAAGAGTGCCTTGAACAAGGGATAGAGGCGGCGATGCAGCCGGGCCGCCTTGCGGTAGTCGCCGGCGAGGGCGAGCCGGGTGAGCCTGACCAGATCGCGCGGCAGCAGATTGGAGGCGACACTAATGACGCCCTCCGCGCCCACCGCCATGAAAGGCAGCGTCAGCGAATCGTCGCCGCTGATGACCGTGAGGTCGCCGCCGAGCGCTTGTTTGAGCTGGTCGACGCGATCGACCGAGCCGCCGGATTCCTTGATGTAGCGTACGTGCGGATATTTCGCCCGCAGTCGTGCGACCACCGGCACGCTGATCTCCACGCCGCAGCGGCTGGGAATGGAATACAGAACAATCGGCCGGTCGGTCGTCTCCGCCACCTGGGAGAAATGCCGGAAAAGGCCTTCCTGGGTCGGGCGATTATAGTAGGGTGCGACGACCAGCATGGCGTCGGCTCCGGCGTCGTGCGCCGCGCGGGTGAGGACGAGCGCCTCCCGTGTGGAGTTGGAACCCGTGCCGGCGACCACCGGCACCCGTCCCCGCGCCGCCTCGATCACGCACTGCACCACCTCCATGTGCTCCTCGTGCGAAAGCGTGGCCGACTCCCCCGTCGAACCCGCCGGCACCAGTCCGTTGATCCCGGATTTGACCTGATCATTGACCAGCGAACGAAGATCGTCATAGGCGATCTCCTGACGTCGGAACGGCGTTACGAGCGCGGTAAGCGTGCCGGTGAGCGGGCGTAACTTCATGTTTTGTTTGGATAAGTTGGTGGAATGTAGCCTTGATGACCAAAGCAGACCCGGTTAGAAAAGCACATTCTTTTTTCAGCCCACGCCCCCAACCGCACCCCCTATGGAACCTGTCGAGCTATTTCATGAAGTCCTCAAACTCGCCGTGGAGAACAGCGCGAGCGACATTGTCATCAAGTCAAACAAGCCCGCTTATCTCCGGCTGAGTGGCCGACTCAAGCCGGTCGACATGGATCCGATTCCCGGCGACGCCGTCCGGGCGTTTGTGGAAGCCACCGTGCCGCGGAATTTCCAGGCCAGCTGGGAACGCGACGGCCAGGCGGACTATGCATACGCCGCGGAGGAGGTCGGCCGCTTCCGTGTCAACGGCTTCCGCCAGCGCGGCTCGGTCAGCGTGGTCTTCCGTTATATCAAGAGCCGCCCGCCTAACTTCGAGGATTTGAATCTTAATCCCGATCCGCTCATCAAGCTGGCCACTTCCAAGGACGGCATCCTGCTCGTCTGCGGCGCCACCGGTTCGGGCAAGAGCTCGACGATGGCCGCCATGCTGAACTGGGTGAACCAGAACCTCGACCGGCATATCATCACCCTCGAGGATCCGATTGAATATACGTTCACCGACGACAAATCCGTTTTCGAGCAGCGCGAGATCGGCATCGACGTGCACGACTTCCCAATGGCCATCCGCGCCGTGCTGCGCCAGAACCCGGATATCATTCTCATCGGCGAGATGCGCGACCGGGAGACGATCGAGACTGCCATTTCTGCCTCCGAGACGGGCCACCTGGTGTTCTCGACGATGCACGCCGCCACGGTGCAGCAGGCCCTGACGCGGTTATTTGAGTTTTTCCCCCCCGACCAGATGGTGCAGGCACGCCGGCAGGTGTCCGGCGCGATCCGCGGCTTCATCTGCCAGAAATTGATCCCGGCGCTGGAGGGCGGCGGCCGCTATCCCGCGTTTGAAATCCTGGTGGCTGACAGCACGGTGCGAAATCTGCTGCTGGAGGCGCAGTTTGACAAAATCCAGCAATTGCTGGAAACGGGCGACGAATCCGGATCGCAGTCCTTCAACAAGGATCTCTTCCGCCTGATCAAGGCCGCCAAGATCAGCAAGGCCGAAGGGTTGCGCTTCTCGCCGAATCCGCAGGCCCTCGACATGAACCTGAAGGGAATCTTCTTCAAGTAAGGCGGCCCGTCCCGGCTCGGGAACGGCGCCGCCGTCGTGGGCCAACACTTCCCGCCGTCGCGGCGATTTAAGGCTTGGTTTTTGTCCGGCTGATCGGTTTAACCCCCGCTCTTCGTTATGTCATGTGCACTTCTTTTCGCCGGTCAAGGCGCCCAAAAGGTGGGCATGGGCCGGTCGCTCTACGAAAACTCCGCCACGGCCCGCGCGCTCTATGACGAGGCGAACCGCGTCCTCGGCTGGGAACTCTCCCGGGTCAGTTTCGAAGGGCCCGATGCGGAACTGACGCAGACGCGGGTGTGCCAGCCCGCGCTGTTTGTGCACGGCCTGGCGTTGCATGCGATCCTCCGGGAACGGGGAAGGCTCGGCGAGGTGAAGTTCGCCCTGGGGCTCAGCCTGGGGGAAATCACCGCGCTGACCGCCGCCGGCGTCTTCGACTTCGGCACGGGACTGCGCATCGTGGCGGAGCGCGGCCGGCTCATGCAGCTGGCGTGCGAGCAAACCAACGGCACGATGGCCAGTATCATTGGCGAGGAGCGGGCGAAGGTCGCCGGGCTCTGCGCGGAATTCGATGTCGAAATGGCCAACCTCAACTGCCCCGGACAGATCGTGATTTCCGGTGAGAAAAGCAAAATCGCCGCAACCGTGGCGGCCGCGAAGGAGCGCGGCATGCGAAAAGTCATCCCCCTTAACGTCGCCGGGGCTTATCACAGCCGCCTCATGGAACCGGCACGCGCCGCCTTTGCGACGTTTCTTGCGGGCCTGCCCTTTGCCCGGCCCAGCTTGCTGGTCCTGACGAACACCACCGGCCGTCCCGTCGCGGAGCCGGAGGAGATTCGCACGGCCTTGATCCGGCAGGTTGTCTCGCCGGTCCTGTGGGAGGACTGCATGCGCAACGTGGCGGCGGCCGGCGCCGGGCAGTTCTGGGAACTCGGTCCCGGCGGCGTCCTCGCCGGTCTGGCGCGGCGTACCAACAAGGACTGGCTGGTGCAAAGTTTCGCCGAGTATGCCGATTTAGCCGCTTGAAAGCGGCTGGAGGCCGCCCCACATTGACGGTTTGCACGCACCCGACGCCCGGCGGCCGGGTCCTCCGGCACCTGCGCATGGACGTATCGCTCAAACGCAACTTCTGCATCATCGCCCACGTCGATCACGGCAAGACGACGCTCTCCGACCGTCTGCTCGAGAATACCCACACGGTCACCCAGCGGGAGATGAAGGACCAGATGCTCGACTCCATGGACCTCGAGAAGGAGCGGGGCATCACGATCAAGAGCCATCCGGTGACCATGCATTATACGGCGAAGGATGGCCGCGTGTATCAACTCAACCTCATGGACACGCCGGGTCATGTGGATTTCTCCTACGAGGTCTCGCGCAGCCTCGCGGCGTGCGAAGGCGCGGTACTGCTGATCGACGCCGCTCAGGGGGTCGAGGCGCAGACCGTGGCCAACGCCCATCTGGCGTTCGCCCAGAAACTCAAGGTCATTCCCGTCATCAACAAGATCGACCTGCCGAGCGCCAATCTCGAGCTCTGCACCCGCCAGCTGGAGGACATCCTGACGATCCCCGCGGAGGAGGTGATCCTGGCGAGCGGCAAGGCCGGCATCGGCATCACCGAGATTCTTGAAGCCATCGTGGCGCGCGTGCCGCCGCCGCGCTGGACTGACGCCAAGGGCACGCGCATTCTCGTCTTCGATTCCAAGTACGATTCCTACCGCGGCGTCATCGCCCATGTCCGCGTGTTTTCCGGCACGATCAAGGCCGGTGAAATGATGATGCTCATGAGCACCGGCCAGAAGGCCGAGGTGAAGGAAGTCGGCGTCTTCGGCCCGAAGATGGAGCCCGGCGTCGAGCTCGGTCCGGGCGACGTTGGCTACATCGTCAGCAACATCAAGGCGACGGAGGACATCAAGATCGGCGACACCATCACCCATGCGAACCGGCCCGCCACCGAGATGCTGCCCGGCTACAAGGAGGTGCATCCAATGGTGTATTGCGGCCTCTACCCGCTCGAGACGCAGGACTATGAAAAGCTCAAGTCGGCCATCGCCCGCCTGCGGCTCAACGATTCGGCGTTCGTCTACCAGCCGGAAACCTCGGTTGCGCTCGGCTTCGGCTTCCGCTGCGGCTTCCTCGGCCTCCTGCACATGGAGGTCATCCAGGAGCGCATCCGCCGCGAGCACGATGTCGACATCATCTCCACGTACCCCAGCGTCGTCTACAAGGTGAAGGTGCACGGCGGCGAGACGTCCGAGGTGGACAATCCGATCAACCTGCCCGATCCGTCCTCGATCGAGGCGATCTACGAGCCCACGATCAAGGCCTCGATCCACCTGCCCAACACGTGCCTGGGCGACATCCTCAATCTCGTCATGGAAAAGCGCGGCGTGTGCGACCACACCGACACGCTGGACGCCATGCGGGTCATGCTCACCTGCACGCTGCCGCTCAATGAGGTCCTCGTGGACTTCAACGACCGCCTGAAGAGCATCACCCGCGGCTATGGTTCCATGGATTACGAACTGGGCGAGTATCGCCTTTCCGACCTGGTGCGGATGGACATCCTGGTGAACGGCGAGCCGGTCGATGCCTTTGCCAGCATCGTGCACCGCACGAAGGCCGAGGGGCAGGGCCGGGTGATCTGCGAAAAACTCGCCGCCATCATTCCGCCACAAATGTTCAAGATCGCCGTGCAGGCGGCCATCGGCGGCAAGATCATCGCCCGGGACAACGTCCGCGCCATGCGGAAGGACGTCACCGCCAAGTGCTATGGCGGCGACATCACCCGCAAGAAAAAACTCCTTGAGAAACAGCGGGAGGGGAAAAAGAAGATGAAGCAGATCGGCAAGGTCTCGATCCCGCCCGACGCCTTCATTCAGGTCCTCAAGAACAACTAGCCCGCACCCACCGTGTTTGGATTTTTCGAATCGACCGAGCGCAAGATGCGCGAGAACGCCGAAAACTGGCTGCAGCTCGCGGACAAGATCCACCATTACCAGCGCGACAAGCTCACGGTGACGCAAGCGCAGGAACTGCTGCAGAAAAGCGCTGCTTTGCGGCTCCAGCTCAAGCAGCGGTCCGATCCCGGCAAGCTCAAGCTGGGCATCGAGGGGCTGGAGGGCGTGCTGCGTCAGGTCGGCGGCACGTTCTACCCCAAGTCGGCGATGGTGGAGAACGTCGAGTTTTTCCTCATGGCGATCATCATCGTCCTGGGCATCCGCACTTATTTCCTGCAGCCGTTCAAGATCCCGACGAACTCGATGTGGCCGACGTATTACGGCATGAAGGGGGAGAACTTTCCGCCGGGCACGGCGGCACCGGGTACCGCGGAGCGGATTTTCCGCCTCGTCGCGTTCGGCGCGCAACGGCGCGAGGTTGTGGCGCCGCGCGAGGGTGAGCTTGCGGTGCCGCTTTTCTCCAACGGCTTGCTGGCTTACACCGTCCGGAACGACCGCAAATGGCTGGTGATTCCCACCCAGGTGAGGGAATACACCTTTTACGTGGACGGTGCCGAGGCCTCGCTCCGCGTGCCGCTGGATTTCCACGACTTCGACCGGCTGGTCCAGGATACGATTTTCGGGGGTGCCGAGGGTTTTGCGAGCTATGTGGCGACGGCCGGTCCGCAGGGCAAGGTCGAACGCCTGCCCATCCAGCTCCGGGAAGACTCAGGCGATACCGCGCCCGGTTTTCTCGTGAAAGTCGGCAAAATCGTACGAGCGGGCGAACCGATCATTCGTTTCGACATCCTGACCGGCGACCAGCTTTTCGTCGACCGCCTGAGCTATCATTTCGTCCGGCCGCATGTCGGTGACGGTTTTGTCTTTCGCACCAAGAACATCGCCGGCATCGGGCTGGATCAATATTACGTCAAGCGTCTCGTCGGCCTGCCGGGCGACACCCTCGAAATCCGCCAGCCGGTGCTCTTTCGCAACGGCCGGCCGATCACCGGCGCCGCGGCCTTCGCCAGAAACGCGAATCGCGAGGGACTGTATCGCGGCTATTTCAACGCGCCGCGCGAGCCGCGGTATGGGGGCAGCCATCTTTTCGAAGGCGA
>Ga0182021_10006344_pt1 | contig 14042 bp, 7 predicted proteins | sample 612E3MmetaG_FD_120493 | JGI IMG/M metagenome (GOLD analysis project Ga0182021, IMG submission 120493) | Permafrost microbial communities from Stordalen Mire, Sweden - 612E3M metaG (Illumina Assembly) | ecosystem: Environmental > Terrestrial > Soil > Wetlands > Permafrost | place: Sweden...
ACTCCAAGGAAAGAATCATCGAGAGGGTCGCGAAAAAGAGCGGCGACAGGGACGGCGACGGCATCCCCGACGACATGGACAAGTGCCCCAATGAGCCCGAGGACAAGGACGGCTTCCAGGACGAGGATGGCTGCCCCGACCTCGACAACGACGGCGACGGCATCCCCGACTCCCTCGACAAGTGCCCCAACGAGCCCGAGGACAAGGACGGCTTCCAGGATCAGGACGGCTGCCCCGACCTCGACAACGATGGCGACGGCATCCCTGACGCCCTCGACAAGTGCCCCAACGAACCCGAGGACAAAGACGGTTTCCAGGATCAGGACGGCTGCCCCGATCCGGACAATGACGGTGACGGTATTCCCGATACTATCGACAAGTGCCCCAACGAGCCCGAGACCTTCAACCACTACAAAGACGAGGACGGCTGCCCCGACGAGGTGCCGCCCGAGGTAAAGAAGTTCACGGGCGTCATCGAGGGCATCAACTTCAAGACCGCCTCGGCGGAGATCCTGCCCGGCTCGTGGGCGGTGCTCGACCGCGCGCTCAAGGTTTTGTCGGACTTCCCCGAGGTGAACCTGGAGATCTCCGGCCACACCGACAGCAAGGGCAAGGCCGCCTACAACCTCGGCCTGTCGCAACGGCGCGCCGATGCCGTCAAGCTGTACTTCGTCTCGCGCGGCATCGCGTCCTCGCGGTTGGTCTCGATCGGCTACGGCAAGGACCGTCCCATCGCGGACAACTCGACCTCGTCGGGCCGGGCCACCAACCGCCGCACGGAGTTCAAGCTCATCGACGCGGGCCACAAGTAAAAACGACGGCGGGCTACCAGCTCGGCGGTTTCACCAGCCGGATGACAGCGAAATCTTGGTTGCCGCCGGGGTTTGCCCCTCACCCGGCAAGCAGCAGCTTGCCATCGGCTTGCATCGCGAACGTGGTGGCGCGACTCGCGAGCGTGCCGCTCGTGGTAGTCCACTTCCAGCGCAGCTTGCCGAAGACGTTGTCGAGCTTGTCGCATCTCGGGCCTGCTTTTCGGGTAACTCCGGCCGTCAGACCCCTGACGCGCGAGGGAAAACCCGGCGTTCCTGGCCATGGGGTGCTATACGCGCGCTTCATGCCGACGTTTTCTTCGCTGCGTATCCCGGGACCTCTCGCGGAGGCCATCGCCGCGCGCGGGTACGAGACGGCCACGGAAGTCCAGGTGGCCGTCCTCCAGGCGCGCTGCCAGGGATACGATCTCCTGGTCTCGTCGCAGACCGGCTCGGGCAAGACGCTGGCCTTCGGCGTGCTCCTGGCGCAGGCGCTGCTCGATGAAACCTCGACGGCTCCCCACGCGCCCCGCGGCAAGCACGCGCGCAAGCCGTCGGGACTGATCATCGCGCCGACCCGAGAGCTTGCGAATCAGGTGCGCGCCGAGCTGGCCTGGCTGTTCGCGAAAACCCCCTTGGCCGTCGCCGCCTTCACCGGCGGTAGCGACATCCGGCGCGACCTCAAGCAACTCCAGCGCGGTGTGGATATCGCGGTCGGCACACCGGGCCGCCTCGTCGATCTGCTCAAACGCGAGGCCCTGGTCCTGGACGCGGTGCGGGTGGTGGTGCTCGACGAGGCGGACGAGATGCTGGACATGGGCTTCCGTGACGACCTCGAAACCCTCCTCGGCGCGGCGCCGGCCCGCCAGCGCACGCACATGTTTTCCGCCACCCTGCCCCGGCCCATCTTGGGGCTGGCGGCCCGCTACCAGCGCGAAGCCGTACGCGTGGATGCGCGCGTGCCAGGTGACGGCGGAGCGCACACCGATATCGAGTACGTTGCCCACGTCGTGGCTTACGACGACCGGCTGGCCGCGGTCGTCAACGTGCTGCGCATGCACGCGGACGACAAGGCCATCGTCTTCGGCACCACCCGCGAGGGCGTCGCGGAGCTGCACCAGGCCCTGGTGCGCCACGGATTTCGCGCGGTCCTGATTTCAGGCGACCGGGCGCAGGCGGAGCGCGACCGTGCCATCGCCGCGCTGAAAGGCAATGAGGCCCAGGTGCTGGTGGCCACCAACGTGGCCGCGCGCGGACTGGATCTGCCCGAGGTGGATCTGGTGTTGCACGCCGACCTGCCGCTCAACGCCGACTCCCTCACCCACCGCAGCGGCCGCACCGGGCGCGCCGGACGCAAGGGCAAGAGCGTGGTCATCGCCGACCCCGCCGAGCGCCGCAAGGCCGAGCGCCTGCTCGCGATCGCCAAGGCAAGCTTTGCCTGGTCGCCCGCGCCCACCGCCGAAGCCATCGCCGAGGCCGGCCGGCGGCGGCTGGAAACGGAGTTGCTGGCCGCGCCCTTGCCCCCTGACGCCGAGGAAGTGCGGGGGCTCGCCCGGCGGCTGACCAAGGATCGCAAGAAGGAGGAGCTACTGGAAGTGCTGCTGGCCCGCGAGCTTGCGCGCTGCCCGGCCGGCGAGCCGCTCAAGGCGGTCGATCCGAAGTATCTGGCGCGCGCCCCGCGCGGCGAGTTTCACGATCTCCCCCCGCGGCGCAAGCACGAGGATTTCGAACGCGACGCCGTCGTCTTTCGCGTGAACCTCGGCGCCGACCGCAACGCCGAACCCGGCTGGCTGCTGCCGCTCATCTGCCGCCGCGGCGGCGTCACCCGCAACGAGGTGGGTGCCATCCGGGTCGGCCCGACCTGGAGCGAATTCCAGATTGCCGGCGACGCCGCGCATGACTTTGCCCTGGCCGCCGCGCGCCCCGATCCGCGCGCGCCCCACGTGTTCATCGAACGCAGCCAGATGCGCGGCCCACGCCCGCAACACGCGAATCCGAACCAGCCCAGGACCCAGAACCCGCGATCCTACCGGCCCGGGCCGCACAAACCCGCGTGGAAGCCGGGACCTCGGCCGGGGCGGCGCGAGGCCTGATTCGGGGGCCGAGCAGATGGGAGCTCCATCCAAGGCCCCCTCACCGCCAGGCTCAGGTTCCGGCGGCGTCGTTGACGAGCAGGTAGGCCAAGGTTTGATTGACCAACTGATACGCGATCTCGCCGAAGGTCACCGGACCCGTGAAGGCGGCGGTGCGTTTGCCCTCCAGCTCCGAGTACAGGTAGTTGAGGATGCAATTGCAGGAAAAGGTGACCTGCCCGATGTCGGCGGGAACATGGCGCGTGAATTGGGCCGCGTAGTCGCGCACCGGGCGTGCGTGGCGGTACGTCACGCCAACGAACACCGGGGCATAGAAACGGACGACGGAAGCCGCGGCATCCACGTTCTGAAAGCTGACGTTCACCCGGGTACCCAGGTAGTCGGCCACGAGCGGCAAGCGCGTGTCGGCTTGCTTCTGTTCCAGCCATTTCGCCCAATTGACCCGAACGCCTCCGACCACGGCCTCGCGCGCCTCGAAGCCATCCTTCTCGAACTTGATATCGGGCCCCTCCCCCATCTCGAAGATGTTGAGGATAGCCAGCTCCGCGACCTTGCCCTTGGGTAGGCGCGCATGCAGGACGACTGCGCCATCGGCAATCGCCTCGCCGGAACGGCCGTCGAAGACCAGCGCCGCGACCTTGCCCAGGTCGTCGAGATGGATGCCCGCGATCCAGCCGATCAGCGGTCGATGCGCGAAGCGCTCGAAGCTGGGCGCGCCGAGGGCGAAGCGCAGGTGGGTGGGCGACTGCGCCGGGATGATGATCAGCGAATAGGCGGCGGTCGCGGCATCGATGTACACCCGGTCGATGCTCCGCGCGTCGTAACGGGCAATCTGCGCCGCCTGCGCGTCCTCACCTAGCTCGGTCACGTGGATCAAATCCCGCGAGCACACGCCGCCGGCATCGCCGATGAAGTAGGGCGTGGTGCCCCCGATCCAGTTGCCACGGGGCAGTTGGCGCAGGACGCGCTCGTCGCCCGCCAGGGCGAGCGTCTTGCCCGATTCGATCAGGCGCGCAACCTCCGCCACGCTGAATAGTGCCTTTGCCATGTGCCTCACCTTTCTGAACCCAGTCTTTCTAGATCGCGCCGGGCGCTGGGCAACCCGGAATTGCTGGCGTACAGGCCATACAGTTCCATCGCACAGCGAACCACGGTGGCTGGCTGCTGGTCAGCGTACATCACAAGGCGCAAGCGCGCGATCAGCATGTTGGCCGCCAGGAATTCCAGGTCTTTCGACCAGTGACCAGATCGCTCCAGACGGGATGTGAAGCTGGGGGTATTGTCAGGGTGCTCCATCCATGCCTGCGGTCTCCACACCCACCCCCAACGACGGTCGAGTCACAAGCTCCGCCGTCGCAAGGCGTGAACAGGCGTTCGGCAGCCGACGCCCGGAACTTGACGAGCGGCGCCAACTCACCGCATGCTCGTAACCGCTCTGCCAGGCGCGATGGCGCTCTGGAGCACGGGCAGACGCCGCGGGATCGCTCCCGTGGTACCATGCCGGACCATGAGCGGAGTGGAGGCGTTCAACGTGCGCGCGGTGCTGAGCGCGTGCCGGGACATGGAAACGGCCATGGCCGGCCTCTACGACACGCTGGCCAAGCTCCATGCGAGCGTTCCCCATATGGCCAAGCTGTGGAGCAAGACGGCCAACGAGGAGCGCAACCACGCGGCGCAGTTTGCCCTGGCGCTGGACATCGGGAACGCGGCGATCGAGGCGGTGCGCGTGGACCTCTCCGTCATCGAGCGCACCCTCAATGCCGTGAACCTGCTGCGCGAGGAGTGCATGACTCATCCGCCGATGGTGCAGCAGGCCCTGGAAACCGCCATCGCCTTCGAGGAGGCGCTCGTCGACCTGCACGCGGACAAGATCCCCATCTTCGTCGAGGAAAGCCACAAGAAGCTCTTCACTGCCATGATGGCCGCAGACCGCGAGCACGTGGGCCGCCTGCGCAGGGCCATGGCCGTCGGCCCCTCCACGCCCACGCCGACGCCGATGCCCTTGCCCCGCTCACACCGTAAGTGAACCAGCTACTTGGCGGCGAAACCCAGGAATTGCTTGGTCTGGGTGTCGTACTGGATCCCCCAGGACCCGCTGGCCTCGGCGCAGGACTGCGGGAACTTCTTCTGCGCCTCGTCGACCAGGGGTTTGCCCTTCTCCACCAGCAGGGCGTTCACGTAGACGAAACGCGCCCCATCGCGGACGAAGCCGGCATACTGCCGCAGGTACAGCTTCGCTGAGAAGGGCAGCCGCTTATCAAGCCCGCTCTTGCGAAGATGAAGCAGCAATTCCGCGTCGATGAGGTCCATGGCCTTGGGCGGGACTTTCCAGAACCCGTTGATCCCAGAGGGCGTTTCCCGCGCGCACACGCGCAGGCCGCTCGCGAAGGCCGACTGGGGCAGCGACACGGCCATCCCCGCGTAGCGGCGAGCGGCCAGTTTTCGCGCTCGTAGCGAATCTTGCCTGGACGGCTGGCCCCGGACGTCCGGGGCAGCGAGGGTCAACGCGATGAGCGTCAGGAGAAGGAAGCGGCACATGGTAGCGATCGATTTCATGGGTGGTCTTTTCAGTTGGCGTGATGGTCGTGTCTCTCGGGCGGTTAGTCTCGTTCTGCCGTCTTCCCGAGGGCACCGAGTTGCTCTCGAAATCGCTGGCCAAGCTCGGCGACGTGCGGTGCCTTCAGAATTCCCAGGTGATCGCCCGGCACGTCGATGACCGTAAGCGGACTGCGCAGGTAGCGGCCCCATCCGTAGTCGTGTTCGAATTCGAACGACGCATCCCAGTTCTGGTCGGCGGCCCGGAAGAGGATGATTGCGAAGTCGGCCTGGGCACCGTCTGCGCTCCATCCACCGATCGCTTCGTAGAAGGCGTCTTGCTTGATGGCGTGCGCTTCCTCGGCCGTGTGCCCCTCCGATTGAATGCCCGCGGCGGACAAGCGTAGTACCAACTTGTCCCAAACCTCGGAAAGCTTGTGGAGCAGCATTTGCCGCCCCTCGCTGGTCACCAGTTGCGTGGCCCGCCTGCGGGCCCACTTGGCCCAGTTCCGCCGCGTCGCGCGCGGTGACGGGGCATCCAACATCGCGACGATTTCCACCTCGGCCCCTTCATCGCGCATCAGCAATGCGACCTGCAGGGCGACGAGACCGCCAAAAGATACTCCGGCCAATCGATACGGCCCACGGGGCGCGACCTTGATGATGGCCTCGTAGTAGGCTCGCGCCAGCCGATCGATCGAGATATCCACCTTTTGTCCCTGCAGGGCCTGCCTGGTCAACGCGTGCTCTTCGGCCACATAGACGCCGAACACCGGTTGCCCTTGGCCAAGGCTGTCCGCGAATTCCTTGTAGAGCATGATCCCGGACAGACAAAAGATCGCCGGGCCACTCCCTTCGGGCTGTAGCGGAATGATGAGGGAGGCTTCTTCGGCGGTTCCCGCCCCGAATGTCTCGACCAGTCCCGCGATGGTCGGGCAACGGAAGATCGTCCCCAGGGTGATCTCGATCCCGGTCAGCTTCTCCATTTCGAGCATGAGCTTGACCAGCGCCAGCGAGTTGCCACCGAGGTCGAAGAAACTGTCATGGATGCCCACGCGCGCAACTCCGAGCACATTCTGCCACGCGGCCGCCAAGCCAATCTCCAGCTCGTTCCGGGGCGCCACGTAGGTGTCGGCGCGGCTCCCGGCATCCCTATCTTGCGGGGCCGGCAGTGCCTTGCGGTCGACCTTGCCGTTGGGTGTGAGCGGCAAGGCATCGAGGGTGACGAAGTGGGCGGGCACCATGTAGTCGGGAACCGCCTCGCGCAGCATGGCCCGCAACTGCTCGAACAGATCCGCGGGCGGCTCGTTGGCAACGACGTACGCGACCAGCCGCTTGTCACCTGGCACGTCTTCGCGCGCGACGGCGACCACCCGGCGAACGGCAGCATGCCGGGCAATACAAGCTTCAATTTCCCCCAGCTCGACCCGGTAGCCACGAAGCTTCACCTGATGGTCGGTGCGTCCCAGACATTGCAGCACACCGTCCACACGCCAGCGCGCCAGATCGCCCGTGCGGTAGAGCCGGGCACCCGCCACAAAGGGACTCGGAACGAAGCGCTCCCGAGTTAGATCGTCGCGGTTCCAATAGCCACGCGCCACACCCTTGCCACCGATGTAGAGCTCGCCTATCGCGCCCGGGGGAACCAGCTCCATGCGAGAATTCAGGAGGTACACCTGTGTGTTCGCGATCGGGTGCCCGATGGGCACGGGCGTCTCCGCGGGCTGCACCCGATGGATGGTCGAATAAACCGTCGTTTCCGTGGGACCGTAACCGTTCCACAGCTCGGCACACCGGGCCAGGAGCGCCGCGGCCAGATCGCCGGACAGGGGTTCACCGCCACACACTGCCTTGAGCCCGGGCGAGCCCGGCCAACCCACCTCGACGAGCCCGCGCCATGTCGCTGGCGTGGCTTGCAGGAGCGTGCACTCATCCTCGCGCAGCCTGCGCATCAACCGCTTTGGATCCAGCACGTCCTGGCGGCTGGCGATGACCACTTTCGCCCCCACGATCAGGGGCAGAAAGATCTCCAGCCCCGCGATGTCGAACGACAGCGTCGTCACCGCCAACAGGGTGTCGCGGTCGTCAAGGCCCGGCGCCTGCTGCATGGACAGCAGGAGATTGACGAACGCGGCGTGCGAGATGCCGACCCCCTTGGGCTGCCCTGTCGAGCCCGACGTGTAGAGCACGTAGGCCAGATGCTCCGGTCGCACCCCCGTCCCGCCCGTCGCGCCCCCCTTCGCCCGCGCAATCTCGTCCGCATCCTCGTCTAGGCGCACTAGCTTGGCCGGGCGCTGCTTCAGCATGCCATCGAGCCCGTGGTGCGAAACCAGGGCGCCCATGCGTGCGTCCGCGATCACGTAGGCCAGCCGATCTGGCGGGTACGACGGGTCGAGCGGCACATAGGCGCCGCCCGCCTTCAAGATGCCCAGCAAGCCGACCACCATGTCGAGCGACCGGTCGACAAGCAGCCCCACGAGCACGTCCGGGCCCACCCCGATCACCCGCAAGTGGCGCGCCAATTGCTCCGCGCGCCGCTCGAGCTCGCCGTAGGTCATCGTCGACTGCTCGAAGACCAGCGCAACGTCGTCGGGGGTCTGCCGGGCCTGCCGCGCGCAGAGCTCGTGCACGCAGCGGTCACCTTCGGCCGGCTCCGCGCCGGTGCGATTCCATTCCTCGACCATGAGGCGCCGATCCGCCTCGGCAACCATGGGCAGTCGCGCGATGTCCGCATCCGGATTGGCCACGGCCGCGGTGAGAAGCTGGCCGTAGGATCGGCCCAGGCGCCGGATGGTTTCGGCCTCGAACAAATCGGTGCTGTATTCGATCCGTCCCGCCAAACCACCGTCGGTTTCGGCCAGGAACAGGGTCAGATCGAACTTGGAGGTATCCGTCTGCAGCTCGTGATTGCCGGACAGCTTGGCCACCTGGGAGACACCATCGCGGCCGTGCAAGACGAACATGAGCTGGAAGAGCGGCGTCCGCCCGGGGTCCCGATCGGAAACCAGCTCGGTGACCAGGCGCTCGAATGGTAGCTCGGCGTAGCTGAATGCCCCCAGAACCCGCCTGCGCGTCTGCTGCAGGAGCTGGCGGAAGCTCATATCCACCGAGAACTGCGAGCGCAGCACGATGGTGTTGAGGAAACATCCCACCAGACGCTGGGTTTCGGTGTGGTTCCGTCCGGAAATCGGCGTCCCGACCAGGAAGTCCTCCTGGCCGGTGTACCGGTGGAGCAACAGCGCGAATGCGGCCTCCAAGGTCATGAATAGGGTTGCCTGCTCCGCCCGGCCGAGCGCGTTCAGCTCGGCCAGCAGTGCCTTCGGCAGGGCGAAGGATTCCGAGGCCCCCCGCCAGCTCAATCCGGCAGGCCGCGGCTTGTCCGTCGGGAAAGCCAGAATCCGCGCGACCCCCGCCAGCTCCTGCCGCCAGCGATCGAGCTGGGTCCGCAGGGCCTCGCCTTGCAGGGTCTCCCGCTGCCACACGGTATAGTCCGCGTATTGCAAGGTGAGCGGCTCCAGGGGGGATGGCCGTCCCTGGCAGAATGCCGCGTACAGTTCGTTCACCTCCTTGTGTATCAGCTCCATCGACCATTCATCGGCGATGATGTGATGGATGGTCAGCAGCACCCGATGCTCCGCGGGCGCCATGTGTACCACGGAGACGCGCAGGAGCGGGACCTGCGACAGGTCGAAGGGGCGATGCCCCTGCTCGCGCGCCAGCCGTTCCCATTCGCGTTGCCGTTCCTCCTCGGAGACGGCGGTCAGGTCGTGTTCCGGCAGGTCCAGGTCAAACGGAGGCGCAACCGCTTGCGCCGGCTCGCCCTCGATCCGCTTGAATGCCGTGCGCAGGATCTCGTGACGGCGCACGAGCTCGCCGAAGGCTCGCGCCAGCGCCTTGCCATCGTAGTTTCCACGAATCGGGATGACGTCCACGATGTTGTAGGCGGGGCTGCCCGGGACCAGTTGGTCGAGCAACCACATTTGTTGCTGCGCGAAGGAAATCGCGCAAGGTCCGTCGCCACGACGCCGGGGAATCGACGCGACTTCCCGGCCTTCTCCCCTGGCCTCCGCCACCGCCGCCGCCAGTCCCACCAGCGTCGAATTCTCGAACAAGATCTGCGGTGCCAAGTTTACCCCCAGTTGATCCCGGACGCGCGCCAGCGCCCGGATGGCCAAGAGCGAGTGCCCTCCCAGGTCGAAAAAATCGTCCTCGAGGCCAATCGTCTCCACTTTGAACAATTCAGCCCAAATGGCCGCGACCGCGCGTGCGGTTTCACTGCGCGGCGCGGTCCTGGGCCGCGACACCGCGCCTTCGAGAGTGGACAGCTCGGGCAGCGCCTTCCGATCGACCTTGCCATTGAGGGTGAGCGGTAGGGAAGCCAGAAAGACCACGTGCGCCGGCACCATGTATTCGGGGAGTTGCCGTCCGAGAAACGCCTGCGCGTCTTCCACGGAAAGCCTCTGGCCGGACCGGGGCACCACATAGCCGACCAATTGCTTGTTGCCGGTGGTGTCCTCACGGGCAACCACCGCGCAGGTTTGCACTAAGGGATGGCTCGCCAACGCCGCCTCGATCTCTCCCAGCTCGATCCGGTAGCCGCGCACCTTCACCTGGTTGTCGTCGCGGCCAAGAAACTCCAAGGTTCCGTCAGCCCGGTAGCGAGCCAGGTCGCCGGTCCTGTACAGGCATGCGCCGACGCGGCCCGAGAAGGGATCGGGAAGAAAACGCTCCTGTGTCAGCTCTGGCCGGTTCAGATAGCCGCGGGCGACCCCGGCGCCACCGATGAAGAGCTCGCCCATTTCACCCACGGGCACCGGCTGCAATTTCTCATCGAGAACGTAGAGCTCGGTATTCGCGATGGGACGGCCGATGGGCACCGGACCATTCCGGGACTCGAAGGGGCGGACCTCATGCACGCAACAGCCGACCACGGTTTCGGTGGGACCGTACTCGTTGATCAGGCGCGTGCCCGGCGCGTAGTCGCGCCAGAGGCTCAGGCACTCCGCGGGCAGATTCTCGCCACCGATGACAAAGGTCTTGGTCAAGCCGGCAAGCTCATCGGACCGGAGCTGCTGGGTGAGGACATCGAGGTGCGCGGGTGTGATCTTGACCAGGGAGCGATTCCCGCGCGCCCGCAATGCCGCGAGCAGGTTCCGCGCCCCGACGTCCTCGGTCAGGAGCTCGACTTGCCCGCCCGCGAGCAGCGCCGGATACAGGCTGGTCACCGTCAAGTCAAACGCGATCGAGCTGTGGACGGGGACCGACCCGCCTGGCTCGACGGCATACGCCTTGATCGCCCAGGAAAGATAGTTCACGAGCCCGGTGTGCGGGATCATGGCGCCCTTGGGCTGCCCGGTCGAACCCGACGTGTACATGACATAGGCCAAATTGTCGGGAGACACGCCGATGTTCGGATTGCCGGTGCCTTCCTGGGCCATGGCATCCCACTCGTCATCCAGGCAAGCCATCGCGACCTGGTCCGGCGGGAACAGCGCCTTGCACTTCCGCTGCGTAAGCAACGTGCGAATGCCGGCGTCGGCGACCATGAAACCGAGCCGCTCGGACGGATAGGCAGGATCCAGCGGAACGTAGGCGCCGCCCGCCTTCCAAACCCCCAGAAGCCCTATGACCAGTTCCAGGGAGCGTTCCAGGCAGACGCCCACGAGCGTCTCGGGCCCAACGCCATGCTTGCGCAGAAAGTGGGCGACCTGGTTTGCGCGCTGGTTGAGATCCCGGTACGTAAGCTGGCGCTCCCCGCACACAACGGCGACGGCATCGGGACTGCGGTCGGCCTGCGCCTCGAACAGCTGATGCACGCAGACCGGCGGAAATTCCGTGCGGGTGTCGTTCCACCGGTAAAGCAGTCGCTTGCTTTCGGCTTCGTCCAGACGAGGATTCGTCCCGGCGCCATTCAGAGTGACCATGCGATGATCTCTTTCAAAATCTCGTTCGTTCCGGCGAAGATTCGCTCCACGCGGCTGTCGGTCCACATACGCGCGATGGCGTACTCGATCATGTAGCCGTAGCCACCGTGGAGTTGAAGACACTCGTCGACGACACGGCACTCACATTCCGTGAGCCAGTACTTCGCCATCGCCGTCGCCACCGGATCCAGTTGACCACGAAGGTGGCGTTCGATGCAATGGTCGACGAATACGCGCCCTATCTGCGTTTCCGTCTTGCACTTGGCCAGCACCATCCGCGTGTTTTGATAGTCCAAGAGCGGCTGCCCCGCAACCGTGCGCTCTTTCACGTACTTGCTCGTGATGGCCACCGCCGCTTCCGCCGTGGCAACGGCGGCGACCGCGATGGAAAGCCGTTCGTAGGGGAGTTGGTCCATCATCTGCGCGAGTCCCTGGCCCTCGGCGGTACCCAGCAGGTTCGCCGCCGGAACGCGCATACCATCGAAGAAAAGCTCGCAGGTGTCGTGACCGTTCCGTCCAACCTTCTCGATCGGACGGCCGACCCGATAGCCGGCCAGCTCCTTGGTCTCGATACAAATGAGCGAGAGCGCCCTCGGGCCGACGGCCTTGGGGTCGGTCCTCACGGCGAGACAGACCAGGCCGGCGTGCAGTCCGTTGGTGATGAAGGTCTTGGAACCCTCGATGACGTACTCGGCGCCGTCGCGGCGGGCGGTGGTCTTGAGGCCTTGCAGATCCGATCCCGCGCCAGGCTCGGTCATCGCGATCGCGCCCACCAGCTCTCCCCGCGCCATGGGCGGCAGCCAGCGGCGCCGCTGGTCCTCACTGGCGTACTTTTGGATGTAATGTGCCACGATGCTCTGGACGCTGGCGCCGAAGATGACACCCGCGCGGGCAAGCTCTTCGAGCACGACGGCTTCGTGGGCGAAGGTTCCGCCTCCGCCTCCGTACTCCTCGCCGATATCGGGGAGGAGCATGCCGATGGCGCCCGCCTTGACGTAGGCCTCGGCATCGGGGTGGTGCTGCGCACGCCAGCGACTCTGATGCGGTGTCAGGTTTGCCTGAATGAATTGCCGGACGGTGTTGCGGAAGCTCCGAACCTCTTCGGTCGCCCACGGAGATTCGTACGAGGTTGGGAACAAGGTTGTCATGGAAGCGCGAAGTATATAGCGTGCAGAAAGGCTTGCGACCTCTCTCGCGAGTCGCGTCGCATCAGACGGAGTACTGCCTGCCCCAAGGGGGCGGGGACCAGCCAGGATCCGCCCCCATCGCGCGGCTCGCGACCCAGGAGAGGACGGCCGCCACCCCAGCCGGAGTTGGCGCGCGGAACTGGCGCGCGGAACATGCGCTCCCCGCGCCGGCCTGCTAGTCTGGTCGCGACGTTCTGGGGTGGACAAACCCGGGGAAACACGCCGATCATCGAACAAGGAGCCCCATGTGTGGAATTGCGTGCATTCTCGATATCCAAAGTGATCCCAAAGCGCTGCGCGAACGAGCTGTGTCGATGGCCCGGCTACTCCGACATCGCGGCCCGGATTGGAGCGGCATCTTCGCCGACCAACGCGCCATTCTGGCGCACGAACGCCTGGCCATCGTCGATGTCGTTCACGGCGCCCAGCCCTTGACCAACCAGGCCGAGGATATCGTTTTGGCGGTGAACGGCGAGATCTACAACCACCGGCCGCTCCGCAGCGAGTTTCCCGAGTACCCGTTCAAGACGGACTCGGACTGTGAAATCGTGATTCCTCTCTACGAGCGCCACCAGGCGGACTTCCTCAATCGCCTGAGCGGCATCTTCGCTTTCGTGCTCTACGACAAGCGCAGCAACAACTTCCTCATCGCCCGCGATCCGATCGGCGTCGTGCCGCTCTACCTCGGCCGCGACGAGCACGGAAATCTGCACGCGGCCTCGGAGATGAAGGCCCTCATTCCCTACTGCCGCCACATCGAGGACTTCCCTCCCGGCCACTACCTCGTCAAGGGCATGGAGAGGCCCGCCTCCTACTACCGCCCGCAGTGGCGCAGCTATGATGCGGTGAAGGACACGCCACTGGATCTCGCCAAGCTCCGCTCGGCCTTGGAACGGGCCGTGCACCAGCAACTCATGTGTGACGTGCCCTATGGCGTGCTCATCTCCGGCGGCCTGGACTCTTCCGTCATCAGTGCCATCACGCAGCGCTTTGCTCCCAACCGCGTGGAGGAAAGCGACAAGGTGACGGCCTGGTGGCCGCGGTTGCACTCCTTCGCCGTGGGCCTGGAGGGCTCGCCGGATCTGGCCATGGCCCGCAAGGTCGCCACCGCCATCCGCACCGTGCACCACGAATTCCTCTTCACCGTGCAGGAAGGCCTGGATGCTTTGCGCGACGTGATCTATCACATCGAATCCTACGACGTGACGACCATCCGGGCTTCGACACCCATGTACCTGATGGCGCGGAAGATCAAGGCCATGGGTATCAAGATGGTGCTTTCCGGCGAGGGCGCCGACGAGGTCTTCGGTGGCTACCTGTATTTCCACAAAGCGCCCAACGCCAAGGAATTTCACGAGGAGACAGTCCGCAAGCTCGACTCGCTCTTCAAGTACGATTGCCTGCGCGCCAACAAGACCACGGCCGCCTGGGGCATCGAAGTCCGCGTGCCCTACTTGGACCGCGACTTTCTGGATACCGCCATGGCCTTCAACC
>Ga0182021_10006345_pt1 | contig 14040 bp, 15 predicted proteins | sample 612E3MmetaG_FD_120493 | JGI IMG/M metagenome (GOLD analysis project Ga0182021, IMG submission 120493) | Permafrost microbial communities from Stordalen Mire, Sweden - 612E3M metaG (Illumina Assembly) | ecosystem: Environmental > Terrestrial > Soil > Wetlands > Permafrost | place: Sweden...
GAAACCGATGTCCCGGTAGTATTCGCGGTAATCGAAGTCTCCCGGATAGCCTTCGTGAGAGCTCCAAACCTGCCGCGATGATTCCGGGTCGCGTGCGAAGGCCATGACGCCGTTGCCGCAGTCCAGCGGTGCATAAACGCCGTTACGGGGAGGCTGGCTGGCATCCATGATGCCGTGGCTGTCGACAAAAAAATACTTGATTCCGGCAGCCCCCAATAACGTTTCTACGCCGGGGTAGTAAGCGCATTCAGGCAGCCAAAAACCGGTCGGCGCAAAGCCCAGATTCGCTTTAAACGTGTTGATGCCTACGTTGATCTGGTTGCGGACAGCGGTTTCGCTGACGTTCAGCAAGGGCAAAAAGCCGTGGGTTGCGGCGCAAGTGATCAATTCAAGCCTGCCCGCGCTGTGATGCTTTTTGAAAGCCGTCAATAAATCGCAGCGGTATTGGTTTTGATAGGTGTCCAGGCTGTTTTTAAAAAAGCGGCGGTACAGCCGCGCCAGTTTTTGAAACTCCGGTTGTTTGCGGGTTCTGATGATTTCCTTTTCCGCCAGTTCCAGTAATTTATGCAGATATTTCAGATAGCGCGTTTGCAACAGTTCGTCGCGCAACATGGAAATCAGCGGCGGCGATAGTGACAGCGTCAGCCGATAATCCACGCTGTCTTTTTGCAGTCGGTCCAATACGCCGATTAACGGAATGTAGCATTCGGTAATGGCTTCGAACAACCAGTTTTCTTCAAAAAAACTCTCGTGCTCGGGGTGTCGCACGTAGGGCAGGTGGGCGTGAAGTACAATGCTAAGGTATCCTTTTTTCATGGCGACTACTCATTAATGCTCTGGCCGGAGGCACTGCTATGCCTGTAAGAGGCTGCTCCTGTGCCGGTTTTAACAAAGGGCGGCATAGCCTTAAACACGGGTTGATTGTCCTTAATGTGATTGGGCTGCGCCTTTCCTCGCGGAATAGGGGTGACGTTGGAATAGGCGAGCGGTGCAAGACTATTATCATGATGGCGATTGCCTAGGGTTGCGCGATAAGCGGCGGCATGGGTCTGCATGGATAAGAACACGGGCTGTTGAGCGCGGGAGTCGGCAACGGCGACATCGAACCATGGCTTTGTTATAGCCGCATTTTTATCTGACGCCGGATAAATTCTTAAAGTCAGCGGGTCTGCGGTATTTTTTTGCGGGGCGTTTAGTTTGTCCTCCCCCAGGTTCCAGTAGGCGTAAAGATGCTCGGGGTCGACCGGCAACAGCACCAATTTCGGGGTCTTGTCCGAGGCTTTGGGTGCAAAGTCCTGCCGGATTTCCTCGCTGATTTCAAGCATGGTTTGCGGTGAAAGGGCGTCTTGACCGGCAGGTTCCGGCTTCTTGACAGAAAAAACCGGCGCAAATTCCTGATTGATTTCCCGGCTGATTTCAAGTAGTTCTGTCGGCGTAAGCTTCATTTTGGGATTATATTTTGAATACGAATTGTCATCGCCAGCCATAAGCTATTATTTAAGGTAACCCTCACAAAATACCCCCCCTAGTAAGATGGGCATACAGCCATGCTGTAGATTTAAAAGTAAGTATACTTGTTTATGATGACACGCCCAACTTTGTCAATTATTCTTGGACAGCCTCCTAGTCTGCCTCAATGGCCTGAACATTTTTTAACAAGGCCGGATTCCAGTTTCCAACCGCCCAGGTCAGCAGTTCGGTTGGTGGCGCTTGTCGTAGCGCATCCGGTGGATTTTGCTTTAACAAGGCCAGCAACTTAAAAATCACCGCATGAGGATTTTTCAAGTCGACCGCTGTCGCCAGAGTTTGTTTGCTGAGTTTATAACCGTCTTTATCAATAATAACGGGGATGTGCATATAAATCGGAGTAATCAGCCCCAGCAACTGTTGCAGATAAATCTGCTTGGGTGTTGAATCCAACAGGTCGACGCCACGTACAACGTGACTGACTTGTTGCCGCTCATCATCAACGACCACGGCAAATTGATAAGCGATAATCCGGTCTTTTCTTTTTAGGATAAAATCGTCCTGTCGCCCTTTGAACTGATAAGAACTAATCCCTTGTAATTGATCGTGAAAAGAAATGATGCGCCGATCGGTATTAAGGCGCAACGCATATACGCAACTCGGTGGGTTTTGCCTGTCTCTGCACAGGCATGGATGGTTGTCGGACAGTGTTTTTCGGCTACAGGTACAAGGATAAGTCAGCTTGTGTTTTGCCAAGTCATCAAGCGCAGCTTGATAGTCATCAAGGTATTGGCTTTGATAGGCTACCTGGCCGTCCCAGCGCAGGGCAAAGGCGTCCAGCGTTTTTAAAATGCCGTCGGCGGCGCCTTTAATGTTGCGGGGAGTGTCGAGGTCATCAATGCGCAGCAGCCACAAGCCTTGGTGTGTTCGGGCTTCAAGAAAGCTAACGAGGGCTGCACAGAGCGAACCCAAGTGTAAAGAGCCGGTAGGCGAAGGCGCAAACCGGCCAATATAAGGCGGCAGGCCCGGCACGATGAGCTTCTAGCCCATTTGTTTTTCCCGGATTTCATCAAGGGTTTTGCAGTCTATGCACAATGTGGCAGTGGGTCTGGCTTCCAGGCGGCGTATGCCGATTTCAATCCCGCATGACTCACAAAAACCGTAGCCGCCCGATTCAATTTCCTTGAGGGCTTCATCAATTTTCTTGATGAGCCGACGTTCACGATCACGGGTTCTTAATTCCAGACTGAATTCCGACTCCTGGGTCGCGCGGTCATTAGGATCAGGAAAATTAGCGGCATCATCCTGCATGTGATGCACGGTACGGTCTACTTCGTGCATTAACTCAGATTTCCAATTATTCAGAATGGTCTCAAAATGTTTCAATTGAGCCTCATTCATATATTCCTCGCCTTTTACTTCTTTGTAAGGCGTAAAACTGAAAGGTGATGCAATCGGTTTAGCACTAGCGGTCATCCATTAACTCCTAAAGACAAGATAATAAAAAGTGCGCATTTTTAGCAGAATAGTCGGCGCTTAGCAAGGTTTATTGATATGATGCAAAAATTTTATTTAATCTGAGAATAACAATGACTGTAAAACAACTATCAGCGACAGAATTAAAGAACAAAATCCAACAGGGAAACACCGTTTTTTTGCTGGATGTCAGGGAGCCGCATGAGTTTCAATATGCCAGTATCGCCGACAGCGTATTGATTCCGCTGAATCAAATCCCGCAACGCTTGGCTGAACTGGATCCAAAACAGGACATCGTGGTGATTTGCCATCACGGCATGCGCAGTCAACAGGCCGCCAACTATCTTGAGCGCTCAGGGTTTAACACGGTTGCGAATTTGAAAGGCGGCATAGATGCCTGGTCTTGCGAGGTGGATAGTTCGGTGGCGAGGTATTGATTAACGATAACCAAGCCCATTTGACCCCCTTAAGGCGTTCTTAAGACTTGCCAAGTTAAAATTGCCTCACGTTAAAAAACACACGATGAAAGTCCTGAGCAAAATAATTGCTTTAGGGCGACGTAAAGCAAAGAACTGCGTGGTTTGGACATAATCCCGTCCGTGGTTCTTTATAGATGGCTAATTATTACCAGCCATAGATTTTAATTAAAAAAGGCTCTACTTATGAATAAGCTGATACTGGCAGTTTTTTTTGTTGTTATAGGCAGTTATTTTTCCAACCCAATAGCATCGGCGGAAGCCGCTCGTCGTCACACGTCCCATCAGGTAAATGCACATAAAATCCAGCATCAAAGCACAGCTTCCTGGTATGGCGCAAAATTTCATGGACAAAAAACCGCCAATGGCGAAAGATTCAATATGTATGCAATGACTGCGGCACATAAAACGTTGCCCCTTTCATCTTACGTTGAAGTCACTAATCTGAAAAATAACCGTAGCGTTATTGTCCGCATCAATGACAGGGGGCCTTATCACAGCAAAAGGGCAATGGACTTATCCTATGCCGCCGCTAAGGAGCTGGATATTAATGGCACAAGTTCAGTTCAAATCACGCCGCTGGACCCCAGTCAAACATTGGCTTTATTGAGCCAGTAAAACCACAACCGCACTTATTCTTTTAAAATTCTAATGAGCAATTGTAAGTTTTGTAGGGCGACCAGCTTAGACTGACCGCCCTGCTATCATTCATTGCCAAATTAAAAAGAGACTTCACCTAAGCCGTTACCTGTCAAGATAATCGCCAGATGCTATCTGCTGTAGTTTCGAAACATCATGATTGTAGAGATACACCCAAGCTACAACCGAGTCGCCGCCAGGAAGCGCTATAGGCAGCTGCTTGCGGCTATATTCATGCGGCCGGGGGAATGTGCTGCTACATTCTTCATAGTCATCCAGCAGGGCTAATGCCCGTTTTCGATCAAGCATTCTATAGAGTTCGCCGTAAACCTTATCGTTGATATCGCTGGATTCAATGGCGCCGGGATAGCCGCGCACCTCAAATAATTTTCCATGGATAATGCCGTCTGAACAGTATTCGCAGTATCGGGTGAGCACGGAGCGCATGTTCGAAGCGGATTGCTTACGCAGCGTGCCGTAAACAAATATGAATTCAAGCGTCATGTCAGTACCGGCCTATAGCAAAATTCAATCGTGATGTAGGGGGATAAATAGATGCCCATAAACAAAGTGTTAAAATGCTGTCACATAAGTAATAACAGCATGATTTTATGAGTTATTTGGTATATTTTAAAATTATACTTACAGGCGGAAAATAGATCATTATTTATTTGGCATTGACAGCCGTCCCCTTTGTACTTTACAGTTACGTCCGCAAAACAAGTATGTAACCAACTATAACTAATATAACCCTTCGGAGCACATATCATGGCAAAACCATTAATTCAAATGGCATTAGATTCACTGGATTTCGATGCAACAGTAGCGCTTGCTACTACGGTAGCACCGTATGTTGACATTTTTGAAATCGGAACTCCATGTATCAAACACAATGGTATCAATCTGGTTAAAGAATTGAGAGCAAGATTCCCAGAAAAATTACTGTTAGTCGATCTTAAAACAATGGATGCTGGCGAGTACGAAGCTACTCCTTTCTACGCAGCGGGCGCTGACATTGTTACTGTTCTTGGCGTATCCGGGTTGGCAACATGCCAGGGCGTTATCAAAGCAGCTAATGCTCATGGCGCAGAAGCTCAAATTGACTTGATTAACGTTGAAGACAAAGCAGCCTGTGCACAAGCTACTTGCGAAGCGGGCGCTCAAATCGTGGGTATCCACACAGGTCTTGATGCACAAGCCGCTGGTCACACACCTTTTGCTGACTTGAACGCCATCGCAGCCCTGGGCTTGCCTGTTAGAATTTCAGTTGCTGGCGGTATCAAAGCATCAACCGTACAAGATGTCGTTAGGGCCGGTGCCAACATTATCGTAGTTGGCGCAGCCATTTACGGCGCTGCATCACCTGCCGATGCTGCGCGCGAAATTCGCGAATTAGTAGACGCTGTATAATTATGCATCAGCAACTTATCATAGAAAAGATTTCAGGCATACTTGAAGCTACAGATGATTCGTATGATGTAAAGCTGACCCAATTGCTTGATAACGCTAAACGGATATTTATATCAGGCGCGGGACGTTCCAAGCTGGTCGGCAATTTTTTTGCGATGAGGCTGGTACACGGCGGTTATGACGTGAGTGTTGTTGGTGAAATTGTAACGCCTAGCATTAAAACCGGTGATCTTTTGGTCATTATTTCCGGTTCTGGAGAGACTGAACAACTGATAGCATTCACTAAAAGCGCTAAAAAAGTAGGCGCGAACATCGTGTTGATCTCGGCAAAAAGCGACTCAACGATTGGTGATATGGCGGATGCGGTGTTTCAAATCGGCCGTTCAGATCTGTATGGTAAAGTTCTGGGCATGCCAATGGGAAGCGTATTTGAACTTTCCACCTTATTCTTTTTGGAAGCGACTATTTCTCATATCATTCATGAGAAAGGTATTGCCGAAGAAGTAATGAGAGAAAGACACGCTAACCTAGAGTAATGTCAAAAGAACGAGTGGTTTTCCCACTCGTTCTAATTTTTGTTACTGACTGGCATCAGAAAAACATTTCGTGACAAGATCGCACAGTTGATACTTGTCACTACACGTAATTTATAAAAATAATAAGGAGAACAATATGACTTCGCGCCGAGAATTAGCGAACGCCATACGCGCTTTGAGCATGGATGCTGTACAAAAAGCAAACTCTGGACATCCAGGTGCGCCAATGGGAATGGCGGACATCGCTGAGGTTTTGTGGAACGATTTTATGCGCCACAATCCGACCAATCCACAATGGTCAAATCGGGATCGTTTCGTGCTATCGAATGGTCACGGATCAATGCTGATTTATTCCTTGTTGCACCTGACTGGCTATGATTTACCCATTGAAGAACTGAAAAATTTTCGTCAACTGCATTCCAGAACACCAGGCCATCCTGAGTATGGTTATGCGCCAGGCGTTGAGACAACTACCGGGCCATTAGGTCAAGGTATTACCAATGCAGTTGGTATGGCGATTGCCGAAAAAGCGCTTGCCGCTCAATTCAACAGAGATGGACACAAAATTGTCGACCATCACACCTACGTCTTTTTAGGCGACGGCTGTTTGATGGAAGGCATTTCTCACGAAGCCTGTTCATTGGCAGGAACGCTGGGACTGGGCAAATTGGTCGCATTCTGGGACGACAACGGTATTTCAATTGACGGTCATGTCGAAGGCTGGTTTACCGACAACACCCCGTTGCGTTTTGAAGCTTATGGCTGGCATGTTATTGCCGATATTGATGGACATGATGCGGCGGCAATCGCTAAAGCCGTTCAAACAGCTAAAGCGGTGACGGATAAACCTACTCTGATCTGCTGCAAAACCACCATCGGTTTCGGTTCGCCGAATAAAGCAGGTAGCCATGCCTGCCACGGCGCAGCGCTGGGTCAGGACGAAATCAATTTGACCAAAGCGGCTCTGGGCTGGGATCACGAAGCATTTATCATTCCTGCGAATGTTTATGCGGGGTGGGATGCTAAAGCCAAAGGCGCTAAAGCCGAACAAGAATGGAACGACAAGTTTACAGCCTATCAGGCTGCGCATCCTGAATTGGCGGCTGAATATGAACGTCGTACCGTTGGCGAATTGCCTGCCGACTGGAAAGTTGATGCCGATGCTTTTGTTGCTGCGGTTAATGCTGAAGCCAAAACAACGGCGACACGGTTGTCTTCATTGGCGGCTATCGAAGGCTTTGCAAAAATCCTGCCCGAAATATTCGGCGGTTCTGCCGACTTAGGTTGTTCAAATATGACCGAATGGTCTACTTACAGACCGATGCGCGCCGATAAACCTGATGCCAACTACATCAACTATGGCGTGCGTGAGTTCGGTATGTCTGCAATTATGAATGGTATTGCCTTGCATGGCGGCTTTATTCCATTTGGCGCAACGTTCCTGATGTTCTCTGAATATGCACGCAATGCCTTGCGTATGGCTTCATTGATGAAGATACGTTCGATCTTTGTTTATACTCATGACTCTATCGGTCTGGGTGAAGACGGCCCTACCCATCAACCGGTAGAACAAACGGCAACCTTGCGTTTGATTCCGGGCATACAAGTTTGGCGTCCTTGCGATGCCGTTGAAACCACTGTTTCCTGGAAAGCGGCTTTCGAACGTCAAGACGGGCCTTCCATTCTGGTTTTTTCCCGTCAGAATCTGCCGCACGTACCGCGCACTCAACAACAAATTGAGGCTATTTCACGCGGCGGCTATATTTTGAGTGACAGCGACGGCCAGCCTGACGCGATTATTATCGCTACCGGTTCGGAAGTTGAGCTGGCGCTGAAAGCGGCTGACGAGTTGAAAGCGGCCGGTAAAAAAATTCGCGTAGTCTCTATGCCGTCTACCAATATTTTTGATGCGCAAGATGCGGCTTACCGTGAATCAGTATTGCCTGCTGCCGTAACCCAGCGTGTCGCGGTTGAAGCGGGTGTGACCGATGGTTGGTGGAAGTATGTAGGAACCAACGGTAAAATTGTAGGTCTCGACCGTTTTGGCGAGTCTGCTCCAGCGGGGCAGCTTTTCAAGGAGTTTGGCTTCACCGTTGAAAACGTAGTCAAGAACGTAGAAGCAGTACTTTAATATTAAAACAAAGTATAGAGTAGTTACACACATTATATTTGGAGAGAGACCCCTATATTTAGATGCGCACAGCAGTCTATCATGTCGGGGTCTCAATCCTCTTCTTCCGACTTTTAGGTGAACAACGTGAAAAAGAATAATTTGACCAGAGGTGCCTTTGCGGTATTGCTGTTGGCTAGCGCCGCAGCGAGCGCAGATCAAAAATATCCAGCGGCAGACTTTCAGCCGGAAGTGCTTTATCAGGATAGCGGCTATATTGCTAAGAATAGTCCGGCAGCAACTGCAACTAAGACGCCTGTAGCGGCTACAAAGGCGGCCCCTAGTGCCGCAACCAGCCATGAAGTTGATTCAAAATTCCCGGCTGCAAACTTCCAACCGGAAGTTTTGTATCATGACCCTAACTACAAACCTTCCGCTTCCGTGAAAGCCGCAATATCGAAACATGAAGTTGCTTCAAGTCCGGTAGAAGCTGTCGGTGAGGCTGCCGCTCCTAAAGAAGAATCATCTTTGTCGAGTTATTTGATTGGTATAGTCGTTCTTGTCTTAGCCGGTTTTTTCCTCAAAAGACGCAGTGCAACGCCCGTACAGAAAAAAGCGCCTGCAACAGCGGCGACGCCTGTCAAGGCATCTTATGCACTCACCACCGGTGTTGCAAAGTATTTGAACAAAGTATCCGGTACCGGCGTTTCACGATACCTGGAAAAGAGTGTCAAATCCTCATCAGTAGCAACCGGAGTTGCCAAGTATCTGTCAAAACAAACGGTATCATCAAAAACAACGGCAGCGAAATCTGCAACTGGAGTTGAAAAGTACATGCGCGACCGGGGGTAATCCATGAACCAGAATAACTTGAGTGGTTTGTTTTTACCTGCTGTTGCAGGCCTGTTCTTTTTCATGAAACGCCCTAAAGTTGAGGAAATCGAGGAAGTTAAGACTGTTTATCCTGTTTACACCAGAGATCCGAGTGGACTTACCGGCGTTGCCAAGTACCTGGATCATCAGGATGCGGCGTTGTTGGCAAGTATCAAAGCAGCGGAGCAAGCTAAGCAGGAACCTGTTCCATTAGTGAGCGGTGTTGCCAGATATTTGGAAAGCCAGGAACACAGTGTAGCCAGTGGTGTCGCTAAATATATGCTGAGACAGGCGATAGCCGAAAAACAACAAAAGCAGACACTCAAGGCGGCTGAAGGAACCGGCGTTGAAAAGTATCTAAAAAACAAAAAAGAAGCACCAGGACTCAGCGGCGTAGCAAAGTATTTGAAACATCAGGCCAGTCTGCCGCAACCCAGTAAAGTGGCCAGATATTTGGCTAAACAATCTGCTTTGGCTGCAACAGAAACAAAGCAATCTGCAAGGCCGGATAATGTAACGGGTGTTGCCAAGTATCTGCAACATCAGGACAGCTTGCCACAACCTAGCCGAGTCGCCAAGTATATGGCAAAACAAGCTGCTTTGGCCGCATTGCATGTGAAAAATGCGCCGATTGAAGTTGACGTAACCGGCGTTGCCAAATATTTGCAACATCAGGCCAGCTTGCCGCAACCTAGCAGAGTCGCCAGGTATTTGGCAATGCAAACGGCTTTGGCCGAAAAGCAAGTCAAGAAACCCGTAGCGTCTATAGGGCCTACCGGAGTTGCCAAGTATTTGCAAGAACAGGACAGTCTGCCGCAGATCAGTCGGGTTGCCAAATACATGGTAAGACAAGCTTTAATCGAAAAACTAAAACCCATTGCTATTGAAACGGGTGTTGATAAATACATGCGTCACCAAGGCTGATAAATCCTTTGATAAATTGAGACATAGTTAGAGCTTCCTTAACAGCTTTAGCTGATGTCTCTTTTTCTCGTTCAGTGGGGTAGGCTTAAGTCAGATTTACTTCGAACATTGATGTTTCTGTCAGCATCTAAACTCAGACTATCGCGATGAGTCATTATGACGCGCGATTATGCAAATTTTTTTAACTTACACATATAAAGGCACCTATTATGGGAAGAAATTTACTAGAACAACTCAAAGAAGTCACTGTTGTTGTGGCGGATACCGGCGACATCCAGGCAATTGAAACGTTCAAACCTCGCGATGCAACCACTAACCCATCATTGATTACTGCTGCTGCACAAATGCCGCAATATCAAGGCATTGTTGATGATACATTAAAGGCCGCTCGTGCCAGCTTAGGAGCAGAGGCTTCTGCTGCACAAGTCGTTTCACTGGCTTTTGACCGCCTTGCAGTTTCTTTCGGACTAAAGATCCTTGAAATTATACCTGGCCGTGTTTCAACAGAAGTTGATGCCCGCTTGTCATTCGACACTGACGCGACTATTGCCAAAGGTCGTGATTTAATCGCGCAATACGAAGCACAGAATGTCGCCAGGGATCGCGTATTAATTAAAATTGCAGCGACTTGGGAAGGCATACAAGCAGCGGCAGTTCTTGAAAAAGAAGGCATACATTGTAATTTGACTTTGTTGTTTGGTTTACACCAAGCAATTGCTTGCGCAGAAAACGGCATTACCCTGATTTCTCCTTTCGTCGGACGTATTCTTGATTGGTACAAAAAAGATACCGGTCGTGATTCTTATGCGCCAGCAGAAGATCCAGGCGTGGTTTCAGTGACTGAAATCTACAACTACTACAAAAAGTTCGGTTACAAGACTGAAGTCATGGGCGCCAGCTTCCGTAACGTCGGTGAAATTACCGAATTGGCAGGTTCTGATTTGTTGACGATTGCACCTTCCTTGTTGGCCGAATTGCAAGCCACAGAAGGCGAATTGCCGCGCAAACTGGATCCTGAAAACGCAGCACAATTGACCATTGAAAAATTATCAATAGACAAAGCGACTTTCGAGCGTATGCACGCTGAAAACCGTATGGCGACTGACAAATTGGCTGAAGGCATCAGTGGTTTTGCGGCTGCGTTGGAAGCACTGGAACAACTGCTTGCCGCCCGCTTGGCTAGCTTAGAGGGTTAAAAAGCGCTAGACCATTCGGCGGCGAAGTTTCTATTCGCCATCCGAATGGCTCCGACTTTATCCCCCTCAATAAAATAGACAGATACAGGATACACAATGTCACAAAAAATTTTAGATGTCGTTAAACCCGGTGTTGTAACCGGTGAAGATGTGCAAAAAGTCTTTGCGATTTGCAAAGCAAACCAGTTCGCTATGCCTGCCGTTAATGTTATCAATACCGATTCAATCAATGCGGTATTGGAAGCGGCGGCCAAGGTTAAATCACCTGTTGTCATTCAGTTTTCAAACGGCGGCGCTCAATTTGTTGCCGGTAAAGGGCTTAAACTGGAAGGACAGCAAACGGCTATTCTGGGTGCTATCTCCGGCGCCCAGCATGTACATCTGGTGGCCGAAGCTTACGGCGTACCGGTTATTTTACACACAGACCACGCGGCAAAAAAATTGTTGCCTTGGATAGACGGTTTGTTGGATGCCGGCGAAAAGCATTTTGCAGAAACAGGCAAGCCGCTGTTCAGCTCGCACATGTTGGATTTGTCTGAAGAAAGCCTGAAAGAAAATATCGAGATTTGCGGTCAGTATTTAGCTCGCATGTCTAAACTGGGCATGACGCTGGAAATCGAATTGGGTGTTACCGGCGGCGAAGAAGACGGTGTCGATAACAGCAACTTAGATCATTCCTTGCTGTATACACAACCTGAAGATGTGGCTTATGCGTATGAAGAATTAAGCAAAATCAGCCATCGTTTCACCATCGCGGCTTCTTTTGGTAACGTGCATGGGGTATACAAGCCCGGCAATGTTAAATTGACGCCTACCATTTTGGACAATTCACAAAAGTATGTGTCTGAAAAATACAATGTACCTGCCAATACCTTGAACTTCGTCTTCCACGGCGGTTCAGGTTCTACAGCGGCTGAAATCAAAGAATCGATCAGCTACGGCGTCGTTAAAATGAACATCGATACCGACACCCAATGGGCGACATGGGATGGCATCAGGAACTACTACATACAAAACGAAGCTTATTTGCAAGGTCAAATCGGCAATCCTGACGGTGACGACAAGCCTAACAAAAAATACTACGACCCGCGCGTTTGGCAACGCGCCGGTGAAGTAGGTATGGTTGTTCGTTTAGAACAAGCTTTCCGAGAATTGAACGCTGTCGATACGCTGTAATCTAGGCGGGAGGTTAGCCGTTTGTAGTGAGTTGTGAGCTTGTCATACAATCGAACCACAAACAATTTAACCTTAAACTGTCCAGTTTTAAAGTGAAAATAAAAAAGCCGATGTTTTGCATCGGCTTTTTTTTAGCGACTACTTTTTGGGTTCGAACAGCATGTGCGCCATTTTTCTGGCTTTGGTTCTTAAATAACCGACATTGCCATCATGGGCCACCACTTCCACGGGTATGCGGCCAGACACATTAATGCCCAGTTTTTTTAAGCCGTCTATTTTTTTCGGATTATTAGTCATTAATTTTATTGACTTTATCTGTAGGCTTTCCAGTATTAACCCGGCAATGCTGTATTCCCGTTCATCGGCAAGATACCCCAGGTGTATATTGGCGTCCACAGTATCCATGCCTTGATCCTGCAAATTATAAGCCTGTAGTTTTTTCAACAAGCCTATGCCGCGTCCTTCCTGGCGCAGATAAATCAACACGCCGTAACCCGCTTCTTCAATAAGCTGCATGGACATTGCCAGTTGTTCGCCGCAATCGCAACGCCGGGAACCCAGGACATCGCCGGTAAAACACTCGGAGTGTATGCGCACGGGCACATTTTCCCGGTGGGCAACATCGCCTTTAACCAAGGCTATATGCTCCTTGTCATCAATCGTATTGCTGTAGTAATGCAGAATAAACTCACCGTGTTCTGTCGGGAGTGGCGTCTGTACCAAATCTTCTAGTTGTGCTTTCACGTCTATAACTAATCCAATAATGCTTTATTTCTTGTTCTCAGCGCCTGCTTGAGAAGGCCATACGTTCCCAGCGGTTACGCCGGAAAGCGCTTATTTTACATGACCGACAAGAATAATGTTGATGAAGCTTAAGTTCGCGCGGTAATATTCGGCAACTTCCATTTACGCCAACATCATTATGAAATCAGACAGCGCCGCCATCAGAAAACGATATGATCGAATAGCGCCCTATTTTGATGGCTTGGAAGCCGTCATGGAGGGCTTGTTTTTCAAGCGCTGGCGTCAAAAACTATGGGCGAAAGTTGACGGTCATCATATCCTTGAAATCGGCGTCGGCACCGGTAAAAACTTCGACTATTATCCTGCTGACGCCCGAATGACCGCGATTGATTTTAGTCCGCAAATGCTAGGGCAGGCGGCACATAATAAACATAGGAAAGCCGTCGTCGTCGAGCTTAATTTGATGGATGTGCAGTCCTTATGTTTTGCCGATAACAGCTTCGACACCGTCATCGGCACGTTTGTTTTTTGTTCCGTGCCTTTGCCGCTGAAAGGGCTAAAAGAGCTATACCGAGTTTGTAAACCCGGTGGACAGGTTTTATTACTGGAGCATGTGTTAAGTTCAAAACCTGTGATAGCCCGTGTTATGAACTTTATCAACCCTGCCATCGTTGCGCTGGTCGGCGCCAATATTAACAGGAACACGGTTAAACACGTTAAAGCATGCGGTTTTGCCTCGGTACGTCTTGATGCGCGTAGCGGTGATATTATCAAACTGATTGAGGCCAGAAAATAGCCCGTTTGCGCCGGTCTTTTTGACAGTGTCGAAATAGCCGTTTTTGATTTTTCAGCGCGATGACCGGCCGGAGCAACATAATGAGACTGTTTTCACAGCAATTCCCAATTTAAAACCCTGCTAAAATAAAGCCTTTCTCAACGCTCCAGAACCAAGTAGCATAAGCATAAAACAAATGGACTTGAACTTAGTTGACCAGATACGTAGCACATTTAAC
>Ga0182021_10006346_pt1 | contig 14038 bp, 14 predicted proteins | sample 612E3MmetaG_FD_120493 | JGI IMG/M metagenome (GOLD analysis project Ga0182021, IMG submission 120493) | Permafrost microbial communities from Stordalen Mire, Sweden - 612E3M metaG (Illumina Assembly) | ecosystem: Environmental > Terrestrial > Soil > Wetlands > Permafrost | place: Sweden...
GCCAAGCAGCCGCTCGGCTTCACGGCCCAGGTCGGCAGTGCGGAGGGGGCCGATCTGGAGCAGCGCCTGCTGGAAGAGCTGCGCAAGGCCTTTCGGCCCGAGTTCCTCAACCGCGTCGACGAGATAATCGTCTTCAAGCGGCTCACCGAAGAGCAGCTGGAGCAGATCGTGGACCTGCTTCTTGCGCGCCTGCGGGATCTCGCCCTGGGACAGGGCATGGCTCTGCAGGTCACCGAAGAAGCAAAGCGCTTCCTCGTGGAGCGCGGCACGGACGTGCAGTACGGCGCCCGGCCTCTGAAGCGCGCCATTCAGCGGTACCTCGAGAACCCTCTGTCCAGCGAGCTGCTGCGCGGCGCCTTCGGCCCCGGCGACACCATCGTGGTCGACGGCGGCGCCGATCGGCTGCAGTTCAGCAAGGCGCCGGCGGCCGAGACGGCGGCCGAGCTCGCGGGCGCCGAAAGGGCCGGCACGGCATCATGACGCGCCCGCGCGGCAAGGCCTTCTTCGGCGGACTGCTCGGCGGCCTTGCCGGCGCTCTGCTTGCGCCGCGCCTGCGGGGTCCGGGTCACGGAGTGCTGCCCGGCCAGTTCATACGCAACACGCTGGGTCTGCGCGGCGCCAGCCGTGGCTTTGCCGGTACGCCGTGCTCGCACGAGCTGGCCGAGCAGAAGGTCGGGCGGCCGGGCGACGGGCCGGAAGGCGGCGCCGGCGCCGGGCCGCCCGACGAGGAAGGAGCGGACTGAAGATGTACACGGTCGACATCCTTATCCCGACGGCTCGCCTGGCATTCGCCGTGCAGGACGGTCGCGTGCGGCTCATGCCCGAGCACCAGCCGCCGGACGCCTATCACGCGTACCAGGCCTTCCGTAAGCAGCACGACGTGGTCGGCATGACCACCTTCCCTAACACGGTGCTGCTGCGCGGGCCGTCGACGATCCTCGTCGACCCGGGCATCCATCTCCAGAACGAGCCGGTGCTGGCGGCGCTGGCTGCCTGCGGCGTGTCGCCAGACGACCTGGACCTCGTCGCTCTCACGCACGCGCATCTCGACCACGCCGGCGCGGTCGGCGACGTCGTGCCGCCGGCGGAGTACACCGGCGGGCGTCCGCCGGTCGCCGTCCACGAGGCCGAGACCCAGGAGCCGCACTGGGCCGCCGTCGAAGGCGAGCTGAACCGGCGTGCGCTGCGGCTCCTGGAGGGCGAAGAGGGCGAGCTGGCCGGCGGCATCACGTGGGTCCGCACGCGAGGCCACACGGAAGGAGGCGTCTGTTTCCGTGTGCCGACCGCCGAGGGTCTCGTGGTGATCGTCGGCGACGTCATCGGCCCGCTGGTGGAGGACTTCGCCTCTCTGCAGCCGCCGGTCGACGAGCCGGATCCGGAGGCGCTGCTGCGGTCCTGGCGCCTGATCCGGTCGTGGCGGCCGGTGCGCATCATCCCCGGCCACATGCGGCCGCTGGAGGCGTCGGCCTGGCACTCCTGACGAGGGAGTGCCGGAAGGCGGACGGTTACCCTGTGCTACACTTTGTCGGCTCGTTGAACGTTTCGGAGGCTCTGCGTGCCCATCTATGAGTACCGCTGCGATGCGTGCGGCAACACCTTCGAGGTGATGCAGAAGTTCAGCGAGACGCCGCTGGACACGTGCGAGCTGTGCGGCGGCTCCATACGTAAGGTGCTCCACCCGGTGGCCATCCACTTCAAGGGCTCGGGTTTCTATACCACGGACTACGCGCGCAAGTCGTCGTCCAGTCCGTCATCGTCCAGCAGCGAGTCGGCCGACACCAGCCACATCGCCGGCGGCACTGACGAGGCGCCGGTGTTCAAGACCAGTGACAAGAGCAAGGCCGAGAATCGCAAGCAGCGGGCGGAGGCCAAGGCCGGCACGGCCGAGAAGAGCTCTAAGCCCGAAAAGGGTTCAAAGGAAGCTTCGCAGTAGTCCTCTGGCGGCCGGCCGGCCTCAGGCGCCGGCCGCCCGGCGCGCCTCCCTCCGGGTGGCGCGGCTCTCCATCTTCCCTAGTGCGTGACCACAGACGCAGTTGCGGCCGCTCTTCTTGCTCGCGTACAAGGCCGCATCGGCGTACTCCACTAGCTGCGTCTCGTCGCGAGCGTCCGATGGGTAGCTCGCCGCCCCGCAGCTGACGGTCACGTACGCCTCGCCGCCGGTCACCGGCACTTTCAGCAGCAGAACCGACCGGCGGATCCGCTCGGCCAGCCGCAGACCGTCCAGTTCGTCGCCGCGGATCAGCACTGCGAACTCCTCGCCGCCGTAGCGGGCGACGATGTCGGCGTCGCGCAGCAACCCCCGCAAGACGGCGCCCACGTTGCGCAGCAGGTCGTTGCCGGCCTGGTGGCCGTAGGCGTCGTTGAAGCGCTTGAAGTGATCCAGGTCGAGCATCACCAGCGCGAGCTCGCCGCCGTAGCGCTCGGCCTGGCGCACTTCGGAGCGCAGGTGGTCCACGAAGGTGCCGTAGTTGTAGACGCCGGTGAGGCGATCGGTGAGGCTGGAGGTGGCGAGCGAGCTCTGCAGGCGACGGTGGCGGCGCTGCCGGTGACCCAGCAGCAGACCGGCGAGCAGGTAGAGCGAGATGCCGAGCAGCGCGTCGCGCGGCTGCATCGCCGGCCCAACCGCCGGCGCGATGGCGAGAGTGATGCCCGCCCACAGCGTGACTAGCAGGGCGCCGGGCTCGAAGAGCAGTACGGCGCCTGCGAGCAACGGCAGCAGGAACGGCGGCCAGAAGGCGTCGGGTCCGAGCAGCAGCGCCAGCGCCGAAGCGGCGAGCGAGCCGGTCAGGAGAAAGCCGAGCTTGCGGGCCCATGCCTGCCGCCCGCGCCGCGGTCTCTGGAGTGCGCCTCTGCGGCCCACGGAACCCCCCGTTCGCCTATAGAACCTGTACAACGCGGTCGCTCTGAACCCTGCCCCGGCGCGTCCCGGCGATGGTATGAGCTCGTTGTCATCTCAGGCGACGGGCGTTGGTAGGCGGAGGGCGGAGGGCGGCGCGACCCGGCCGCGGGCGCACGTAAGGTACAATCGCGACATGACGCAGATCCTGCTGACCAACGACGACGGCATAGAGTCCCCGGCGCTGGCGTTGCTGCGGCGCTCGCTCGATGCGCTGGGCGACGTGCTCACCATCGCCCCTGCGCACGACCGCAGCGCGGTCGCTCGCGGCATCACCGTCCACCGGCCGATCAGGCTGGACCGCGTGCGCTTCGGCGACGACTTTGACGGTGTCGCCCTGGACGGCACGCCGGTGGACTGCGTGCGCGTCGCCATGCTAGGCGTCCTCGGTCCCCTGCCCGACCTCATCGTCTCCGGCATCAACGCCGGCTCCAACATGGGCAACGACGTCACCTACTCCGGCACCGTCGGCGCCGCCCTCGAGGGCGCGCTCATGGGCCTGCCGGGGGTCGCCATCTCCATCGAGTCGGAAGCTCCTCAGCATCTGGGGAGCATGGAGGCGCTGCTCACCGCCCTGGTCGAGCGCCTCATGCTGGCGCCCCTGCCGCCAGGGGTCGCGCTGAACGTCAATCTGCCGGACGTCCCGGCCAAGCAGCTGCGTGGCGTGAAGGTCACCAGCCTCGGCGGCTCCAGCTGCTACGACCGCCTGGTGCTGCAGAGCGACGACGGCGTCCGCGGCGAGTACGGCATCGTCTGCGAGCGGGCCCCCGTGGAGCCTTGGGCGGCCAACGATTTCGAGGCCGTCGCCGAGGGATACGTCTCGCTCACGCCGCTGCAGTTCGACCTGACCAGCCGAGAAGGCCTCGCGTCTCTGGCGGCCTGGCCCGTGGGCGACCTGCTGCGCGCCGCCAGGACCACGGCCGGCTGACTCTGCCGCCGGCCGACCAAATGCCCGGGTACGATCCCATCCTCTTCGACCTCGACGGCACGGTGGTTGACACCGTCGAGCTCATCACCGAGTCGTTCCGTCACGCTTGCCACGTGGTCTTCGGGCAGGCGCTGCCCGACGCTGCGTTCCTGGCCAACGTCGGGCAGTCGCTCATGGAGCAGATGCGTCTGCTGTCGGCCGATCATGCACAGGAGCTCTACGACGCCTACCGCGAGTACAATCACCGCCGCCACGACGAGCTGATCCGCGGCTACGCCGGCATGGAGGCGGCGCTGTTGGCCCTGCGGGCCGCCGGGCGCCGCCTAGGCTTGGTCACTTCCAAGAGCGCCGATACAACAGAGATGGCGTTCCGCGCCGTTGGTCTGCGCGAGCACTTCGACGCCGTGGTCACGGCCTCTGACACCACGCTGCACAAGCCTTCTCCCGAGCCGCTCTTCCTGTGCCTCGAGCGGCTTGCCGCCCGGCGACCCGGCGAGCAGTTCGACCGCTCTCGCGCCATCTACATCGGCGACAGCCCGTTCGACATACAGGCGGGTCGTGCGGCCGGGATGGCCACCGCGGCCGTCACCTGGGGTATCTTCTCCCGCAAGGATCTGGAAGGCGCCGGGCCGGACCACGTGCTGGTGGAACCGGGCGACCTGGTGAGGCTGTGCGTGGATGGGGCAGCGCCGGCGTCCGAGTGACGCGGCCGGCGCCACGGAAGAACGGCGCCTCGGAGGGCGGGATGGCGGAAGCAGACGAGGTGCAGCGGCGAGCGGCCGCTCTGCGCGAGCAACTCAACCATCATTCGTACCTTTACTACGCGCTCGATCAGCCGGAGATAGACGACGCCGAGTACGATGCGCTCTTCGGCGAGCTTCAGAGGCTGGAAGAAGCCCATCCCGAGGTGCGCACGCCGGACTCACCCACCCAGCGCGTGGGCGGGGTCGTGGCGCGCGAGTTCACTCAGGTCCGTCACCGCACCCCTATGCTCTCCCTGGCCAACGCCCGTAACGACGACGAGCTGGTGGCCTGGGAACAGCGTAACCGGCGGTTGTTGGACTCGATGGGACTCGGTGACCAGCCGCTGCGCTACGTCACCGAGCCCAAGATCGACGGTCTGGCCATCTCGCTCACCTACCTGGACGGTCTCTTCACCGCCGGCGCCACCCGCGGCAACGGGGTGATCGGCGAGGACGTGACTGCCAACCTGCGCACCATCCGGGCCATCCCGCTGCGTATGCGCGGCGCGCGGCCGCCGGCCGCGGTCGAGGTGCGCGGCGAGGCGTATCTGCCGCTGGCCGACTTCGAGCGGCTCAACGAACAGCGCGCCCAGGCCGGTCTGTCGACGTTCGTGAACCCGCGCAACTCGGCCGCCGGCAGCATCCGTCAGCTCGACCCGGCCGTGGCTGCGTCGCGGCCGCTCAGCGTCTGGTGCTACGCCGTCGGCACAGAGGGGACGGCCGGCGCCGACCCCGTGCTCGAGGACGACGGTCGTCCTGTGGCCAGTCACTGGGAAGCCCTGCGCTGGCTGCGCGAGCAGGGCTTCCGCGTGCATCCCGATGTGCGCCATCACGAGTCCATCGAAGACGTCGCGGCGCACTGCGCGGAGTGGCAGGCGCGCCGCGCCGACCTGGACTTCGACATCGACGGCGTCGTCGTCAAGGTCGACTCCCTCGAGCTCCAGCAGGCGCTCGGCTCGGTGGCCCACGACCCGCGCTGGGCGATCGCGTACAAGTTCGCCCCCACGACCGCCACCACCCGCCTGCGCTCCATCGAGGTCAACGTGGGCCGCACCGGCGTGCTGACGCCCTTTGCGGTGATGGAGCCGGTCTTCGTCGGTGGGGTCACGGTGGAGCGGGCCACGCTGCACAACGAAGACCACATTCACGGCAAGGACATCCGCCCCGGCGACACCGTGATCGTCCAGCGCGCCGGCGATGTGATCCCCCAGATCGTCGGCCCGGTCGTCCAGGACCGGACCGGGGAGGAGCGCGAGTGGCACCTGCCGGCCGCCTGCCCGTCCTGCGGCTCGACCATCGTGCGCGAAGTGGGCGAGGCTGCCTCTCGCTGTCCCAACCGCTCCTGCCCTGCGCAGATCGTGGAGAGCATCGTCCACTTCGAGAGCGCCATGGACATCGACGGCATGGGTGAAGAAGCCGTCATCTGGCTCCACGAGGCGGGCCTGCTGACGAACGTCGCCGACATATATGAGCTCAGCCTCAGCACGCTGGTGGACGTACCGCTCTTCGCCCGCCAGGCAAAGTCGCCTGCGGGTGAGCCCATCGTCGTGCCGAGCCGGAACGCGGAGAAGCTGCTGGCGGCGATCTCGCAGTCCAAGCAGCAGCCGTTCGCGCGGGTGCTGTTCGCCCTGGGGATCCCGCACGTGGGCTTCGTCACGGCGCTGGCGCTGGTGGAGCACATTCCCAGTCTGGAAGCGCTGGAGGCGGCTAGTGAAGAGGAGATCGCCGAGGCGCCCGGCATCGGCCCCATCGTGGCGTCGGCGGTGCGTCAGTACCTGGCCGACGCGCCCAACCGCGAGACCCTCGGCAGGCTTCGTGCACACGGTCTGCGCTTCGTCGAGGAGGCACCGCAGCGTGCCCAGGGACCGTTCAGCGGCATGACTTTCGTGCTCACCGGGCGCCTCGAGTCGATGACCAGGCCGCAGGCGGCCGCCCGCATCGAGGCTTTGGGCGGCCGCACGACCGATTCGGTCAGCAAGGCGACGAGCTACGTGGTCGCCGGGGAAGACCCTGGCTCCAAGCTCGCGAAGGCTCAGAAGGCCGGCGTGACGGTGCTCGACGAGCCGGCCTTTCTCGACCTGCTGGCGGGAGCCGGCGAGGCGGCCGGCGCCGACACCGATCCCGGCGCCGGCCAGTTGTCGCTCTCATCCCCTGACTAAGCAGGCGCCGTGGCCCGCTTACCGCGGCAGCCCGAGAGCGGAGGCTGTCACGACGCCGCGGCCTCGTCGCCGGCTTCTCGCGGCCCCGGATTCGGGCGCGAACGGCCGGGTCTTCGCGTCTGGGAAGTTCCTTAAGGAACTCCTCGCCTTGGTTAATCCTCCCTTTGCGGGGCTCAATAATTCCTTAACATGATCTGCCGATACTGAGCGTGCCCCCTTTGCTGTAAGGTCGAAGCGAGACGACCCCACAAAGGACGCGCAAGCGCCCTGGAAAAAGGCCCCGTTCCCCTCGGGGCCTTTTTCGTCGTGCCAGCCTGTCGCGAGTGACTGGGTCGCCAAGACCCGCTCCCTGGCGAGTGAGACGGCCACCAGGTCCCGGCCGCTCACTCGTAGCGCCTGGCCTCAAGCCCGCCCCCCCAGTACCGGCTCCTCGGCACAAGACCAAGCCCCACCGCCCTGCGCAACTTTGGCCGAGGATTGGCCGCTGACAGACATGGCCCTGGGACGGTAGCCTCCCACGGCAGGGTGGGGCCGCGACCGCGGCCGCGCCGCAACGGTCGCGCGGGAGGTCCGCCGGTGGGCACAGGTATCCCGACACGCATGGGCGACGGCTCGCTCGTGCATCTCAGTCGCGACGAGATCAGGGCGGATCTGGAAGCGGGCACGCAGGCGGCGGCAGCGCGCGCCAAGGTGCCGCCGCTCGCCCAGGACGAGCTCGACCATCTGCTGGAGATCTATGCGTCGCCGTACAGGGTCGTCGGCGTGCCGCAGGGTGCCGAGGTGATCCTGACCACGGACGGCAGCGGCACGCAGGACATGGGCAGCCGGCTCAATGACCTGCAGATCTACGAGCAGGTCATCTGCACCGACACCATCGAGCTCTACAACCACGACTACTCGTACAAGGCAGTAAAGACGATCCTGCCGTACGAGCAGACCATCATGCGCCAGGCCCAGCTGCTGACCACGGTGCCGTTGCAGTACGGCGCCATGCCGGACCTGGGCCGCTACACGCAGCCTGACGGACCGGTGCAAAACTGGTCCGAACTGCTGCCACTGGGCCGCTTCGACGAGGCGCGCGCGGCCCAGGAAGAGGCGGTCGAGCAGTCGGCCGACGACATCGAGTTCGTCGCCGAGGGCATGGTCCAGGCGGGCGCGGATGGCCTCGATCTGGACACGGTGGGAGCCGCCGGCGACGCCGACTTTCTGGCTGCCCTGAAGGCCGTACAGGCTATCCGCGCCCGCTTCCCCGACTTCGGCATCCAGTTCGGCATGGCCAGCGAGTTCGTCCTCGGCATGCACGGGCAGCTCGAGTACGACGGCAAGCGACTGGCCGGCCTCTGGCCGCTAGACCAGCTCAGGCTGGCACAAAAGGCCGGCGCCACCGTCTTCGGGCCGGCGATCAACGTCAACACGGGCAAGACGTGCGCCTGGAATTCGGCTCGCGCCCTGACCATCGTCAAGCCCTGCATGGCGGAGGCGCAGATCCCCGTCCATCTCAACGTCGGCATGGGCGTGGGTGGCGTACCGATGCACGTTTCGCCGCCCCTGGACGCCGTCTCCCGGGCGGCTCGCGCCGCCGTCGACATCCTTAAGATCGACGGCTTGTAGGTGGGGGAGGGCGACACCTTCGGCCAGCCCGTTGCGCATGGGGTGGCCGCGGGAATGGGCGGACTGCGGACGGCCGGAGACCTGGTCGCTCGCCTGCAGCTCACTCGCGGTCTGCGGCTCCCGGAAGCGAAGCGGTACGTGGCCGACAAGCTCGGTGTGACGGTGGAGGATCTGAGCGACCCGGTCGCCATGTACGACGTGCGCCGCGCCCTGGGTCTGGGTACGTACTACGACAGTCAGTACTGCGGCACGGCCGACCCCAATTCGATAGAGGCCAAGTTCCACATTGCCGACCTGCTCGACTTGCCGATCAACTGCGTCGAGCGCTTCCGGCGGGTCAGCGCACCGCGCCGCATGGGCGCATAGCGCGGCTGAAACAGAAGCGCGACGCCCGCTCGTCGCAGACTGGCAAGCGGGCGTCGCGTTCTGCGTTAGACTTCTCGTTCCCGGCCGGCGTAGCTCAGCTGGCAGAGCAGCCGCCTTGTAAGCGGCAGGTCGACGGTTCGAATCCGTCCGCCGGCTCCAGTCCGCTGCGCCCCCGCCACCGGGTCTTTCGCGCCACCGCGTTGTGTCCGACGCCACCCCGCACTTCAACTCGATCACGCGACGGCGTACTGTTGCGCGAGGCCCGGACGGGTGAACTGCACGGTGAGGAGCGGGGTCATGCCATACGTCCTTATCCACCACAACATCGCCGACTACGACAAGTTCAGGTCTGTCTTCGACTACGACGCCGAACGTCGCAAGAGGCGGGGGTCCAAGGGTGGTCGGCTGCTTCACTCGGGCGAGGGTCCGAACGACCTTTTCGCTCTGTTCGAGTGGGACGATGTTGAGAGGGCACGCGAGTTTGTCGCCTCGTTCGAGACCCAGGAGGCGTTCGAGTGGGTCGGTGCTGTGGAGGAGATCCACGCATACGTGCTCGAAAACGTTGAGGACGTCGAGTTCTAGCGGCCTGCCCGCGTCTGAGCCGCGCGGCGGTCGCCTGACTCAGGAGGACCGGATGGTGAAGGCGCCCGTCCCCCACGGAGAGGCCGCGACCGCGTTGGCCACCGCTTGGGCATCGTCGCCGCGCTCCAGGGCCGCGATGATGCCGGCGTAGTTGCCGTTGAACATCGTCGAGATCGTGGCTGTGAACCCTTGTTCCCAGCTGGTGTACGATTTCACGCCGACAGAGTTCATGCTGGTGGCGCCGGGCTCGGACATGGTCGTGTTGAGTGGGTTGAACGTGGCCGCGTTGTACCAGTGGCCGCCCTCTGCCATCTCCCAGGAGAAGACGGCGGAGACGTTGGCATCGCTGACCGGCACACCGAGGTTCTCGAGGAGGGCGCGCGCCCAGGTCTGCTGCGTGTAGGCCGCCAGGATCCCCGTGAGAGGTACCGCGGGTCTGGATCCGCCGCCCGCGGCGGCCCTCGCGGCTGCCGCGGCCGCGCGCTCGGCGACGATCTCCTTGGCGACACGCTTCACGTCGGCGTTCGCTTTGCCGAGCGCTGCCTTGTTCTGCGTCAGGGACGCGCCGAGCTGTTGCTTCTGCTGCGCGATCTGCAGAATCAACTGACGGGCCTGCAGTTGGTCGGCTTGCGTCTGTGCCTCGCGTTGGACCATCTGGTCGCGACGCTGTTGGGCCTCGGCGAGTACCTGGGTCGTGTCTCGGCCGACGCTGTCGAGCAGACGCACGCGGGTCGCCAGGTCTTCCAGGCTGCCGACGCCGACGAACATGTCGAGCACGCTCGTGGGCGACTGCTTGTACATGCCGACGGCGAGTGTGCTGAGGTTCTGCTGGGCCACGCCGAGGTCCTGACGCGCCTGCGCGAGCAGGCGCTGGTCCTCCACCACGCGAGCGGCGACCAGCGCGAGGCGGTCGGTGGCCTCCTGGTACTGCTGGACGGCCGTGGTGAGTTGCGCGGCGAGGGTAGCAACCTGGTGCTGCAGCTGTTTGGCGCAGTTCTTGGCGGCCGAGAGCGATGGCGTGGCGGCCGCCGTGGCCGGCACCAGGACGCACAGCAGCGCGGTGATGACGAGTATGAACCTGGCGGCGCGGTGGCCGTGCACCTGATCGGCTCCTTAGGGTCGTTCAAGGATCTCCCAGTCCTTGTCGGACTGTTGGGACTTTGCCTTGAGACCCGTGAGGCGAGCGATGCTCTGTCGCCTCGTCGCTCGCTGCCGCTGCACTGAGTGCCGCGCCGGGGTCGTCCGGCCACAGTGGCGTGCGCATTTGCAGACTCGCAGCGCCGGTCGCCCGGCTGGAGCTTCGCCGCTGGACGCCGATCTACTTTCGCCGCCGACCTACTCCCGGATGGACGGCCTTCTGGCTGCGCCGCGCTGTGCGGCCTCGCTGTCCCGGGCCAGGAACGCCTGCTGGTCTGCGGCAGACACACCGGTCGCGGCCTGCACCGCGGACCAGTAGCACTCGGTGACGTGGCGGGTCATGGGACCCGGTGCCTCAGCGAGCATCCGGTCTTCGATCACGGCGATGGGATGGATTTGCCGCGCCGTGCCGGCGAGAAAGGCCTCCGATGCGTGCAGGGCGTCGGCTCGGTGGCACGGATGCTCCTCGACCGGCACGTGCTTGAGCACGATGGCGCGAGAGATCGAGTTCAGAATGCCCTCCGAAAGCGGTGGCGTGCAGAGCGCCCCGTCCGGCGTGACCCAGAAGAAGGCGGCCGTCTGAGCCTCCATGATGTGGCCGCCGGGCGTGACGAGGAGCGCCTCGTCAAAGCCGCGCTCCTCGGCGATCCTCTTGGCGAGCATGTTGCCCGCATACGAAAGACTCTTGGTGCCCTCCAGGACCAGCCGCGGCTGGTCTGGCACGAACGCCAGCCGCGCTGGCTCCCACTCGAGACAGCGTTCCAGCAGGAGGATCCGGTTGCCGCCTCGGGTCAGCACGATGCGCACGTCGCGGCTGACGGCGCCCGCCGCGCTCAAAAGGGCCTTGAGCTCACGCTCGATCTGTGCTCGGGTGCAGTCCAGCCGGATGATGCGGCACGTACGCTCCAGCCGGTCGAGGTGCTCGCGCAGCGTGAACGGACGCCCCAGGTAGACCCGGATCACCTCGAAGGCGCCGTCGCCGCGGAGCAAGCCCTCGTCCAACACCGGGATGCGCGCCTCGCCGACCGGGCAGATCTCGCCGTTGACAGACGCCAGCAAGGACGGATCGGTGCCCCGCGCCTGAGTACTCACGTGCGCTCCCTTCACTGACGGGCGGCCGGCAGGGCCGCCGGGCCCACCTTTCGGTGGCCCTGCGGCCCCATCGCCGCCACACTAGGGGAGGTGGCGCCGGCAGGCAAGGTCGGAGCGGCTCCCGGGCTCTCGACGCCTCACGCGCTGCGCGCGCGGGCCGTTTGTCGCCGGCGGCGACGCCGGCTGAGGGCGTCTCTGTCGTCGTCGATCCCCAACAGACATCTCACGGGCACCGGCCGGCACCGGCGCTGCGGAAGGCATATGGCCGCGCCAGGCGGACTCCGTCGGCGCGATTATTCGACAGAGACTGTGCTAGGGTTCACAAGGCGTCGGAGACGGCGCCGGAGGTCCTCATGACTCGGTTGCGGCGCCACGCTGGGTGGTCGATCAAGGGCCTCGCGGACAGCGGAACTGGCGCCGCCTCCGGACGTAGACAGGGAGGTGATGCCAGTGGAGCCGAAGATTCCGACTCGCCTGGGTGACGGGTCGCTCGTAGAGATGACCCGCTCCGAGATCAAGACCGATCTCGAAGAAGGCACGGCTCTCGCGGCAAAGCGCGCCAAGTGCGACCCGCTCACCCAGAGCGAGCTCGATCACCTGCTGGACATCTACGCCTCGGCGGCCCGCTTCACGGCCGTCGACATCGGCGATGAGGTGATCCTCAGCAACGACGGCACGGGGACCAAGTACATCGGCAGCGTCGGCACCGACCTGCAGATCTACGAGCAGGTCGTCGGCGTCGACATGGTCGAGCTGTGGCAGATCGACTACTCCTACAAGGCGGTCAAGACCAACGTCGCTCACGAGGCGCAATGGATGAAGATCGCCCAGATGCTGCTCACCAACCCGGTGCAGTACGGCGCCATGCCAGATCTGGGGCGCTATTCCCAGCCCGACGGGCCCATCCCAAACTGGTCAGAGCTGCTGCCGCTGGGCAAGATCGCCGAAGCGCGCGCCGCCCAGGAGCAGGCGGCCGAGATGCTGGTCACCGACATCCAGTACGTGGCCGACCATATGATCGAGGCCGGGGCCGACGGTATCGACTTCGACACCACCGGGGCGGCCGGCGACTGCGACTTCCAGGCCGCCCTGATCGCCTGCCGCAAGCTGCGCGAGAAGTATCCGCACCTGGGCATCGAGATCGGCATGGCCGGTGAGTTCGTCATCGGCATGCACGGCCAGGCCGAGTTCGACGGCAAGCGTCTTGCCGGGCTGTGGCCCAAGCAGCAACTGGAGCTGGTCCAGAAGGCCGGCGCCTCCATCTTCGGGCCCTGCGTCAACATCAACACCGGCAAGAGCACGGCCTGGAACATCGCCCGGGCGATCACCATGATCAAGCCCTGCATGGAGATCGCCGAGATCCCCATCCACGTCAACGTCGGCATGGGCGTCGGCGGGGTGCCCACATGTGTCTATCCGCCGGCCGATGCCACCAGCCGCGCCTCCAAGTCGTTCGTCGAGATCCTGCGCATCGACGGCTACTAGGCTGGCACCGGCGATCCCATGGGTATGGAGGGATCGCACTCGCAGGCCGCGGGCATGGGCGGACTGCGGACGGCCGGAGACCTGGTCGCCCGCATGCAGATGACCAAGCGGATGCGGATCAAGGAAGCCAAGCAGTACGTTGCCGACAAGCTCGGCTGCGGTGTGCGCGACCTCTCAGACCCGGTCGCCATGGAGACCATCAGGCTGGAGAAAGGCATCGGGACGCTGGCCTTCACCTCGGCGGTGCACCCCGGCGATCCCGGTATGATCGAGGCCAAGTTCAACATCTCCAAGCTGCTCGACATCCCGATCAACAGCGTGGAGCGCTTCAAGGAGCGGGTCGGGCTGTAAGGCTCATACGCTTCTGCGATGCAGGCACAGGGGCGGCGACGCGCAGGGCGCGTCGCCGCCCCTGTGCTATTCGCGGCTCGTGAGAACACATGCATCAAGCGTATGCGTGAGCGGTGATTCGCAGCTGGAGCGGTGGATGACAAGGTCGAGGGAAGGTGACGTCGCCGGGCGGCGAGAGGCGCCCGGTCGGCGGCTCCGCGATTTGCTCGGCCGGGCTCGCCGGTCCGGGAGAAGCTCAGCGGAGGATGAGGGAGTCCACGGTCGGCGTCAGGCGCGGCAGCATCTGTGCCCAGCGCACGGCCGCCGTCTGCAGCGTCACTTGGTACTCGTAGTCACCCTTGACGATTACGTAAGTCAGCGCGCGGACGGGTGTGCCGTCGAGGCCGTAAGCGTACCCGACGGCCCACGCCGGGTGCCCGGCGGCGGTCCGCGCGAGCGCCTGGGTCACCGAGCCGTGCAGGTCGCGGACCGCGCTGGTCAGCCGGCTGCGCAACTCGGACGCCATCGCGGCGGTCGGCGGCCAGTGCGCGCCGGCGGCCAGCCGTATCACCGCGACCCACACACCGTCCACATAGCGGCCGCCAACGCGCGGCGCTTTGGGATCCAGGAACGCGACGACGTACGCCGGCTTTTCGCCGCCCGATACCGCTGGGGTGACGCTGTCCGCGGCCGTCAGGGCAGCGTCGTA
>Ga0182021_10006347_pt1 | contig 14035 bp, 10 predicted proteins | sample 612E3MmetaG_FD_120493 | JGI IMG/M metagenome (GOLD analysis project Ga0182021, IMG submission 120493) | Permafrost microbial communities from Stordalen Mire, Sweden - 612E3M metaG (Illumina Assembly) | ecosystem: Environmental > Terrestrial > Soil > Wetlands > Permafrost | place: Sweden...
CCGAAGGGGGCTACGTACAGCCTGATCCCGCGCTCATCAAGGACATGTACTTCCGCAAGCCCGGCCTGCCGATCCTCATGGTGCGGCTGCCGGACGGATCCGAACGCCCGTACTGGAACACGTTCTACCAGGAGGTCCGCCACACCGCGCCGACCACGTTGGAGGTCATGAAGGCTGCAGGCCTGCAGTACGCGTCCGCCGAGGTCGTTGCCACACGCGTGGCGGCGGCTCTCGCCGAGGGCAAGGGGCCCTTGGACGCCGACTTCACCGGCTTCGAGGACGCACGCGGCCCGGTGGTCGAGCAGGTCGAGTCGCGCCGTACGTACCTGGGACAGATGGACCTCGACATCCGCTCGGACAAGGTGTGGGAGTTCTACGCGGACACGCTGTCCACGCTCGCCGGCTACGGCGCGGAGATCGTACGGCTCGACGCGTTCGCGTACGCGCCCAAGGAGCCGGGGGCGACCAACTTCCTCAACGACCCCGGCACGTGGGACCTTCTCGCGCGAGTGAAGGGGCTCGCCGACGACCGCGGCCTCAGGCTGCTGCCAGAGATCCATGCGCGCTATGAGGAGAAGATCCACGAGCTCCTGGCGAGCAAGGGCTTCATGACCTACGACTTCTTCCTGCCCGGCCTCGTCATCGACGCCCTCGCGCGGCGCGACGGATCGGTGCTGATCGGCTGGATCAGGGAGCTCGTGGCGAAGCAGATCCGTACGGTCAGCATGCTCGGCTGCCACGACGGCATCCCGTTGCTCGATCTCAAGGGCCTGCTCGACGACGAGCACATCGAGGCGATCATCGAGATCGTCAAGGGCCGCGGCGGCTACGTCAAGGACCTCCACGGCGCGAAGAACATCTACTACCAGGTCAACGCGACGTACTACTCGGCGCTCGGCGAATCCGACGCGGCGATGTTGCTCGCGCGGGCGATCCAGCTGTTCACGCCGGGCAAGCCCCAGGTCTGGTACCTCGACCTGTTCGCGGGCCGCAACGACCACGAGGCGGTCGCGCGAGCCGGGGCCGGCGGGCACAAGGAGATCAACCGTACGAACCTCAGCCGCGAGGCGGTACGGGCCGGGCTGGATCAGCCGATCGTACGCAGGCAGCTCGAACTGCTGAGGTTCCGCAACTCGTTCGGTGCATTCGGATTCGACGCGTCCTGCGAGGTGGCGCAGACGCCTGCCGACGAGCTCCGGATCACGTGGCGCAAGGGCGACCACGAGGCCGTACTCGCCGCGAACCTCGGGACGTACGAGTTCACGATCACGGCCGACGGTCAGCCGGTCTAGGAACCGCCTCGCGATCGTGGTTATCAGGCTCGCCGAAGACCGGATCGGCGAGTCGGCCTACAGGGTCGTGGTTACGGCGCCGTCAGAGGGCCCCATAACCGTGAACGCGAGGCGTTTCGCCGGGAGGCGTCCCCGAACCGTGCTCATAACGACGACTGCGAGGCACAACCGTGCCCGTCAGCCTGTGTGAGTGCGTGACCGCCTGCTCCCCCGGCCGATCTGCTCGGAGACTGCGGCACGTTCGACCTCCAGGAGCGACGCCGTGTGCAGAGCGGCGTGATGGGCCTTTCCGCCACCGCGAGCGCCGAAGAGCCGCTTGGTCCAGATGAGGTAGAAGACGAGGAAGAGGTTGATGACCAACGCCCCGACCCGCAGCACCGTGATCTTGTCGACGATCTCGTAGACCTCCAGCGGGAGGAACAGCGAGGTCCCCACGACGGCGACGTACTCGCCCCATCGCTTCATGAGCCACAGGCCAGTGGCTTCGACGAGTTGCAGCGTCCCGTACGTGGCGACTGCGCCGGCGACACCCAGGATCGTGCTGGTCCGAGCCGCGAGGGCCATCTCTATCCAGTGCACGAGGGTCACGTCCTCGATGTGGATCCCGAGCTGCTGGGCCACCGGGGCCAGCAAGGGGAGATACGTCTGGAACGTCGCCTCAAGCCAGGCCCGCTGCCCGTTGAAGCGCCAGATCGCGATGGCCGCTGCGAGGATCACGATGCCCCGAAGCCCCTTGTCCACCGACAGCAAGCGGAGGATGAACGCGTCGCGCAGAGCTGCCCCGCGAAGCACGATGGGGGCGTCGTCGGCCGGCCCGGCGCCGCTCGGGTCGCCCAGGACGTAGTCGCCGCAGCGCAGGCAGCGCCAGGCGGTGCCCCACGGCGTCGTGGTCGAGAGGCGTTCGGCGAGCTCGGGCTCGTCCGGTTGGTACGTCGCGTGCCCTTGTCGGCCGCACGACCGTACGTCCCAACTCCAGTTCGCGAAGGGTCTCCATCCCACGATCGGCAGTGTAGGTGTGGGCGGGTCACGGGTCGTGCCACGATGGCTCCCATGTTGGTAGCCACGCCCGTCGATGTCGAAGGTCAGTCCTCTCATTCCTGGGGTCGCGCCCACTGGGTCGCCGTAGCCGAGGTGACGGACGGCAGCATCGCGAGCTGGCAGGTGCACGAGGTGTCGTGGGACGACCTGCACGACACCGGAACCCCCGGCTCGCACCATGCGCGCGTCGTGACGTTCCTGAAGGACCAGGGCGTTCAGGCCATCGTCGTCGACCACGTCGGCGACGGCATGCAGCGGATGCTGGCCACCCTCTCGATTCCCCTCCTCCCGTCCACCCCCGGCGACGCGAAGGCATCCGTTCTGGCGGCGGTCCAGGAAGCGAAGAGCTAGTCGGGTCCAGGCCTTTGTAGCCGCCGGTCAGTTCGCCCGAGAGCCTCGAGTTCGCGGTTATGGGGCACAGAAAGCGATCTGGCACGGCGAACTGCCGCGAAGTCGTGATTATGAAGCTCCTGACCCACCACAACCACGACCTCGTGGGCTGACCGATGGCGCAAGCCGGATTCCGTCGCTCATAACCACCAGCCCGAGGCAATCGCCCACACCGCGGGTTGACGGCGGACCTACAGTGCTCGCATGCGTGTTCCTGAGTGGCGGCCCGCGCTCACGGCGGCGCACGATGCCGCAGTGGACTGGCTCGAGAAGCTGCCCGAGCGGTCCGTGGGGCCGGGTCTCGACTATGACGCGATGTACGCGGCGCTCACTGAGCCGATGCCCGAGGAAGGGCTGCCCGCGGAGCAGGTGATCTCCGAGCTCGCAGCGACGATGGAGCCGGGGCTGATGGCCTTCAACCACGGACGGTTCTTCGGCTGGGTGATCGGGGGCGCCATGCCTGCGGGGTTGCCGCGGACTGGCTGGTCGCGGCCTGGGACCAGAACACCGCCATGGCCGAGCCGAGTCCAGGGGTTTCCGCTCTCGAGGCCGTCACGGCCGATTGGCTGCTCGAGCTCCTTGATCTCCCGCGGACCTGCTCCGTCGCATTCGTCACCGGCGCACAGATCGCGAACCTGGTCTGCCTCGCCGCCGCTCGGGACAGGGTGCTGACCGACGTGGGATGGGACGTCGAGGCGGACGGCCTGGTAGGCGCCCCGGTCGTGACCGTACTGGCCGGCGAGTTCGTGCACCACACGATCGGCAAGGCCGTACGGATCCTCGGTCTCGGTGAGGCGCGCATCATGGAAGTCGCCGCGGACGACAACGCTCGGATGCGGCCGGAGGCACTGGCTGAGGCTCTGTCGACCGTCACGGGCCCGGCGATCGTCTGCGCGCAGGCCGGAGAGATCGCCACCGGTGGGATCGACCCCCTGGCCGCGATCGCCGACGTCGTGGACACTCGGCGGCATCAGGCACCGACCTGGCTGCACATCGACGGGGCCATCGGGCTGTTCGGGCGCGCGTCCGCGGCTCTTTCCCCGAAGTTCGCGGGTGCCGAGCGCGCCGATTCGTGGTGCACCGACGCCCACAAGTGGCTCAACACCCCGTATGACTGCGGCATCGCGATCGTCCGCGACCGCGAAGCGCACCACCGGGCGATGACGCTCCACGCGTCGTACCTGCCGAAGCCCGGCGCCGCCCGGGACCCGATCGACTGGAACCCCGAGATGAGTCGTCGTGCGCGGGCGACGGCTGTGTACGCGACGCTGCGCTCGCTTGGGCGCACGGGCGTCGCGGAGATCGCCGAGCGTGACTGCCGGATGGCGTGCCTACTGGCTGAGGGCGTGCGAGCGATCCCCGGCGCCGAGGTCTGCAACGAGGTCGAGCTCAACCAGGTTCTCGTACGACTTCATGACCCGGCCGGTCAGGATGACGACGCGCACACGCGCGCTGCCCTGATCCGGCTCCAGGCGAGTGGCGTGGCGTACCCGAGCGGTACGACGTACCGAGGCAAGGCGGCGATCCGGTTCTCGGTCGCGAACTGGGCGACTGATGAGGCCGATGTCGCAGAGACCATCGAGGCACTCTCCGAGGCTCACACGCGCTGGGGCTGAGTCTGGAGCTGGGGCTCCCGTCGGGCAGCGGCACGGGTGACCTTCGGCGCACCCCAAACAGCGAAGAAGAGTGGGACGAACGAGGTGAACAGCAGGATCACGTGGGGCCAGAAGGTGGCGCTGCCGGGGGTGAAGATGGGGTACGGCGCGATGCCGTACTGCTGAGTGCCCTGGAGGTACAGCCCGAGGTAGGCGGCCGGACCGATGACCCACGCCAGGGCCCACCACCACTTCGCGCTCGCTTGTCCCCTGCCGACGAACACCCAGTCCACCAGGACGATCAGCGGTACCACGAGGTGTTCGAGCAGCGACGACGGCAGGTTGTAGTCACCACCGATGAGGACCCGGTAGCCGAGCATCGTCACCATCACGTACGCACAGGCAGCGCCGCGGAGGATGCCCAGCACGGGCTCACCCTCACTCAGTGCCGGCGCGGCGACACCACCTACGGCCACCAGACACGCGAACAACGTCGTGAGCTGCGACCAGTCGTACAGCCCGAGCAAGTGCCAGTGACGGGTTCCATTGAGCATCGCGAGGCAGAAACCCACCAGCGCGACGGCGGCGATGGTGAGGCGCCAGACGACGAGGCCGGTGGCGGCCACCGACGGAGCGCGGTTGTCTTTGCGGGGGGTGGGTCGCATACCTCTATAACGCGCGCGGACTCTGTTTGGTTGCAGGCTTCGTGAAACCCGCCTAACACGAGCCGAGATGGACGCGACCGTACTCGTGAACTGAGCGACGAACTCCACGAGGGTGCCCAGACCGTCTCGGCCGTCGCGGTCTCACGCATCTGCTGAACGGCCGCCACCCACAGGAGCACGCGGTGGGCCCGCTCAGGCGGCTTCCTCCCGGATCTCCACCTCATGCGACTGGACCAAGGTCGGCGAAAGGGTCGCCTCAAGCTTCGAAAGACCTTGCTGGTCTGTGTAGATTATGACACTCTTGAATTCACCGATGCATTTCAGGAGAGTCGCATTCATCATGGTTACATCGTCAGAGTAAGCCGCCGTGAACATATCCGAATCGCAAGCCGTGTTCGGATACATCGTTCGCGCGACATGGGAAGCCATGATATTACGTGGGACGCTCTCTGGAATGTAGAAGAAGACCCGCTCATTCGTGGATACGAAAGGAACATTCAGCGTTCCTTCCAACACCTTGGCGTCCTCTCGGGTGAGAGTGTAGCCCACGGTCCTGGCGGCAATGTTCTGGACGTAGCCGTAACCGACCACGCTGGGAACGGCCAGAATCAGCACCGTCGCGAGCATGCCGTACTGGGCGCCCGACCGTAACAGAGGACTCAGCTCACCCACCGTCGAGGCGAGGGCGTCAATGAGAGCGACAATCGCCAACGGCAACAAGACAACGAAGATCGCGAACTCGAATTTGAAGAAGTAGTAGGTCAGTGTCGTCGAATGCAAACCGATGTAGCCAAGGATCACGCTGGCACTGAGGAACAACGGAAGGGACGCCACTACCACCGGAGCTGCCAGCGCACTGAGGCGCTTCTCGCGCATCAGGAACACGAAAGCCATCACGAGAACGAAGAGCAGGACAGGCTCTGGTGCAGTGATGCCGCCTCCCGCGGCGAGGACGGAGACAATCAGGCCCGAGGCGTGCACTATGACCCAGGCCGGGAATAGAATCACGAGCCCAGCGGCGCCAACGCCGATCCACGTTGTCCAGGAAATTCGGCGAAACATCTGGGCGTGATGCCACTTGGCGATCACAAAAGCCACGAGCAGTGCGGGAGCCGTCAGTATCCAGGAAAGGGCCGACCCCGTCACGCAGAGCAGGAGCGCGATGTCTCCCAGCTGCAGCCTTTGGTGCCCGCCCGTTCGCCACCCGTCGACCATCAGAGTGACAAAGGCGGGTGTATAGATCAAGACTGCAAGGAAGGAGAAGAACCCTTCCTGGAACTGAGGCAGAATGACGAGCATCGTCGTGTATGCAATTCCCGTGTATAGACCGAAAATTGGCCAGAACCGTCCTATTGAGAACCCGAACGCGGAAGCGATCTGGAATGTTAAGATCGTGAGAGCAAGGACAGCAAGGAACAGGCTCCCGACTTTGACGATGAAGTAGATCGCAATGAAGTCGTCCAGAGATGCATACTTGGCGGACGGATTGATGCTCGCCACCACGACAGCGTTCGCCACATGCCACCCCATCGGGTACGACGAATGCCCAGGGATGGCCATCAGATTGTTGGCCTCGGCTCTGTCTGCGAGCAGATTCACGTCGTTGCGAACGAGCGCGTTGAGCATCGCCATATGGCTCGTATCATCCAAGGCCACACTCGTCGCCCGCATCATTGAACTATTGTTGTCCTCGCTGGGTAGGATAACCCTGGCCACATAGAAGCCGGCCACAAGCACCCCGGGCAGGAGAAGAACGACATCCCGTCGACTGAAAGTCAACCGTGCTGTCGATCCACTGCGACGAGCAACCACCCACGCTGCTCCAACTGCGACCGCGACAAGGACCACGTAGACCTGGGGATAGGCGTGCACGTGACACATGAATGCAATCACAGCCTCTATCTGATAGAGACTGAGAATCATGAGGGTGGACATGAAGAAACGGGAAACGGAGGCTCCCAGAATCCCTTCGCGCGCAGGCAGCACGTGAGCCGCGGCGATGATACTGAGCAGGAGAAGGCCCCATGCGGCGCCTGTCGCCACCAGGAGCACCAAGCTTCCACCCAGGGCCAATGCGTACGCAATCTCCACGCGCCTTGGCAAGAACCAGTCAACCATGTCTTCAACTCTCATAGCTTGTTACGCTCGGTCAATCATTTCATGTCGATATGCGTGCAGCACAGGTTGCCACTCTCGGCTTGCTTGAGCATCCCACACCAGGTTCTACAGAGCCTATAGCGCGAAGACTTTAGGTCGGCTAAGCAGCGACGCCTCGTGATGCGTGACGCGACTCAGCTGAGAGCCTCACCGGCGATCCGCTCGTGATGGCGTACGACCTCGGTGACGATGAACTGGAGGAACTTCTCCGCGAACTCGGGGTCGAGCCCGGACTCTTTCGCCAGCTCGCGCAAGCGCCTGATCTGCTGCTCCTCCCGGCCCGGGTCTGCCGGTGGCAAGCCCTTGGCCGCCTTCAGCTCGCCCACGGCGCGGGTGATCCGGAACCGCTCAGCGAGAAGATGGACCAGCGCTGCGTCGAGATTGTCGATCGACGCGCGGGCGGCGACCAGCTCGGCGGGCATCTCGCTCATCAGATGATCACCAGCTCGATCCGCTGGAACTCCTTGACATCCGTGTAGCCGGTCGACGCCATGGCCCGGCGCAGCGCGCCGACGAGGTTCATCGACCCGTCCGGGGTCACCGACGGGCCGTTCATGATCTCGTCGAGCGAGCCGATGGTCTCGAACTTCGCGCGCTCGCCACGCGGCAGGGTGGCGTGCCACGCCTCGGCGCCCCAGTGGTAGCCCTTGCCCGGCGCCTCAGTGGCCCGGGCCAGCGGCGCCCCGACCATGACCGCGTCAGCGCCACAGGCGATCGCCTTGGCGATGTCACCCGAGCGGCCGACGGCGCCATCGGCGATGACGTGAACGTAGCGGCCACCGGACTCGTCGAGGTAGTCGCGGCGGGCCTCGGCCACGTCGGCGACCGCCGACGCCATCGGCACCTCGATGCCGAGCACGTCGCGGTTGGCATGGCGCGCGCCGCCGCCGAAGCCGACGAGAACGCCAGCCGCGCCCGTACGCATCAGGTGCAGCGCCATCTGGTACGTGGCGCAGCCGCCGACGATGACCGGTACGTCGAGGGTGCGGATGAACGTCTTGAGGTCGAGCGGGTCGGTGTCCTTCGAGACATGTTCGGCAGAAACCGTCGTGCCGCGGATGACGAAGAAATCGGGTGACGCCTTGACCACGATGTCGGCGAACTCACGGGTGTTCTGAGGAGACAGCGAGCCCGCAACGGGCACGCCCGACGCGCGGATCTCGGCCATCCGCGACTCGATGAGCTCCGGCTGGATCGGCGCCGCGTACAGCTCCTGCATGCGCTTGGTCGCGGTCAACTGGTCTTCGATGGCGGCCAGCTCGTCGAAGATCGGCACCGGGTCGGCGTACCGCGTCCATAGGCCCTCGAGGTTGAGCACGCCGAGGCCGCCGAGCTTGCCCATGGCGATCGCGGTAGCCGGCGACATCACCGAGTCCATCGGTGCGGCGACGATCGGGAAGTCGAGCCGGATCGCGTCGATGCGCCAGGCGAGGTTGACCTCCTCGATGCCGCGCGTACGGCGTGAGGGGACGAGAGCGATCTCGTCGAACGAGTACGCCTTGGAGGCGCGACGGCTGCGTCCGATGTCGTACATGGCCTTTCAGCCTCCGTAGTTCGGGGCCTCGACGGCCATCTGGATGTCGTGCGGGTGGGACTCGCGCAGACCTGCGGATGTGATCCGTACGAAACGGCCACGCTCGTGCAGCTCCGGGATCGACGCTGCACCCGTGTAGAACATCGACTGCCGAAGCCCCCCGACGAGCTGGTACGCGACCGCGGCGAGCGGGCCGCGATAGGCGACCTTGCCCTCGATGCCCTCGGGTACGAGCTTGTCGTCACTGGTGACGTCGGCCTGGAAGTAGCGGTCCTTGGAGTATGAGCCGGTACGGCCGCGGGCGGCCATGGCGCCGAGCGAACCCATGCCGCGGTACTGCTTGAACTGCTTGCCGTTGATGAAGACCAGCTCGCCGGGCGACTCGTCGCAGCCCGCCAGCAGCGACCCGATCATCACCGTGTCGGCGCCCGCGACGAGCGCCTTGGCGATGTCGCCCGAGTACTGGAGGCCGCCGTCGCCGATGACCGGCACGCCTGCTGGATGGCAGGCGCGGGACGCCTCGTAGATCGCGGTCACCTGGGGGACGCCGACGCCGGAGACGATCCGCGTCGTACAGATCGAGCCTGGACCGACGCCGACCTTGACGCCGTCGACTCCCGCTTCGACAAGGGCTTTCGCCCCGTCGTACGTGGCGACATTGCCGGCGACGATGTCGACGAGGGCCGTATGAGGATCGGCCTTGAGCCTCTTGATCATGTCCACCACAGCGCGGCTGTGGCCGTGGGCGGTGTCGACGATGAGCAGGTCGACGCCCTCCTCGACCAGCGACATCGCGCGCTCGTACCCGTCGCCGAAGAAGCCGACCGCTGCGCCGACCCGCAGGCGGCCGAGGTCGTCCTTGGTGGCGAACGGGTGCTTGTCGGCCTTCACGAAGTCCTTGAGCGTGAACAGGCCCTTGAGCTTGCCGTCGGCGTCGACCAGCGGCAGCTTCTCGATCTTGTTCGCCGCCATGAGCTTGAGGGCAGCCTCGCTGCTGATGCCGACCCGGCCGGTGATGAGCGGCATGCGCGTCATCACGTCGCGTACGAGCCGCTGCGGGTCGTCCTCGAAGCGCATGTCGCGGTTGGTGACGATGCCCAAGAGGGTCATGTTGTCGTCGACGACCGGGACCCCGGAGATCCGGTAGTTGCCGCACATCTCGTCGACCTCGCCGATCGTACGGTCCGCGGTGATCGTGATCGGCTCCTCGACCATGCCGGCCTCGGACCTCTTCACCCGGTCGACCTGGGCGGCCTGGTCTGCGATCGGAAGGTTGCGGTGCAGGATGCCGAGACCGCCTTCGCGGGCCATCGCGATCGCCATCCCCGCCTCGGTGACCGTGTCCATGGCGGCGCTCAGCAGCGGGATCCGTACCGAGATCCGTTTGGAGACCCGACTCGTGGTGTCGGTGCCCGAGGGGATGACGTCAGACTCGTTCGGCAGGAGCAGCACGTCGTCGAACGTGAGGCCCAGCATCGCGAACTTCTCCGGCACGCCTGCTGCAGTCAGCTCCGAGCTCATGGGCCACCTTTCGCTAGGCGGCCATCCTAACGGCGACCGGCCGACCGCTCGCGCTCGGCTCACGACCGTGGTCGGGTTGTTGACCGTGCTCCCTGGGCTGGTTCAGTCCCCCATGAGGCGAACCAGCGCCGGTTCGATCTCGGTGTCTCGGAACTCGAAGCCGGCGTCCTCCAGGCGGTTCGGGAGGACCCACTGGCTGCTCAGCATGGCGCCCTCGACGAAGTCGCTGCCGAACAGGGCCGCGGCGACCGGCACGGGGAACGGGATCACGGTCGGACGATGAAGCGCCGCGCCCATCGCCTTCGTCCAGTGGGCGTTGGTCACGGGGTGGGGAGCGGTGAGGTTGAAGGGACCCGTGAGCTCGTTCGTCAGCAGCCAGCGGATCGCGGCCACCTCGTCGTCGAGCGAGATCCAGCTGACCCAGTGGCGACCGTCGCGGACCTGGCCGCCGAGGCCGAGTTTGAACGGCAGCAGCTGCGCGCCGATGTAGCCGCCGCGTGGAGTCATGACGTGACCGGTCCGTATGAAGACGGTCGGTACGGGAGCGGCAGAGGCCGCGTTCTCCCAGGCGACGACAACGCGTGCGAGGAAGTCGTCACCCGCCGGTGCGGACTCGTCCACCGCGTGGTCACCGGTCGGGCCGTAGTAGCCGATCGCCGACCCGCTGATGAAGCGCTGGCACCGCCCGTCGGCTGGCAGTGCGGCGACGATGGTCTCGGTGGTACTGATGCGGGACCCGAGGATCCCGCGCTTGTACGCATCCGTCCAGCGGCCGCCTGCGATCGGCGTGCCGGCGAGGTTCACGACGGCGTCGACGTCCGACAGTCCTGCATCTCCGATCCGCCGCTGGTCCGGGAAGATCTGCCGCTCGTCGGTGCCGCCCGGCGCGTGACGTACCAGGCGTACGACCTCGTCGCCGCCCCACCGCAACGCCTGTACGAGCGCCGACCCGATGAGACCTGTACTACCCGTGATCGCCACTCGCATGGGGCAACTGTGACACGTACGGGCAAAGCCGGATCCCGTACTGGCCTGACTCAGGAGGCGATGAGGCCATGTCGGAGGAACGCGAGGCGGATGCCGTCGTCGGTCGTCGATGCCGTGACCTCGTCCGCGATGTCCTTGACCGTCTGCGCCGCGTCGCCCATCGCGATGCCGACGGCCACATGCTCGAGCATCTCGAGATCGTTGTAGCTGTCGCCGATCGCGATCGTGTCCGCGAGGTCGATACCCACGTGGCGCAACAGGACGTCGATGCCAGTGGCCTTGTGGACACCGGGGATCATCATCTCGCCGGCGTTCGTGCCGAACACGGTGACCGACGACGGGACGATCTCGAAGTCCGCGAACTCGGCGCGAAGCTCGTCGATCGGCGCGACGGCCTCGAAATAGATGGCCTTGGTGATAGCGGTCGAGTACGGATCGCCGTCGACCGTGATCGTGTCGACGTATTTCACGAGGCCGTGGTCCACCTCGGCGAACGCCGGGTCGGCGGCGACGGACGCCGTGACGATCCGTCGTAGGAGGTTGCGTGCCTGAGGGCTCGCGTAGACGCCTTCGTGGGCCTGGAAGTAGTAGCCACCACCGCGCGCGTCGAAGTAGTCGGCCACGTGGTGAAGTGCTGCCTGGCTGAGGTGTTCGTGGAGGAGCACGTCGGACCCGACCTGTACGTAGGCGCCGGATGCCACGACGAACCCGTCGAAGCCGACGGCGAGGAGGTTGGGCATGAGCTCGACCATCGAGCGTCCCGTACACAGGAAGACCAGGTGCCCGTTCGTACGAGCATCGCGCACCGCTCGTACCGCACTGTCCGGCACCTGCCCGTAGTCGTCGATCAGCGTCCCGTCCACGTCCAGGAAGATCGCCTTGCGGGTCATGCGCTGCTCATCCTTTCGCTGCGGGTTGCGTCGCCATTCTTGGTGGCCGTTGGCTCGCAGCCGCTCCACATTCATATCAGGCGTCCAGGGACCTGCTCAGCGGCGCCATCACGGGTGAACCGCCGAAGTTGCGCTCATTCGAGCGGTCTGGGCCCGCCGAACGTGACGAACCTTCGAAGTTGCGCTCATGAGCCTCGGAACCCGCCTGTACAGCGCAACTTCGGAGGTCCAACGATCTGGGCCGGCGGCGATGACGCTCATCAGCGCAACTTCGGCCGTCCGACCACGCGAAAGCCCGCCCTGGACGGATCCAGAACGGGCTTTCGTCGTACTGCTGGTGGGCTAGCTGCTCACTGCTCAGTGGTCGTGCGGAACGTCGTCCTCGTCGGCCGGCTTCTCCACGATCAGGGTTTCCGTCGTGAGGAGCAGTGCCGCGATGGACGCCGCGTTGGCGAGCGCTGAGCGGGTCACCTTGACCGGGTCGATGACGCCCCAGCCGATCAGGTCGCCGTACTCGCCGGTCGCCGCGTTGTAACCCTCGCCGGGCTTCATCTCGGAGACCTTGCTGACGATGACGTACCCGGGCACGCCGCCGTTCTCGGCGATCCAGCGCAGCGGCTCGACGACGGCCTTGGCCACGATCGACACGCCCGTCTTCTCGTCACCGACCAGACCGAGCCCACCCTCGAGCACCCGAGCCGCGTGGACCAGTGCGGAACCGCCGCCGGCCACGATGCCCTCTTCGATCGCGGCGCGCGTCGCGGAGACGGCGTCCTCGATCCGGTGCTTCTTCTCCTTGAGCTCGACCTCGGTGGCCGCGCCGACCTTGATCACGCACACACCACCGGCGAGCTTGGCAACTCGCTCCTGCAGCTTCTCGCGATCCCAGTCGGAGTCGGACCGCTCGATCTCGGCGCGGAGCACGGTGACCCGACCCTCGACAGCGGCCTTGTCGCCACCACCGTCGACGATCGTCGTGTCGTCCTTCGTGACGACGATGCGACGTGCACGGCCGAGCACCTCGAGACCGACCTGGTCGAGCTTGAGCCCGACCTCCGGGGCCACCACAGTGGCGCCGGTGAGGGTCGCGATGTCCTCGAGCATCGCCTTGCGACGATCGCCGAAGGCCGGGGCCTTCACCGCGCAGGACGTGAACGTGCCGCGGATCTTGTTGACCACGAGCGTCGACATGGCCTCGCCATCGACGTCCTCGGCCACGATGAACAGCGTGCCGTTCGCCGCGATGACCTTCTCCAGGATCGGGAGCAGATCATTCATCGAGCTGATCTTGCCCGAGTTGATGAGGATGTACGGATCGTCGAGGATCGTCTCCATACGCTCACCGTCGGTGATGAAGTACGGCGAGAGGTAACCCTTGTCGAACTGCATGCCCTCGGTGAACTCGAGCTCGGTGCCGAACGTGTTCGACTCGTCGACGGTGATGACGCCGTCCTTGCCGACCTTGTCGAACGCCTCGGCGATGAGCGCACCGATCTGCTCGTCACGAGCGGAGATCGTGGCGACCGATGCCATGTCGGAGGTCGAGTCGATCGCCCGGGCCTGCAGCCGAAGCTCGGCGGAGAGGGCCTCAACGGCCTTCTCGATGCCCCGCTTCAGGCCGACCGGGTTGGCGCCGGAAGCGACCGCACGCAGGCCCTCGTGAACGAGCGCCTGCGCCAGCACCGTGGCCGTCGTCGTACCGTCACCGGCTACGTCGTTGGTCTTGGTGGCGACTTCCTTGGCGAGCTGCGCGCCCAGGTTCTCGTACGGATCGCTGAGCTCGATCTCCTTGGCGACGGTCACGCCGTCGTTGGTGATGGTCGGAGCGCCCCACTTCTTGTCAAGGACGACGTAGCGTCCCTTGGGGCCCAGCGTCACCTTCACGGTGTTCGCGAGGATGTCGACACCACGCTCCAGGGAGCGACGCGCCTGCTCGTCGAACTGAAGGATCTTTGGCATGTGTGTC
>Ga0182021_10006349_pt1 | contig 14032 bp, 7 predicted proteins | sample 612E3MmetaG_FD_120493 | JGI IMG/M metagenome (GOLD analysis project Ga0182021, IMG submission 120493) | Permafrost microbial communities from Stordalen Mire, Sweden - 612E3M metaG (Illumina Assembly) | ecosystem: Environmental > Terrestrial > Soil > Wetlands > Permafrost | place: Sweden...
GCCGAGGGTAGTTCCAGCCACTGAGAAGCGGTACGCGTTTTGAGTAAACGCACGCTTGCCGAAAGCACACGCTGCTGCGGTCGTCTTCGTCGCGCCCCTTCAGCACAGCCGGGCACTCCTCGAACAGGTGCGTTGGTCGAACGCTTACAGCTTGATTGGCCTTTACTCTTGATTCGAAAAAGCTGCATCGCACGCTCGTGAGAGGCTTTCGGACGGTTTTTCCTGCACGTTGAGGGTGAAGTCGTGAAACGGAAATGACCTCTGCCCTAAGGGCAGAGGTCGGCCTGTTTTGGCTCAAATCTGGACCATAAATGGACCATCGTTGGACCATGAATCCTAGTGTTGTGTGCTTGCGCCGAAATCAACCCGCCAGCAACTGACTGATAGATCGAGCCTTGTTGCAAAATCAGCGCGACCGCTCAACATCACACACGGCCTTCACACGGCAGAGGCCAGACGGCGAAATCATCTCTCCTCACGGGCAACGTTGCCGACCACAACACATCCGCAGTCATTGCGATTCAACGGTAGACGCCAAGCCCTTACAGGCTGCGCTCTACCAATCGTTAAACCCAATGCGTGCTAAGGGTTGCGAATATCGAAGACTATCTATATGGGAAATGTCGAATCGATGTGACAGATGAACAATAATGCGTAACTATATGATGTCAATTGATTTGGTGGCCAGGGAGGGAGTTGAACCCCCGACGCCAGCCTTTTCAGACTGGCGTTGATAAGTGTTTACAGCGACTTAACAGGTCTTAGGTGGCTGCGTAAGTACTTCAAAGGTCGTCAAAGACACGCTTATCTTGGGCTGGAATCTTGGGCTGGAACTCGACCGCACCAAAGCAAATCGACGCATGGAAAACTGCAACCCGAATCAGTGCCGCTGTGCCTGCTTGAAATCGAGAACCCTCGTGTTCCGCCCACTGTCGACGACAGGCGTATTTTGCCGCGATTGGCGGCCGATCAATCCAAGAAGCCGGGTTCCTCTCGACACGACGAGATTCAGTTAATGAGTGACTCGGCGTATTTTCTGAGCACCGGAGTAAACACGCCTGAGACAATGATTCCGAATCGCCGTGGGGCGCACCATATCGGGTCCAGTTATCCATCCGGCTCGGCTCCGACCAGCACACACATGGTGCGCCGGTTTCTTCCGATCCCACTGTCGGCAGGTATGCGGTCAACGATGGCGCGCTGATGGTGGTCGGCATCCTGTGCCCGGGCATGTCGGAGGCCTGACCGAGATGCACGCAGTACGAAAAACCGTTGCCGTGAGTTTGCCGTGATCTTCACAGTCTTCTGCGCAGGCGTTCGAGACGTCTGATGAAGGGGCTTAATGCGAGATCACATCTTCTCCAAAGGCGAGATGGCAGCAAAAACCAACTGAGAGCCGGACGCACGATCAGAGTGCGCGAAGCGAGGGCAGGTCATGACGACGCGGGAGCAGATCAACATCAAAGTTCGGCGAATGTCATGCAACTCCATGGCTTATGCCGGCAGTGATCCGATCAATAGCTTCGCGGCTGTTCAGGGATGATTCGGCAAGGATGTTCCAACCCGTAAATACCAGAATAAGGTCGAGTTCAGGAAGCACCAGCAGGCGTTGTCCTCCCAATCCCAGCGCCGCCCAGGCTAGCCGCTCCGGCGCTGTTCCGTAGGGAATCAGCCACCACTGGTATCCATATTTCATTCCTTGCCGGGCGTTGGTACTGGGCGTGATCGATTGTTTGACCCAGTCGCTGGAAACAATTCTGTGACCCATCCACATTCCGTCATGCAGATAAACGTCGCCGATTTTGGCCAGATCTTGCGGCCGCAAGAATAAGCCTCCCTCGGTGTCCACCAAGCCCAGCGGCGTACGCTTCCAGTAATGGTGTTCGATTCCCAGCGGTTTGAACAGGTGCTCGGCAGCGTACGCTTCGATATCCTGCCCAGTTGCCTTTTGGAAGATGTAGCCCAGCAATTCCGAGACTCCGCTGCTATAAGCGAAGTGCGTTCCCGGCTCATGAATCATGGGCCGGTCGATTGCGAATTGCACCCAATTGTCGCAAGCCTCCATTGCGCAGCAGCCGTTGCGCGGGTCGTAGTAAGGAACATCTTCGTCCCAGTCCAGACCGCTCCGCATAGTCAGAAGATCCCGCAGCGTAACGCGCCGCTTGCGATCGTCCAGGTTCTTAATTGTTGGGATGTCGAAGAACTGCAGGATCGGAGCATCCATCTCCGCACGAAACTCGTCGCGGTGCATGGCGACACCCGTGATGACGGAGGTGATCGTCTTCGTCACCGACTGCATGGTATGCAGGTTTGTATCTTGATAATAAGGATGGAACTGAGAATCGAAGTAGTTGTAGATCCCGCTCAAGCCTGCGTTCAGAGGTCCCTTGGTCCGCGCCTCCTTGTAGTAAATCGTCCCATAATCGTGAGAATACACGCGCTCGTATACTCTCTTTCCGCAGCGGATGATTAGCATGCTGTCGACGTACGGGTACTTGCCGCTGGCAAGATCGGCATCGAATGACGCGATCGCGGCCGAATCCAGGCCCACCGTTTCCAGTCGTGCCCTCGGCCAAGTCGTGTCTGACCGCGCAGTTCGGCCAGGCAGGTTCGTGCTGGAATCAGGAGCGAACATCAGCATCCCAAAATGAGCCAGTTGATCCACGGAGGCAAGAAACCGAAAGGGCGTCATGATCTAATCTCCCACGGCGTGCTTTTTAATGCCCGAAAAACCATGCCAATACCAAAAGGCAGGAAGTCCGAGCAGAATGAGGGCCAGGCCGGCGAACGATTCCACCGGCTTTCTTACCAGAGTGTTGAACAGCAGCAAGCAAGTGCCCGCGATGAAGATGCAGGGCACGATTGGATATCCCCAAACGCGATACGGACGTACATGAGCGGACAACTTCCGTCGCAATACGAAGAGCGCTACTCCTCCGAGCACGGCGAACAATAGTCCGCCAAAAATAACGTACGTAAAGAGCTGCTCGTAGGAGCCGGTGAGCGCATACAGGATTGCCCAAGCCGTAGTGAGCACGATGGCCATGTGCGGCGTGCCATATTTCGTGTGCACCCGTCCGATGCTTTGCGGAAAAACTCCTTTCCGGGCCATGGCGAAGAACAGACGGGTACACACCAGCATCATGGCAGCGCAGCATCCGAACGTGGAGGTGAGCACGGCCACAGAGACAAGGCGCCCTGCCATCGGGCCAGCTAACGCCGTCGCACTGCCTTCGCCGATGCGAATGAGGCCTCGCATCTGCTCTCCGGTGAGAGCGTGGAGATAGGCCAAATTGACCGCTACAAAGATGATGACCACGAGAGCCACGCCCAGACCGAGGGCTCTCGGGATGTTCTTTTGCGGGCTTTCGATCTCCCCAGCCGCAAACGGGACGTATTGCCAGCCATCGTAGGCCCACAAGACGGCAATCATTGCCACTCCGAAGGCGCTCGCCGCCCCCGTCATGCCGGAAGGAACCACGGGAGTCCACTGTGGATGCGCTCGGCTGAAAAGGATCGCCAGCACCGGCAGCGCACAAATCCCCACAATCTTGGCGATCGTCAGAGCCGCATTCAGATGATTGCTGCTGCGCGCGTTCACATAATTGATCGCGCCCAGAAGCAGGATAGCGAGCACAGCGATTAGTTTGTTGGCTGTAAATGCGACCGTATAATGACCCGCCAGCGGAATCCGGAACAGGATGTGGCTGCTCGCAAAATAAGGGAAGAAGTAGCTGAAGTATTCGGAAAAACCAATCGCGATGGCGCCGATCTGGCCGGTCAGTATCACCAACAGGCTTGCCCAACCAAAGAGAAATGCGGGCAGAGGCCCGTACGCTTCGTGCAAGAACAGATAAAGGCCTCCGGAGTTGGGAAACATCGCCCCCATTTCTGCATACGTCAACGCTCCGGCAAGGGCCAGCACGCCGCCGACGATCCAAGCCAGGATGAGAAGCGAGTCGGAAGGCATGCGCTGCAGCATGACTCCCGAAGTTAGAAAGATTCCAGAGCCGATTGCATTTCCGATGACCAGAAGAACTGCGCCGGAAAGCCCGATGTGGCGGCACAGATCTGTCTGCGCAAAATAAGCAGAGTCTGCGGCGACATCAGAGGCCGACAACGTCGGATTGAAGTTTTCTGTAATCATATTTGCCTGGCTCGATAGCGGAGATCAGTCGCGGCCATGACCTGTCATCCTGTCACTTGCAGATCCAGCCGGGAGGGGCAATCTCCTCCATGCCAGATCTCCTGGTGAGCGATGATTCCCGCGGTATCGCTGCCTTCGCGATGGCCAGTGTTCATGTTGCGGTCGAAACACGGGAAGGCGCTCGAGGTGATCTGCACCCGGATGCGATGGCCCGGCAGAAAGACATGCGCAATCGGCCCAAGCTCGATGGCAAATTCATAGATTCTGCCGGGTTCCAGCAATTCGGGCTCATCGAATCCACGACGCCATTTGGCGCGCAGCATCCCGTCTGTGATGTTGTGCGATAGGCCGGTCTTGTCGACGTCGCATACCTTGGCCACAAAATCGGTGTCCACTGCGCTGGTCACGGCGTAAAGCCGTAACTTGCAGTCGCCGATCATCTCAAGAGGAGCTTCGACCGCGTCCGAGGTATACACAAGCACATCGGGCCGGATCTCGACTCGACGTTGGTCGTAGGGCCCTGCCAGCGAGCCCCCTAGCCTGTAGTAGCGGCCCCCAAAAGACGGAACGGGAGAGGCTGGGTCGTAATCGTATCGGTCCGCCTCCGGGCGTGGCGGCCGCGTCGGTGTTAGGCGTCCATCGCCCTCCAGGCTGTTGGCCTTGCCGGAAGAACCGAGGTAATAACTGCGCCACTGGACGTTGGCGGGCGGCCAGGAATCAGCCTCTCGCCATTCATTGACGCCCATCACGAAGTAGGTTGCGGTCGGCACGACGGTTGAGGCGCCGCGAAGATGTCGATCGAAAAAGGCTGAGTAAAGAGCCGACAACTGCTTGACGTCGGCGCTCGCCATGAGGCCAAAGAATCGCTCGCCAAGATTGGGGAAGGGGATGCCGTGCTCCCACGGTCCCCAGACTATAGCTGTGTCGGTTCGGCTCGCCGGAGTTGCCCCGTGCGATCTGAGCGCAGAGAAGAAGCGTCCCACGCCGACCGGGTCTATGTCATACCAGCCACCGACCATCAGGGCGGGCACGCGAATGCGATCCCAGCGCACCCCAGCTGCCTTCCGGAGGAGGTCGATCATCTGCTCATAGCTGAACAGGGCCCCCACCTTCATCAGTGGCATGTCGTCGAGCGGCAGATGCCGGGCGGTCGCTTGAGGGTCTCGCATCGCTTCGGCAACAACTTTCATGTCCTCGGGCGCGGCCTCCCCCACGGCGATCTTCTTCTTCAACCAGTCAGCCGCCTGATGAGCGGCCCATCCCACCATGATCGAGTCGAGACGCATGAAAGACGAGCGGGAGTCTCCCGAATACTCCGGAACGATCGCGCGCAGGTGGGGCGGCTGCTCCTCGGCCGCCATGAATTGGGCTAGGGATTCATAACTCACGCCCACCATACCGACGTTGCCGTCGCACCAAGGTTGAGCTGCCACCCATTCAATGCAATCATAGCCGTCGGGTCCCTCGATCCTTGAGATCGGCACATACTCCCCGTCGGACGCCCAACGCCCGCGCACGTCCTGGATTACGAAGGCATAGCCGTTCGCAGCCGCGGTGACTGGGTCGAAGCCACCGAGCTTCACTCGCCGGATAGACTTGTTGTAGGGTGTGCGCAGCACGATCGCAGGAACGGGCGCGTCACTGATCGGAAGGTAAATGTCAGAACGGAGCGTTACATTGTCGCGAGTCCGCATCTCGACATCAAAGTCGATGCGGACACTCATCGTCTGTTCCCTCCCTTTGCAAAGCGGGGATTCGAAGTTCTGACGCGTTGTTGGTACTGCTGCCGGTCAGGCTCCGAGATGACGCTAGTTCGCTTTGAACAGCCGTCTACCCCCGCTTCACGCCCGCCATTTCAGTTCCCACATGGCTGAGAGCCGCCAGGAACCCGTCGGCCATAAACCGCAATTCTTCTTTGGTGATGACCAGAGGCGGCGAAATCTGCAGCGAGTGGCCCAGCAATGACCGGGTGATGATTCCGTTGCGCCGCGCTTCCATCAAGACATCGTCCGCAACCGCGGGGTTGTTGGTGATGGCCTCGTCAGAAAGCTGGAAGGCTGCGGTCAAGCCTACGGAGCGCACTTCTTTGACGAGCGGGTGTTGCGACAAGCGTTTCATTTCCGACGCCAGGACAGGTTCCAGCTCCATCACGCGAGCCAAAAGCTGCTCTTTCGCGATGATTTCGAGATTCGCTACGCCGACAGCGCAAGCCGTGGCGTGACCGGAATATGTGTATCCGTGGCGAAACATTCCGGCTTTTCCCCGCCAAAATGGCTCCTGCACGCGCGGACCGCAAACCACTACGCCCAGCGGCAGGTATCCCGAGGTGACACCTTTAGCGCCTGTCATGATGTCCGGGACGATGCCAAATCTCGAGCTCCCAAACCAGGCGCCCAGACGGCCGAAGCCGGTCACGACTTCGTCGGCTACCAGCAAGACATCATTTTTTCGGCAGATCTCCTGGACCTGTTTCCAGTAGTCCGCAACCGGCGGATACACACCGCCCGCTCCGCGAACCGGCTCGCCGAAGAAGCCTGCGACCTGTCCGAAGTACTCGTCGATGACATGTTCCAAAGCCGCTGGATCATCCGGCGGAATGCATACGACTCCAGGGATGAGTTCGCCATAGCCGGACGCGTTCGCTGGTATTCCAGCCAAGCTTGTCCCGTACCCCGCCATGCCGTGATACGCGCCGCCACGCGTTACCAATATGCGACGCTCGGGCTTTCCAACCGCAGACCAGTAGCGGCGCACGAGTTTGGCTGCGGTGTCGATACTCTCGGAGCCACCGCTGGTGAAAAAGACTACAGCGTCCCGCATCGGACTAATGGAGGAGATGAACTCGGCCAGGGTAAGAGCGGGATCGTTGGCAAGATCCCCAAACGTTGAATAAGCGGCAAGCCTCTTCATCTGCCGGGCAGCCGCTTCCGCAAGCTCGGTTCTGCCGTGACCCACGAAGCAGTACCAAAGCCCTGCCGCAGCATCCAGATAACGATTGCCATTGGTGTCCCACACCCAGACGCCGTCGCCGCGCTCAATGATGGTTTCATTCTGGGAGACATCCGCCATATTGGCGAACGGATGCCAGAGTTTCGTACGCGTTGTTTTGGCCACCGTCTGTTTTTCCACGCTGCATCCTTTCGATTCCGCCCTCACGGGATTACGAGCCGGCCGGTTTGCGGAGTTTGCTCGCACAGGAACCCTACAGCCCACAGGGTAGATCGCAGCTCTGCGCTCAACAACGGAAAAGATCCGCATTGCAGTTTATTGCGTGTTCGGCAGGACAGAAAGTACTGATGCGGGACTGACTCCTTGAAATCAGATGATCTCAAGCTTACAATCGCGTACCATTTATGAATGTGACAGAGCCGAATCAACCTTCGAATGCCGAGGCCAATGCCGGACGGCTAGATTCCTGGAAAGAAATAGCCACTTACTTGCGCCGTGAAGTCAGAACCGTAAATCTCTGGGAGAAGATGGAGGGGTTGCCCGTCCACCGTCATCTGCACAGCAAGCGTGGGACTGTTTTCGCCTACAAGGCGGAACTGGACGAGTGGCGTCGACAGAGGGCCTTGTCGCGTGTCATCGCTCCTCCCATCTCGCGCCGCTCTCGAACCATGGTCGCCGTGCTCCCCTTCGAAAACCTGAGTGGAGACACGTCTGAAAACTACTTCAGCGATGGCCTTACCGAAGAAATGATCTCCCAGTTGGGGCGCGTGAGCCCGGATCATCTGGGCGTGATTGCGCGCACCTCCTCCATGCATTACCGGAACTCCGATAAGGGAATTGCCGCCATCGGCGCCGACCTGGATGTCGAATACATCCTGGAGGGTAGCGTGCGGCGCTGGAGCGAACGGGTGCGGATTACGGCTCAGCTGATTAGTGTCAAAGGGCAGTCGAACGTATGGTCGCAAAGTTACGATCGCGAGGTGGCTGACATTTTTCTATTGCAGACGGAAGTTGCCATCCGGATTGCTGCGTCGATCGTGGCGGAACTGCATCCCGCGCGGGTCTCCAGTGCCTCCGTTACCGGCGGTCCGACCAGTAGCGAAGCCTACGAAGCGTATCTCAAGGCGCGCAACTACTGGAATCAGCGCACCGAGGAAAGCCTTCTGAAGGCGGTCCATTATTTCGGCCAGGCCCTCGCCAAGGATCCTAAACTCGCCGTTGCACATTGTGGGCTAGGTGACGCCTACAATCTTCTCGCCGTCTACGGTGTTCTGCCGCCGCATGAGGCGATGCCATTGGCAAAGGCGGCGGCTGTGCAGGCACTCGAGATCAACCCTGAGTTGGGGGAGGCCCACGCGTGTCTTGCCGATGTCAGCAGCTTTTACGACTGGGACTGGGACACCGCCAACCAGGAGTATCAGCGGGCCCTGACTCTGAACCCCAGCTATGCCACCGCCCATCACTATTACGGCTACTTTCTAGCTGCCATTGGCCAGCGGACGCGTGCTCTTGCTGAGATTGAGCTCGCACACGCCTACGATCCCCACTCCACCATCATCTCCGTATGGAAGGGTATCCTCCTTCGGCTAGCAGGGAACTACGAGGATGCGATCGAAGTTGGCGTGGAGACTACCGAGAGGGAGCCGCAATATGTACTGGCTCGTTGGGCCCTGGGATTGGCCTACGAAGCCGCCGGAGATATGGATTTGGCATTAGCGGAGTTCGGGATGGCAGCGGCGCTTTCCGGCCGCAGTCCTGGCATGTTGGCAGCGCTCGCTCACAATCATGCCATCCGGGGGCAGACGCAAGCTGCGGCTGAGATTTTGACTCAGCTGCATGCGCTTTCCGCGAAGCGATATGTCGCCGCTTACGATCTCGCCACGGTTTATCTAGGCATGGGAGACGACGAACAGGCCCTGAATTACCTGGAAAAGGCCCTTCAGGAAAGGTCGCCCTGGATTGTCACGCTTCCCCTCGATCCGAGGGTGCAGCGTCTCCGGACTAATGTTTTCTTCCAGTCGCTCCTCCGGAAGCTGCGACTGCCGTCGGACGATCGACTGGTGTCGGCGCCAAGCCAGGAAATCAGGCCTTCGGATTAGTCCAGATTGTGACCCCGGGACTGCTGTGCAATGCTCAAACCTCGAGTTCCTCGGAACCAATTTGTCCGGCGTGGCTGACGCGTCCAAATATGGATTCAAGGAGACTGCGCTGAATCCATCTGCTTTACGAAACCTGCAATTAGCTGCAATGTAGATCTTTTCTGTTGTAGCGCAAGGAGCACTGGGCTACTCTCCGCGCAGTTGCCACGCCCGGATGACTGGGAACAGAGGCGAAGTGCGAGCTTTCTCAGTCCTCAAAACCAGCCCGGCCGGTAATGATTCCAATGGTCGCAACCTGCGACGGAGGCCTGACTCAGGTGGGCAAAGCGCTATGCTCGATTCTAAGTGCCGCAAACCTCCTTGTACCAGTTGCCGCCGCTGCCACGGTCTGCTCGGACGCGGACCTCATCGTAAAAAATGGCCACATCATCACCATGGACTCGGAGCGGCGGATGGTGGCCACCATGGCCGTGCGAGACGGGCGAATTCTGGCGCTGGGCGCGAACGACGAAGACCTGGCGCGCTGCGCCAGTTCGCGTACTCAGGTTCTGGACCTCCATGGAAAGACTATTTTGCCGGGTCTCATCGACATTCACACCCACGCTTTTCAATGGACAAAGAACATCGTGATGGGCTTCATCGATGCCGGATATCCCAACATGAAGTCCATCCGGCAGGTCGTCGATGCAGTACATGAGCGGGCCGCCAAAACGAATCCCGGCGATTGGGTTATTGGCGTCAACTGGGACGATGACAAACTCGAAGAGCACCGGTACATCAACCGGCACGACCTCGACCCCGTCTCTCCGGAAACTCCGGTTTTGCTGGTGCATGAAAGTGGGCATTTCCTCGTGGCGAACTCCGTGGCCCTGAAACTTGGCGGCTTCGAAAAAGACACGCCCAACTCGCCGAGCGGGGTGATTGAACGCGATCCATCGGGAGAACTGACAGGCATTGTGAAAGAAAATGCCATGTTCGCGTTCATGAAGTTCTTTCTCAACCCCAGTCCTGAGGTCAGTGAAGCCGCAGCCAAACTGGCGTCCGAAAAAGCAGCCGAAGTCGGACTCACCACCATTCACGACATCGAGCCGCTGGATGCATTGCGCGGGTACCAGGACGCGCTCGCAAAAGGAAACCTTCGCATACGGGTGCAATTCGCTCCGATCATCTCCAGCGTCGCTGAAGCTGAAAAATTGAGCGCGATGGCTGTGCATACCGGCTTCGGCAATGAGTACCTCAAGTTCGGCGCAGTCAAGATGCTGGCTGACGGTGGCATGGGCGCGCGCACCATCGCCATTTATCCACCGGGCGTTACCGGTGAGCCGGACAATATTGGTGTCCTGAACTGGAAGCCGGAGGAGATGCTGCAGGCGCAGACGATCATGGCAAAAGCCGGCTGGCAGCTTGAGACGCACGCGATTGGCAATCGTGCCATCGACGAGACGCTTGATTCGTATGCCGCAGTCATGCAGAAGCTGGGACTTAAGGATCCTCGATTTCGTATTGTGCACTGTGGCATCTCTACGCCCGCGATTCAGAAGCGGTTGAAGGAACTCCACGTCCTGGTCGATGGTAACCCCCCGTTTGTTTATTGGATTGGAAGTTGGTTTCTGAAGTATGGGCCGGAACGGGTCCGCTGGTCATACCCGGCCAAGTCGTACATTGAAAACGGAATCATCGAGGGCGCGGGTTCCGATGTTTTCGTGACCCCCATTAACCCCTGGTGGGGGATTTGGTCTGCGGTGGTGCGCCGCGAAATGCAATCAGGCCAGATTCTCGCTCCTGAAGAGCGCATCACCGTCGAGCAGGCACTCACGTTGTATACGCGCAACGGGGCTTATGTAGGTTTTGAGGAACATGAAAAGGGGTCACTGGAATCCGGCAAGTTTGCGGATTTTATCGTGATCGACCGAGATGTTCTGCGCATTCCAGTGGAGGAACTCAAGGACGTACAAGTTCTGCGGACCTACGTTGCGGGGAAACTTGTTTACGAAAAACCCGCAGATCCAAGGCCGGAGAAAAATAGCCATGATTGAACTGGCATAACCGTACCAAGGATCTCGCAACCACGATAATTCTGTTGTCGAATTCGGAGTCAAGGGAGGAACAAATGTTTATGCGAAGATTGCAGACACTCCTGCTAGCAGCTGGGTTCACCCTTCTACTCGTCGGCCTGCAAGCGGCGGCTCAATATACCGACGGCAGCATCGCCGGGATCATTACCGATCCCAGCAGTGCGAGCATTCCTGGAGCTACTGTGCGCGTCACCAATACGGAGACGGGAGAGATCTCCACTGTGATCACAGACTCTTCCGGATACTACAAGGTTGTTCATCTTCGCCCAGGCAAGTATCAGGTTCGTGCGGAGCGAACTGGATTCAAAGTATCCAAGACGGATGGGGTCGTGGTCAACGTCGATACCACCAACCGCGTAGACTTCAAGATGCAACTGGGAGCTGTGACCGAAACCGTCGAGGTCAGCGGCGGAGTCCCACTGGTGCAGACCGAAGACAGTCGGCTCGCTGACATCATTTCGACCAAAGAGGTGCTGGACCTTCCACTGAACGGGCGCGAAGTCTATCAGTTGCTTACGCTGCAGCCAGGAGTTACCGCCACGAACGCACCGGCTAACTCCAGTGTGCCGTCGAGCAGTTCGGGGTTGACCTTCAATTTCGGCTTTATTTCGAACGGCGCCACGCCTCGAGCCAACAATTTTGTATTGGACGGACTCAGCAACAACAATGAGTGGCTTGGCGGTACGCCACTGATCACTCCTTCGGTGGACGCCATCCAGGAGTTTCAAATCCAGACGCTCAATTTTTCGGCGGAATACGGTCGCAATGATGGGGCGATTGCCAATGTTGTGACCAGGTCCGGCACCAACTCGTTTCATGGCAGCGCGTACGATTTCCTCCGCAACAGCGCTCTTAATGCCCGCAACTATTTCGATCAACCCGGCGAAAAAGCGCCGGTCGTGCAGAATCTCTTCGGCTTTTCCTTGGGAGGACCGATTCGCAAGGACAGAACATTGTTTTTTGGAAGTTACGAAGGCTCACGACGCAAAGACGGAGCCCCTGGGATATTCACTGTGGAGACGCCGCAGTTTCGCAACTTGGTTGAAACAACACTTCCCGACAGCTTGGCCGCAATGTTCTACCAGAATTTCCCTGCGCCAGATTGTAATCCCGGAACTGCCGTGGATGTGGGAAGCATCCCCCCTCCTGCAGAGGGACCGCTTGCTCCTCCTGGACCGCCGGACGGCATTCCCGATTATTGTGTAGCTTCTTCTCAAAGAGTCGCCGCGAATAATAACAATCAATACCTCGTGCGGGTCGACCATAAGTTTAGAGAACATGACCAATTCTACGCACGCTGGATTAACACTTCCTCTTACGCTGATGCGAGTCGAGGGGAACTTTATTCCGCCAACCTACGCGGATTCCGCGCACCCTTGAACGGGTTTTTCTCGGACCTCGGGACGGGATACAATCACATCTTTTCGAACTCGATGATGAACGACTTCCGCTTTTCCTATTCGCGGAACAACAGCAAGATTGGGTTCCAGGTTCCACCGGGTTCTCAAATAGCGCAGACACTGCAGGCTGCAGGAACTCCGAATGACTTCGGCAATCTCTATTTTATCGACGGCACAATCGCCATCGGTGGCGAAACATATGTGCCCCGCTCATTCGTGTTCAACAGTTTCAGCATTGCGGACACACTCAGCAAGGTCATAGGACAACACTCGCTAAAGTTCGGGTTCCAGTTTCGCCGGGTGCAGGAGAATAGCAATTACGAAATAAGTACTCATCCGATATATGCGTTCACCACCATCTTCAATTTCGCCAATGACGAGCCTCTCGAAGTTCAGGGCGATGCCAATCGCGATCCCAGCAGTCCTCTGTTCGGCCAATTCGTGGGCACGCCGCGGCACTTTCGTTGGAACCAACCTGCACTTTTCGTGCAAGATGATTGGAAGGTCCGAAGGAATTTGACAGTGAATTTGGGCCTGCGCTGGGAGCGCTACGGGTCGCCGAGCGAAACCAACGGACTACTTGCCAACATGATTTTCCCGTCTGGGTACAACCTGACCCAGGCAGGGATCGTGCAGGAAATGCCAGAAGCGAAAGTCGGCCGGGTGAGCCAGCTTTGGAAAGCCCAGAATCACAACTTCGCGCCCCGCATCGGCTTGAGCTGGGATCCCACCGGTTCAGGGAAAATGGCGTTGAGAGCAGGGTATAGTATCGCGTACCAGGAGCCTTACTCGAATCTTTACAGTCAGACCCGCTTTGATCCTCCGGACGCCAGCTTTGCTCTTTCCTACCCAGCGTTGGGCTTTGGCACCAACATCAACTACACTTTCCCGTTCCAGCCCTCACCGGATTTCAAGGCCCCGGTGAATCCGCAGGGCGGTATTGAGGGACTAAAGGTTAATCCGGAGGGCGTTCTTCCGGATCTCAAGACTGCCTATTCCGAACAGTGGTTTCTCGGAATTCAACGAGAGTTCGCCCGCAGCTACGGCGTGACTGTGAACTACGTCGGGACGCGCGGGTTGAAGAACTACACGCGTGAGGACTACAACCGATTTGATGGGGACATCTGCAGCCCGACCGCCTGCGACTTTGTAGCTAACAACTTGAACATCGCGTTTGGACAAACTACCTACGTGTCCAATGAAGGTTACTCTTTCTATCACGGCCTGAACGCACAACTAAGGAAGACCTTCTCTGGCGGCGTGAACTTCGTGGCGAACTATACGTTTGGAAAAGTGCTGGACAATGTTACAGAGGGAGGATTGGGTGACTATGGCAACGTAAACGCATATGCCGACCTGTAC